>Ga0181520_10009698_pt1 | contig 13191 bp, 13 predicted proteins | sample PEATcosm2014_Bin_29_FD_132451 | JGI IMG/M metagenome (GOLD analysis project Ga0181520, IMG submission 132451) | Peatland microbial communities from MTU Mesocosm Facility, Houghton, MI, USA - PEATcosm2014_Bin02_30_metaG | ecosystem: Environmental > Terrestrial > Soil > Wetlands > Peat | place...
AATATTTGTTCCTTTTAATAATCCAAGTGGAAGTCGCACTAATTTCAATTGTTATAGAAGAATAGCTTATGATTTTGAACTTTTCGAATTAAGAAGATCAAATTATATACTTACTGATTTTGGCAATTTATTTGTACAGAATATCAATCCTTATGTTTACAAAACAAATAATGTATCAACAATTAATCTGACTAATGAACAGAAAAGAATATTATTAAAAGTTCTAACCAATGGGAATTGGGATGATAAAGTTCATAAAGTAAATATTTATTGGTTCCTACGTTTTATTGAGGTAACGAATGGGTCTTGGCTTCCTACAACTCACTATTTTGCTCAAGATAGATTAGATATTGCAAATGGATTATTTAATGTTTCATATAATGGAAGAACGATGCATGAATTTCTAAAATGGTGTTTTAATTATTGTTCTGAATTAGGATTAGTTGATAAGATAAAATCCACTTCTGATTATGACCAAATTTTCTTAACACCATTAGGCGTTGATGTAAATAATATTTTTAGTATGGATTTGACCCTAAAGAAAAGTAGAATGAATTTGAGTTTTAAATATTTAGAATAACGTTAATAATACTGAGGAGCCTGAAATTATTTTCCAATTAAATCTAATGAAAATAAAATATATTATAGAACATGGATTACATTCTAATAGACGATTTTAATGGTAGCATAAATATTATATGTAAGGATGATGGTTCTGGGGAACCCTTAATTTTTGAGAATTTTCATGATGCAGAAACCGCTTTGGATGAAAATTGTCAAAATGGAATTATTGTACCAATGGCAGACAGCATAGGTTTATTGAAAAGAATAAATAGTTTGTTTGATTCCGATAAACTTTTAATCGAAGAAGAGACGGCAGAAGATAAAAAGAACTTCATTCAACTTAAAAATGATGTTAAGGAACTATTCGACATATTTTAATTAAATAAGCTAATTCTCAACAACTCGAATAGGGCCTATACTGTAAGTTTTTAATGAACTACACCACAGCAAGCTGCGAAGTAGTTTATTTTCCTTATAGTAAGTATTTTGTTGTATTGCATTTTTGATACTTTTATTTAGCTTGACAGTAAAGTTGATTGAAATTATTGGCTGAAAACTATATTCAAAATAAGAGATTTCAAAATTTTAACATTTTTTAAGGAATTAAATTTGCATTCGGCATCTAAAATGTCCTATCTTTGTACTAGGATTAATTTATTTGTTTTTTGGTTATTTAAAGTGTTTTTTTTCATGGCTCGTGAAGCCTCCGGAGTGGTGTCCGGGGGCTTTTTTTTAAATTAATTATTTTACCTATAATGATTCTAAATTACAAAATAAAATGTTTACCTTTGTATTAAAATTTTAAAAATTAGATAATATGAAACCTAAAATATTTATAGCAATAATAATAGCATTACCTGTTATCGGGAGCACACAAACATTGAAAACATTATATGATTTCAAAGCCACCACCATTGACGGAAAAGAATTTGATTTCAGTACGCTGAAAGGAAAGAAAGTCCTGATAGTTAACACGGCCTCCAAATGTGGACACACACCGCAATATAAAGACCTTGAAGACATTTATAAAACGTATGGCGGGGATAAATTTGTAATTATCGGATTTCCTGCAAATAATTTTCTTCACCAGGAACCGGGCACTAACGATCAGATAAAAGAGTTTTGCACACTCAATTATGGTGTAACATTTCCAATGATGGAGAAGATTTCAGTTAAAGGAGATTCAATAACACCATTATATAAATGGCTTACCAATAAATCAGAGAATGGCGTAATGGATGCCCCCGTTACATGGAATTTTCAGAAGTTCATGATTGATGAAAACGGTAAGGTGGTTGGAATGGTGCCTCCAAAAGAGAACCCGAAATGCGATAAGATTATTAACTGGATAACAGGAAAATAAGAATTTCTGAATTTACTTATTCAATATTGTTGGACTTAAGCCCAACAATAAATAAATTTCTATAACCCCAGACTTAAGTCTGGGGTTTTTCATAAAGTCTATCAATAAAGGACTTTGGTCCTGAATTAGAAATTGAGGCTTTAATAAAGCTTTCTTTTTTATCAAATAAAAATTGTTTGAATTAATGATTTATTTAATTTAGCGATACCTTATTATTAATAAATCTAAACTTTAATATTATGAGTATCGCTGGAACACTAACAGAAAAGAACCTGCTGAAAGCTTTTGCAGGCGAATCGCAGGCTAAGAACCGTTACACATTCTTCTCAAAAACTGCAAAGGACGAAGGATATGAACAAATATCCGCACTCTTCATGGAAACTGCTACGCAGGAAGAGCAACATGCTAAAATATTCTTCAAATTTCTTGAAGGTAATCCTGTTGAAATAACAGCTACCTATCCTGCCGGAAAGATTGCAACAACTCCTGAGAATCTTAAAGCTGCTGCCGGTGGAGAAAATGAAGAATGGACTTCTTTATATCCTGCTTTTTCCGAAACAGCCGCCAAAGAAGGCTTTTCAAAAGTTGCCACTGCATTCAAGCTTATTGCTAAGATTGAATCAGAGCACGAAAAACGTTTTCTTAAACTTTTGAAGAACATACAGGACAACAAAGTTTTCGAAGATGAAAACGAAGTTGAATGGGTATGTCGCAAATGCGGACACGTTCATAAAGGAAAGAAAGCATTGGAGAACTGCCCTGTTTGCGGACATCCTAAAGCTTATTTCGAAAGAAAAGCACACAATTACTAGACTTTTGATATTTTTCTTGTAAAAAACTACCAGGAAAGTATTTTTTATTAAAATTATTCTTGCTGATTCTCAGTGAGTAATAGATTATTTTGTTAATTTTTAGTATTATGTATTGCATAATACTAAAATATAGCAGTATCTTTGTATCGCATTATTCTATACTAAACATATAACGATATGATAACAGATAATTCACAAGCGCAAATGAGGAAAGGTGTACTTGAACTGTGCATAATTTCCATGCTTGCAAAAGAAGATTCGTATGTGCCGGATATTATTGATAAGCTGAAATCATCGAAGCTTATCGTAGTGGAAGGCACCCTATATCCTCTAATGACCAGGCTAAAGAACGATTGTTTCCTGACTTATAACTGGGCAGAATCACGCTCCGGCCCTCCACGAAAGTATTATCAGCTCACGCCTCTCGGCAAGTCTTTATTAAAAGATCTGAAGAAATCATGGGAAGAGTTGGTTGAATCGGTTGACAAGATCATTCATTAATTATTTATAAATAAAAATAAAATACATTTAACCCTTAAATAGATCTATCATGAAAAAGACATTCACAATAAATATAAGCGGAATCATCTTTCACATTGATGAAGATGCATTCGAAAAGCTAAGCATTTATCTTGAAAGGATAAAAGGGGGCTTTTCTAAATCCGAAGGCAAGGACGAAATCATTGCTGACATTGAATCGCGAATAGCTGAAATGCTGCAAGCAAAAATTAACGAAAGTAAGCAGGTTATCACCATAGAGGACATCAACGATGTGATTGCTGTTATGGGCGAACCTGAACAAATAGGAGCTGCCAATGATGCAGAAGCTAAAGACACAAAAACATCAAACGAAAATAAAACACGCAAACGCTTGTATCGCAACCCTGATAATAAAGTACTGGGTGGTGTATGCGGCGGCATTGGAGCTTTCTTCAATATCGACCCTGTATGGATAAGGGTTGCATTTGTTATTGCACTTTTTGTTTTCGGTTCGGGATCTTTATTGTATATCATCCTGTGGATAATTATACCTAAAGCCACATCAACTGCAGAAAGGCTGGAAATGCGGGGGGAGCCTGTAACTATCTCTAACATTGAGAAGTCAATTCATGAGGAGATAGATGGATTAAAGAAAAGCATTAACAATTTAAAGGATGAAGCAAAATCGGCATATACTAAGGATTTCAGGAAACATCAGCCGCAAACAGTAATTGAAAAAATAATAAACTTCCTGCTTATTCTTGGTAAATACTTTATCAGAACTATTACCATCATAATAGGCGCAGTATTTGTAGTCATTGGTATCTTCCTTGTAATAGGGTTCATTACATCCTTTGTAAAATCGAATGAAGTAATATGGATTTCTTCCATGGGAATATCAAACTTCTCCTTCCCGGTTTTCCTGAAATTGTTTACAGCATCATCAGAGCAAATAACACTGGGCATGATTGGCCTTGCATTGTTCATAGGTGTTCCATTACTCATGCTTGTTTACAATGGCATCAAAATGATATTCGGATATAAATCGAAAAAACGTTTTATAGGTGTTTCATCTTTCACGCTGTGGTTTGCCGGTTTGATACTTTGCCTTATTGTAAGCGTGGGCATATTAAGTAACTTCTCTCACAAGTCAGTTATAAATAAAAAAGAAACATTAACACTGCCACAAAGTGGAATTCTAAAAGTATATATGAAGAAAAACGACCTTGTTGATTCTGTTTCAGAATACGAATCGAGATTTGTTATCGGGCAGTGGAACCTAATTTCTGCCAACGATAAAAGCATCCGTTTCGGCTTACCGGAATTGGTCATATCGAGGAGCGAGAATGATAATTTTCAGGTGCTGACTTATTATACTTCCAAAGGAATTGACAAGGCTGATGCTGAAAACCACATTAAGAAAATAATCTACAACTATAAGCAAACCGACACTTCACTGGTGCTTGATCCCTATTATGTGCTTTCGGAAAATGAAAGATGGAGAGCGCAAAACATCCGGATTGTTATAAAGGTTCCGCTATGGAGAGCTATTTACTTAAGCCCTGAAACTTCTGCTATCCTGCATTATGATTCGGAATACGATTTTAATAAAGACCTTGCAGGGAAGAAATGGATAATGACTGATAACGGACTAAAGGAATATTATGCTCCGCAGTTAGTCAGTGCAAGCGATACTACTAAGAAAGCGGCTATTGACACTATCAAGAAAATTAAAAAGTAACTTTTTACTAATTCAAACCGTCTAATAATTTGTAATATTGTCCAATGTAAAAAATTTAACCCCTTCTTCCTGTCATTTATCGGGAACAGAAGGATAATAAGAGATTTTGCATTTTCTAACTGCTGCTATCATTATATGTTTGTCCCGCAATCAAAAAAATAAATTAATATTATGAAACGAATTTTTACTTTCATTATCATTTGCCTGAACTGCAACATTCTTTTTGCCCAGGTAGAAGTCACCGGTCAGGTGAAGGATGCACAAACCAAGAATGGGCTTGAATTCTGCTCAGTTGCTGCTGTTAATCAGAAAGACAGCCTTATCAAGAACTGCGTTACCGATAACAACGGGTATTTTACCTTATCCCTGCGTCAGGGTTATTATCGTTTCATTATTAGTTTTATCGGGTATAAGCCAGATACTACTGAAGGAGCGGTTATCACGGAAAATAAATTCATTGGGATATTCAAAATGAATGCCGATGAAAAATACCTGAAAGCTGTTTCAGTTACTGCAAATGCAAGCGAAAACCGCATCGACAGGGACGAACAGGTAGTTACAGACAAGATGCGTGAAGGCGCCGCCGATACCAAGGATGTGCTTGACAAGGTGAATGGCGTGGAATACGACAGGTACAGCAACAGCATTAAGGTTGACAATGATTCGAAAGTGCTTATACTTGTAGACGGCATGGAGAAAGATCAGGAATATATAAAGAACCTTGCTCCCGAAAGGTTGAAAAAAGTGGAAGTCATCAGGAGCCCGGGGGGGCGCTATGCGCTTGAAGGATACACTGCTGTTATCAACATCATACTCAAGAAAGATTACCAGGGAACTGAAGTGTTCGTAAGCGACAGGTCGATAGTGAAACCCGATGCGTCTAAGCCCCAGTACATTCCTTTACAGAATGATGCTTCCGCTACCATAAATTATGTGTATAACAAGTTTAATGTATATGCAAAATACAGCTTGAACAATAACAACTTCAATTTATCCACAAGTGATGATAAGCTATATAGCAATGGCAATTCCATTATTGAGAACCCTTCGGCAGGAAATAATATCAACACTAATGTGAAGCAGCTTTTTAACGACTATACACTAGGCGCCGATTATTTCATCAATCCGAAGCATACCATAAGCTTTGAGAGCAACCTTACCACCTCGCCCTGGAGTGGGAACCTTACTGAGCAGTTTTTCAATGTTAACTACAATATTTTCGGGAATGATATTCCAGATGTGGTTACACAAACAACTGACCAGACAAAGAATTACAGCACCTATAATTCGCTATTCTATGAAGGCAAGCTCGACGAGAATAATGTTATAAATTCAAACTTCACCTATTCCACATACCACGACAACTTTAATAACATATTTACCACCAGTGTTCCAAACACCGATGTGGACCAGCAGGGAAACGACAGCAAGAACGGCACCAAGTTCTACGCCGAATACACGCATACCTTCGGCAATAAGACCAGCCTTCAGCTTGGCTATGGCAACACTTGGGAACAGCGCAATAATAACTACACCGTATCTGACTCATCCAGTAATTTCAAGTTCACTGATATGCGCCATAAGTTTTACGCCTATTATTCCTGGGACAAGAATACTAAGTTCAGTTTTAAGATTGGAGCAGCAGGCGAAACAAGCGCTCAGTCATACTTATCCACTCCTCCCGGAGGCAGCTATACAAAAAACAATTACCTGATATTTCAGCCTTATGCCGATATCAAATACACTTTTTCAAAGATATTCGACATGAAACTTAAATACCGTGCCGGAAGTACTTACCCCAATATCAGCCAGACCAATCCTTTTTTAACTCAAAACGACATTAACACGGTGAGCATTGGCAATCCTAACCTGCACCCGTCGGTATTGAACAAAGTTTCCATGCAAATTGATATTCTGGGTGGATTTCTTACTGTGGAGCCATATTATCATTTCTCAAATAATTATATCACCCAGTCGGGCCAGCTTATCAATCCCATCATTTTTGAAAACACTTACAGCAATGCCGGAAATTACGTGCATTACGGCGTTGATTCAAGGATAGCCTTTCCTATCGGCAAAAAGCTTATTTTCCTTACCGACTGCAATTTCTTTAAAAGCAGCATTGATTACAGGGACACCACAAGCACTATAAACGACTGGACCATGTCGAGCAAGCTTATTTACAGGGGAGGCAAAAGCCATACCGTGGCTGGACTTATTTACCAGAGGGATATGTACAAGAATATCACCGCACAGGGATATAACAGGGACTATAATAATACCGACGATAACAGCAACGATTACTGGATAGCATTCATACAGCAGCCTTTCTTCAAGCAGAGGCTGAATGTGATGCTTGTTTATTTCCTGCCAATAAACTGGCAAACTGATTATAACCAGAGCAGTTTTATTAAAGTTCCGGGCTACACCGAAACCAAAAACAACGATATCAGTTTTCTGAAAAACATGGTGCTTTTGCAGCTTAGTTACCGCTTTAACAAAGGCAAGACGGTTACCACTAAAGAGAAGAATATTGAAAAGGAGAACGAAAGGAATACTCAAAAGATAATGTAAGTATTTCAGTTATTCTTTGATTTCTTTTTTAATATTGATTTCTTCGTTATCTCTACTAACGAATTTAGTGCCTCATTCAATTGTTCCTGCACATTTGTTTGAAATGATAAGAGCATCCTTATTAAATATAGCATCTTTCTTGTTAACAATTGAACTATGTTTGATGAATATCATACCATAATTGATGACTACCATTCGGTACTTAATAAATACTTTTCGGTATTTGATGAATACCATTCAGTATTTGATGATTACCGTTCGGTACTAAATGACTACAGTTCGGTATTTGATGAATACTGTTAGGTACTTGATGAATACAGTTCGGTATTTGATGAATACTGTTAGGTACTTGATGAATACAGTTCGGTATTTGATGACTGCTGTTAGGTATTTGATGAATACTCTTAGGTACTTGATGAATACAGTTTGGTATTTAATGAATACAGTTCGGTACTTGATGAATACAGTTCAGTATTTAATGACTACAGTTCGGTACTTGATGACTACTATACAGTATTTGATGACTACTGTTCGTTACTTGATGATTACAGTTCGGTGCTTGATGACTACTGAACGGTATTTGATGAATACTGTTCGGTATTTGATGACTACAGTTCAGCATCTGATGAATTTGCTTTTGCCTGACTTGCCGATATGCAGGCAAAATGCAAATTAGCTTAAAATGCATCACTTTACCCTCATCATTACTAAAGCCTAATCAATAAAAAGCGACAGTTCATTGATAAAATTAATCCAATAGCTGCTAAATAATGTCAGAAATGAATTAATTTTACAGTTTTAATACAAACAGCTATGAAGAAAATATACATTATTTCTTTTATTGCTTTCTTTCAACTTTTAACTTTCCACTGTAACGCACAACTGATCAGTTTAAACGGAACAAGCTATTATATCAACGGGCTTAATGTTCCATGGAATAATTATAATCTGGATTTTGGAACCGATAAACTTGTCGGAGTAAATGAATACGATTCGACAGCATTCGAAAACATCCTTACCCAATGCGAAGCCTATGGGGTTAATTGCGTGAGGATTTGGGTGCACACCCTTGGATGCGCCAGTCCTGATTTTGATACTGCAGGAAATGTAACAGGTCTTGATTCTGCCTTTTTCCCCAACCTGGATGATTTTATGAACAGGGCTTTGAATCACAACATAATGGTAATACCGGCAATCTGGGATTTCAACATAACCAATAACGATACTGCTGCATGGGGACCAAATGGGGGGCTGCACGCCAATTTAATTGAGGATTCATCCATGACAAGAAGTTATATTAATAATGCTTTTATCCCGATAATTGAGCATTATGCCAACCAATGCAATCTGCTGGCATATGACCTTATTAACGAACCCGAATGGGCAATGAATATTCCCTTTGCTGGTAATACTTCACAGGTTGTTGCCGCCAGCGATATGCAGCGTTTTGTAGGCATGCTTGCCGAAGCGGTGCATCAGCATTCATCAAAAATGTGCACCGTGGGCTCCGCCTGCCTGAGGTATAATTCAGATAATACCAGCGCCCTATGCACTGCGAATTACTGGAAAGATGCAGCTATACAAAGCGCCTACAATAAACCTCTTGCTCACCTTGATTTTTATGAGATACATTATTACGACTGGATGGATAACACAATTTACTACTTTGATCCTTATAAATCATATAGCACCACTAGTTACTGGGAACTGGATAAACCAACCCTCATAGGCGAATCGCAGGGAAACAGCGCTAATCATACAACCTCTGATGAACTGTATAATGGTTTTATTCATAACTGGGCAGGCGTATTGTTCTGGTCATACACTGCTTCAGCCGACAGCATGGGCTGCTTCAGTGATTTTGATGATGCATTACTGGCTTTTCGCAATACCGATCCCAGCCTGATTAATTTCAATACATCAAGCTGCATTGCAACAGATATTGAATCGTCATCAACAGAAAATGCCATAAACATTTTTCCTAATCCTGCAAGCAATGAAATACAGGTGATCAGTGAACAGTCAAAAGTGAACAGTATAGAGATATTTAATTTGCTTGGAGAAAAGATGTACAGTTTACAGATTACTGATAACCATTCGCCAATTACTATTAATCTAGAAAATATTCCAAACGAAGTTTATGTGATTGAAGTGAATATGGAAGAAGGGATAGAAGTAAGGAAGTTTGTAAAAGAATAGTTTTGCCGGCAAGCACTTCTAAATAATTGTTATCTATTCACGCTCATGTTCTTTCATTTGGCTGATTCAATAATTAATTAACCGTAAACTGAATAAACCCTACCGATAACTGAATGTATTTTGGCTTTTATGTTTATTCATCATATATTTGATATAATGAAATGAATTAATAACCTTTAAAAATTTCAATATATGAAAAAACTATTATTCATTCTCTGCTGCATTTCGATTCTATCAAGCAGCTACGGTCAGACCACTGCTTATGATACCATCAGCATTAATAACATCTCTGCAAGGATAAATGACAACGGGAACTTGTTCTGGAATCTTTCAAATGCATCAGAATTTAAAGTGCCAAAAGGAGGCAAAGCGGGAACTATATTTAATTCAACCTTATGGGTAGGCGGACTTGACAGTTCAGGCGCACTCCATCTGGCTGCTGAAGAATACAGGGAATCAGGAGACGATTATTGGCCGGGGCCAATCTCCACAGTTTATGATTCTGCTTACGATTTGAAGTGGAATAATGTTTGGAAAATTACAAAAACTGAAATAGATACTTTTCTTGCTAATTGGTGGCTGCCAGGCTATACTCCTTCGCAGGCTATTTCAAACTGGCCGGGAAACGGTGATACTACTTTAGGACAAGCTAAAATAATAGCACCTTTTTACGACAGGAACCATGATGGCATTTATAATCCTCACGATGGGGATTATCCATTAATAAAAGGTGATGAAGCCATATTGTTTGTTATAAATGATGCAAGGAGTGCCCATACTGAAAGCGGGGGAACTAAACTCGGACTGGATATAGTTGCCATGGCTTATGCATTTGATTGTCCTTCAGACTCTGCTTTATGGAATACTCTATTCTTAAATTATAAGATATATAACCACTCTGTAAATACATACCATAATACATACATCGGAAACTTTACAGACCTTGATATTGGTTTTGCAAACGATGACTATATTGGTTGCGATGTTCAGCGAAGCAGTTATTATGGTTATAACGGAGTAAATGTCGATGGTTCGGGTCAAATTGGTTCTTATGGTGTATGTCCTCCTGCTCAGTCTGTAACATTTCTTGCAGGTCCATATTTAGATCCTGCTGATATTATTAATAATCCTCCCGGGCAATGCAATGCAAGTGTTAGCGGGTTTGATTTCGGAAGTGGCATAAACGATAGAGAAAGATTTGGACTGACAAAATTTATATATTACAGTAATGCCGATCAGGGTGGGCCAGTTGCTTGTACTGATCCGGTTGTTGCCATTGATTATTACCATTATTTAAATGATATATGGAAAGATGGGACGCCCATGATGTGGGGTGGAAATGCACATACCGGAGGCCCGGGAGTTTGCGGACCGGATTGTACATTTATGTTTCCGGGGAATTCTGATTCCCTTTACTGGAGCGATTCATGCAGGACTCCCAATTGCACGCCAATATGGACAGAGAGAAATGTTGGAAACATGCCCGGCGATCGTCGGGGCCTTGGGGTATCCGGACCATTTACTTTTTTCCCGGATAGTGTTGAACAACTCGACCTTGCATTCGTTTTTGCCCGCACATTCAGCGATTCAACTGATACTGCGGCAATACCTATAATGCAGCAGCGTATTGACAGTGTCAGAAAATATTTTATGAATGACAATACTCCTTGTGGTGGTAGTTTTTCTTACATTTCTCCTCATGAGCAGATTATTCCCCAGTTTCTTATATATCCAAACCCAACTGCAAATAAACTTACAATTGAATGTCCAAAACAAGCAACAATTGAAATTTTAAACATGCAAGGTCAGTTAATTAGAGTTGTAACAGCAAGAAGTTATAATGAAACTATAGATGTTTCAACTTTGTCAAATGGAGTTTATATTGTAGAAGTAAAAACAGAAAAGAGAATGGAAGTAAGAAAGTTTATAAAAGAATAAATCCAAACAGATTCTTACTTTTGCCTCCAATAATTTAACCTCATTTTAATGACAATTACTGAAAACGAATCCAACTACAGGAATCTCGAAGAGATGAGTATCTCCGAAATTCTTACTAATATTAACAAAGAAGATAAGACTGTTGCAGATGCTGTAGAAAAAGTTATTCCTAAAATTGAGCAGCTTGTTGAACTTATCATTAAAAAAATGAAATCAGGAGGACGTTTATTTTATATTGGTTCCGGAACCAGTGGCAGACTTGGTATAATGGATGCTGCCGAATGCCCTCCCACATTTGGTGTTGATGAAAATACTATTATTGGTTTGAATGCAGGTGGAGACAAAGCAATAAGAAAAGCAGTAGAACATGCAGAAGATAAGTTTGATTCAGGTTGGGAAGACCTACTAAAACAAAATCTTAATGAAAATGATGTTGTAATAGGAATATCTGCTTCAGGCACTACACCCTATGTTGTGGGAGCTTTGCAGAAGTGCAGTCAGTATGGAATTGCTACTGCAGCTATCACAAACAACGAAGATACTCCTATTGCAAAAGAAGCTATGATTACAATAGAGGTTATTACAGGTCCTGAATTTGTAACCGGCAGTACCCGCATGAAAGCAGGAACTGCAACCAAGCTTATACTGAACATGATTTCCACATCTGTAATGATTAAGCTTGGCAGGGTGAAAGATAATAAGATGGTTGACATGCAGCTGTTGAACGAAAAACTAATTGAAAGAGGCACAAAGATTATTATGGATATACTTTCATTGAATCATGATGAAGCCAAAGCCCTTTTGCTTGAAAAAGGCAGTGTAAGAAAAGCGATTGAAAAGTCAGAATAGCACACCTTATTATATAGTTCAAAATGATTTCTAATTCTTAGAAATGGTATGCACGATATCGAACCCTTTTGGTTATGGAGAGACTTGTATATTGCATCAGAAGATGGACTGTCACCCTTTTATAACAGGCAATACAGCGAGTTTGAATTTACACATGCCGTCTATAATTATCTTATCCATCCTCAATGGGATTATATTGGCTCGCCTACACTTTATATCAAAATACTTTATGCTGATTATGAAATTTCCTTTTGTGTAATAGAGTTCATAGGCGAATGGAATGATTGCCTCAATAACGATGTGATGTTTCTTAAACGAAATATTGTTGATTCGATGGTTAAAGAAGGTATTCGGAAATTCATACTGGTGGGTGAAAATATTCTTAACTTCCATTCTTCTGATGATTGCTATTACCAGGAATGGTTTGAAGAAATTGAAGACGGATGGATAGCTGCAGTAAATTTCAGAAATCATGTTATCAAAGAATTCGAATCACGGCATATAGATTATTATATTACTTTCGGAGATAAATTGAATGAAATAGACTGGCGCACATATAATCCTCTACAGTTGTTTGAAAAAGTTGACGGTCTGATGACAAAACGATTAAACCCATAAATAAATATTTTAATGAAACCATTTCTGAGATTTCGATTCATTCTATTCTTAAT
>Ga0181520_10009699_pt1 | contig 13190 bp, 10 predicted proteins | sample PEATcosm2014_Bin_29_FD_132451 | JGI IMG/M metagenome (GOLD analysis project Ga0181520, IMG submission 132451) | Peatland microbial communities from MTU Mesocosm Facility, Houghton, MI, USA - PEATcosm2014_Bin02_30_metaG | ecosystem: Environmental > Terrestrial > Soil > Wetlands > Peat | place...
TGGCCTTTTCCAGCTCGGCTCTGGCCTGGGCAACCTTGTCAATCTGCGCTACGATTTTCGCCTCGTTGGGCTGGTCGTCGCGCATCAGCGGCTCCATTTCGATCTCCGCCTTTTCCACGTTGCCCTTCAAGTCCACCAGCTTCTCACGGTGCTGGAGGAGAATGGCATCCATCGCTTTGCGCTGGTCGTCGGTGAGCTTGAGCTTCTCGATCATCTCCGGGCTGTTCCACCAGCGGCCACGAGCCCCCTGGGAACCAAGCGCTCTTTCAAAGGGCGGCTTGTGGCCCACAAACCCTGGTTCGCCAGCCGGTGCCTGCGCACCTGCGGCCACTCCTGCCAGAACGAGCCCGGCAACCGCCAATCCCAATCCAATAGATACCTTCATTCGGCTCTCCTCCCCCTCTTCGCAATGAGGGTCATCTTTTCCTTCAATCGTTTCCTGGCTACAAGCACGCTTACCTGGTCTCGTCCTCGGCCATCAATTGCGCCAAAGGCTCCATGGCGCTAGGTACTTCACGCGATACGTCGCTGTCAACCTTGGCCAGCAAATCTTCTTCCTCGCGAGCGCGCTGTTCGGCAACCAGCCGCCGCTGCTCGGCCTCATGAGCCGCCGCAATCCGGGCCATCTCCTGGCGATGATGGCGCACGTTCAGCCCCCCTGAAACACCTCCAGCGAGCAGCGCGCACCCAAGGGCCCACCCGGCCGCCAGCCGCCAGACCTGCCTCCGCGGCGAGGCCGCTAAGACTGTTCGCGACCGTTGATATGCGGCATCGCTCCAGGCGAGAACGCTGGAACGGAACTCCACGAGCGCCTGTTCCAGCATGGGGTCGAGCGTTTCATCCTCCGTCTGCCCTTCCAGCCGTGCCTGCTTGCCCCCGAATTTATCCTTGAACCTCATCGTGTGCCCCCCAACTCCGTGCGTACCCTGGCAACCGCCCTGGAAAGATGCGCCTTGACGGTACCCTCACGCAGCCCGGTCGCTTGTGCGATCTCGCTTAATTCTTGCTCTTCCACGTAGCGCAACAAAAATACCGTCCTCTGCCGTTCACTCAGGCCTTCGACGGCCTTCCAGACCTGCCCCACCCGCTCTTTTGCAAGCACTCCCTGCTCGGCAGAAGATTCGCCGCTGGGCAACCACTCACTTGCCTCGTCCAGGTCCACTGAGTTGTTGCGCGTTCTGCGCCAGAACTGGATCCTCCGGTTGCGCCAGTGGTCTTTCTGCAGGTTGATGGCGATGCGCATCAACCAGGTCATGGCGCTGGACTCCCCGCGAAAGCTGCTCCAATTCCGGTGCGCCTTCAGGAAACACTCCTGCGTCAGCGTCTCGGCCAGGTCCACATCGCGCGTTGAGGCCAGCAGGAACCGGAAGATCTGCGGCCGGTGGCTGGCAACTAGACTCGAAAACTCCTGCGCGGCATTTTCATCTGCCGTTGCCATGGTCATCGGATCCAATGCTGTGCCGGCTGCCATCACTCAGGTAGACGCCCGCACTGCCAGCAAGTTTACAACGGCAACGATGTTTCTCCTGGATACAAAGGAGAGTGGACTAGTTGCGCCCTGGGTTTGTTTCGGGCCTGGGAGGGAAACGAAACAAGGGAGAATGTTTGAGACCATCGCTGCCCCCTTCATTTCGAAAGGAGCGCGAAGAGGAGGGAGAACGGAGCCGTTCTGAAGGTGCGAACCGTGGCCGGCGCTAGCCCGTCGATTCGCAGAACTTGGGACCGGGTCTCTTCAACCGGCTCAGGTTCGCTCGGGAGCACCCAGCGTTTGTGGCGAGTCCAACCAACGATCTGCCGATGAGATCACTCGCCGTTCAGGCGGCGCCCTCTTCCTTCACACGGCGCGCTTCATCGACAAAGGACTCGAATTTCAAGGCAGGCAGGGCCGGGCTGAAAAGAAATCCCTGGAAGGCGTGGCAGCCGTGCTTCTCAAGGAAATCGCGCTGGTCTTCAGTTTCAACGCCCTCGGCGATGACTGAGAGATTCAAGCTTCGACCGAGGGTGATGATGGTGCGCACGATGGACGCATCCCTGGCGCCGTTGAGCACGTCACGCACAAAACTCTGGTCGATCTTGAGCTGATCCAGGGGCAGGTTCTTCAGTTGCGAGAGAGAAGAGTAGCCGGTTCCGAAGTCGTCCATTGAGAAACCAACGCCGTGGGCTTTGAGTGCGGTCATCTTCGCAATTGTTTCGGCGGCCTTATCCATCACGAAGCTCTCGGTGATTTCGAGCTTGAGGCTGCGCGGATCGGCTCCCGAATCTCGCAGCACCTTTTCCACGGTTTGTACAAAACGCGAGTCGAGGAACTGGCGAATGCTCACGTTGACGGCGATGCTGAGTTCCGCCATTTCGGTTTGCATAGACCACGCGGCGAGCTGGTTGCACGCGGTCTCAAGCACCCAATTGCCCAGGTCGACGATGAGTCCCGCAGCTTCAGCCAAGGGGATGAATTCGTTGGGAGGAACCATGCCGCGCTGTGCATGACGCCAGCGCAAAAGTGCCTCCGCGCCAATGACCCTTCCATCGCTGTCCAGTTGGGGCTGATAGTGCAGCTCGAATTCGCGGTTCTGGATGGCCCGCTTCAAGTCCGCCAGCAGAGCAGCGCGGGAAGCCGCATGGGTCTCCATGCCGGGATCGAAGAAGCACAAGGTGTTTCTGCCTTGGGATTTGGCCCTGTACATGGCCAGGTCGACCCGCTTGAGCAACTCGTCCGCAGTGTCCTGATCGCCCTGGAAAAGCGTGGCGCCAATGCTGGTGGTGCCGTCGTATTCGTAGTTCCCCAGGAGGTAGGGCTGGCGGCAGGCGCGAAGTATCTTCTCTCCAACGGCCCTCACCTCCGCTGCGGCGATTCCAGGAACCGGGGTCAAGCCATCCAGCATGACCACAAACTCATCGCCGCCGGAGCGGGCCACGGAGTCGCTCTTGCGCACGCAGGAGGTGAGGCGCATTCCGACCTCCTTGATCAAGAGGTCCCCGATGTCGTGGCCGGCGGTATCGTTGAGGGTTTTGAAGTCGTCGAGATCGATGAGCAAGAGCGCGCTCATATATTCCGGGGATATCGCCGCGGTCAACGAGTACTCCAACTTATCCCGCAAGAGCAAACGGTTGGGGAGGCCGGTGAGAATGTCATAGAAGGCTAGGTTGTGAATGCGGGCATCCGCCGCCTTGCGCTCGGTAATATCTGTATTGATGGAGAGAATCGAACGCGGGAGGCCGTCGTCCCCGCGCAAGAGCGTATTGCGGCTCTCAACGATAAAGGTCCTGCCATCCTTATGGCATTTTGAGAGCTCGCAGGTCCAATCACCGTGTTCCAGAACGGAATTGAAGGCGCCTCTGACCTCTCCGGTATGTTGAACGAATACCTCTCCGACACGCTTGCCCAACACCTCTGCAGCGGACCACCCAAAGAGCCGCTCCGCGCCCTTGTTCCAGTAGAGGATGCAACTATCCATATCCTGAACAAAGATCGCATCCTGCGCCTTGTCGAGCAGCTCCGACTGTTCGCGCAAGCGGGAGTGCGCGGCCTCAAGGTTGCGGCGCGACAAGACAGTTTCAGTAATGTTGCGGAAGTATATGGAGATGCGGCCCGGCCGCGGAAAGCAGCGCATCTCGTACCATCGGCTTTGCTGATCGTCCTGCGCTTCGAAGACGCTGGCAGAATCCTTGAAGGAGGCAGCCCGCAACCCGGCGAGCATGGCGTCAGAGAAGAAGCCGGGAATGACGCTGGGAATCGCACCGTTCAAAGCAGCTTGCCGTTCAACACCGAGTTCGCAACACGCGGCATCGTTGAGATAGACAAGCTTGAATTCGGAATCGAGCGAAATGAAGCAGTCCGAGATGCTCTCCAGCACCTCGGATTCGATTCTGAGCGATTCGGCATGTGCACGCTCGGCGATGTACGCCTCGCGATATCTCGTAATCAGGTTCAGCATGACGCCAAAGAAGACGTAGCTGAGACAAAAAACCACGACTCTGTAAACCGAGGCCGCCCCAAAGAGAGCGATCACCTTGAAACATAGGCAGCAGAGGATGGCCACCGGCGCAATCAGGATGACCCTGGCGAAACTTCTTCCCATGGCAGCCGAGTTCACAAGCCGATTGAAGAGCAGAAGCGGGAAGAACCAGATCAGATAGACAAAGAGATTCTGGTGATCAACCTGGCAGAAGAGAGAAATGACGATGCCGGTGCAAAGGTAGACGGTGTAAAAGGCCGTCGCCGCTGTGGCAATTCGCTGTACCGGGATCTTGCGAAAAACCAGCGACGCGGCAAGCACGCTGAATGCAAAAATGCCGCTGGAGAGCACGATCATCGTCTCTTCACGGGCGGCAACACCGCGCAGGATTTCAAACACACCGATTCCCGCTCCCGCCAGGGCAAGGGTAGAGGCGCTCACGAGTACTTTGCGAGCCAGAGTGCTCGGCGATCCATCTATACGATCCGAATCACGCATGCTGGCCCCATGAAGCCGTTCGGCTTCGCCTTCCCGATGGCTTGAACCCAGGCACAAAATGCGCCGGAACCGTGCAACCGCCGTCTGAATGCGAAAGAGTGCCAGTTTCGTTATCGGTCCCCCGGCAATATTCGTACAGTAAAAAAGGTAACTAAAGTGACGAGAATCCCCATGCTCGGCATCTCCAAAGTCTCATTTTCAAGGACTTTAGAGGCTTGGTCGCGGGTGAGTTCGGGGAAAGGATCGAGTTACCCCTCTTGCGGGGAAGAATGGTTGAAGCCGGAGTCATGGTATTTCCTGCGCGCCAACTTCTGCCAGCCTTCCGGCTTCCTGAATTTGGATAAGTCGGATCCAAGAACAAGCTGCCAGCCGCGACCTGGAAAGGCGCGAAACAATCAACCGGGAATTCATAAGGGCTTATTCACATTCCGGGAAGATAGGTAAATCCCTGATGCTGAAATGCCATGGCCGTTGCGGCTTGAGCTGCAAGGGTTCGGCCTCCCCGGAATCCCCGGGTTTGTTCAAGCGCAGGCCATGAAGGATAGAATTTACGAGGCTGCCGAAACGATGGCCTCGGAAACGGAGAAAGCTTGAAGAAGAATCAGCTGATTCTGGGATTGGTAGTGCTGGCCGCTCTGGTGGCGCTGGTTGTCTGGGGACGCGACAGGATCCACTTCGACTTCGGCGTCTTTGCTTCGCAACTTGCGCTGGCCAATTGGCGCAGAATCGGCATCGCCTTCGGATGCATCTACGTGGGCTACCTCTTCCGTGCCGTGCGTTGGGCACTGCTGCTCCGGCATAACAAAAAGGTGCCGCTGTTCTCGCTGCTGGGGACACAGGTCATCGGCTTTACCGCAATTGCGCTCATCGGCCGCGTGGCGGACCCGGTACGCCCCTACCTGGTAGCGAAAAAGACCGGCCTTACGCTCAGTTCACAGATCGCTGTCTATATTGTGGAGCGGCTCTTCGACTTCGGCGCCATGGCGCTGGTCATCTCCATGGTGATTCTGCTGGCTCCCGCGGGAGCGCTGCCGCATCCCGAGATCGTAAAAAAGGCGGGCTACGGCGGATTGGGAGTCACTGTTTTGGCCGGACTGTTTCTTGTTGTGGTTCGACTCGCGGGGGGAGTGGTCGCTTCGTTCTTTGAGGGAACCTTCGGAGTCTTCTCTAAAAAGCTCGGCCATGCCGTGGGGAGCAAGATTCGCGCCTTCCGCACCGGGCTCGACACCATGCGGTCGTTCTCCGATTTCGGCATTGCATCCACGCTCTCCCTGACCATGTGGCTGCTGATTACGCTAGCCTACCTGGAAACCATGCTGGCTTTTACCGCCAGTCCTGAGTTGGCCGGAATGAATTTGCCCCGGTGCATCCTGCTACTGGCTGTCAGCGGCACTGCAAGTGTCTTTCAATTGCCCGTGCTTGGCTGGTTTTCACAGATCGCCTTTGTGGCCGCGGCCATGAGCAAATTCTACGGCGTGGGTACTGAGGCATCGACGGCCTGCGCCGCCACGTTGCTGCTGGTAACCTTCCTGGGCATCATCCCCTTCGGGCTGATTTGGGCACAGTTCGAGCATGTGAACCTGCGCAAAGTAGCCGCGGAAAGCGGCCACGCAAGCGAAGAGTTGGCTGAGAAGGACACTGCCGCGCAATCGGTCGAGTGGGACGGATAGCAAGAATCCCTTAAATGGGCTCAGATTTCCCCGCAGGAGGCTCGCTGTCAACCGGATTTGCCGCCGGCTTGCTGTACAGAATGGTCTCCGGACCGACGGCTCCGCCGGTCATCAACATGCTCATGGCCTGTTCCATATTCAGGTCGGTTTCGGTAACCCGCGCAAACGGCAGGATCTGCAAGAAGGCCGAGGTCGGGTTGATCGCATTAGGCAGCAACACAGCGGCCAGCAGCTCTCCAGTCGTGGAGTCAGTCATGATGCGCGTGAGGAACCCGATGCTCTTCTGGCCGGGAATCGGAAAGTCGACCAATACCACGCGCTGGCTGGATTCCTTCTTGACCATCATCGAGTCCACCAACTGCCGCACCGAGCTGTAGACCTTGGCCACAAAAGGCAGGCGGTCCAGAACCGCCTCAAAGAGGCTGAAAGCCTGGCGGCCAATGACCAGGGAAGTCACACGGCCGACCACATAGAGCACAACCAAGGTAAGCACGACAGCCAGCGCCGACTGCAACACCGGCTGACGGAGCCATTCCTCGGGAAAAAGGACGGCAAGAAGCTGCACCGCGGGCAAGCCTGCCTTGGCCAGGGAACCGAGAAGAAAACTGAAGATCAGGTAGGTTACAAAGAGCGGTCCGACGGTGATCACGCCGGCCAGGATGTAGCGTTGCAGGCCGCGCAATGCACGAGCAAAGACTGTTTTCACACGCTTCTCCGAGACGCGAGGGTTTGTCTACGAGAATACCGGACTGGAGCCCAATGAGTCTGTGAAGCCAGGAATGACAGAAGGCGGGGCCGGGCGAAGGAATTCCCTTTGTTTGGGAGAAATCCCTTATATATTTGAAGGGGAAGGGATTCATGAACGATCCACAGAGTTTCGGGTTCAACGATTCCGGTCGCCGCGCGCCAAAGCCCAACGAATCGCCTGGTCGCGCGGTTGGATCTCCGCTGCCCATGGGAAAGGGAGGACGGATCCCGTTCCTGCCCGAGGAAGACGATCTGCAGGGTTTCAACGCTGTTCCTCCGCCGGGGCGGACGTTGGCCAACTCATCGCCAGAGTCATTAGGACAGCAGCCTTCCGGCGTTGACCGGGCGATGGGTTTGCTGCGCATGGCGCTGCCCCTGGTGCAAAAACTCTTGCCCTTGCTGGACGGCAACGTCGTCTCCGCGGTCACCAATGTTTTGACCCCGCATCCGCATCCGCAACCTGCGCCCGTGCATCCGCCGGTGAACCTTGAGCCCCTGGAAACCGGCCTGGCCGAACTCCAGAGCCGGCATCAGGAATTGCACGACCGGGTGGTCGAACAGAACTCCTCTCTGAAGCGGGTCGAGGATCAGCTGGACATGGTTCGCGAGGCCACTGACCGCAACACGCTTGAACAGCAGGAACTGCTCGAAGATTTGAAGACGGTAGGCAACAAGATCAATGTCTTCGCGGTCGTTGCGCTGGCTTTGCTGGCCGGGTCAATCTTGTTGAACGTGATTCTCTACCTCCATATCCAGCGGGTCCTGCCCTGATCGTCTGACTTGTCCCTTCCCTTTGCCGGGTCTTGGCATCGCGAGAAAGCGATAGCCAGTGAGGGAGGATTGTGGGCAAAGGCCTGTTGGCCGGTCCAAAATGGACTTCTTTCACTTCGAAGCGCATGCTTTTATGCAGTAAATATTGTTTTTGCCATCACAAACACTATTTTAAGTAAGGTTACTTTAATCCTGAGACTTCGTGATGCGGGACGTTGCCAGTTGTGTTTTCAGAGGGCTAGTATTCGGCATAGTTCGTAAAGGTCTGCTCACAATGACCGCAATGTATGCCCGCAATGCAGTTGTTCCCAAGTTCACAGAGCTTCACCAACGAGCGGCGCTTACTGGCGCACGCAAACGGAGTGTCTCGTCATGGCGTGGTATGCCTACTGCATCGGAGAAAAGCTAGCATTTCCTGAATTGGCCCGTCATCGCAAACCTGTTCCCATGGAAACCGTCCATGGCGTAAGCGGCAACCAGGTCTTTCTTTATCCGGCAAGCGACCTTGCCGTGATCGTCAGTGAACACAACCCGCAAGAAACCCTGAACCAGAAGTCAGGCGTAGACCACGCGCGGGTCATCGCCGATTGTTTCCAACATTCCACTGTTTTACCGTTCCGCTTTGGAACTGTATTCAACGACGACGAAAGCCTACGCAAGTCGATCCGCTCAAACCAGCGGCAGTTCCTTTCTAATATTGACAAATTGCGCGGCAAAACGGAGATGCATCTTAAGATCTTCGTCGACGACTGCTGTGCCCGCGAGATCGAGCGCCAGTTACCGGTCGAGAAGGTCGGCCGGGAGTATCTGACCAATCTTCGGGAGAATGCTTCACGCCAGCGGGAGCGCCAAACCCGCGCGCGCGCGGTCAGCTTCCAGATGCACCGGTTGTTTATGCCGCTGGATGAGGATGTGAGCTGCCGGCTCACGGAAAGTGGCAAGATGGTGCTTGACATCGCCCACCTGATCGACCGCAAGTGTGTAGAACGGTACCAGAACAAGTTCTCCACCACCAGCGCGATGATGCGGGAGTGCCAGATGCAGGTCTCCGGCCCTTGGCCCCCCTACCACTTCGTTCACCGGCTTACGCGTGGAGCTCACGCTCAAACCGCAGCGGTTGCTCCCGCCCAAGCGGCTGCGCCGGCAGACGTCGTTCCAGAAGCGGTTCCCATGCTGGCGTAACAACCGGCTCAACGCAGCGATCCAGCAAAGAACCCCGGCCAACGGCCGGGGTTCTTTGCTTTGGTCGTGGCCGGAATCTTTCTCTAGAGCACGGTCGGACTCTTGCGGCGGCTGAGCACAAAGGCCTTCTTGCGGCTGTCTTTTGAGGCGTGGTCGATCTTCTTCCAGAAGCCGACGAAGTAGTCGATGGCCGAAATGGTGGAAACGAGCACCACGAAATAGATGGCGGCAATGGCGATCCACTTGACGGGGACGATGAGAAAGCCGAACTGCCATTGGTCCCAACCGTGGGCCAGGATGGCGGAGACGACACAGACGATCTGAATTACGGTCTTGAGCTTTCCAAGATCGCTGGCTTCGATGGTGAAGCCCTCTGAAGAAGCGATGGAGCGCAGCCCGGAGACAAGGAACTCGCGTGCGATGATGACCACTACCAGCCATACTTTGACCACTGAAGGGACATAGGCTACCAGGGCGATCAGCGCGCCGGTCACCATGATCTTGTCGGCGATGGGGTCCATCAACATGCCCATGGTGGTAATCTGGCTGCGTTTGCGGGCCAGATAGCCATCGAGGCCGTCGGTAATTGAGGCCAGGACAAACAGGACAGACGCCAGAATTTCCGGCACGCCGTGAGCCTGCCAGGGAAAGTGCGTTGAGAGAATCCAGAGCAGCAGCGGGATCATGACGATCCGGCTCATCGTGATGGAGTTGGGCAGATTCACGTTATGTCCCAGCGTTTGCGAGTTTTTCCGCTCAACTCGACTCTCAGACAGTTCATTTTCCGAAACCGCTGCAGTCATGCGTCGCCCCGAAGCCTGCCGAGGCCAACCCGGCTACCACTACTATAATCGCCTTCGCGGGGCATTCCGCCAAATTGCCCGCACAAAGGCGATCCAAAGTGCCGGGGGCGTATGCCGATTCCGCCGCGCTGCCGGCGCCACGCTTGTCATATTCAGCATCTCCCTTCGGCGCAGCCAGGACAGACCCATGAAGATCGTGGATTCTGAAGGGCAACAGATTCTGAAGGGCGCGGAATTCTCCATGCGCCTCCCCTTCCATTTCGCCGGAACGGCGCTTCTGCCGATCGAATATAATCAAGAAAATAAGGATCAGCGTGTTCGGCCGCACCAGTGGTGCGTGTGTGCCGCTGAAGCAATTCCCCGGTTGATCGAGTCAACCCTCAAAACTCTATGTGGCCGATTGGTGAACTGTACTCGGCTGGCCTGCTCGTCTATGCTGTTGCGGCACTGGCAGGACTGGCCGCCCATTTCCGGAAGAAAAACGCGGCCTGGATCGCCGCCTCACTGTGCTTTGCGAGCCTGATTGCCGCGGCACTTGAGTTCAGCGCCTCGGCGGGAGCGTTGATTGTCGGCACGGAACTCAACTGGTCGCTGCCTTCCGGCATTCCCTTCGTTCACTACGGCGTGCGTTTTGACCCCCTATCCGCTTATTTCAACCTGGTCCTGTCACTCCTGGCCGGGTGCGTTGCTATCTATTCCATTGGATATCTGAAACATGGCGTGGCACAACGCAGGCCGGGTCTCTTTTGCTGTTTCTTCAATCTCGCACTTCTGTCTTTGACCCTGGTATTCACGGCATCGAACATCATCTTCTTTCTCATTGCCTGGGAGCTGGTTGTTGTTACTACTTACTTCCTTGTAGTTACCGACCATGAGTCTGTGGAGGTTCGCAAAGGCGGACTGCTCTATATCCTCATGTCCCGCGGCGGCACGGGCCTGTTGTACATCGGCTTCCTGCTGCTTGCCTCGGTCGCCGGAAGCACGGAATTCCAAGCCCTGCATCACAGTGGCGCGAAGCTTTCGCCGGCTCTCGGCGCGGCTGCGTTTTTGTTCCTGTTCTTCGGTTTTGGCGTCAAGGCCGGCATCATCCCGCTGCACATCTGGCTGCCGGCGGCGCACCCTGTCGCTCCCAGCAACGTTTCCGCGCTGATGTCGGGAATTGTGATCAAGACCGGGATCTATGGAATGGCGCGCGTCTTCTTCGACTTCTATGGAGACCTGCCGGTCTGGGCCGGAATGCTGGTTCTCCTGGCAGGCGTTGTCTCCGCGCTGCTTGGCGTGCTCTACGCACTGATGGAACACGATCTGAAGCGACTGCTGGCCTATCACAGCATCGAAAACATTGGCATCATTCTGATGGGATTCGGGTCGGCGTTGCTCTTCCGGTCGTTCGGACATCCGCAACTTGCCGCGCTGGCATTGGTCGCCGGACTCTTCCACACGCTCAATCACGGGGTCTTCAAGTGCCTGCTGTTTCTGGGCGCGGGCAGCGTATTGCAGGGCGCGGGGACGCGCAACATGGAGGAGATGGGCGGCTTGATCCGGCGCATGCCGTGGACCGCTCTCTACTTTCTCATCGGCGCCATCGCGATCTCGGGACTGCCTCCCCTGAATGGATTCGTCAGCGAGTGGCTGACCTACCAGGGGCTGCTTTCAGGTTTTGGCGCCACATCCACGCTGACGCGCATCGCATTTCCAATCGCCGGCGCACTCCTCGCATTAACAGCCGCGCTTGCCGCGGCCTGCTTTGTCAAGGCCTTCGGAATTACTTTCCTGGCACTGCCGCGCAGCGCGAACGCCGAGCGCGCAACCGAAGCGTCGCTCTCAATGAAAACCGGAATGGCAGCGCTCGCATTGGCGTGCGTTGTCCTCGGACTGGGAGCCACCTGGTTCATTCCGGCTTTTGCTCCCATCACGCAGCAGGTATTCGGCGTGCAGATCACCGGGCAGTTAGTCGCCGGCAACGGCTTCCTGCTCACCGCGGGCTCCGTACATAATGGGAGCGTTTCGCCGCTAGTGCTGGCGCTTGCGCTTGTCGCCTTGGGCGCCGTGCCATTGATGCTGTGGTTTGCCCTGGGGCGCAAATCGCCACGAACAACCGGCCCGTCGTGGGACTGCGGCCTGCCGGGTCTGACTTCGGCAAATGAGTACACGGCGACGGCTTTCTCAAAGCCGCTGCGCATGATCTTCGCCGCGCTCTTTCGCCCGCGCCGCGAGATCCAGGCGGAGTTCGATGTCTCGCCCTACTACCCGAAGTCCATTCACTTCGAGTCAGAGATCGGGCCCACCTTCGAGACGCAGTTTTATCAGCCTTTGTGGGAGGGCTTTCTGGCGCTTACCGCGCGGATGCGCAAGATTCAAACCGGCAGCATCCACGCGTACCTGGCCTACATCTTCGTGACCCTCATCCTGCTCTTGCTTTTTGGGGTGCGCGCATGATCGGACGGATATTTGCGGTCCTCTTTCAGGTTGCGCTGGTGCTCCTGCTCTCGCCGCTCGTCACTGGATTCAACCGTGTCTTGAAAGCGCGGGCGCAGACGCGGTGCGGACCAAGCCTGTTTCAGCCTTACCGGGACCTCTACAAACTATTGCGCAAGGGGATGGTGATTCCCGACACGGCGTCGTGGATCTTTTCAGCCACGCCCTACGTGCTTTTCGTTACCACGCTTTTGGCAAGCCTGCTGATCCCGACCGTCTCGGCAAATGCGCCTTTGAGCCTCTTCGGCGGCGTACTCGCAGTGGTCTATCTCCTCGCATTGGGACGATTCTTTCTGGCGCTGGGCGGATTGGATGCGGGCAGCTCTTTCGGCGGACTGGGCAGCAGCCGCGAGATGACAATCTCCGCCATTGCCGAGCCCGCGCTCATGCTGGCCGTTTTCACGGTTGCCATCGGAGCAGGCTCGACAAATCTGAGCACCGTGGCGCAATCCGCCCTTGGCCAGAGCTGGCGCTTTCTCGCGCCCTCGCAGATGCTGGCGTTTGCCGCGCTGTTCATCGTTCTGATCGCTGAGACGGGACGCATCCCGGTGGACAATCCGGCGACTCACCTGGAACTCACGATGATCCACGAGGCCATGATCCTGGAATACTCCGGGCCGTATCTGGCGTTGATCGAGTGGGCCGCGGCCATCAAGCAATTAGTGCTGATGACGATCCTGGTGAACATCTTCTTCCCATTCGGTTTGAGTGCCGACTGGTCGCCAGGCCCTGTTCTGCTGAGTCTGGCGTTGTTCATTTGCAAGCTGGTGCTGCTCTCGATTGTGGTCGCCCTGGTAGAGATCAGCAACGCCAAGATGCGGTTGTTCCGCGTGCCCGAACTGCTGGCCATCGCTTTTGTACTGGGCGCATTGGCGCTGGTTTCAACTTTTCTTTTCCAGGCGTAGAGGATTCGATGCACTTTTGGCAGGACGCACTTTTCGGCAACCGGATGATCACGCTGATGGCGGCGTTGGTGCTTGTGCTGCAGATCATGATGGTGACACAGCGCTGGCTGATCACCAGCATCCGGGCGTTCGCCGTGCAGTCGCTCCTGTTGGCGTGCATCGCTAACACCATTGCCTATTACA
>Ga0181520_10009700_pt1 | contig 13189 bp, 12 predicted proteins | sample PEATcosm2014_Bin_29_FD_132451 | JGI IMG/M metagenome (GOLD analysis project Ga0181520, IMG submission 132451) | Peatland microbial communities from MTU Mesocosm Facility, Houghton, MI, USA - PEATcosm2014_Bin02_30_metaG | ecosystem: Environmental > Terrestrial > Soil > Wetlands > Peat | place...
AATGAGGCTCTTTAATGGGACAGGGTAAATTCGCAGCCAGAAAACTGGTTCGGGACTCAAAAAAATTCCGGTGGAGCGACAAGAATTACGCCCGCCGTGAACTCAACCTCGATGTTAAGTCGGATCCGCTGGAAGGCGCTCCGCAGGCGAGGGGTATCGTGCTCGAGAAAGTCGGTGTCGAGGCCAAACAGCCCAACTCCGCGATCCGGAAATGCGTGCGCGTCCAGCTGATTAAGAACGGCCGGCAGGTCACCGCATTTGCGGTCGGTGACGGTGCTATTAACTTTATCGACGAGCACGACGAAGTCGAGATCGAAGGCATTGGCGGCCGTCTGGGTCGGTCCATGGGAGATATCCCGGGTGTCCGGTACGTCGTGACCAGTGTCAACAACGTCTGCCTCCACGAGATGGTCATCGGCAGGAAGGAGAAACCGCGCAGGTGATCATGATGGCAGAAGCAGAAGTAAAGGCCCAGCCTGAAGGCGATGCAGCCCCCCAGAGCAAGGCATTGCTCTTTAACAAGTGGGATGTATCCGAGGTCAAGGTGACCGATCCGAGCCTCGTCCGGTATGTAAATCTCACCCCCCAGATCATCCCCCACTCCTGCGGCAAGTTCTCACGGCAGGAGTTCAATAAGGCCAATATGATGATTGTCGAACGGCTGATCAACCGCCTGATGCAGACCGAGAATAATACCGGCAAGAAACAGCTGGCAATAGGGATCGTGCGGGATGCATTCGAGCTCATCAACAAGAAGACCAAGAGGAACCCCATCGAGGTGCTTGTCGAGGCAATCGGCAACACCGGTCCCCGGGAAGAGACCGTCCGTCTGAAGTACGGCGGTATCAACGTCCCAAAATCGGTCGATACCGCACCCCTGCGGCGTGTTGATTCGGCTATCGGCTTCATTGCAGAGGCAGTCTGGAAATCCTCGCGCAAGAGCAAGAAGCCGGCAAGCGCGATCCTTGCCGATGAACTCATCGCCGCCTCAAAGGGCGACGCAAAGTGTTACTCGGTCGGGAAAAAGGAAGAAAAGGAGCGGATCGCAAAATCCGCCCGGTAAATTATCTTTTTTGAGGTTGTTTTCATGTCACGCGGCAAAAAAACGGTAGAGCGCGTAGTCGAGCTCATGAAGGACCCCAAGCACATCAGAAATATCGGGATCGTGGCACACATCGACCACGGCAAAACCACCCTGTCCGATAACCTGCTTGCGGGCGCCGGTATTATCTCTGAGGAACTTGCGGGCAAACAGCTCTTTATGGATTCGGATGCAGAAGAGCAGGCCCGGGGTATTACTATCGATGCAAGTAACGTATCGATGGTCCACGAGGTCGAGGGCCAGGATTATCTCATCAACATGATTGATACGCCGGGCCACGTTGACTTCGGTGGCGATGTTACGCGTGCAATGCGTGCAGTCGACGGCGCAGTTGTCCTTGTCGATGCGGTCGAAGGCACGATGCCCCAGACCGAGACCGTGCTCCGGCAGGCATTAAAGGAGCAGGTCCGCCCGGTCCTCTTCATAAATAAGGTCGACCGGCTGGTTAACGAGCTCAAGGTCGATGAGACCGAGATGCAGATCCGGCTTGGGAAAGTGATTGACAAGGTCAACAAGCTCATCAAGGGCATGAACGAAGACCTGTACAACAACGGCTGGAAACTCGATGCCTCGAAAGGAACGGTCGCCTTTGGGTCCGCGCTTTATAACTGGGCAGTCTCTGTGCCCTACATGAAAAAGGGCGGAGTCTCCTTTAAAGATGTCTTCGAGAAGTGCCGGGCCGGCGATATGAAGTACCTCGCCAAGAACAGCCCTCTCTACGAGGTCGTGCTTGACATGGTCGTGCACCACCTGCCAAACCCGCTCGAGGCCCAGCCCCGGCGTGTGAACGTCATCTGGCATGGAGACCACTCCACCAAGGAAGGCAAGGCCATGCTCGCCTGCGACCCGAACGGGCCGGCAACGATGATGGTTACCGATATCTCCTTTGACCCGCATGCGGGCGAAGTGGCAACCGGCCGTCTCTTCTCCGGTACGCTCCGGCGCGGTGACGGGCTCTATGTGATGGGTTCCGCAAAAAAGGAGAACCGTCTCCAGCAGGTTGGTATCTTCATGGGCCCGAAGCGTGTCGAAGTCGAGGAGATTGTCGCAGGAAACATTGCGGCAGTCACGGGCCTGAAAGACGCCATTGTCGGTTCGACCGTCACCTCCCTCATGGAGATGTCGCCGTTTGAGTCGCTCAAGCACTACAGTGAACCGGTCATGACCGTTGCCGTCGAGGCAAAGAACATGAAGGATCTGCCAAAGCTCGTTGAAGTGCTCAGGCAGGTTGCAAAAGAAGATCCGACGCTCGGTATTGCCATCAACGAAGAGACCGGCGAGCATCTGATCTCCGGTATGGGCGAACTGCACCTTGAGATCGTTACCGGCCGTATCAAGCGCGACAAGGGTGTCGAGATCGTCACCTCCGAACCGATCGTGGTGTACCGTGAAACCGTTACCGGTAAGGTAGAAGATGTCGAAGGCAAGTCCCCGAACCGGCACAACCGGTTCTACTTCACCCTCGAGCCCCTGCCCGATGAGATTGTGAACCTGATTAAAGCCGGCGAAATCACGATGAACCAGCAGGCCATCGAACGCCGTGACGTGCTCTTAAAGGCAGGCATGGACAAGGACGAGGCCAAAAACGTCAAGCATATCAAGGGCACGAACATGCTCATCGATATGACCAAGGGTATCCAGTACCTCAACGAAACGATGGAACTCATCATCGAGGGTATCAATGAGGCCCTTGCCGGTGGCCCGCTCGCTGACGAGCCGGTCCAGAACCTCAAGATGACCTTGACCGATGTCAAGCTCCACGAGGATGCCATCCACCGTGGCCCAGCGCAGGTCATCCCCGCAGTCCGTGGCGCAATCAAGGGCGGCATGCTGATTGCCGGCGACTCGCTCCTCGAGCCGGTCCAGAAGATCCAGATCTCGGTCCCGATGGACCAGATGGGTGCCGCTACCTCCCAGATTCAGGGACGGCGCGGTCAGGTCTTTGACATGCAGAGTGAAGGCGACACGATCACGGTAGTCGGGAAAGCCCCGGTTGCCGAGCTCTTCGGGTTTGCAGGTGACATCCGGTCCGCCACCGAAGGCCGTGCCATGTGGAACACCGAGTTTGCCGGCTTTGAACTCGTGCCAAACAACCTCGTTAAAGACGTAGTTGTGGCAATCCGCAAGAGAAAAGGCCTCAAGGAACAGATGCCGACTCCGTCGGACTACCTGTCCGTATAATCTCTCTTTTTCCCGGTATCATTTTTCGTCCCCGCTGCCCCAATCCACGCCCCACGAGTGGGCAGGGCACGCGAACCGCCCTCTCCAGGTCTGTATCGGGCATTCGATGCAAATGGGAGCGGTAGAACCTGTTCCTCCGGAACAGATCCCCTCCACTTTTATATCCCGGACACCGAATAACGATTACCAGGACGGTGTACCCATGGGGGAAGTTCCGGTATCAGAGCTCATTGATCTCAAAGATCCCGGATACGAGATCTTCATCATCTTTGTCTCGGTGCTCTCGGTTATCAACCTCTTTGTCACCCTGATCCCCGGCCTGAACCCCCAGGCCGTTGGCGTTGTCCAGATCACCAACTTCTTCCTGACCATCATCTTCCTTGCAGACTTCGTGTTCCGCCTCCTGTCTGCCGGGTCAAAAAAACATTATTTCTTCTTTGACTGGGGATGGGCCGACCTTCTTGCAAGTGTCCCCTTCCTGCGGATCCTGCGCCTGTTTCGGATCGTCAAGGCGTATCATCTGCTCAAAAAATACGGGGTAAAAAACATCTCTGCCCAGATTGCCCGGCACCGGGCCGAAAGCGTACTTTACATCGTCATCTTCTGTGTAATCCTTGTGATAGAATGCGGTGGAATCCTTATCCTGATTGCCGAGAGCCCGGCGCCAAACGCAAACATAAAGACCGCTTCAGATGCGATGTGGTGGGTGTACGTCACTATCACCACAGTGGGGTACGGTGACAGGTACCCGGTAACCTCTGCAGGAAGGCTGGTTGGTGTCCTGGTCATGACCACGGGAGTGGGGCTTTTTGGCACTCTCGCTGGTTTCATCGCTCACAAGCTCGTAGCGCCGGCAGTGAATGCGGCACCGGAGGAGACAAAGGCGCCGGATCCCACAAATCAGGATGCCCAAAAGGAACAGGCCCGGCAGAATGCGGAGATCCTGGACCGCCTGGACCGGATCGAGCAGGAACTCAAAAAACAGTCACGATAGGATCCCCGGTGTCTGTCGGGTTCGCAAGCCCTAAATGCCATAACAACGAGAGTGGAACAGGCAGAGTACCCGCAATTACCCGGGGTGAATTCCATATTTGACCAGTTCTCATCCAACGATATTCCGGCAAAGACCCGGGCTCTGATGCCCGGCATTGTAACCGATCTCGAAAAACTCATCCGGTATCCCTCTGTTGCCTTTCCGGGCTATCCGGAAGAGCCGGTCCGTGCAATGGCGGATGCAACCGCAGCCATACTCAGGGAGTACGGGCTGGATAATGCCCGGCTCATCGATGTCCCGGGGGGTTATCCTGCCGTGTACGGCGAGATCCCGGCCCCGCACGGGATGCCAACGGTCCTGATGTACGCCCACTACGATGTCCAGCCGGCAAAAAAGGAAGACGGGTGGACAACCGATCCCTGGAACCCGCAGGAGATAAACGGGCGCCTTTTCGGGCGCGGCTCAGCGGACGACAAATCGGGTATCATGCTCATTGCAGCATCCCTGCGGGTCTTTGATGGCAAACCCCCGGTGGGGGTAAAGGTCTTAATCGAGGGTGAGGAGGAAACCTCCAGCCATATCGAGGCGCTCATTGCCTCCCGCCCGGACCTCTTTTCGTGCGACGCGTTTATTATCGAGGACAACGGCAACCTCACTGCGGGCGAGCCGGCGCTTACCACCTCCCTGCGGGGAGAGGTCTCCTGCATAATCGAAGTCTCGACCCTCGATCACCCGGTGCACTCGGGCATGTTTGGCGGAGCCGCGCCCGATGCACTGGTGGCGCTGATCCGGATCCTTGCTACACTGCACGATGCCCGGGGCGATGTTGCGGTGCCGGGGCTCCGGCCGGACCCACCCGGGAACGGTGATTACCCGGAGGCAGATTACCGGGATAGTGCGGGAGTGCTCAACGGAGTGGATCTGATCGGCACCGGCACAATCGGCGACCGGCTCTGGACCCGGCCGTCCCTGACCGTGATCGGGATCGATGCACCTTCGGTAAAAGCGTCTGCAAATATCCTGATTCCCCGGGCTTCCGCAAAGATCAGCTTGCGCATTGCCCCGGGTGCAGATGCGGGGCACGAACTATCCGCTCTGATGGAGCATCTCCATTCGGTTGCGCCATGGAATGCCCGGGTAACTGTGCAGGAAGTAAGCCGATCCCCGGGATTTGCCTGTCCGACCGATGGCCCCGGGTATGCCGCAGCCCGGGCTGCGCTCGCAGAGGCCTTTAACCGGCCGGTCCTTGAGAAAGGGACCGGGGGATCAATTCCCCTGCTCCGCACACTCCAAGTGGCCGTCCCCCGGGCAGAATTTATCCTCTGGGGCCCCGAGGATGCGGCCGGTTCACGGATCCACGGAACCAACGAGAGCGTGGATCTCCACGATCTGGAACTGACGATCGTGGCGCAGGCCCTGTTCCTTACGCTGTTGGGAAAAAGCCGGGCCGGTTAACACCGGCCCCGGGATTTCTGGGGAAAAAAGGTGGGAGGACCCCCCCACCTTTAAAAAATTCGGTCACCCCCCTCCCCCCACTCTGCGCTCCGCAAAAAAAATGATCGGTCCGACCGATTTCAAAATCGGTCGGGGTGACCTCTTTTCTTCCAGTATCTCCCCATGTGATTCTACTGGAGGTCCAGGTGAAGCGGGGTGATTGGTCCGATCGTTTCTGAAATGAGCCGGACCGATCAATTCCGGAATCGGTCGGGGCGACCGATCGTACAGCGGGATCGGAGGTAACCCCCCACCCCCCGCTTGCTGCTCCGCAAAAAAATGATCGGACCGATCGATTGCAGGACCGGTCGGGTCGGTCGCGTTCCCTGGAGTGCGGTCCTCCCCCTTAGTACGGTAAAAACCGTTTAATGCAGCCATCCACATACACTATGCGATTTGGTATGTTGGACATCAGGGATCTGCATGTGAATGTCGGTGAAAAGGAGGTGCTGCATGGCATCAACCTCCACATCGATGCCGGGGAGACTCACGTGCTCATGGGCCCCAACGGCTCCGGGAAGACCACGCTTTTAATGACGCTGATGGGATTTTCCGGCTATAAAATAACGAAAGGAGAGATCACCCTCAACGGCGAGGATGTGACCGCGATGCACGCGGACGAGCGGGCAAAACGCGGGATCGGCATGCTCTTCCAGCGCCCGCCCACGATCTCGGGGCTCAAGCTGGGGAAGCTCCTCACCGCAATCTCGCACGACAAGACGGTCGATCTTCCGGCTCTTGCAGATTCCGTGCATATGGGAGGGTTCCTGGAACGGGACATCAACAAGGGATTCTCAGGGGGGGAGATCAAGAGAAGCGAGGTGCTCCAGCTCATGATCCAGAACCCGGGTTTTGTCATGCTCGATGAGCCCGAAAGCGGAGTAGATCTCGAAAATATCTCACTCATCGGGAAGGCCATCGGCGACCTGCTCGAAAAAGACAAGCGCATGGCAAAACGAGAGAAAAGCGGCCTTGTGATTACCCACACGGGGTTCATCCTCGACTATGTTGACGCGGACAAGGGGCACGTGATGTGCGACGGCATGATAACCTGCCATGGGAATCCCCGGGAGATCTTAAAGGACATCAAACAGAGAGGATATACGGAGTGTCGGGAATGTCGGCGCAGCTGAACGCACCGGGAATCGCAAAGGACGACCAGGAACGGATCGTCCAGTCGGGGATCGATTTTGACCTTGAGAACCGGTGCGGCAGCTACCTCCAGGTGGATCAGAACATCGTAGAGTCCGAGTGCCGGCAGGAGGGGATTGAAGTCCTCTCGTTTAAAAAAGCGATGGAAAAGCACGCCTGGCTTAAGGATTTCCTCTGGAAGGCGGTCTCAAAGGACAAGGACGAGATCACACAGTATGTGGCGGAACAGCCTGACCCCAAGGGCTACGTGATCATCGCCCACAAAGGGTCAAAGAACATCCTCCCGATCCAGGCCTGCCTGTACCTCGGCCGCGAGACCATCCAGCATGTGCATAACATCATTATCGCCGAAGAGGGCGCCGAACTCCATATGATTTCGGGCTGTGCAAGCAGCGGCAACATCGGGGAAGGGGCAAAACATTACGGGGTGTCCGAGTTCTACATCAAAAAAGATGCGAAGATTAGTTTTACCATGATCCACACCTGGAACGAGAACGTGGAGGTCTTCCCGCGCAGCGCGTCCATCGTGGAGGAGAACGGTGTCTTCCTTTCAAACTATGTCTGCATGCAGCCGGTCAAAAAAGTCCAGATGTACCCCACCGCAACCCTGAAAGGCGAAAACTCGGTGGCCCGGTTCTCCACGATCACGGTCGCCTCTCCCCTATCGTACATCGATGTCGGCTCGCGGGCGATTCTCGAAGGAAAGGGTGCAAGTGCGGAGCTGATCACCCGTGCAATCACCAAAGGCGGGACCATTATATCACGGGGCCAGATCATCGGAAAGACCGCAGGCACCCGGGGACACCTTGAATGCAAGGGGCTGATCCTTAAGAACGGCACCATCTACGCAATCCCCGAGATCGATGGGCGCGTGGTCGGCACCGAACTCTCGCACGAGGCAGCGGTAGGGAAGCTTGCGCAGGATGAGATCGAGTACCTGATGTCCCGGGGGCTTTCCGAGGACGAGGCGACGGCAACAATCATCCGGGGGTTCCTTGACGTTAAGATCGCCGGTCTTCCCGAGACGCTCCAGAAGCAGATCGATGCCACGATCGATGTGGCGGAAAAAGCAGGATTTTAGATCGTGCAGGCGCCATGACAACCCCATATCCCCGATCGGATGAACGCCGCAGGATGGTGGATCTCCAGATCGCAGGCCGGGGGATCCGAGACCCCCGTGTGCTTGCAGCAATGGCAGAGGTGCCCCGCCATCTTTTTATCCCGCCGCCATACGATCGCGACGCGTACGCAGATACCCCCCTACCCATAGGAAACGACCAGACGATATCCCAGCCATATATCGTTGCGCTCATGACCGAACTGCTCCACCCGTGTCCGGAGGACCGGGTGCTGGAGATCGGGGCCGGGAGCGGGTACCAGGCCGCTATCCTCGCACGGCTCGCGGCAAAGGTCGTCACCATCGAGCGCCTCGGTGCGGTGGCAGCACAGGCCCGTGCCAACCTTGCGGCAGTCGGTGCAAAGAACGTGGAGGTTATAGAAGGGGACGGGACGTTCGGTTACCCGCCATCGGCCCCGTACAACGGGATCCTGGTAACGGCCACAAGTCCGGAGATCCCGCAGCCGCTCACCGAGCAGCTCGCGGATAAAGGACGGCTGGTTGTCCCGGTGGGTGGCAGAGCGATGCAGGATCTCGTAGTTCTCGAACACGACGGCAGCCGGTACCGGGAAGAGCGGATTGAAGGCGTCCGGTTCGTGCCGCTCATCGGGAAGTACGGCTGGGAGAATTAAGGTATGAAGATCATTGATGTCACGCGCCCGCTCTCGGGCACAACTGTCTCGTTTCCGGGGGATCCTGCCCTGCAGTTCTCCCAGCGGGATGCAGGGCTCTACCTGATAAGCGAACTGCATATGAACAGCCATTCGGGCACCCACATCGACGCCCCGGTCCATTATCTTAAGAAGGGAGATACCATTGACCGGGTCCCGCTCGATCACCTGATCGGCCCCTGCCGGGTGCTCGATCTTTCAGGCGCCGGCCCGGAGATCACCGCCGCTGACCTTGGGGGGCGGCTCTGCGGGGCCAAAAGAATTCTGCTCAAAACCGTGTTCTCAGGTGAGACTCAGTTCCGGGAAGATTTTCCCCATATCTCCACAGATGCAGCAGAGCTGCTCACCAGAGAGGGGGTGCTCTGCGTGGGGATCGACTCGTTCTCCATCGAGGCCCTGGTCTGCGACGGGTCGGTGCACCGCGAGATCCTCGGCCACGGATGTATCATCGTAGAACTCCTCGATCTTTCCAGCGTCAGCGAGGGCAATTACGAGATGGCGGCCCTGCCCCTGCGGCTTGTCGGCCTTGACGGGGCACCGGCCCGGGTCGTGCTCATGAAACAGGAGGATGAATAATGGATATCATTACCGAATCCGTAAAAAGGCTTGAAGAGTTCATGGTCAACAGCGGGTGCGAGGAGACCGGGATCCGCCTGGATGTAGATCCCGATGCCTGTAACTGCCAGTTCGAGCGGGGGGCCTGCATGACGGCAACGTTCGGAGGGAGAACTGCAGAGTTTGTCACGGACAGCCCGATCCGGGCAATGACCAAAATCTCGTTCATGTTCGGGGCGCCTCTCGATAATCCGCCCACCCGCGGGGCCGCATGCGCCATTATTAACGTGGCCACGGCGTTCTTTTGCCTCTCACGGGTGCGCCGGGCCTGCCCGATGGTGTCCCACGGCACCTGCATGAAAGAGCTTGCTGAAGAACTTGCCGGCCGGCGGGTCTTCTGTATCGGCCCGGCCCCGGCACTGGCACGGGCGCCCGGAGTGTACCAGGCCGAAGATATCGGGAGCGCGGATATTATTCTGGTCAACAACGAGGGGATCATTGCACCGGATCTCGGGGACCTTCTTGAACGCACGGGTGCAGAAAAACGTGTCATCTTTCTTGGGCCCTCCACGGCCGGGATAAGCCGGCTCATGCATGAAGGGCACTGGTGCCCTTACGGGCTGCCGATGCTGGATGCTGCCCCTGATCCTTCGCGACCCACGGGCTAAAACTCTTTTTATCCCAAGCGCCCACCCTCATGCATGTTGTTTGGATCTTCGGGGATCCGCCAGCGGTTCAGTGGCCCGCTTGTCGAAACCGCACTTGCGGTCGGGGCGATCCTTGGGGAGCGCTTTCCCGACTGCATCGTGGGGACCGACTCCCGGACCACAAGCCCCCTGCTTGCCCGGGCCGTCATATCAGGCATCACCGCGGCTGGGGGCCGGACACGTTTCACCGGTATTGCTCCCACCCCCTCGGTGGCGTACAGCGCCCGTACCGCAAAGGCCGGATGCATGATCACCGCATCTCATAATCCCGAGGAATACAACGGGATCAAGCTCTTCAACCCGGACGGTTCCTCGTTTGTGCAGGCCCAGCAGAGGGAAACAGAAGAGTTGCTCAAAGAACCCCGCTGGGCTGACTGGCAGCACCAGGGCACGGAAGTATCCTTTGATGCGCTGACACCCCACAAGGTAGAGGTTCTGGATAAGGTTTCCCTCGATCCCGGACTCTCCGTGGTAATAGACTGCGGCAACGGGGCCGGTTCCGTCCTGACCCCGGACATTCTTGCCAAAGCCGGGGTAAAAACCACCTGCATCTCCTGCAATCCATCCGGGTTCTTTAGCAGGCCATCGGAACCGCTCGCGGAGCATCTCGGGTACGTGGGCGAGATGGTGAAAAAGACCGGGGCTGACTGTGCAGTTGTCCATGACGGGGATGCGGACCGGATGATGGCATTTGATAACCGGGGCAGGTACATCGATGGCGATCATCTTCTCCTCCTCTTTGCCGAGCACCTGGATGCACACCGGGTGGTCACCACCAGCGATGCGTCCATGATCATCGAGGAAGTGGCAGAGGTACACCGTACCCCCGTCGGGGATGCATTTGTCTCCGAGGAACTGCTCTCGTGGGGATCCTTCGGCGGTGAACCGAGCGGCGCCTGGATCTTCCCGCAGATCTCGTATTGCCCGGACGGCCCCTTTGCCGCAGCCCTCTTCTGCGAGATCGCCTCGGGCTGCGATGTGGCAGAACGGCTGGACGAGATGCCGGCCTACCCTATCCTTCGGGAATCGATCCCTCACGAGAGAGCACGAGAGGTAGTTACCGCTCTTGGGGCAGAGAACCCGACCGATGGTATCCGGGTGTCAGGTGAAAGCGGGTGGTATCTTGTCCGGGCAAGCGGTACCGAACCCAAGATCCGGATCACGGCCGAGGGTACCACGCTTTCGGCTGCAAAGGCGATGCTTGCGCTGGCAAAAGAGCGCATCCGGCAGGGGAAAACTGCTTAACTATTGCAGGAGAGAGTTTTACCCATGCAATGCGTTGTGCTGGCAGCGGGGGAGGGAAAACGCATGCGTCCCCTTACTGCCCGGCGACCGAAAGTGATGCTCCCGGTGGCAAACCGCCCGATGATGGAGCATCTTGTACTTGCGGCCCGGGATGCCGGCATCACCGAATTTGTCTTTGTGGTCGGGTATGGGGAGCGTGAGGTCCGGAACCATTTCGGAAACGGGGAACGCTTCGGGATCCAGGTGGCATATGCCCCGCAGCGCCAGCAGTCGGGAACCGCAGACGCGCTCCGCTCAGCGCAGGACCTTATCACGGGCCCGTTTATTGCGATGAACGGGGACATGATCCTCGCCCCAGCCGATATCGCCAGAATGATCAACTCACCGGTACCCTCAATGGGGACGAGCACTACCGACCACCCGGGGGACTTCGGTGTTGTGCTGGTGGAAAACGACCTGGTCACATCCCTTGAGGAAAAATCGAGGCACCCGAAGTCTACCATCATCAATGCCGGGGCGTATACCTTTGCCCCGGATATCTTCGAGTTGCTCGCCGGGGTCGGGCTCTCGGCGAGGGGAGAACTCGAGCTCACTGATGCCCTTGGCATCCTTATCGCAAGGCATACTCTGGGGGCGGTCCCCCTCTCCACATGGATGGATATAGGCTATCCGTGGGACCTGCTCGATGCCAACGCTGCCCTTCTTGGAGGGCTCGTTACTCACAACAATGGCGTTGTCGAGGATGGCGTTTATCTCTCTGGAGCGGTGGCTATCGGTGAAGGTACCGTGATAAAATCGGGCACCTACATCGAGGGGCCCTGCATCATCGGAAAGAACTGCCGGATAGGACCTCACGCCTATATCCGGGGTTCAACGAGTATCGGCGACGAATGCCACGTCGGGCATTGCACCGAGATTAAGAACACGGTGATTATGGCAAAGACGAAGATCCCCCACTTCAACTATGTTGGGGATTCGGTGATCGGAAGCGGGTGCAATTTCGGTGCCGGGACAAAGATCGCAAACCTCCGGCACGACCATGGCCCGGTAAAGGCTGGCGGCAAGGACACCCGGCACACCAAATTCGGGGCGGTTGTCGGGGACAACGTGCACTTTGGGATCAACTGTTCTGTCAATGTCGGATCGGTGATCGGCAGCAATGCACAGTTTGCACCCAATTCGTATATCGAAGGCAGTTTTGGCGAAGACGCAGCGATCAGGTAGGTGAAGATATGCAGGCAGTCATTCTTGCAGCAGGCGAGGGAAAACGGGTCCGGCCGCTCACGTGGAGCAGGCCAAAGGCGATGATCCCGGTGGCAAACCGCCCCATCATCGCGTATACGATTGATGCACTGGTGGCAAACGGGATCCGTGACATTATCGTTGTGGCCGGGTACCGCAGAGAGCAGGTGACACGATACCTCAACCAGCTCGATCTCCCCATCGAAGTCGTGGTCCAGGACCGGCAGCTCGGGACTGCACACGCCCTCAGGCAGGCAGAGAAACAGATCTCCGGGGATTTCCTCCTCCTGCCCGGGGACAATTACATCGATGCGCAGTCAATCGCAAAGATCAAAGATGCCAAAAAGGCAGTCCTCATCAAGGAGCACCCCAGTCCCTCCAACTTCGGCGTTGTCACGGTCAGGGATGGACAAGTGGACAGCATCGAGGAAAAACCGGAGCATGCCCTAAGTTTTCTTGTCAGCACCGGCATATACGCGCTCACCACGGACTTCTTCCGGTATATCCGGGGCAATGACATCACAGAAGCGGTCGCATTAATGATTGCAGACGGAGGGGCCCTGCAGGCGATTGACGCCAATGACTGGCAGGACGCCATTTACCCATGGGATCTCATCCGCCTCAACCAGCGCCTGCTCAGGCATCTTCCTGCGGCACGGGAGGGAACCGCAAGCCGGCACGCAACAATCCACGGGCCGGTCCGGATCGGGAAATGCACTACTATCGGGC
>Ga0181520_10009701_pt1 | contig 13188 bp, 17 predicted proteins | sample PEATcosm2014_Bin_29_FD_132451 | JGI IMG/M metagenome (GOLD analysis project Ga0181520, IMG submission 132451) | Peatland microbial communities from MTU Mesocosm Facility, Houghton, MI, USA - PEATcosm2014_Bin02_30_metaG | ecosystem: Environmental > Terrestrial > Soil > Wetlands > Peat | place...
GTTAAACGAAATGCTGCGGCAGAAGATTCCGCCCGCAGAACTGGCGCGGCGGATTGGAACGACTCGGCAGGAGGTTAACCGGCTCACAGACATCCGGCACACGAGCAAAATCGACCGAATCGACGTGGCGTTACAGGCGCTGGGAAAAAACCTCGTTCTCGAAGCGGACTGAAAGGACCATGGGAGACTTGACACGGTTTCAGAGGAGCGTATCCTCCACTTGTTCTGCAAACGAAGCAGCATTACTCAGGAAAGGAATAACGATGACCGATACGACGCCATCCGCGCTCAAATGGGTTCGCATCACCAATGAGAATCTACCTAAAGCGGGCGATGAACTGCTCAAGATGAGAAAGTCAGATTGGACGGTATACGATCTTGCACGAGCAGCCGGAAATTTTGATTCTCCAGATGAGGACGAGCGCTATGTGGAATATTTCCGACCACTCAATCCTCCTGAACGAGAAATTTGAAGCCTTAAAAGAGTGAAGTTGCGGCAATCCCCAAGGGGCGGAGAAATCCGCCCCTTTTCCGTCTCTGAAAATAAATTCCCATCCCCACTTGCTCGCCACGCCCAAAGGTGTACTCTTGACTTTCCAGTCGGGGAGCAGTGAAGGCCCCACGGGGAAGGAATTAAGGAATGACCCTCCAGGAAGCAAAGAAGATGGTTGAGGACGCCGGATTTAGGATCGGCGGCGGTTGTTACGAAGATGAGAACTTTATCCGGGCATATTCCTCCCAGGTGATTCCCGGAACATACGGATACCCCCGGTATGTTGTGGAGTTCTTCAAGCCCCTAGCCATCCTGACGGTCACGGGTCCAAGTGCGGTTCGTCAATAATTTCAATTTTTATACTTGCGCGGTACGCCGGGAGGTGTACTCTTAACTTTCGCAGGGGGAACGGACCCAAGCCGAGGGGAGGCGGAAACCTCCCAGGAACAATCCCACAGTGGGCATAGCGCCACGGTCGGAGGAAAGGCAAGATCATGCAGCTTTATCAGGCATCCCACCAATGGGCCACTCGGCCAGACGATCAAAAATTCCACACAATTGAGGACGCTCTAAAGACCTCTCGCGAGTATGCGGAGTCTGCGGTAGAGCGGGCGGACATCAACCCTGCGGCCCTGCGCTGCGAGGCTGAGGGCAAGGACGTGGTTCTGCTTCATAAGGGCGGAATCCCCGCCAAGCTCACCCACTGGGCGTTCGGTCAACTGGCGGGTGTGGCGGCGGCTCCTGCGGGTTATCTGCGCCGGTTGCCTCCCACACTGGCGTCTCAGAACCTCAATTACGGATTGGCGGAGCGGTTCGGTAACACGGCGAATCCCAAGGTCTCTGACGCCTCCATGAACCTCCTGCTCCATTCCAACGGTTCGCTCGTTGCGCGGGCCATCACGTCAGAGCGGTACTCGCGAATCTGGAATTACGAACTGCTCGAAAAGATGCGCGACCTGCATACCTACGGGTGGGAGAACCCCGTTCCTTTTGAGTTCGTCAACGGCACACAGCGTTCCGGCGAAAAGCCCGCGCCGACGATCTATGTCAGCGACCACGATATGTTCGTTTTCCAAGTGAACAACCAGAACCGCATCGCGGAACCCGGCAACCCGTCCGGACTCGGGCGCGGTTTCTTTGTTGAGAACTCCGAAGTTGGGGCGGCGCGGTTTCGGTTGACCACGTTCCTTTATCGGTATATCTGCGGCAATCACATGGTCTGGGGTGCGGAGAATGTCAACGAGATTGCGGTCCGGCATGTCGGGAGCGCTCACGACAGGATGCTTTATCAGTTGGACCGTCTGGCGGTCGAACTGAAGGCGTACGAGAACAGCAGCGCGTCGATGGACGAAGCCCGCGTCAAGGCGGCGCGTAGTTTCCAGATCAAAGCGGCGGATAAGGATGCTTTGCTCGACAAGATTTTCTCCATGCTCAAGGGTCAAGTGACCCGGACAACCCTCCAAAAGAGCTACGACTTGGCAACGGAACACGAGCTCACGGATGGAGACCCCTACAGCGCGTGGGGATTTGCTCAAGGGATGACGCGCTTTTCGCAGACGATTCCGTACACGGATGAGCGGGTCAAGGTTGACCGTGCAGCGGGTCGCGTTCTCGCAATGGCGTTCTAGTCACCCAACAAGCCCAGGGGTGGCCTACGGTCACCCCCAACCCCAGGAAATCAACTCCAAGGAGAGTGAGAGAGATGGCAGCAGCGGAAGTGGTAGTCATGGAAGCGACGGAAGCGGTAGCGGAAGAAACAGCCACATTGGCCCCGGCCCCGGTAGAAGTCCCGGCCTCTCAGCCAACCAAGCAAGTGTCCCGGTTGCGCGACCTCCGGTTAAGCGCCCGTGACCAGTTCATGCTGGACCCCAAGATTATCGTGGTGGAAGATGGTCACAATCCCCGCGATTACAACATCCCTGAGAATCGCGCCCACCTTGACGATCTCAAGGCCAGCATCCGGGAGAACGGTACCATCAGCCCTCTGTGGGTTCGGTATGATGCGGAGCGCAAAGCGGCCGTATTGGTAGACGGCGAGTGCCGCCTCCGGGCAAACCTCGAACTCATCTCGGAGGGATTGGAGATTGAGGCGGTTCCCTGCATCCAGGTTCCAGGCGGTAACGAGCCTGACCGGCTGCTCCTCGCCGTTGTGGCGAATCAGAACAAGCCCCTGTCCGAGTTGGAACTTGGCGGAGCGTTTCAAAAGCTGACGAACTTCGGATGGACGCCGGAGAAGATCGCAAAGAAGTCCGGCAAGAGCGTCGCGTTCATCAACCGATCGATGGAACTGGCGGACGCGCCCCAGGCGGTTCAGGAGATGGTCAAGCAACAGGAGGTCACTCCGACGCTGGCAATCTCTGAAGTCCGCAAGAATGGGGCGGCAGCGGTTGGCATCCTCCGGGACAAAGCGTCGGCGGCAAAGGCGAAGGGACAGAAGACGGCGAAGAGAGAGCGCGTCACGGCACCCCCGGTCATCAACCTTGTCCCAATGATTCGCAAGCTTCTCAAGACGGTTACAAAAGATGAGCTCGAAAATGCCGAGTTTGAGTGGGTTGATGTGAAGCGGGATGTACTTCTGGCGATTGCGAAACAGATCAACTTCTAATCCAGGCGGGGCGGTGAAAGCCGCCCTGTTCCGCGTGGGAGCAGCAAATGGAATTGCAAGTCATGGTTCGGTATCAAGGCGTGTGGATGTCCATACGTCTGCCTGAGTCGGATTTGATAGACCGGGTTCGTTGGGGACTCTGGAGTTCCACGCAAGGCGAACGCTACACAGACGGTTTTCCTAGTTACGAAAGCATGGTTGAAATGAACGGGATTGCTCACGAGAGGAGTTTGGTTTGCGATGGAACGCGAGACGGTTATTGACAAGTTGCAGAAGCTGATAGCGCACGAGCGCAGTGCACGGACAGTCGGCAATATCGCTGAGGCGGAGGCATTCGCGGCGAAGATTCAACAGTTGCTCACTACCCACAAACTGGAGATGAGCGAGATTGAAATCCAGGAGCGGGAAGAGTCCGAACCCGTAGGAGAAGCGAGGGCCTCGCCAGTCGAGGCGGGATGGAGAAGAACGGGTTACCGGGTCGAATGGCAAACGAGTCTTGCCAGCGATATTGCGAAGGCTAACGGATGCCAACTCCTCGTCCTTCCTGGCTGCAATATCGTGTTCTTTGTTGGGCGCGATTCGGATCGTGATACGGCGAAGACGATGTTTCTCTACATGCTGGAAATGGCCCGCAACTTGGCGGAGATTGAGGCTGTTCGGTGCATTGAAATCGAGCGGTGCAAGTGCTACGAGAGATGGGGCCTTCAGGAATGGCGCAACATGATGGGAACGTGGATGAAGCAGTTCCGAGAATCGTTCGCCATCGGCTTCGCCGGAGCGGTGGGGCGGCGTATCTATCTCCAGTATCAAGAGATGGTCCAGGCGGAGCGCCAGCGTCACGGGGAACAGTCTACGGGCCTTGTCCTCATCAATCGCGACGCCCTGGCGGTTCAGGATTACCTCTCCATCGCACTCCGTGACAACAAGCCATGGACGGAAAAGCAAAAGAAGAACAGGCGAAACGGCGTGGACCATGTCAACGTTGACGCGTACATGCGCGGCAAACGTGCGGGCGGTCAAGTGGCGTTGACCTCGAATCGTCTCTCCGGGCAACGAGACGCGCTGTGACTCTAATCGAAGCCTACATCTCCGGAGTCATGATCGGGCGTTGTGATGAGCGATGCTACGACGCCCAGGACGACAAGTGCCATTGCATCTGCGGCGGCGCGAACCACGGCGTAGGCATCGAGCGGGCAATCCAGAATACGAGAGCGCGGGCGGATGAGTGGAAACAGGCTGAGCGGAGTCGCAGAAAGAAGCGGGTCCGCTTTGTCGTACCTCCGGTTGACCAGCCGAGTCTTTGGAGTTGAGGGAGTCAAAATGCGTTATCAGCGGCGATTGCCGATGCTTTGGATAGACCTTCCGAGCGGTTCCATTCGGATTTATGACGGATCATCGCGAGTCAGTTTGAAGATTCTGGCCGCATCGGCGATAATGGCTGCGATCATTTGTTGCCTCATCCGGTGAGGCGGAAAGTTTGGTAAGTAATGTCAGGAAATGACGTGTTTTCGTTCCATGCTTTCATTGTTACCGTGATTACAATAGCGGTTTACTTCCTGCCCGCATTTCTCGGGAGGAATAAGAAGAACTTTCTTGGAATATCATGCATCAACCTTTTTCTTGGGTGGACAATTGTAGGATGGGTTCTTGCGTTAGTCTGGGCTCTCAAGAGCAGCGCCGCCCCAGTGAAGGAACCAACCCACGTCTGCCTTAGTTGCGGGTCGCAAGTCGATCCAAAGAGCATTACACCGGGAACGATAGGAATGGAGGTCGTTCTATGGCTCTGTTTCTTCATTCCTGGCCTAGTCTATTCGATTTGGCGCGTTACGAATCGCTACAAGGGATGCCCGGTGTGCGGGACAAAAAACATCATCCCCATAAACACACCTGCGGCGCAAGGGATTCTCGCTGGACAATTGACAGGTACCACGATTACAAAGACAGCCTTCTTTCTCGCGGTTTGCATCGGCGGGGCAACCCTAAATGCGCAGCCTCCATGCCCTGCCGTTAAAGGCATGTATGTCCTGAATGGTGAGCAGTGGCAAAAGTTGGAATCGGTTCATCCTCAAGACTTACGGATTGATGCTATTTCTTATGGACACGGCGGAGTTATCGCGACATTTAGCAATGCAGAATCCCCGTTTCGCGTTAATACGAGCGCCCCTATGTTTTGCGATGTCAGTATTGAGGGTGGACCTGAGTCGTTTACGATGTTGAGATTCAAAGATACGGGGAATGCGCGTCGGGTGATGGTTGCGCACATGAACGCATGGTACGGGTATGCCGAGCATAGGAAAGAGTTTCAAAAGAAGGCGGTAATACATGTTTCGATCACAGCACAAGAGAACGGGACGTTCCTGATTTCTCCCGAAGATAGAATCCAACCCGGTGAGTATATTCTCCTCACGTCTACGCCTGATCTGATCCCAGGAGGATACACTAAATCCTTCGATCCGCATCAGGTTTGCGGGTACGACTTCGGATATTTTTCCCGCTAGACGAATAATTCAGTTTCTCATACAAATGGCCGCCACAAACGCGGCCATTGCGTCGTGTCGCGACTTGGTCATAAGGTTGCGGCATGGCGACGATAGACGGCGGAATATCTTTAGAGACAGCGCAAGAACAATTGACTCTTGCGATTACGGCCCTTGCCGCAGCACGCTCTCAGCAGAGCTTCGCTGTCACGTCTCCAGTTGGCGGGCGTTCTCACGCTCGCCCCCTTCTCCAGTCTCTCCGCGAAGACGTTGTGTTCTGGCGTCAAGAGGTTGCGCGTCTTCAGCGCGGAAGTAGGGGACCGATTATCAGGTTGGGGGTGGCTGAGTGAGCGTGCGCCCCAATTTGATTGACAAAGTGGTCACGATCATTTCGCCCCAGGCGGGATTGGCGCGGGCGGCGGCGCGTGAGCGTCTTGCGCTCTACGGCAGTTATGTTGGGGCGCGTGTAGATCGGCGCGAAACGTCAGGATGGATACCGCGCTCAGGCGATGCGGACGCGGATTCGCTTCTCGACTTGCGCATTCTGCGCGGTCGTAGCCGCGACCTCCTGCGTAACGCTCCTCTGGCATCCGGCGCGGTCGCGACGGTGGTAGAGAACGGAGTTGGAACGGGCCTCACTCTCCAGCCCACGCCCGACCTTCGCGTCCTTGGATGGTCCGACGAACAGGGCGAAGAGTTCATGCACAAGGTTGAGTCTGAGTTCGGCTTGTGGGCATCGTCGAAAGACTGTGACATCACGCGAACTCAGAACTTCTTTGAGATGCAGAGCCTCGCGTTTCGGTCCTCTCTCGAATCCGGCGACTGTCTCACGTTGATGCCCTTCGTAAAGCGGACCATCCCCACAACCCCGTATCAATTGACCCTCCAGTTAATTGAGGCGGATAGACTCGCCAATCCAAAGGGAGTGCTCGACGGAAGCAAACTGGATTCGGGGAACAAGGTCTATGGCGGCGTCGAGGTTGATGAGAACGGCGCTCCGGTCGCTTACAACGTCTTGCGGCGACATCCTGGCGCAATGACCCTTGGTACGGACCCGTGGGCCTTTGACCGTGTTGATGCGTTCGGCGCACAGACCGGGCGGCGCAATGCGATTCACCTTTTCGAGCGCAAGCGGCCCGACCAGAAGCGCGGAATCCCCTATCTCGCCCCGGTAATCGAGCGGTTGAAACAACTCGACAAGTATACCGAGGCGGAGATTCAGGCGGCGGTAATCTCTTCGATGTTTACGGTCTTTGTGAAAACGGAACTCGGGGAAGATGGTCCGGGACTCGTGGATGCGAAGAGCGTCGCAAATGCGGAGAAGAACTACAAGCTCGGGACGGGCGCGGTCGTTGGATTAGCAGAGGGTCAAGACGTAACGTTCGCGGACCCGAAGCGGCCCAACACGGCGTTCGACCCGTTCGTCCTTGCCATGCTCAGGCAAATTGGGGTAGCTCTTGAACTCCCGTTTGAAATCCTCATCAAGCATTTCACGGCGAGTTATAGCGCGGCGCGTGCGGCGATGCTGGAGGCGTGGAAGTTCTATCGAAATAGGCGCGTCTTTGTGGCCTCCAATTGGTGCCAGCTTGTCTTTGAGGCGTGGATGAGTGAGGCGGTGGCTCTTGGGCGCATACAAGCCCCAGGATTCTTCGCCGATCCCATGATGCGCCGTGCCTATCTGTTGTCGGAGTGGGTGGGAGACGCGCCCGGACAGTTGGACCCGGACAAGGAAATCACCGCCGCATTGAAGCGGGTCAACGGTGGAGTATCGAACCTCAAAATCGAGACCATGGAACTTACCGGGCGCATCTGGGAAGACGTGAACAAGCAGCGCGTTCGCGAGCATGAGATTCGCGTCGCGGGTGGCCTTGAGGCGAAGGTTCCCAGTCTTGAACCAATCCAACAGACGACGATACCGACGACAGACGGCGGCGACCAAGAGAAACCGGAGAATCAAGAATGAGTGTGATTGACTTACTTAATTCGCCGTGGGCAATCATGCCCGACAAGCTTCGCGAGATGTGCGCTATCTACGGTGCGCACGTTAACGGAGAGCGCATCGACCTTGAGGCAATCGAAGCCAAGACGGGACGTGCACTGAAAAACCAGCCAACTAGCTACACAGTCACCGACGGCGTGGCTGTACTTCCGGTTGACGGGATTATCAGCAAGCGGGCGAGCCTCTTCATGGACATCTGCGGAGGGACGAGCACTCAACTCTTCCAGCAGGAGTTATCTGCGGCGCTCAGTGACCCCACGGTGAATTCAATCATTCTTGCGGTGGATTCTCCGGGCGGTAGTGTGGACGGCATCCAGGGCGCGGCAGACGCGGTGTATCAGGCCCGCGACCAGAAACCCATCGTCTGCTATGTCGATGGAAATATGTGCAGTGCGGCCTACTGGATAGGTTCCAGCGCGTCGAAAGTTTTCATCGGGTCCGACACGGATTCGGTTGGCTCCATCGGAGTCGTAACGTCGCACGTCGATACGTCCAACGCGGAACATCAGCGCGGGGTCAAGGTCACGGATATAACCGCTGGTAAGTACAAGCGCATTGCCAGTCAGCACGAGCCTCTTACTCAGGAGGGGCGGGCCTCAATCCAGGACGAGTTAGACCAGATTTACGGCGTCTTTGTCGATGCCGTAGCAAGGAACCGTGGAACGGATGCGGACACGGTTGCAACCAGGATGGCGGACGGGCGCGTATTTCGCGGTCAGAAAGCTATCGATGCGGGACTGGCGGACGGAAAGGTAACTCTGCCCCAGTTGATTCAACAAATGAAGTCTCAGAAAGGCGGCGGCTCAACGGCTCCCGTCTCTCGGAATAACCCGAAGAAAGGACAACAAGGAATGGACGCGACCGGTGAGGTTGTAACTTTCACAAGCGCCCAGGTTGAAGCCGCAAAGCAGGAGGGTTTCAAGGCTGGACTTACACAGGGACGAACGGAGGGCGCAACGGGCGAACGTGAGCGCATCAAGGCGGTCGAGACGGCCACCCTTGCGGGTCACGAGGCTCTGATTGCCGCGCTCAAGTTCGACGGCAAGACGACCGGGCCGGAGGCTGCTGCCCAGGTGGTAGCGGCGGAGAACGTTCTGCGGGCGGGCAAGTTGACGGCCCTACGCGCCGAAGCTCCCGCGCCGGTTCCCGAGTCCACAGCCGATGCCAAGGCGGAGCAGGAGCGGGCAGAGGCAAAGGCGAAGGCCAAGCCCGACGATCCGAAGGCGGTAGCAACTAAGGCCCGTGTGATCGTGGCCGAGGAGCAAAAGGCGGGGCGCAAGATCACCTACGCCGAGGCAGTCAAGCGCGTCACCGAAGCGAAGTAGGGAAACCTTCATCGCGGCGGAAAGGGAGTAGCCACCGCGAGGCAAGGCGACTTGCCTCACGGGGAATTCAACGAGAGGGAGAAAAAACAAGTGGCAAATCCAGGCTTTCAAAAAAACTACAACGCGGTGGCTGCTATCTCTGCATACCACATCGTCAAGCCTTCCGGCGTGAATGATGGAGAGGTCGTACCCGCTGCCGCATCCACTGATCCAATCATCGGAGTTTCGCAGAACATCGACGTGGCTTCCGGTCAGTTCGTTGACGTGATCCATTCGGATTCTGCAAATGTTGTTTCGGGCGGCGTGATTGCGTTCGGTGATCCGTTAACGTCCGACGCCAACGGGTGTGCAATCAAGGCGGTTCCGGCTGCGGGCGCAAACATGCGGTTAATAGGTCAGGCGCTTTCGTCTGGCGTAGCGGGTGACATTATCCCGGTGCTCGTCAATCCAGGGTCCATGCAGGGCTAATCAGTAGTCGTTTCTGACTACCTCAAGAATCCAGGTTCCGCGATTGCGGAGAAAGGTTAAAACGAAATGGCTACTGAAACAATCGTCACAACTGCGGCCCCTTTTGTAGTACAGCCGCAGCTTACCGCTATCGCAATCGCGTACCAGAATGCGCGGATGATTGCGGATAGCGTTCTGCCCCGAGTTCCGGTGAATCGCGCCGATTTCAAATACACGGTCTATGACAAGCGCGATACCTTCACGATTCCTGATACCAAGGTTGGCCGTACGTCCCGGCCCAACGAAGTTGACTGGCACGCAACGGAAGCGGTTGCCAGTGTCCGCCCGTGGGGACTTGAAGAGCCCATCCCGCAGGAGGATTTTGACAACGCGGCGGGCACGCCGATTGACCCCGAAGCCCAGGCGACGGAACAACTCACTGACCTGATTTTGTTGGACCGTGAACAGCGGGCGGCGAATCTTGTCTTCAATGCCGCGAGCTACGCGGCAAATAACAAAACCACATTGACAGCCGCTCCCGGCTCTCAGTGGTCCGACCCTACCAGCGAACCCGCGACGGTCATCACCGACGCCATGGATTCGATGATCGTGCGGCCCAACACGATGGTTCTCGGACGGCGCACGGCCACATGGTTGCGCCGCAATCCGAACATCATCAAGGCGTACAACCAGACCCTTGGCGACCAGGGTAAGGTTCCGTTGGCCTTCCTCCAGGACCTCTTTGAGGTTGACAACATCCTTGTGGGTGAGGCATGGGCCAACACGGCCAAGAAAGGCCAAGTGGGTAGCTTCGCCCGCGTCTGGGGCGACCATGCGGCCCTGCTCTATATCAACCCGGTATCGCAGAACGTCAAGTCTATGACGTTCGGCGTCACGGCGCAGTGGGGAGAGCGTATCGCGGGAACGCGGCCCGATCCTGATTGCGGCTTGAAGGGCGGAGTTCGGGTTCGTGTGGGTGAAGAGGTCAAGGAGTTGGTTCTCGCCAACGATCTGGGCTACTTCTTTCAGAACGCGGTTGCCAACTAACGAGTAACGGGATGGGGCGGCAGAGGTCGCCCCGTTACCTCAACCAAGAAACGAGCAAGCGGCGATGGCGAAGCACAAAGTGAATTGGCACCTCAAAGGAAAAAGGGATTACCGGGCGGGCGACGTGATCGACCTCAAGGCGGAGGACGCGGCTCCTCTTGTGGCCCTTGGCGTTATCACTCCGATAGATGAAGCGGCGGTAGATACCGAGGTTGAAACCCTCACGCCATCGGCCTTGAAGAAACTTTCAAGGGAACAACTGGCGGCGTATGCGAAGCATCGTTACTCGCTCAATCTCAACATCATGGAAGCGACCAAGGATTCGATGCTGGCGGCGGTCGCCGTTTGCGCGGCGGAAGAGGACGCGGAAACTGAGTAATGGCGGAAGACGATGACATTCTCGCGATGCTCTCGACCAGCGATGACACGTTCAGCGATGGTTCGACGCCCTCTCCATGCTTTCTTTCCTCTTTCGACGATCTGGTTTCAACGGATAGTTCGGGCGGGTCTCAGCAGACGGTGAGGCGCACAACGGCGATTGTGCGGGCGAGTGATTACCCGAACCTCACGGAAGACAGCGAGGTAACGGTCAACGACACGGCGTACGTGGTCCTCAATGCGCGGCTCATCCAAGATGGCCGCATGTTGTCGGTAGACCTTCAGATTGACAAGGGGCAATGATGGCGCAGTCTATTACGCAACGGATCATCCAGGCGGTGGTAGATGTGTTGACCAACGCCGCCCCTCAAGGGACGAACGTCAAGAAAGGCCGCAAGACGCCGGTCAACGAATCCGCGCTGCCGTTGGTTCAGGTCTACTGGCACATCGAGAACACGCATGGGGTGGGGAATCCGCGACGCCCCATGCTGATGACTCGCAACTTGGTACTGGAAATCAAGTTCTCGGTTGCGGGTGATGACGAGGAATTCGACGCGGGGCGGCAATGGATCGTTGCGGCCCTGTGGAATGCGGACACGCTGGGAGGTCTCATCAAGAATATTACGGAAGCGGAGACAGTTCCGTGCCTTGAGGATTCGAGCGTCAACCAAACGATAACTGCGGGCGCGATTCGTTACGCGGTCGAGTACACAACCCTCCCTGGCGACATCACGTCGGGGAACTAACAAGGAAAGGTGGGAGCAATGCCTACAGCAGCGGACCCAACCCAATTACTACTTGGGCGCGGAAAGATGTATTTCGACCGTTTCGATTCTTTGGGCAACCCTCAGGGTCTGCGGTTCGTGGGTGAAGCCGACAAGCTGGAAATCACCCCCAGCGCAACGACGAAGGACTATTTCTCGATGACCAAGGCGGCGTCAACGAAGATGGCCCAGAACATAACGCAGCAGACGCATGAGATCGCTATCCAGATGCGCGAGTTCAGCGCGGCCAATCTGGCTATCGCGCTCTTGGGTGACTCGGTTGTTCTGGTCCAGACTCAGCAGACGATTGCGGCGGAGCAACTGACGGCGAAAGCGATTCCGGGATACGTCTACCAGACGGCATTTCGGAATATCTCTGCGGTTACGGCCAAGTCCGGATCAACCGCATTGGTTGCGGGAACCGATTACGAGATTGAGGATGCAACGTTGGGCCTCATCCACGTTCTACCGGGCTCCACGATTCTGACCGGAACACAGCCTCTATCCCTCGCATACACGGCGGCGGCGATTACGGCCGGAACGCAGGTCCAGGCCGGTACAGAGAGCATGATTCAAGGCAAGCTGGTGTATGTGTCTACGCCCGCCAATGGACCGGCCTACGATGCGGAAGTGTGGAACGTGCGCTTCCAGCCAAGCGGCGCTCTAGCGCTCATCACCGATGACTATGGCACGATCCCTCTGAAGGGTGAAGCGATGGACTCTTCGGCGACCCACCCAACTCAGCCTCTCTATCGGCTCACTCTCCGCCAGTAGGCGCACAACGGTAAAACGAGATGGGCCGGACTACGTGTCTGGCCCATCGTTCAAAGGGACAAAATGGAACAACTGAAGATTGGCGGTCGCACGTTTCAGGTTACGGGCGAAAGCACGGCGCGGCATGATATGTGGACGATGCGGCAGATCGCCGCGTGTGGACTGAATGTGGTCAATCAGGCGGAGGGTGAGACGGAAGAGGCGTTCATCTATCGCCTGTACATGACGGCCTTACAGACAGGAGACGTATTCCTGCTCTTGGGAGGTCTTTTGATTCCGGAAGGTATGGACCCGTTGAAGTGGACGCCCGAGACGGCGGCGGCGACGGCAAACTTTCTCGCAAGCCTAACGGCGTCGGAGGATAAGGGCAAGTTGCGGATTCTTCTAGCGTCCGCATTGATGCCTTTTTTTATGGGCGGGCACAGATCATCAATGACTTCCCGGAACTCTTCGACTCCGCGTACGCCGGGAAGCGGTCAGCCCCCTATCGAGAGCGCGGATGGACACAGTACGGGGACTGGGGACTGATAGTCCGAGAGGTTGCGGGATGGAACCATGACGCGGCCCAGGCGGTTCTGGAGTGGCCTCTACGTGAGGTTCTGTTGTCCTATAGCGCCAAGCTCAAAGAGGACGCGCTAAGGGCGTACCAGACGGCGTTAATCGTATGGGCGTCTCGAACTGCGATGGGTGGAAAACAGAAGCCGCCCGATTTGCCAATGATCTTGAGGGATAGATAATGCCAGCCCCGGAAATCAATGTACGGCTCACTGCGGACGGTGTGCAGGACGTAGTGAATGCGTTCAAGCGTGTCCAGCAGGAGTCCAGAACCACAAAGACGGAAGTGAACCTGCTTGGCGAAGCAATGGGTCAACTAGGCGA
>Ga0181520_10009703_pt1 | contig 13186 bp, 8 predicted proteins | sample PEATcosm2014_Bin_29_FD_132451 | JGI IMG/M metagenome (GOLD analysis project Ga0181520, IMG submission 132451) | Peatland microbial communities from MTU Mesocosm Facility, Houghton, MI, USA - PEATcosm2014_Bin02_30_metaG | ecosystem: Environmental > Terrestrial > Soil > Wetlands > Peat | place...
ATTAATCCTTGATAAGCAAATATCTTATTATTGTATCTATGAATCTAGACATGACAGAGTAAACTATTATGAAAAAATCAATAATTAAGTTGACGCCTATGCGATCGAATCGGGACAGGCTCTGTTAAAACCCGGGGCTACTGAATTATTTTTTCAATTTTGCAACAGCCTGCACAGGCTTAATTGTATATCAATAGCTTTAAATATTATTTCCATAAGTTCTAATTTTTAATACTTTTTAGCGCGTATATACCATCCCGCTTTCATCTTAATAATTCCCTTTCACCGGAATTTTATCTATATTTTATCAGCAATAAAATATGATTGATTTTAAGGATTTCACCAATTAATGGAATAATCTAAAATGAATACTGCGTCAATTTTATTAGTTGAAGATAATAAGGTAGTTGTTTTGGAGTTACAAGACAGGCTTGAGGGTATGGGATATATCGTTGCCGCTACTGCTTCTTCAGGGCACGAGGCTATTATTAAAGCTGAATTATTAAAACCTGACTTGATAATTATGGATATTAGATTAAAGGGGGATATGGACGGAATTGAAACTTCAGCCTCGATCCGGGAAAAAATTGATGTACCAATAATCTATTTAACAGCTCATGCAGATGAAAACACGTTACATCGTGCTAAAGTTACGGAACCATTCGGTTATATAATAAAACCATTTGACGAAAGAGAACTGAAAACAACCATTGAAATGGCTTTGTACAAGCATGCAATGGATAAAAAGCTTAAGGAAAGCGAAAAGCGGTTCAGGCTTACCTTTGAATTGGATTCAATAGGCAACTGCCTAACCTCAATTGAAGGAAGGTTTGCTGATGTTAACAACACATTATGCGAAATGCTTGGGTACTCAAGAGATGAATTGCTCTCGAGGGATTTTATATCAATAACTTATCCTGACGATATTGAGATGAGCCGGAAAAATCTTCAGCAGCTTCTTTCCCGCGATAAAGATTGTTCAAGCCTGGAAAAACGATTTATTAAAAAAAATGGTAGTATTATATGGATTAATTTAATTACTACACTTCTTAGAGATTCAAAAGAACAACCTGTCCACTTCATTTCGCACTTCATTGATATTACGGATCGCAAGTATGGAGAGGAGGCTTTGAAAGAAAGTGAACAAAAATACCGGGATCTTGTCGAGGGTTCTCCCGATGCTATTGCGATTTATATTGACGGAAATGTTGTGTATGCAAACAATGCCTGTGTTACGCTTTCGCGTGCTTCATCTGTTGATCAGTTAATCGGTTTACCCGTCATTAACTTTGTGCACCCGGATTATCTTGATTTCGTATATAATCGAATGAAAGAAATAAAAGAATCCTCAAATTCTTTAGCATTAGTAGAAGAAAAATTGCTAAGGCTTGATGGTACCTGGATAATTGTCGAAGTAAAAGCCATTCCAATTACATTTAATCAAAAAGCCGCAGTTCAGATTATAATTCGTGATATTAGTGAACGTAAACTGGCAGAAGAAGCACTTCGCCAAAGTGAAGAAAGGTACCGTCAGCTTTATGAGAATTCATCTCTGGGAATTTATAGAACAACTCCCGGCGGAGAAATATTGCTTGCAAATCCTGCTTTATTAAAAATGTTGCATTACTCTTCTTATGAAGAACTTGCCGAACGGAACCTCGAAAAAGGTGGTTTTGAGCCTTTGTATGATCGAAAACGATTCGTAAATCAGATAGAAACACTTGGAGAAATTAAAGGGTTAGAGTCAGCCTGGACATGCAAAGACGGTTCAGTAGTTTATGTTAGAGAAAACGCCCGTATATCACGTGATTCAAAAGGAAAACCACTTTATTATGATGGAATAGTTGAAAATATTACAGAACGTGTACTTGCCGAACAACAGAATATAAAGAATGAACATTTATTCAGGCTTTTTTTACAGCATTCCCCTGCATCTATTGCAATGTTCGACCGCGAAATGAATTATATTATTACAAGCAGCCGCTTTCTTTTGGATTATGACTTGGGTAGTCAAATTGTGATTGGCCGTTCTCATTATGATATTTTCCCTGAGATTCCGGATAGATGGAAAGAAATACACCGGCGCTGTTTGATAGGGGAAACAATAAAATGCGATGAAGACACTTTTTTACGGGCAAATGGAAAGTTAGATTGGATAAGCTGGGAAATCTGCCCGTGGTACCAACCAAATCATGAAATTGGGGGGATTATTCTTTTTTCTGAAGTTATTACAGAACGCAAACAAATGCAGGAGGCACTGCGAAAAAGCGAGGAGCGTTACAGGAGTCTTTTCCAGAATGCCCCGGTTGGTGTATTTTATTCCACTTCAAAAGGAAAAATTATCAGTGTTAATGATGAGTATGCCAGAATTTTTGGGTATAGCTCTCCGGATGAAGTTAAAGAAATTGTTAATCATTCAAGTATTGAAGAAAAGATTTATATACATTCTGACGAAAGGATTAATATTGTAAAAAAAGCTGTTTCAACTCCGGGAACCTGGCTCAAATATGAACAACATTTCTACAGGAAAGATGGTACGGTTCTTCTTGCAAACTTAACAATTCGTGCGCTTCCTGAAAATCCCGATCAACTTGAGGGGTTCTTAGAAGACATCACCGAACGCAAACTTGCAGAAGAAACACTTCGCCAAAGCGAGGAAAGATACCGCAAACTTGTAGATAATGCGCCTATGGCAGTTGCAATAGCCTCTCTGGCAACCGGCAGACTCTTATATCTTAATAACAACGCTTTCGAATTAATGGGGCCAATTTCTGAAGGCAGGTATTTTAATGATTATAATGTACTTGATTTCTACGCAAACCCGAATCAACGTACTGAAATAATGGGAATTCTTAAGAATGAAGGGCATGTTTCAAATCTTGAAGTTCAGTTAAAGAATTTAAATGACAGACAAATTACTGCGCTCGTTTCCTCGGTTATAACAACCTTTGAGAATGAACCGGCATTATTTATTTCATTTTATGATATTACAGATCGTAAGCTTGCAGATGAAATGCTGGCTATTTCCGAAATCCGCTATAGAAGCCTTTTTGAGTCTGCAAAAGATGGTATTCTTATACTGGATTTCGGGACGGGAATTATAGTAGATGCGAATCCATTTTTTACGGAGTTATTCGGTTACACTCATGAAGGATTAATCGGAAAAGAGATATGGGAAGTTGAGCTGTTTCAAGATATTATTCCTGATAAAGATAAATTTTTATTATTGCAGCAGAAAGAATATGTACATTATGAAGATTTATCAATTCAGAGAACTGACAATCAGCAAGTTATCGTAGAGTTCGTAAGCAATGTATACTCGGCAAATATGCATAAAGTTATACAATGCAACGTTCGTGATATAACAGAACGTAAACGAATGGAAGCAGAGCTCAGGGAATCCGAAGAAAGGTTCCGGATGGTGTTTGAAAATATGTTTGACGGTATTAGCATTTATGATGAAAATCCCGATCCGTATAAGAGAAAACTCATCGATTGTAACGACAGGTATGCTGAAATGGCAGGCCGGAGCCGTGAAGAACTGGTTAAATCGGGGAATACTATGGAACTCCAGGTAACTCTTGACAAATCCGCTAATAGAAATCGCCTGGATGCTTTGAGCTCCGGAGCAGCTTTTCATGGCACTTTTTCCTGGATCAGGCCGGATGGAAAGAATAATGTAATTGAATATTCAAGCAGAGCCATAAAATGGCAGGAAAAAATTTATTCTATCGGTATTGACCGTGATATAACTGATAAAGCCGAAATAGAAAATGAGCTGAAAAAATACCGTGAAAATCTCGAAATACTTGTAGAAGAAAAAACCGAACAACTGACAAAACAGAATATTTTCTTCAGAACCCTCATAGACACAATTCCAAATCCGATATACGTTAAGGATACTAATTTAAGATTTACTGAAGTAAATAAAGCTTTTGAAGAATATTTCGGTATTAAACGTGAGGATGTTTTAGGAAAGAAGAATTTTGATATTGTGCGGATTGAAGCTTCAAAATTTGCTAATAATTATGATGAACAGCTTTTAACTGAATATAATAGTGTGGTTTATCAATCCTCCTCTAATGTTAAAGGCAAAGGTACAATTCCCGTTTTGGTATATAAATCATCATTCGGGCTTCCGGGTAAAAAGCCTGAGGGAATTTCTGCTATGATGATTGATATTTCGGAGCAAAAGGAAATGGAAAAAAGCACTTTAGAAGCATTAAAGAAAGAAAAATTACTTAATGAATTGAAAACAAATTTCATTTCAACTGTTTCTCACGAATTCAGGACGCCTCTTACAACTATATTATCATCTGCGGATTTATTGGCTAATTACCATAAAAAGTGGGAAGAAGCCAAAATAATGGGGCATTATAATAAAATACAAAATGCGGTTCAATATATGATAAGCATGCTTGATGAAGTGCTTATATTAAGTAGAAGTGACCGCGGCAAAATTGATTTTAATACTTCAATCATAAATTTAAGAGATTTTTCAGCCGAAATTATTGAACAGGTTAAAATTCAGGCATCTCCCCTTCATAATATAATTTATGATTACAGGCTTCCATTTGAAGATATTATTGCTGATCCAAAGCTTTTAAATCATGTATTAAGCAACCTCCTGACAAATAGTATTAAGTTTTCACCCTCCGGCGGCGACATAGTGTTATTGATTGAAGATGAAAATGAATTTATTAAATTTACAGTTCAAGACAATGGAATAGGAATTCCAAGTGATGATATTCATAATTTATTCGAACCATTTTTCAGAGCCCAAAATACAACGGGAATAAAAGGGACGGGATTAGGCCTGAGTATAGTAAAAAGTTATGTCGAATTACATAAAGGCGAAATATCACTAGAAAGCGAACTGGGAAGAGGCACAAAGTTTTTTGTAAGAATTAAAAAGGAACAATGATAAAGCCGCTGATGAAAGTATTATTTATTCATAAGATAAGAAAATACTGTTGAAATCGGGAGGAAAACATGTATTAGCATTAATTAGTGAGAAAATAGTGATAAAAGCGGCAAATGATTATCCGGAAGTAATGCTAAAAAGCATGGAAAAGATACTTCCGGGAAAAAGTTTTCTGCGAATACACCGGAATGCGATAATAAATATAGAGTTAGCAGAAAAAATAGAAAATAAGATAAAGGGATCAAATATAGTGAAGTTAAAAAATTATCCGGAACTGATTCATTTCAGTAAGAGATATTCGCAAAAAGTTCGCAAATTATTATTGATGAAATGAAAACAGAAGCAGGATAAAAAAAACAGAGGAGCGCTAAACAAAAAACGGGGAAAAGCTTACAAGTAAATACTACGGGATTAAATCTATCAGAGAATCTTAATTCAACATAATTATAAAACTATATAAAATAACTAATAACAAATATATTACTTGCCTTCACATAATTGATTAATCCGGGAACGTTTACTCCATGATTGTATACGCTTACCGACAATACTAATCGGTTACTGAATTTCTTTATAATAAAATTTATTACCACCGATAATTAAATTGAAATTAAAACTTAGTGTTTGAATTTATTATAAGTGGAGAAGCTGGAATCTTTGATTCTTCATCCTTCCGGCTTTAATGTATGAGTGGGTTTCGATTTTTAATCTAAATATGGATTTGCATTGAATAGTTTATTATCTGATAATAATCAGGGAAAATCAAATCAGGATCAAAAAAAATTAGAATCCGGTTTACAGGCAGGGCTGACAGAGTTATTAAACTCAATAGAATGCACATCTAAATCAGTCGGCGCTTTAACGGGGAATTTTGAAAAAGATTTTCTTGCCATTGGCAGCAAAATGCAAAGGTTTGTTTCTGATTCAAAAGACCTTTCAACCGATTCTTCCCATATTGCTTCCGTAATTACTGAAAGTTTTCTTAAAAAAGGCATTACTGAACTGAACCTGCTTTTGCAGCAATTTAGTGATTATTTGTCTAAATCAGTAGAAGATATTAAAAATGAAATTATTGAATTAAACCTGATTCTTGACAAAATCGGCGATATAATTGATAATCTGGAAAACTTTTATAAGATCGTAAAACAAATGCGCATGCTCTGCATTTCAACTAAAATCGAAAGTGCACGATTGGGGAACGATGACCGTGGATTCAATATGCTTGCCGATAATGTTGAAAAACTTGCCAATTTTATTAATGATAAAGTAAAGCAAATCTCAGTCAAATCTAATGATCTTTCCAAGAAAATAATAAAATCATCGTCTGAATTAGAGCATTTAAAAGATGAACAACATCTTCAGGCTAAAATTATTCTTAGTAATACAAATAGTACACTTAAAGTATTTGAAAACAAGTATCACGAAACATCAACAAAGACGGAAAAGATATCTCTAAGTTCAAATGATGTTTTTAAAACTGTTAACAAAATAGTTGTATTAATACAATTTCACGATATAAACAGGCAAAAATTAGAACATATTAGCGAAGCTTTAAATCGCGTTGTGAATGAAATTTCGCAAGGCGGGATTAACGAATTGGAAATTAATTCATTTTCGGATAAGTATGGGCTGGCTCATGATGTTTGCGAACTACAGATAATTCAACTCCGGAATGCCCGTGATGAGTTTGTAAATGCCGTTCTTGATATAATTAAAAATTTGGAAAATGTTGAAAAAGATATTGATGATATCCATAATGAAATTACGGCTGTCTTGGGTGAAGAAACGATCTTCAGCAAAACTTCCCTTGACGATGTTAAAAAAGAATTGATTTCGATTCAGGCGGGATTAAATAAAAATGGAGTTATAGGGCAGGGAATTGCCTCCTCAATAAAGTCAGTTGTAAACATAGTAGATAATTTATCGAAGGATCTTTTTGAAATTGAAGAAGTTGGGACGGAAATTGAACTTATTGCTTTAAATGCTATTATAAAGGCAGCCCGTACAGGATCAGAAGGAGCAGCTCTTGGAGTTTTAGCGGAATCGATTCAACGACTTTCATTCGATGCAAAATCACATACAACCTTTTCATCTCAGATCCTGGAAAAGATCAGTGTAACTTCAATGAAATTAAAGGGAAATATGGATTCCGATTTGATTGATGATAAAACCAGCCAGTTACTTTCAACAAATCAAAAAATCTCAGATATAATAATGACAATCGGAAAACTTGGTAATGAAGCCGGTTCAATGCTTAAAAAAGTGACTACACATACAGCCGGGCTTAAAAGAAACATTAATTCTACTGTAAGCGGAATAACAATTCATGAAAGTTTTCGGGAAAAGGCTACACTGCTTATTGATGAGTTATCTGCAATTATTCGCAGAATTAAAGAGAAAAATATTTTAAAATCGAACAGAAAATTACATACTGAAGATTTACAAAAAAGATATACTATGCACAGTGAAAGAACAATACATAATAACTTTATAAGTAACGCCGGTGAAGGAAAAAAATCCGGCCTTCTGAATCCCGAAGAAAAAGAAGGATTATTTATTGATGATAATATTGAATTATTTTAACCGGAAATGAAATGCATGAATTGACAATTGATCCGTCGAAAATGAATGGAATTCTTGTACTAAAGGAATCAATCACAATTCAGAATGCATCAGGATTGAGAGAAGCAATTCTTCATGCATTGGATGAAGTAAATTCATTATTTATAACTCATGATTCAATCACCGGGTGTGATATTTCTTATCTCCAGGTACTTATAGCAGCCCAAAAATATGCAGAAAAATTAAGGAAATCATTCAAAATAATAGGGCAACACCCCGAAGTATTTTTAAATATAATTAACTCCAGCGGATGTACACCATTCACATGGATAGAGGAAGATACCTTAATAAACATAAACAAAGAAGAGAAATGAGTAAGATTATCCTAACAGTTGATGATTCTTCAAGCATTCGTCAGGTTGTCAGTTTTACGCTGAAGGAAGCCGGCTATACTGTTCTTGAAGCATGCGACGGGCAAGATGCGCTAAATAAAATAACCGGGTCTTCTTTACACATGGTAGTAACAGATCTTAATATGCCTAATCTTGACGGAATAGGTTTGATAAAAAAGCTTAGAATGGACCCAATACATAAATTTATTCCCATTATTATGCTAACAACAGAATCTCAGAATGAAAAGAAAATGGAAGGCAAAGCAGCCGGGGCAACCGGATGGATTGTAAAACCATTTAAACCGGAACAACTCTTAGCTGTTGTTAAAAAGGTGCTTGGATGATACCGGATGTACATCAAAAAGCGTTTATTGAAGAAGCTACCGAGCTTTTATCGGAACTTGAACAAACATTACTGGATCTTGAAGAAAATAGGGATGATAAAGATTTAATTGGTAAAGTATTCAGAGCTCTTCATACGATTAAAGGATCATCCGGGATGTTCGGATTTGATGAAATGGCGCATTTCACACACGATATTGAAAACGTTTATGATCTGATTCGCAATGGTGAACTGCCTGTAACAAAAGAAATTATTGACCTGACTCTTGCGGCAAGAGACCAACTTTATATAATGCTTGGCCATGATAAATCGAATTTTTCTTTAGACGGAAATAAAACAGAGGAAATTCTAAATAAATCAAAAAAAATTATTGAAGAATATCGCAAATATTCTTCCAAAAACAAAGCTATTCCTGAGCCCAAACCTGTTCCGGAAGTTAAAAATACCTGTCGTTCCGATTTACAAAGTTCAAAATCATATAATATTCATTTCAAGCCTTCGCAGAATATATTTATGGGTGGAACAAACCCGGTACTTCTGTTGAATGAGCTTAGAGATCTTGGCGAAACCAGGTTTATTACTCATACTGAAGCTATTCCTGATCTTTCAGAAATGAATCCTGAGTTTTGTTATTTCTATTGGGATATAGTTCTTACGACCGATAAAGGGATTGATGCAATTAATGATGTTTTTATCTTTTTGGGTGATGATTCCGACCTGCAGATTAAAGAATGTGAAAACATAGATTCGGTAACTAATAATTCAAAAGATGCAGGAAATGTAAAAATTCAGCAAGGTAATGCAAATGCAGGAGACTCTGCACTTGAGTCCGCCTTGGACAACGATAAGATTAAATCAAATGTGGAGAACAAAGCCGATAAAAACAAAAGTAATTCAAAAAAAATTAAAGACAATCAGGATGCCCATCATGAAATTGATAGCGCTTCAAGCCTTAGGGTTAGTACAGAAAAGTTAGATGAACTGGTTAATCTTGTAAGTGAATTAGTAACAATCCAGGCGCGATTAGTTCAAATTGCCTCCCAAAGTGATAACAGTGCAATTATGGCCATCACCGAAGAGGTTGAGCGTATTACATGGGAACTGCGGGACAGCGCCTTGAATATCCGGATGCTTCCAATAGGGACTACATTCAGCAAATTTAAAAGGCTTGTAAGGGATTTATCTAATGAACTCGGTAAAGAAGTTGAATTAACTACAGAAGGGGCAGAAACGGAACTGGATAAGACGGTTCTTGAAAAATTAAACGATCCTTTGATCCATATTATTAGAAATTCTATTGATCATGGCATTGAAAACCCGGATGAACGCGAAAAAGGCAATAAAACCCGCATGGGAACGATAAAGCTTTCAGCGTCACAATCAGGGGGTAATGTATTGATTAAAATCAGTGATGACGGCGCAGGAATAGATAAAGAACAGATTAAAGCAAAAGCAATTGCAAGCAAACTGCTTCCTGAAAACAGCGATGCATCGGATGCAGATATTTTTTCAATGATTTTTGCACCAGGGTTTTCTACTGCAAAAAAAGTTACAAGTGTATCCGGCAGAGGTGTAGGAATGGATGTTGTAAAAAGATCAATAGAATCATTACGGGGAAGTGTTGAAATAGAGAGCACGCTTAATAAGGGAACAACAATAAGCCTGAAGCTTCCACTTACGCTTGCCATAATCGACGGCCTTCTCGTAAAAATTGCTGAAGAAACTTATGTAATCCCTCTTTCTTCAGTTGAAGAGTGTATTGAATTAGTACAATCTGATATTGAAAAAGTTAACGGCAGACATATAGTAAATATTAGGGGGGAAATTGTTCCATATATCGATATACGTGAAAGATTTGGTATCATGGGATTTGTTCCGGAAATAAGACAAGTAGTTATTGCCGACATAAATGGAACCCGGATAGGATTTATGGTTGATAAAGTTATTGGCCAGCATCAAACTGTACTTAAAACATTGGGAAAAGCATATAAAAATGTGGACGGAGTCTCAGGAGCTACAATTCTTGGCGATGGTTCGGTTGCATTAATTCTTGATATAACAAAATTGGCAGATAAGGAAACTTACGAAGAATCATTGACCGTTGGACAACTGGCTTAACCGGATATTAAACATTGTAAAAAAATAGAATAGAGATAAAAAAATGGCTTTTACTTTCTTTTTCAGAGACATGCATACTATTGATCATATGGCAAAAATACTGGTACCCGAAGTTAGCGGGCGAAGCAGGATACGGATATGGGATGCAGGATGTGCTATGGGGCCGGAACCGTATACACTGGCAATGATATTGGCTGAAGCAATGGGGCAATTTTCTTTTAAAAATTTATATATCACGGCAACCGATATCGATGAGCAGGATGCTTTCGGTAAAACCATCATTGACGGTGTTTATTCGGATGAAGAAACCAAAAGGATACCTCCTGAGATTTTTGCAAAATATTTTGAAGTCCAGCCATCAGATCCCCCCACTTTTAAAGTAATAAGTGCAATCCGGGAGCGTATTCAGTTTCAGAAACACAATCTTTTAACGCTGCAGCCGGTTGGTTCCGGGTTCAGCCTCATCCTTTGCAAAAATGTACTATTGCATTTTCAGCCCGCAGAACGGATTGAAGTATTAAAGATGTTTCATTCCTCACTTGCAACAGGCGGTTTGTTCGCAACGGAAAATACACAGAAGATACCAGGCGAAATTAACCACATGTTTAACCAGGTAATTCCGGATGTTCAATTATTTAGAAAAGTGGAGCAGGTTTTATGAAAGTTTATAAACTGGAAACTAACCCCGGTATCTATTCTAGTAACGCGTACTTAATTCTTGGTGACTGGAACAAACTGGAAGATATAAATGCTTTAGTAGATACAGGTTCAGATCCTTTTATTCAGGGGCATATTAAAAGAATTAATACCGGTGTAGGAAAAGTTCAATTAGATAAAATAATATTAACACATACTCATTTTGATCATATCGGCGGCGTTGACATCCTGCAGAAATTGTACGGATGCCAGGTGCTTGCTTATACAAAATATATTGAAAAAATCAGACTTATACATGATGGAGAAATTTTACACTTAGGTGATAATTATTTTGAAGTAATTCATGCTCCCGGTCATTCTTCCGATTCAATATGCCTGTATAATAAAAGCGAAGGTATCCTTTTTTCAGGAGATACTCAGATACGAATCAACTCTACAGACGGTACATATACACCGGAGTTTGTAAACACAATAAAACGTTTAGCCGAACTCAAAATCTCTATAATCTATCCCGGCCACGGCGATCCTTTAAAAGAAAACCCTGAGGGAGTACTTCAAAATACATTGAAGACCGTTGAGCAAAGCAGGATTTACAGTCCGCAGTTAAAAAATGATTTTTTCAATTCATCGCAAACAAAAAATAAGAAATTTAATTATGCATTCAGTGGTATTGAGTAAAAACAACACAATAGGAGTAATTATATGAAATGGTTCTCTAACTTGAAAATCTCGGCGAAACTTTTGCTGAGCTTCCTGGTAGTTGCAGCAATTACCGGAATTGTAGGTTACGAAGGCATATCCAGCCTGAAAACAAGTGCCAGTAACGACACTATACTCTTTGAAAAAAATACGGTTCCAATTTCACAAATTGGCATTATAGCTAAATCGATCCCTCAGCAGCGGGTTGACTTATTGGAACTCATTATAACCAAAGATGAACTGAAGAAACAGGATATTATTACTGATATACATGTTCATGATGCAAATATTACTTCAAATATGAACCTGGTTGAAGAATCATTGATTTCCGATAATGGAAGAAAAGCATTGGCTGATATTAAAGAAGCTTATTCAGAATATGTACCTTTAAAAGATAAAATCATTGAACTTATTCTTAATAATAAAAGTGACGAAGCACTTGTTATTTTTAATAACCAATTTGAAAAAGTTCGAAACCAGTTACAATCTGGAATCGGTGAATTAATCGATCAGAAAGTTTCTCAATCTAAAGAAAGTTCCGATCACAATGCTGCAGAATCAGACTCAAGTATTAAGTTAATGCTTATTTTTTCAATACTTGGAGCAATGCTCTCCATTGGATTAGGCATTTTTATTGCGAGAATTATAAGTAAACCTGTTAAGGAACTTTCTGAAATTGTAAAACGGGTTGCTTTGGGTGATGTTGAAGTTGAAGTAAAGCAAAGATCGAATGATGAAATTGGTGAAATGATGGGAATTTTTAAGCAGCTTGTAAATGGTATTAAAGAACAGGCTGCAATAGCTGATAAAATTTCAGATGGTAATCTTGCTGTAGAGGTTACAATTCGTTCAGAAAAAGATACGCTTGGGAAGAGTTTTATTAAAGTTAAACAAAATCTAAATGATTTAGTTAACGAAGTAACAATTCTGTCAAAAGCGGCAGGTGACGGAAAATTAGCTACCCGTGGAAATGCCGATAAATTTAAAGGCAGTTATAAAGAACTTGTTAGTGGTGTTAATAGTACTCTTGATTCCGTAATCGGCCCGTTGAATGTAGCGGCAGAATATGTAGACCGTATAGCTAAAGGCGACATACCGAATAAGATAACTGATAATTATAACGGCGATTTCAATGAGATAAAGAATAACTTAAATGTTTGTATTGATGCGATAACTGCGCTTGCAGCCGATGCAGGAATCCTTTCAAAGGCCGCAGTAGAAGGAAAGCTTGCAACAAGAGCAGATGCAAGCAAACACCAGGGCGATTACAGGAAGATAGTCCAGGGTGTAAATGAAACACTTGACGCAGTAATTGGGCCGTTAAATGTAGCGGCAGAATACGTTGACCGGATATCCAAAGGAGATATACCAAATAAGATAACGGATAATTATAACGGAGATTTTAATGAGATAAAGAATAATCTGAATAACTGTGTAGATATAATGAATAATCTTCTTAAAGAATCCGGTCAGGTTATAAAAGCAGCAGCA
>Ga0181520_10009704_pt1 | contig 13185 bp, 14 predicted proteins | sample PEATcosm2014_Bin_29_FD_132451 | JGI IMG/M metagenome (GOLD analysis project Ga0181520, IMG submission 132451) | Peatland microbial communities from MTU Mesocosm Facility, Houghton, MI, USA - PEATcosm2014_Bin02_30_metaG | ecosystem: Environmental > Terrestrial > Soil > Wetlands > Peat | place...
GAAGATGCCGGCTCGGCGGGGACAAGAACCGACGAGGAGACCGGGACCGACGCGCGCGATGGCGACGCCGGCCCGAGCGCCGACCCGCTCAGCAGCGCGACCGGCAGGCCATCAGGCGAAACGGCCCTTAAGGCTGACGGAAGCTCGCTTTGCGCGCTCGTCTCGACCCGGTTGCCCCTCGGCCTCACTGCGGGCGTGCTCCCCCGCGACGTCGGAGTAGCGCGAAGCGATGCGAGCGCGCAGAACTGCGTCGCCTCCCGAGACGGGGTGACGCCGCACAAGACGGTTTCCGTCCGCGAGGTCCAGGCGCCACAGCGGGCCCCACATCCGGCGCCGGCGCCGCCTTTGCCACAGACTCCTTCCCCTGGGCAGAGCGCGCCTTTGCCGCTCGCCCAGATTGCGCCGGCGCCAAGCACCACGACACCGGCGGCGCCCGGCGCCGGACCAGTCACTCGGGCGGCCGGCCCCTTGGCCTCCCCGGCGGGCGTGGGGACAACCTGGTCGCCCGCCACCTTTTCGACAACGGCTCGCACCGGCGACTCCTCGGCGGGCGTGGGAACAACCTGGTCGCCCTCCACCGTTTCGACAACGGCTCACACCGGCGACTCCGGGGCCGAACGGACCGCTCCGCCAGAACCAGCGCAGGTCAACAGCGCGGACGTCCAACTGGCCCCTTTCTCACCGGACACGAAGGTGCGAAGGCCGGTGACTCCGGTCGCGCTGACGAGCCTGCCGGCATCGCTTCACGCCGAGGCGGGCGGGCAGCCTCGCGACTTTGAGGACAGCACGAAGGCCGGCACCGGCCAGGCGCCGAGCCGTGCACAAGGCGCCGAGACCGTGGGCCCACAGGCCCTCGTCCCCGGGCCGATGTCGAACGCGGCGCTGACCAGCTCCGGTGAGTTCACGGTCCACCTCGCCCAGGGCGACGCGGAGTCGCCGCGGTCCCAGTTCGTCGTTTCCAACGACGTGCTCACCGCGACCATCTCCAGGCCCTTCAACGAGGGAAACGGCACCTACTCGGTGACTGCGATGCTCAACCCACCCTCGCTCGGCCACGTGCAGGCAGTCGTGAAGGTCGACGGCACGAACGTCAACGTCGCCATCGTCGCCCATACGCCCGAAGGTCACCGCGCCATCGCCACCCACTTGGACGAGCTCCGCTCCGAGCTCGGCGCACACGGCGGAGACGTGCAGCTGTCGCTCTCCGACGGTGGCAACAAAGGCAGTCGGCGCGACGGGTCCGATCCGGCACCCGCCACCGCTCAAGAAAGCGAAGAGGCCGAAGCTCTCGTCCTCACCGTTGCCCCCGCACAAGGGGCCAAATCGTTGCACGTCATCCTCTAGGAGGGCCGATGATCCAATCCGTCTCCTCAGTTGCCCCGCTAGCCGACACCTCTTCCACGACCAGTGACGCCGCGACATCGTCTGGCACGAGCTCGACCGCGACCTCGGGGATGAACTCGCTCTTGGCCCCCAACGAGTTCTTGAGCCTGCTCGTCGACAACCTCAAGTACCAAGACCCACTCGACCCGACGAGCAGTGCGGACCTGCTCACCCAACTCGCCTCCCTGTCCCAGGTTCAGACCCAGCAGCAGATCGCCGAGACGGACCAGACCTCGGCGGCCGCCAATCTCATAGGCGACACCGTCACGGGAAGCGACGCGTCCGGGACACCCATAACGGGCGTGGTCACCGGTTTCGCCCTCACCTCGAGCGGGCCGACGCTCGACGTGGGCGACAGCTCCGTATCGCTCGGCAACATCACCGCCGTCGACCAGACGTCGACGACCACCTCCACATCCACTTCATCCACAGTGTCCGGCTCGTCCGGCTGAGTACGAGAACAGATCCGAAGGATCACCAACCCACAGGAAAGGGAAGACAAAATGCCGGTCATATCACTCGCCGCTGCCGACTCGGGTATCAGCACAATGCAGACCGAGATCGACACCATAGGTAACAACGTCGCCAACGCGGACAGCGACGGCTACCAGGAGGCCGACGTCCAGTTCTCCGACATCCTCACCCAGGAGCTCTCTCCGGGAAGCGGGGCCTCGACGGGCCTGGCCAGCACCGACCCGGCGACGGTCGGCGCCGGCGCACAGGTCGCCGCCATGCAGACGAACTTCAGCCAGGGCGCCATCGTGCAGACCGGCGTGCCCACCGACGCCGCCATCCAGGGGAGCGGCTTTTTCGTGGTCTCACAAGGGGGCAACACGTACTACACCCGTGACGGCGACTTCCAGCTCGATGTCAACGGCACTCTCGCCGCCGCCAACGGCGCCGTCGTGCAGGGCTGGGCGGGGACGACCTCCACGACCGGTCCCACCGGGCCGATCACCATCCCGAGCAGCATGACGATCCCCCCGCAGGAGACCGCCAATGTCACCATGGGAGGCAACATCCCCTCGGGCGGGACCGCCTTCACCACAACGGCCACGATGTACGACGCCCAGGGCAACGCCGTGCCGCTGACGCTCACCTACACGCCGTCGACGAGCACGCCGAACGTGTGGACGATGCAGGCGAGCGTCAACGGGACGAACCTCTTCAACTCGGGCGTAACGCTCACCTTCGACTCGACGGGCCAGCTCGAGAGCTACGCCGTCGACGGCGGTGCCTCCCAGAAGGTCACGGGCCAGGCGTCGATAGCCACGACTCAAGCGCTCCCGACCGGCTTCAACTGGAACGAGAAGGCGATCGACTTCGTGTTCCCGGCGCCCACCAGCAACGGCGCCGTGACCCAGTACACCACCGAGCAGACAGTCGGCGCCGCGAGCCAGGACGGATACACCGAGGGAAGCCTCCAGTCATGGTCGATCGGCCAGAACGGGGTCATCACGGGCACCTTCACGAACGGCCAGTCCCAACAGCTCGGGACGATCGCCCTCGCGAACTTCTCGAACCCAGGCGGCCTCGACAACCTCGGGAACCTCCAGTACCAGACCACCGCAGCCTCGGGCCTGCCCCAGACCGGAACTCCGGGTTCGGCAGGGCGCGGCACCTTGCTCGGTGGGGCGCTCGAGCAGTCGAACGTCGACCTCGCCAACCAGCTGACAAGCCTCATCGAGGCCCAGACCGACTACGAGGCAGACACCAAGGTCGTCTCGAGCACAGAAACTGCCCTTCAGGCGCTTGTAACCAACGCCTGATCACTTCTAGGCGCTGAGGTCCCGCTCATGTCACGACTCGGATCAGAAATGGCGCGAATCGGCAAGCAAAGACGCTTCCGCGCCGTTATTAACTCGGAGGACGAGTGGGGAGCTACAGCCTCCCTTCTCACTGCGCTGTGGTGTGACGTTTTCACAGAGGTCGGCAAGCCGATAGCTCCGGAGGGAGAAGCGGTGATCCTGGTCACCAAGAAGGACGGGACGACTACCGCTTTGAACATCGACCGCATCGAGCGCGTCGAGCTCAACCCGGTCTCCCTCGGACGCGAGTCGAACGTCTTTCTCGTAGGAGGGGCGCATCTCGTCGTCGAGGAACCTCCGGAAGTCGTCATCGACCAGATCGTCGACGCCAAGGCGCGTGTCACCGCTCGCGCCTTCCAGATGCCGGAGAAGGAATGGAGGGTCCCCAGCGAACCACCGGGACCTGTGCTCAGAGTTGTGCCAACGGGAGGCGATGACGAGTGACTCCCGTTGGCATCGTCGTCGCGCTCGGCTCGATCTTCATGGCGATGATCATGGATCACGGCAAGCCGATGACGATTGTCAGCATCCCTTCCATGATCCTCGTCCTCGGCGGCACCCTGGGCGTCTCGATGGCAGGGGTCAACAAGCATGACCTGCGGCCGGTCCGCGGAGCGTTCAAGACCGCCATCAAGAACAAGGTGTCCTGGCATGCAGGCGACTTCAACGAGCACTTGATGAAGGTCGCCAAGGAGGCCCGGACCATGGGCCTTTTGGCCCTCGAGAACGGCCTGCCGGAGGCGAAGATCGATCCGTTCGTGCGCAACGGCGTCGAGCTCATCACCACGACATCGGATCCCGAACGCGTCCGCAACGTGCTCGACGCCGAGATCGTGGGCATGCGGGCACGCCATCGCGTCGGCATCAAGTTCTTCCAGGACATGGGCGGCTTCGCCCCGACGATCGGGATACTCGGGACTGTCATCGGCCTCGTGCGTGTGCTCGGCGACCTTTCCGCCCCGGCGACGCTCGGCCCCGCGATCGCGAGCGCCTTTACCGCGACGCTGTGGGGCGTCATGACCGCGAACATCTTCTGGATCCCGATATCGAACAAGCTCAAGCGCCTCTCCGACGACGAGGTGCGCCGCAAGGAGCTCGTCATCGAGGGGCTCCTGGCTGTGCAAGAGGGCCTCACCGGCCCGCAGCTTCGTGACCGCCTCGACCCGTTCCTCGCCCCGCGCGAGCGTACCGAGCAGACAAGGGGCTCGACTGCTGAGGAGTCGGCGGCATGAGAACCGGGCGACCCTACCGTGCGGTGAGCTCCACCGAGGAGGGAGGCGAGGAGGAGCCCGCCGGCATGGAACGCTGGCTGCTCACCTACTCGGACATGATCACCTTGCTCCTGGCCCTGTTCGTGGTGCTCTACGCCCTCGGAAGCCTGAACCACGTCAAGTACTCCGAGTTCGCCAAGGGGATGAACGTCTCGTTCAACAACGGGAACAGCCAGCCCTCCTCCGCCCGTACCCAGCCCTCCAAGCACCCCGGTGACAACCCGGTTGAGAAGTACGCGGCGTCGCTGGGCAGCGTCGAGGCACAGCTGCGCGGGGCCCTGATCAAAGCAGGCCTCATGAAAGACGTGCAACTGACGGTCGGGCCCGGGGGCCTCGTCGTGGGGCTCATCACGGGCAGGACCTATTACGGCGTCGACTCGGCTGCCCTGAGCCCTCTCGGTGCCGAAGTCGTGGACATCACCGGACAGGTGATCCGCTCGCACACCAACCCGGTCAATGTCGAGGGCTACACCGACAACGAGCCGATCACGGGAGGTCCGTACCGGGACAATTGGCAGCTCTCCGCCGAACGCGCCGTCGTCGTCGTCGAGCGTCTGCAGGACGTCGCGCACGTCAACCCGGCGCAGCTCTACATCGTCGGCCTCGGCCAGTACCACCCGATCGTGCCCAACAGCTCGACGGCGAACCAGGCCAGGAACCGCCGAGTCAACATCGTCATCACGGTGCCGGGCCAGAAGGTCGCCCTGCCATGACCGTCGTGCGGGACCACGATTTCCACCGGACAGAGACCCTCGACCGCCAGTACGTCCCCGCGCTCAACGCGGCCCTCGACACCTTCGCCCGCCACGGCACAGTCGAGCTGTCCACTTCGCTTCGCCGCACCACTCAGCTCGGCCTGTCGTCGCTACGCGAGATGTCGTGGCGCGAGGTCACCGCGATCCTCGGCGAACGGCCCTACCTCGCGACCTTCAACCTCGAGCCTTTGAACGGCACGGCAATTCTCATGCTGTCTCTCGAGACGGTGGTGAGGATGCTGGACTTCCGTCTCGGCGGTGGCACCCAGCCCGCCTTCTCCGGTCACACCGATCTGACCGACACGGACTTCGCCGTCCTCGGCGGTGTCGTCACGCCGCTCGTGTGCGAGATCGCCAAGAGCCTCTCGCGGGTCAAGGAGGTCTCGGCAGTCCTGGTGTCACAAGAGTCGAGCATCCAGTTCGTGCAGCTCGCCGGGCCCGACGAGATGTTCCTCGTCTCGAGCTTCCAGCTCTCCATAGGCGACGACGCACCGGCCGAGACAGTCCTTGCGCTCCCCTTCGCTCTCGTGCGCCAGGTCACCGAGGCGATGCGCTCTTCGTCGCGGGCCCGTGACGACGCGACGCTGCTCGTGGAAGAGTCCGTCGTCACACAGGCCGGCCTCGATGTCTGGCTCGAGTTCCCTTCCGTCCGCTTGTCCTCGACGGAGGTCTCCGAGCTCGGCGTCGGCGACGTCATCCGCTTCTTCCATCCGCTGAGCCAGCCGCTCGACATGCGCGCCGCGGGAGTTCTCGTCGCCCGGGCACACCAGGGCTCGGTCGGTTCCAAGATTGTCGCTTCTGTTCTCGAGGAGGTATCTGACGATGACGAGTGAAGCAGTTGCCCCCGCGCCAGACGGCGCGGTCGTGGCGAGCTACGGCGACGTCTGGTCAAGAAAGCCGGCGCGCCTGCGTGATGTACCGCTCGAGATAAGCGCCCGCATCGGCAGCACGAGGCTGCCCATCCGCGCGGTGCTGGAGCTCGGCGTCGGGCAGGTGATCGAGCTCGACCGCCAGGTCGGCGCGCCTATCGACATCATTGCGAACAACGACGTGGTCATCGCACGGGGTGAGGTCGTCGAGGTCGACGACGAGTACGGCGTGCGCATAACCGAAGTCGTGCACGGAGCGCTCGACTAGATGGGCAGCTTCATCCTGCTGTTCGGCAGGACTCTCGTGGCACTGGCCGTAGTGCTCCTGGTCGTCTGGGGGTTGTCGCGGCTCGCGCGGCGCAGCCAGGGCAGCGGCTTTGCCAAGCGCGTCGGTGCTCCTCCCGGTGCGCGCCTCGAGGTGCTGGGCCGTAAGCCCCTCTCGCGCACCACCTCGGTCGCCATCGTGCGCGTGGGCGGGCGCAACCTCGTCGTCGGGGTCACCCCGCAGTCTGTCACCCTCATCAGCGAGATCCCGGCGAGCGAGCTCGAGCCCGCCGGGGAAATGCCAGCCGACACGCCATGGAAGGCGGAGTCGATGAAGACGCCTATGGCATGGGATGCCACCATCTCCAAGCTGCGGGAGCTGACCGTCAGGCGCTGAGCCGATCCGCAGCGTGTCCTTGCCGGAGCGCTACTTGACTACCATCCGCTTTGCCTTGATCGTGCGGGCCGAAACATGACCGGCCCGCTCGTCGCCAGCGCGACCCCGTCGGTCAACATCAGCCTCGGCGGTCTGCACAGCCCGTCGACGTCTGTCGTGATCATCGCGGCACTCACGATTCTGTCCATAGCGCCGTCGATATTGATCCTGTTCACTGGCTTCACGCGCATCTTCATCGTCCTCGGCCTGACGCGAAGCGGGCTCGGGCTGCAGAACACACCTCCCAATCAGGTGCTCGCGGGCATCGCCTTGTTCATCGCGCTGTTCGTGATGGCTCCCGTGCTCAGCCAGGTGGACCACCAGGCCCTTCAGCCCTACCTCGAAGGCAAGGTGAACGCCGCTCAGGCCATCAAGGTCGGCGAAGTGCCCATCAAGACCTGGATGCTCAAGCAAACGGGCAACTCCGAGCTGCAGATGTTCGCCACCGACCAGCACGACAACTTCACGAACCCCGACACGCTGCCGATGACCGTCGTCGTGCCCTCGTTCGTGCTCTCCGAGGTGCAGAGCGCCTTCACGATCGGGTTCGTGATCTTCATCCCGTTCCTCGTCATCGACCTCGTCGTCTCCTCGGTCCTCATGTCGATGGGCATGTTCATGCTCCCCCCGACACTTGTCTCGCTGCCCTTCAAGATCCTGCTCTTCGTGCTCGTCGACGGCTGGGCCCTCGTGGTCCACTCGCTGATCACGAGCTTCCACTGAGGCCGCCATGGACACCAACACCGTCGTCACCCTCATGGGCCAGGCCATCGTCATGGTCGCCAAGCTCGCAGGGCCGATCCTCGTCGCGACCTTGACCGTCGGCCTTTCCGTGTCGCTGTTCCAGGCCGTGACGACCGTTCAGGAGTTCACTCTCACGTTCCTGCCCAAGCTGGTCGTGGTGGCGGCGATCCTGGCTCTCACGGGCCACTGGATGGTCACCCAGCTCGTGGACTACGTCCAGCAGCTCTACGGGACGATCCCTCAGCTGCTCAGCTAGCGATGATCCATTTGCAGCTGGCGGCAGGAGTGGCCTTCTTCCTCGCGCTCGTGCGAGCGACGGCCTTTTTGTACCTCTGCCCGCCGTTCTCCAACAACATGATCCCTTTCCTCGCCAAGACGGGGATCGCGGCAGGCCTGGCCATGGCGGCCGTGCCGACCGTCTCGCACGACGCACTGCCGCTGTCGGTCCCGTTGATGATCGAGGCGCTCGTCGTCCAGATCGCCGTCGGGGCGCTGATCGGCTTTGTCGTGCAGCTGTTCGTGGGCGCCGTGCAAGGGGCGGGGGCGATCGTGGACCAGTTCTCGGGGCTCAACCTCCCGCCTGCGATCGACCCGTTGAACATGGACCAGTCGCCACTGCTCGCCCAGCTGTACGAGTGGATGGCGACGGTGCTGATCTTCGTTTCGGGTGCCTTTCTGATCCTCGCCCAGGGCTTCGTCCGGAGCTTCGCGGTCATCGGCACGACAGTGCCCGAGCACGACATCCAACAGCTCCCCACCTTTTTGAGCTCCGATCTCGTCAGCTTCTTCGCGGCCGCGGCGGAGATAGCCGCGCCGCTCGTGGCAGTGGTGTTCGTGGCTCAGATCCTGCTCGGGCTCCTCGCCAAGTCAGCGCCCCAGGCAAACGTCTTCGTGCTGGGCTTCCCGTTGCAGATCCTGCTCGTGCTCGGCGGCCTGGGTCTTGCCATCGTCGCGCTGCCCGCTGATGTCACGAACCTCGTCTCGAGGGGCGTCAGCCAGCTGTTCGGGGGTGGGTGATGGCCGAGGACAAGAGCCAGAAGACCGAGAAACCGACCCCGAAACACAAGCGCGAGGCGAAAAAGGAAGGACGTGTCGCCCGCTCCGCCGAGATCGGCTCCTGGTTCTCTCTCGGCGTGGTCGTGCTGGCATTCCCCTCCCTCGGCGCCCACGCCGTGTCGCAAGTGTCCGGCTTCATGAGCCTGGCCGCCAACGCCATGCCGGCAAACGACCCGGCACAGTCGGTCTCGCTCCTCGGTCGGGGCCTGTGGACCGTAGTGGAGGCCGTCGGCCCCATCCTCGTCGCCGCCGCCGCGGCGGCCGCTCTCGCCGGCTACGGCCAGGTGGGCCTCCACTTTTCACCGGGCGCCTTGGGGTTCAAGTGGAACAAGGTCTCCCCCATCACCGGCATCAAGCGGATCTTCTCGTCCAGGGGGGTCTGGGAGATCACGAAGATGGTCTTCCGCCTCATGATTCTCGTCGGCATCGGCTACGCGGTCGACCGTCGCCTCATCGAGAGCCTGCTCGGGCCCGGGACCTTGCCGATCGGATCGACGATCTCCACGGCCGCAAGCGGCCTGCTCGGTCTCGTGCGCGACATCGCAGGCGCCGCCTTGGTCCTGGCGGTCGCCGACTACGCCTTCCAACGTCGCCGGTTCAACGACTCCATGAAGATGTCCAAAGACCAGGTCCGCCGGGAGATGCGCGAGACCGAAGGAAACCCCGAGGTGCGCCGGGCGCTGCGGCGCAGGCGCAGGCGTCTTACGAGGATGCAGATTCTCGCCGGGGTTGCCCGGGCAGACGTCGTCGTGGTGAACCCGACTCACTTCTCGGTCGGACTCGCGTACGACCGCCGCAAGGACAGGGCCCCTCGCGTCGTGACGAAGGGCGACGACGAGGACGCCCTGGCGATCAGGACCGTGGCACTCGAGCGGGACGTGCCCATCGTCGAGAACCCGCCCGTCGCCCGTGCCCTCTTCGACGCCTGCGAGGTCGGCGACGAGGTGCCCGCGGAGCTCTACCAGGTCGTGGCACGCCTGCTGGCTTTCCTCTACCGGCTGACGCCCGCTCAGCGTGCTCTCGTCGACATCCACAAGATGGCGGCCTGAAGGCAAACTGATGTGCCACCGTGCCGTTAGGAACACGAAGCCAGGATGGCCGCCGTTCGGTCAAGGATCGACCCGGACAGACGGTGACACCGTCGGTGAGAGGCAATCCGTTGGCTGACACGACTCCGACACGGCTGATACCCGGATCGACCTACGGGATGCTCGCCCTGCCCCTTGCGGTGGTGGCCGTCGTCGTCATGCTCGTGATCCCTTTGCCGAGCTTTGTGCTCGACATCCTCATCACGCTCAACATCTCGGCTTCGATGCTCGTGCTGTTGACGGCGATGCACGTCAAGCGACCTCTGGAGTTCTCGGTCTTCCCGACACTGCTGCTCGTCATGACCGTGTTCCGCCTGGCGCTGAACGTGAGCGCCACGAGGCTCGTCCTGCTGCACGCCTACGCCGGCATGGTCATCGAGAGCTTCGGCCACTTCGTCATCGGCGGATCGGTCCTCGTCGGCCTGGTCGTGTTCCTGATCCTCATCGTGATCCAGTTCGTCGTCATCACCAACGGTGCCGGACGTGTGGCAGAAGTGGCAGCCCGCTTCACCCTCGACGCCCTGCCCGGAAAGCAGATGGCCGTTGACGGCGAGCTCTCCGCACAGCTCATCACCCCCGACCAGGCCCGGGCGCGCCGGCGCGAGATCGCCGACGAAGCCGACTTCTACGGGGCCATGGACGGTGCGTCGAAGTTCGTCCGTGGTGACGCCATCGCCGCCATCGTCATCACTGCGGTGAACCTTCTCGGCGGCCTCGCCGTCGGCATCATCCAGCACCATGACTCGTTCGCGACCGCCGGCGACACCTACAGCCTGCTATCGGTCGGGGACGGCCTCGTAAGCCAGATCCCGGCACTTTTGATGTCACTTTCGACCGGCATCATCGTGACCCGCGCGGCTTCGGAGGACGACCTCGGCGTAAACGTGCTCCTGCAGCTCTCCCGCTACCGCCGTGTGGTCCGCACCGTCGCCATCATCATCTTCGGTCTCGGCCTGTTGCCGGGCCTTCCCAAGCTGCCCTTCCTCCTCGTCGGCGTCGTGCTGTTCCTTCTCGGCAGCCGCCTGCCGGCCGACAAGCCCGACGTGGCCGCCGAGGACGAGTCGCAAGTCACCATGCCGGCACCGCCGGCACCGGACGCGCCGGCCCAGCTCGCCAAGGAGACAGGCGTCATGCCGCTCGAGCTCGAGCTCGGCATGGACATCATCGACCTCGTCGACCCCAAGCGTCACGGCGACCTGCTCGAGCGCGTGAAGGCGCTGCGGCGCACGATCGCCCAGGAACTGGGGATAGTCATCCCGCCGGTTCACGCCCGCGACAACGAGCGCCTGCAGCCCACCCATTACGCCTTCAGAGTGCACGGCGTCCAGGTAGCCGAGGGCGAGGCGCCCCAACGGCTGCTGTTGGCGGTCGGCAAGGGCCTCGAGCGCATCGAAGGCGAGCCGACGCGAGATCCCGCTTACGGCGGGGCCGCCAAGTGGATCCCCAATGAGATGCGCTACCGGGCGACAGTGGCCGGGGCGACGGTCGTGGAGCGCTCCGCCGTCGTCACGACGCACCTTTCCGAGGTCGTCCGGCGCCACGCTGCCGAGCTGCTCTCGCGCCAGGACGTCCGGCTGCTCCTCGACACCGTGAAGGCCGAGAACCCGGTCGTCCTCGAGGAGATGACCGCGGCTGGGCTGACACTCGGTTCGGTGCAGGGCGTGCTGCGCGGCCTGCTCGACGAGGGCGTGCCCGTAAAGGACCTCGTCCGCATCATCGAGGCGATCACCGATCAGGCGGCGACGGCCTCGAAGGACCCCGACAGCCTCCTCGAAGCCGCTCGCATCGCCCTTGCGCCGCAGATCGCGGCCATGTTCGCCAAGGGCGGCACGGCCGATGTGATCACTCTCGAGCCGGCGCTCGAGCAGTCGCTCGCGTCCTCGCTCCAGCTCTCCGAAAGGGGACGCCAGCTCGGAAACTCGAGCGAGGAGCTCGAGCACCTCGTCTCGTCGCTAGCGAGCGTGGTGACAGAAGCGGAGGCGGCCGGCAAGCAGCCCGTCCTGGTCTGCTCGTCCAAGGTGCGCCCGGCGATCCGCCGGCTCATCAAGGCCCGCCTCCCGCACACCGCCGTCGTCGCCGCCCCGGAGATCTCGTCCAACGCCCGAATCAGCACGATAGGAGTGGTCCGCCGTGTCCAGGCCGTTGCGATTTGAGGCAAAGACGATGGAGGCGGCCCGCCAGAAGGCGCTCGAGCGCCTCGGGACGGACTTGTCCGAGCTCACGGTCCTTCGCCACGGCAGGGAGCTCTCGGGCGGGGTCTTCGGCTTTTTCCAACGGGAGCGTTTCGTGATCGAGGTGCAGGACCCTCACTCACCTGCACTCCGACAGGCCACGCCGGGCGTACAGGCGCCACCCCAGCCCGCCCCGCGCCACCCCGCCGCGCCACCGGCCATCGCGGTGCCCGACCGCCTCGCCGCCCTCCTCGAGGCCACGACCGACACGGTGGGGGTGTCGTTCGACCGCGAGCTGCAAGGCGTCATAGAGGACGCCGAGGCCGTCGTGTCGGACGCCGCGGAGACCTCTGGTCTCGTGTCAAGCCCGGCTCTGCCAGCGTACGAGGCGTACTCGATGCCGACCGACAGGGCCCCCGAGCCGCGCACGCTCACCCTCGGCATGGGCGAGACCTCGAGCGCCGCTTTGAGGGACCGCCTCGCCGCCGCCGGCCTCACCGAGGAGTACCTGCCCGACCCCTTCTTCTCCCAGCCCGCCCTGGCCCTGCCGCTGCGGCTCGAGAGCCTCCCGGCTCCCTGTCCAGTCCCCTCACAACCCGGCGAGGTGCTGGTACTTGTCGGTGACGTGGGCGAGTCGGTCAGGATCGCCGAGCAAGTGGCGCGACGCGTCGGCGAGGACGCCACGGTGATCGTGGTCTCGCACCGGCGCCTCAGCCCTTCGCTCGTCCAGAGCAGGGCCCGTAGCCCTCTCGAAGCCGGGACCATCGTGTTGAAGCGGCGCCTGGCGGGGCTCGTCAGCATCGTCGTGCTCGACTCGCTCTGCCGTGAGGGCTTCGTGCCGCGCACCATCGCCGGTATCAAGCCGGACGCTACCTGGGCAGTGGTTCCCGCCTCGTGGGACGAGGGGCGCACCCGCGGCCTCGAGGCCCTGGTCGGTCGCATCGACGCCCTGGCCATCCACGGGTTCTTGTCCACGGACCGGCCCGCTGGCCTCATCGGTCGCGCTTGGCCCGTCGCCTACCTTGACGGATGGGAAGCCAATCCGCTCTCGATCGCGGCACGGCTCGTCGAAGCAGTCAGGGTGGAGCTGTGATGCGCGACAGGCTCACCGTCTTCGCCGCCGACGTCAACCGTTTCGGGCCGCTCGCCGTCGTGTCGTTCGCGACGATCGTGTGCCTGCCGAGCCTGCTCGAGTTCCTCTCGGGCCAGCTCGCCATCGCCTCGATGCTCGGGCGCTACTGCGCCGCTCTCCTGTTCGCCTCCCTCGGCGTCAAGGCGGTCTCCTGGGTCGTACTGAGGTACGCGATCAAGAACGCAACAGAAGAACAAATGGCCACATC
>Ga0181520_10009708_pt1 | contig 13182 bp, 10 predicted proteins | sample PEATcosm2014_Bin_29_FD_132451 | JGI IMG/M metagenome (GOLD analysis project Ga0181520, IMG submission 132451) | Peatland microbial communities from MTU Mesocosm Facility, Houghton, MI, USA - PEATcosm2014_Bin02_30_metaG | ecosystem: Environmental > Terrestrial > Soil > Wetlands > Peat | place...
CATCGGCCCGGTAGGTGCGCTGGCCAAAGCTGGTGTCGGCGGGGAGCATATTGGTGACGACGTCGGCGATGGGGACGGCGCGGGATTGGTAACCGGGGACATCGGCGGGCAGGAGGACTTCCAGGTTGTAACTGCCGGCGAGGGGGCGTGTTTTGACGCCGGGGGAGCCGAGTTTTTGACTGGATTTGGCGTGGGCCAGGACGCCGGCGGCGGCGCCGATCAACACCAGCACGATGACAAAGAGGATGGGTTTGAGACGGTTCATGGGGTCACAGGCTTGTGGGCGATGGGGGGGCCGCCCGCGCCCGGGTCCGCGGGTCCGCCGGGGGCGGGACGGGGCTCGTTTTTTTCGAGCCAGCGGGCCACCAGGAAGGCGCAGCCGATGGCGACGGCGAAGGTGAGGTAACCGGCATCGGTCTCGACGGCCTTGCCGGCGCGCTGGCCGAAGGTTTCGGCGACGGCGATGGTGAAGCAGAGGCGCACGACGTTGCCCAAGACCGCCAGCGGGAGGGCGACGGCCATCATGACGAGGCGCTTCCAGGGGGACTTGAAAACGATAAAGCCGTAAATGGTGGAGAGGGCCAACAAGGCGACCAGGCTGCGGATGCCGCTGCAGGCGGCGGCCACCTCGTAGGCGAAGGTGTGTTGTGCGTCAAAGAGCTGGGTGCCTTCGCGGACCAAATCGGGAGCGAGTCCGAGATGCGCGATGATTTCCACGATGCGCGAGACCACCAGCCGCAACGGCATGGTGAGCGGGGCGGCGTATTCGGCGACGGGGATGCAGAAGACGACGAGAAAGAATGGGAAGAAACTGGCCTTCATCCAGTGCCAGCCCCAGGCCAGGCCGGTCAAAGCGTAGAGGCCCAGAAGGAAGGCGACGACCGAGAAGCGCTGCTGTTCCGCGACGAAGCCGACGACATGCAAGAGCAAGGCGAGCACGATGAGGCCGAGGGCGGGCCACCAGAGGCCGAGGGGCTGGGCGACCAATTCCTTGCGTTTCCACCAATACAGGCCGAGGACGACAAAGGGGATGAGCAAACCGTGGCCTTCATCCACGAGCGGCGAGGTGTCGATATCGAAAACCCAGTTGAACAGCGAGGAGGGGTCGAAATGATTAAAGGCGGGGTTGCCGAGGAAGCTGAACAGGGCGATCCAGGCGGCGGCGAGGGCAAGGAAGAACCAGCGATTGGGCATTTGCGCCCATTCCGCGCGGCAGCGCCAGATGAGGACGGGCACAGCGGCGAGCAGGGTGACGCCGAAAATCGCGAACTGCCAGGTTTTGGGTCCGAGAGCGGGCGCGGAAACGTAAAAAGCCACGGCCAACAAAATCAGGAAGCCGATTTCATGCGGGGCAAGCCCGAAGGGTAGTTGCTTTTTGCTCATGCGTTTATCTGAAGCGAGTCTTGTAACAACTAAGTAGATACAAATAATGCCCGGGCTGCTCAAACAAATTCTTGCGGCAGGCGGGCATTCCCGGCCAAATTGGTCCGTGTCCTTTATGTTTCTAGTCAGAATGTGGATCATCCTCTCGGCACTCGCGAGCGTGGCGGGGTGGACCTTGTCCGCGCTGGGGTGGTTGAATGGCGCCGGTTATGCGGCTTTTGCGGCGCTAGCGCTGGCCGGGGCGGTGCTTACCCGGCGGGAATGGCTGGCCGGGGAGGTTTGTTGCTCGTGGACCGGGGTGAAACGGCGATTCAGGCGTCCGCTGCCGCTGGCCTTTGGGGGCCTGGCGGTGCTGGTCTTCCTGGGGGGGGCGCTCTACGCGCCGAGCAATTACGACGGCTTGACCTATCGGCTGCCGCGGGTGCTGCACTGGCTGGCGGATGGGCGGTGGCAGTGGATTCACACGGTCGACCCCCGGATGAACGACCGCAATTGTGGTTTTGAGTGGCTGATGACGCCCGTGCTGCTGGCGACCCGGTGCGACCGAGCTTTATTTTTGATCAATTTTCTGCCGTTTCTGCTGCTGCCCGGGCTGGTGTTCAGCGTTTGCAGACGGCTGGGGGTGGGCGGCCGGGTGGCGTGGTATTGGATGTGGCTGCTGCCGACCGGGTACACTTATCTGCTCCAGGCGGCGAGCGTGTCGAATGACGCCTTTGCGGCCGTGTATGAGCTGGCGGCGGTGGATTTTGCGTTGCGGGCCGCGACGTCGCGCCGGCTGGCGGACGTGTATTTTTCGCTGGTGGCAGCGGCGCTTTTGACGGGCGCCAAGGCCAGCAACCTGCCGTTGTTGCTGCCGTGGTTTATCGTGTTCCTGCCGGTGGCGTCGCAATTGTTGCTCCGGCCGCTCGCGAGCTTGGGTGTGGCCTTGGTGGGGCTGGTGGTTTCGTTCGTGCCGACGGCCCTGCTCAACATTCATTACTGCGGCGACTGGACGGGGCTGGTGCTGGAAAGGGCGATTCTTGCCATGCGGAATCCGCTGCTAGGCGTGGCCGGGAATTCGGTCATGTTTCTGGTGAGCAACTTCGTGCCGACTTTTTTCCCGCTGGCTGGTTGGTGGAACCGAACCGTGCCGGCGCGGTTGCCGGAAGGAATCAGCGGACTCATCCACCATTTTGAAGCGGGCTTTAGCAATTTGGGCGAACTCCCCACGGAAGAATGGTCAGGCTTGGGATTTGGCGTGAGCTGTCTGCTGGTGGCGTCGGTTTTGGCGACGTGGTTTGACCGTTCGCCCCGGCTGGCGCCGCGGCCAGGCTGGCGGAATGGAGCGGTCCTGGCGGCGCCTTATGTTGCGCTGTTCTTTTTCTTTGCAAAATCGGGAATGGAGACCCTGGCGCGGCTGGTCGCGGCTTATTATCCACTGCTGTTGCCGGCGCTGCTGCGGGGGCCGGCGGCGGGGGTGCTGGTGCGCCGGCGGTGGTGGCGGTGGGCGACGGTGGGGGTGCTGTTGCTGGCGGTGGCCGCGGTGGTGCTGACCCCCGCCCGGCCGCTGTGGCCGGCGCAGACGGTGCTGGCGAAAATGAGCGGCTATGGGCGGGGGCACGCGCTGTTCGAGCGGGTCCGGGAGGTTTATTCGGTCTATGCCGACCGTCCCGATTCGCTGGCGAAAGTGCGAGCCCTGATCCCGGCGGAAGCGGTGGTGGTGGGATTTGCGGGCGACAAGAACGAGACGGAGATTTCGCTGTGGCGGCCGTATGGTCACCGGCGGGTGGAAGACATCCTGCCGGGCGAGTCCGGAGGGGAAATCCGCGCGCGCGGGGTGGAATACGTGGTGGTGAGCGAACTGTTTCTGCGGAGGCAAGGCCAGGAGATCCAGGCGTGGCGGCACGGGCATGGCGGGGAGCTGGTTGGTTCGGTGGCGGCCACGATGTTGGTGGCCATGGGACCGCATTTTTGGTATGTGGTGCGTTTTGCGGGGCCGGGGGACGGCGACGGTGGGGCGAAGACAGCGAATTCGCCTTGAGGTTCGTCCTGGTTCGATCCCTACGGGAGGGAATTGACCGGAGGGGGATATTTTTTCAAGCCGAGCAACTGGGCGAAGAATTTGACGACAAAGAGGGGGTTGTTGCGGAAATAACGTTTGGCGAGGCGGCGCGGCTCGCTGCACAGGCGGTAAAACCATTCGAGGCCGCCGCGCTGCATCCAGCGGGGGGCCTGCCGCACGCGGCCGCTGTGAAAGTCAAAGGCGGCGCCGACGCCGACCATGAGCGTGGCGTCCAATTGCGGGAGGAATTCGGCCATGAAGCGCTCCTGTTTGGGGGTGCTCAAGCCCACCCAGAAGATATCCGGGCGCGCGGCGGAGACCTGCGCCTGCAACTGGCGGAGTTCCCCGGCGGCGAGCGGGCGAAAGGGGGGGGTGAAGGTGCCGACGACGGAGAGCTTCGGGAATTTAGCCTGCAATTTCCGGGCAAGGAGTCCGGCGACGCCCTCGGCGCCGCCATAAAAGAAATGCCGGGCGCCGCTGGACTCGCTCCAGGCGCAGACGGCGAGCATTAAATCGGGTCCATAAACGCGGCTCATTTCGGCGTGGCCGTTGAGTTTGCCGGCCCAGACCATGGGCATGCCGTCGGGGGTGCAGAGCAAGGCTCCGTTGAGAATCTGCTTGAACGAACGGTCGTCCTGGGCCTCCATGACGCCATGGACGCCGGTGACGCAGATATAGCCTTTGCGCCGCTCCTGGACGGCGGCGGCGATGGCCGCCAGGGCGGTCTGGAGGTTCAATACGCTGATGCCCACCCCGAGGACATTGATGCGATTTGTCATTTCCGATTTACGATTTACGATTTGCCAACTACGATTCCAGAATTCATGCGGCGCGTAAATCGCAAACCGTAACTAATCAATGAAACTGGTTGTCTTCGCCCACACGCCGCCGCCGCACCACGGCCAGAGCTACATGGTGCAACTGATGCTCAAGGGATTCGGCGGGGACGCGCGGCGCCGCAAGCCCGGCGAGGTGTCCCCGTTTGGGATTGATTGTTATCACGTCAACGCGCGTTTTTCCGAAACGCTGGCGGACGTTGGGGAGTTTCAAGGCGTGAAGCTGGTGCTGATTTTCTGGTTTTGCCTGCAAGCGATATGGCTGCGGTTCCGGTACGGAGTGACCAACCTTTATTATGTGCCGGCACCGGGCAAACCGGTGGCGCTGTATCGCGACTGGCTGGTGATGCTGTTGTGCCGGCCGTTTTTCAAGCGGGTGATCCTGCATTGGCACGCGGCCGGCTTGGCCAAATGGCTGGAAACGTCCACGGCCATGAGCTCGCGAGTGATCACATACCGTCTGTTTCGACCGGTGGATTTGAGCCTGGTGCTGTCGCGTTTCAACTTTGCCGACGCGGAGAAGCTGCTGTCGCATGAAATCCGGGTGGTGAGCAACGGCATTCCGGATCCGTGTCCGGATTTTGACGCGGTAGTGCGGCCGCGGCGGCAGGCAGCTTTTCTGGCGCGGAAGAAAATATTTGCAGGCGAAGTTCCGGCGGCGCCGATGATGGTGATGGTTTTGTTTCTGGCCCATTGCACACGGGAAAAGGGGCTGTTTGCGGCGGCGCAGGGAGTGCTCCGGGCCAACCAGGAGCTGGCGGTCCGCCGGCTGTCCTTGCGGTTGAAGCTGGTCACGGCGGGAAATTTTGTCAACACCGCGGAGAAGGCGGAATTCGACCGTTTGCGCACGGATCCGGTGGCGGCGCTAACGGTGGTACACGCGGGCTTTGTGAGCGGGTCGCAAAAGACGGAGTTATTGCGGGAGGCCGGGCTGTTTTTGTTTCCGACGCAGTACCTGGGTGAAAACCAGCCGGTGAATCTGATCGAGGCGATGGCGTATGGGCTGCCGCTGATCACGACGCGGTGGCGGTCGCTGCCGGAGATGCTGCCGGCGGACTATCCGGGGCTGGTGAATGGCCAGGAGCCGGGGGAGATTGCGGCGGCGATCCTGAAGGTGCTGGCGGAGCAAAGCGGGGAGCAGGCGCGCGCGCATTTTTGCGAGCGGTTTACGCTGGAGCGCCATCTGACCAGCCTTGCGGCGGCGCTCCAGAGCGTGGAGCGGAATTGATTTGCGACGGGAGAGCCACGCTTTACGATGGGGCGGTTGAAACTCATAGCCAACGTGTGAACATCGGCCTGCTCCAGCTCAATTCGACCATTGGCGATTTTGCCGCCAACGGGCAAAAGCTTCTGGCCGCCTACGCGGAAGCCGCCGGAAAGGGTGCGGACTTCGTCCTGGCGCCGGAACTTTTCCTGTGCGGCTATCCGCCGCGCGACCTGCTGCAACGGGATGATTTCGTGGAGGCGAACCTGGCGGCCGTGGCGGAGACGGCGGCGCGGACCGGGGCGGTGCCGCTTTGTGTTGGCTATGTGGAAAGGAATTCCGAGCGTCCCGGGCGGGCGCTGAAGAACGCCGCCGCGGTGCTGCAAAACGGGAAGGTCATCTGGCGGACGGCCAAGAGCCTGCTGCCGACCTATGATGTTTTCGATGAAGACCGTTATTTCGAGCCGGCCCGGGCGGTCGAGCCGCTGAGGTTTGGCGGCCGAAAGCTGGGCATCACGATTTGCGAGGACATCTGGAACGACGAGGATTTTTGGCCGGAGCGGCTGTACCGGCGGGATCCGGTGCGGGAATTGATCCGGCAGGGCGCGGATATCATCCTGAACCTTTCGGCCTCGCCGTGGCACGGTGGCAAGGAGCACACGCGTCTGGAGATGTTGCGGCGGGTGGCGCGCGACGAAAAGGTATCGCTGGCGCACGTGAACATGGTGGGGGCCAACGACGAACTGATTTTTGACGGCCACAGCGTGGTGCTGGATGGGGGCGGCGAAGTGCTGGCCCTGGGCCGGGGATTTCAGGAGGAGGTTTTGGTGGTGGATCTGGAGCAGCGGGCGCCGGGCAGCCGGCCAAGCGAACCGGGATTTCCGGCGCGGGAGGAGCTGTTGTTTTCCGCGCTGTCGCTGGGGGTGCGGGACTATGTGCGGAAATGTGGGTTCCGGTCGGTGATCGTGGGGCTTTCCGGCGGGATTGACTCGGCGCTGATTGCGGTGGTGGCCGCGGACGCCGTGGGCGCGGAAAATGTGTTTGGGGTGTCCATGCCGGCGCGGTATTCGAGCACGGGGAGTTTGACGGATGCGGAGCGGCTGGCGCGGACCTTGGGCCTGCGTTACGAAGTGCTGCCGATTGAGCCGGTTTTCCAGGCGGCCGAGGCGCAGTTGCAGTGCGTCTTTGCGGGGACCCAGCCGAACGAGGCGGAGGAGAACTTGCAGTCGCGGTTGCGGGGCGTGACGTTGATGGCATTGTCGAACAAGTTTGGCGGGCTGGTGCTGACGACGGGCAACAAGTCCGAGATGGCGGTGGGCTATTGCACGCTGTACGGGGACATGAACGGGGCGCTGGCGCCGATTGCCGACGTGCTGAAGACGGACGTGTACCGGTTGGCGCGCTGGGTGAACCGGGACCGGGAGATCATTCCGGCGAATTCGCTGGCCAAAGCGCCGAGCGCGGAATTGCGTCCGAACCAGACGGACCAGGATTCGCTGCCGCCGTACGAGGTGCTGGATGCGATCCTGGAGCTGTACGTGGTGAAGCAGTTGGGCAAGGCGGAGATTGTGGCGCGGGGATTCGATGCGCGGGTGGTGAACGACGTGGTGAACAAGATCAATTTCAGCGAATACAAGCGGCGGCAGGCGGCGCCCGGGCTCAAGGTGTCGCCGCGGGCGTTTGGCATGGGCCGGCGCATTCCGATTGCGCAGAAGTTTCGGTCGAAAGTTTGACAGTGCCCATTAGATTGAACAGTTTATCGGCATTCGAATCAACAAGTTGGAACCAGAACAAATCCAGTTCGTCAAATTAGCAATGAAATTTTCCATCATCACGCCAAGCTTCCGCAATTCCGCGTGGCTCAAGCTGTGCATCGCGTCAGTGGCCGACCAGGAAGGCGTGGAACTGGAGCACATCGTCCAGGATTCCTGTTCTGACGATGGCACGCAGGAATGGCTGCCGCAGGACCGCCGGGTGAAGGCGATTGTGGAGAAGGACGACGGGATGTATGACGCGGTGAACCGGGGCTACCGCCGGGCGACGGGGGACGTGCTGGCATACCTGAACTGTGACGAGCAGTATCTGCCGGGCGCGCTGGCGGCGGTGGAGAAATATTTTTTGGCGCATCCGGGGGTGGAAGTGGTGCTGGCGGGGAGCATTGTCACCGACGGCGACGGCAATTATTTGTGTCATCGGCATTCGCTGGTGCCGAGTCCGCATCATGTGTGGTTTCGCTTCCCGATCCTGACGAGCGGCATATTTATCCGGCGCAAAGTGATTCACGAACGGGGGATTTATTTTGACACGAAGTGGCGGGATTTGGGGGATTTCCACTGGGTGCTGGCGTTAATGCGGCAGCAGGTGCCGATGGCGGTCTGCGACACGTTCACCTCGGTGTTTGCGGACACGGGGGAGAACATGAACTTGAAGCCGAACGCGATTCGGGAGAAGGACGAGACGGCGAGGATGATTCCGTTGTGGCTGCGGCTGCTGAAGCCGCTGTGGATTTTGAGCCATCGGCTGCGCCGGTTGCGGGCGGGGCATTTTCAGCTCAAGCCCACGAGCTATGCCATCTACACGAAGCAGAGTCCGACGCGGCGGGTGACGATCGAGGTGCCGAAGCCCACGGCGGTCTGGTGGAACCGGTTGTGAACGGTCAGGCCGGGACGGCCTGGGCGGGCAGGCGCAGATGGCGGGCCGCGAACTTTTGGACGCGCGCCCAGACTTCCTCCTCGGTGATTTTCCACAGGCAATCGGGGGTGGGGAAGCGGCAATAATCCGAGCAGGGCTTGTAGGGGCAGCCCCTGCCTTCAATCCATTCGGCGGCGGGATGCAACGGGGCCCACCATTCGGGCAGGGAGGGGCCGTAGAGGGTGAAGGTGGGCACGCCGCTGATGGCGGCGAGGTGGCCGGGGCCGGAGCAGTTGCCGATAAAGATGCCGGCGCGGTCAACGAGGGTGAACAGTTCCGCCACGTTGCGGGGACAGGCGACGTTCTCGCCCTGCTGGCGCCACCAAGCGAACTGGTCGGGATCGCAGGCGATTTGCACGGGGATGTTTTCCCGGCGCAGGTGGGCGGCGAGTTTTTGAAAATTTTGCAGGGGCCAGATGCGGGCCGGCAGGCGGGCGCCACTGTGGATGAACGCCAGGGAAGCCGCCGCGCGGGCGGGAGGAAGCAGTTTTTCGCGGGGCGGCAACGCGAGGCCCAAGGCGTGCCCGGCGATGCGCCAATATTCCGTCCGATGCGCGAACGGGTCCGGGCGTTTAAGGGGCTGGGTGAGACAGCGTTCGCTTTTCAGCCGGGGGAAACCGAGGCGCTCCCGGGCGCCGACGGCCTTGAGCAGGAAATGATCCCGGGGATCCCAGCGGCCGGAGACGCCATAGGCGAAACGACTGGCCTGGAGCTGGCGGCGCAGCCGCAGCACTTCCGACCAGGGCCAGCGCCAGAAGCTGTATTTGGCCCGGAGCCGGAAGGCGGTCCAAGGGGCGGTAAAGGACATGACGCTGGCATCGGGCCAGAAGCGGGAACCGACCTCTTGGGCGAACGGCTTGGCGAGCACGGTGACAGCATATTTTTGCGTGGCCGCCTGGATGAAGGGAGTGGCAATCACGAGGTCGCCGAGCCCCCAGAGTTCCACGATGAGGAGATTGGGTTTCACGCCAGATGCCGGGCCGTGGTTATCGGCCCAAGGCTGGGAAGGGGGGCCGTGCCGGGAAAGGCGTCCGCCCCGGCGCCGGGGCGGGCCGGGGGGCGGGCACCGCCTGGACGGCGAACTTGGGGCGCCGCATGACGCCGTGATTCAAGGCAATGCTCAGGCCAATGATGGCGCCGAAGCCACCCGCATCCTCCACGACGCCGCCGAAGATGAAGAGGAAGAAGAAGCATTTGCCGACAAAGGCGGCGTATAAGTAGAGGTTGATATGGCGAAGGACGGGATCGCCATAGCGGTAGTTGCGCCAGACCACGAAGAAGCCGGCAGCCCAATACCACAGCCAGACCAGAACTCCCCAGATGCCAAAGGAGAGAACGACGGAGAGGGGCCCGCTATGGAAATCGCTGGACAAAGCCAGGGGGTTTTCGGCCGCATCAATGTTCTTTTGGAACATGGCTGTGGCGCCCATGGATTCGTTGAAGGTTTCGGCGGAGAAGGCGTAACCTTTGCCGAGCAAGAGGTACTTGGGGACCTGGGGCAAGAGGGCCTCCCACATGTCGAGCCGCCACTGGGTGGAACTTTCGGCGTCGAGGCGGGCATCGGCGGAAACATTCAGGGGCAGGAAGGACAGCGTCCGTTGAAAGGTGTACGGCAGGAGCGGGGCAAGCGGCACCAAGAGGGCGCCACCCATGATTGCCGCCATGACCACGGCCACCATGGCGCCGGTCCGGTGCAGCTTTTCCAAATAGAAAATCAGGCCGGCGGTAATGGCCAGACCGATGAGGGCGTTGCGGAAACCGCCCAAAAACATCAGCATGAATGCCACGGCGAGGACGACCACCCGCCAGGGTTTGGCCAGGAGAAAGTTGTCGCGGATGCCATGCCGGGCGAGCATCCAATATAACACGGCTCCGCCCGTGGCGGCCACGCCGCCCAACCGGGTGACACCCACTACGATATCCTGGCTGCTTACGGCTTGGCCCCAAGTGTTGGAGGGCGGGAACACAAGGTAGATGAAGCGCAAGGGGGAGGGCGTAACGGTGTAAAGGTCCTGGATGAAGCTGAAAAAGCCGCCGGCAAAGTAGAGGGTGATATATAGATTTGCGTCTTTCTTGGGGATGGGCCGGGCGGCGATGGCAAAGAAGCTCAAGATGCCAACGACGAGGAAGACGTATTTCTTGCCGCCATAAACCTCCGAACCCATGGAGCGGAGCCCGAAACCGCCGGTCATTTTCGCCGTGATGAAGATGACCAGCAGGAAGGCCAGCAAGGGCCAGCGAACGGCGGTGGAAGGCATGGACGGCCGGGTGCGATCGAGAATCCGTTCGATGGTGGATATGGTGAGGCTGATCACCACCATGAACAGGTAGATATTGGGGTGGCCGGGCAGGAAAAAGATGGTGGCGGGCAGACCGATGGAGAAGATCAGCAACGGATAGTGCCATTTCATCAGCAACGGGAACGCCATGATTCCGAGCAAGACGCCGAGGAAGCTGATGGACAGATAATCAAGCTCGGTGAGCAGGTAGCCCACGACAATGGCCAAGGGCACGCAGATCGCATAGACGATCAGCGACCGGAGCAGCGCCGAAGGATTGACATTACTCATTTAAGTGCGCAAAGCGAGCCACCCTGGCCGAGCGGGTTCGTTTGACGCTGTTTAATTTACGCCAACCGACAAATCCCCGGCAACAGGAATTCCTCCGATTTGACATGTTTTTTACCCACCACGCCGGCCGCCGAAATCGCGCCCGCCGCCGGCCGGGAGCACGGAATGGACGAGGGCGGCGAGGGATTGCCGGACTTTCGGGGTTCGCAGCATGGCCAGCGGCGAAGGGGTTTGGCCCAGCCACGGCAGGTGGCAGACGTTCCGGACGGCCAGTCGGTGCAACAGCTCGGCGTTGGAAGCGGTGGCTGAATTCGTCCGGGGCCGCGCCATGAGCACGACGGTGGTCCGGCGGCGGAACCGTGCGGGCAGGGCTTCCAGGGTCAATAGGATGTGATTCACGACGCCGAGTTGGTTGGGCGCCACCAAGATGGGGATGGCGTCCAACGCGAGGAGCAAATCGCGGGAATCGAAACCGGTCCCCAGCGGGCTGAGCAAGCCGCCGGCGCCTTCCACGAGGGTCAGGTCGAAATTTTGCCGCACGGCGCGGATGTGGGCGAGGACGGGCGGGAGCGTGACTTGCCGGTTTTCCCGGCGGGCGGCCAGCAGCGGCGCAATCGGCGCGCGAAAGTGCCAGGGATTGATCTCATCCAACGGGAGCGCATTTTCCAGGGCGGCCCGCAGTTGGCGCGCATCGTCGCGGCCGCCGGAACAGATCGGTTTGAGGGCGGCCACGCGGGTGCCCTGGCCCTGGAGAAACCCGGCCAGCAGGGCAGTGAGCAGGGTTTTGCCCACGCCGGTGTCCGTGGCGGTGACAAAAATAGCGCGTTTCATCTGGGGCATAGCCAAGCGGAAAAAGTCACGGCAAGCCATCCTGGTTTGCCTCCGTGGCGGCGGGGAACAGCGTGAGCGGTTCGTCGTGGGCCAGAAACTTCTCGCAGACGCGCCAAAAATCCGCCGCGGTGGCCGCGCGCCGGATCTCGAAGAGGAATTGCTCGCCGATGCCTTCGCCGATGTAGTTGGTGAATTTTTTCATGCGCTGCACCTGGGCCGATTCGCGGACGCCGGGGGACATTTCTTGGTCCCAGAGCTCGCGGATGTAGCGCAGGACCTCGCGGCCCGACGGCGGGGTGAAGGATTCGCCGCGGAGGGCGGCGCGGATTTGGCTGAAGAGCCACGGATTGCGGATGGCGCCGCGGCCGATCATGAGGCCCCGCACGCCGGTCTCCGCGAGCAACTGTTTGGCCTGGGCGGGGCTGAAGACGTTGCCATTGGCCAGGACGGGGCATTTGAGCTCGCGCGCGGCCCGGGCGATCAGGTCGTAGCGCACGCCGGGCCGGTACATCTGGGCCACGGTGCGGGCGTGGACCGTGAGGAGGTCAATGGGATGGCGGGCGAACACGGGTAGGAGTACGTCGAATTCGGCGGGGGTGTCGAACCCGATGCGGGTCTTGACGGTGAAGGGGATGGCGACGGCGTCCCGCAAGGCGGCGAGGATGGCCTCGATTTTTGCCGGGTCGCGCAGGAGGCCGCCGCCGGCGCACTTGCGGTAAACCACGGGGGCGGGACAGCCCAGGTTCAAGTCAATGGCGGCGATGGGATATTGTTGGAGGAGCCGGGCGGTGCGGACGAGGGCGGGGATGTCGTTGCCGATCAGTTGGGCCACGACGGGGCGGCCGGTGGGGTTTTGGGTGATGGAATCGAGAATCCATTCTTCCGGGCGGGATTGGCCATGCACGCGGAAGTATTCCGTCCAATAGACATCCGGGCCGCCGTACTGGGCGATGACGCGCATAAATGCCAGCGTGGTAACGTCCTGCATCGGCGCCAGCGCCAGGAAGGGCGCGGGGCCGTGCAGCAGGCGGGCAAAGGTTTCGGGCGGTGTCACGCGGCGGACAGCTTGGCTGGAACGGCGGGAAAATGCGAACGAATCCGGCGGCCACGGGCCGCGCCGGTTCGGGGTTTGGAGGGCGGCGGGGGGCTGGGGCAGAGGATGGAGCAGGGCCGTGTTGGGGGGGCACCGGGGCGCGGGCGACGATCATCCTTCGTGCGGCACTATGGGGGGCAGGAAAATTTTTCAGGGTTGACGAGGGTTTACGATGGTGGGTTTTGTTGGGGGTTTTGCAAATTATTAGGGAGTGGCAAACGCATAAATGCCTGGGAAACGGCGGCTTTTGTTCAGGTTTCCACGGTAAATGTCAGTGTGAGGAAACTCGTCATTTCCCGGAACCCGAAGATGGATGGACGAGTTCCTCACCCCGGCCCTCTTGGGGAGAGAATTCCCCGAAAGCGTTCGCGCATTGAACCCCTGAACTGCAAAAGAAACATTCAACATTCCACATTCAACGACCAATATCGAAGGGGCTTGCGCTGTCACCTTCGTTCAGGGTTGGGAGTTGAATGTCGAATGTTGAATGTTTTCTGGGTTCATGGGGAGTTTCGACATCCCAAATGGGATGC
>Ga0181520_10009709_pt1 | contig 13182 bp, 11 predicted proteins | sample PEATcosm2014_Bin_29_FD_132451 | JGI IMG/M metagenome (GOLD analysis project Ga0181520, IMG submission 132451) | Peatland microbial communities from MTU Mesocosm Facility, Houghton, MI, USA - PEATcosm2014_Bin02_30_metaG | ecosystem: Environmental > Terrestrial > Soil > Wetlands > Peat | place...
TTTATGCTTTCATTATTCCTAATTGAAACGGGGGTGTTGATCGTTGGCTGAAGTTAGGCTTCAGGACGGAGAGTCTTTGGAGAACGCGCTGCGTCGCTTTAAGCGAAAGGTTCAGCAAGAGGACATCATTAAAGAAATCAAAAAGCATTCCTTCTATCTGAAACCGGGCGAGAAGAAAAGAGTGAAGGCAGCATTGGCTCGTAAAAGGGCTCGTAAGAAGGCCAGACACGAACAGGACTGAGTGTTTAGTGTGCTGAACTAAGAGTGGGAAGGGCGCGAACCAGCGCCCTTCTGCATCTTCCGGCATAGTGTTCCGGGTGACGCCCTGTTCGAACAAGGGAGCGAGGCATGGAATACCGGGATAGGGTCCTCAAGTGTATCGATTGCGGCGCGGATTTCGTTTTCACCGCAGGGGAACAACTGTTCTTTGCCGACAAGGGTTTCAAGAATGAACCCAAACGATGCAAGCCCTGCAAGTCAAAACGGAGTCAGATGATGAGCGGCCAGGGCTACCAGCGCGTTGAAACTACCACCACCTGTTCGCAGTGTGGTAAGGAGACGACGGTGCCTTTCAAGCCGACTCAGGGCCGGCCCGTATATTGTCGGGAGTGCTTCCAACAGCGCAGGGCTACAGCTTCCACGGCTTAGTTTTTCAAACTCACACTCATTGTGCTCTGGATGGGCGGTTAGGCGAGTCTATCGTCCACTGGGCGAGGTGAAGTGTGCCCTACGAATGATGCCCATCCTGGCCGGATTCAGTAGCGGTCCATCCCTACCTCGGTTACAATTCCTCTCTAGTTATGGGAACGTTTCACATCCTCAACTTCGGCTGCCGGGCCAGCCAGGCAGACGGCGCTGCGTTGAAGCAGCAATTGCTTCAGGCTGGGCTTCAGGAAGTTTCGAGCATCGACGACAGCGCCGTGGCGATTCTGAACACGTGTACGGTCACTGCTGCGGCGGACGCGGAAGTTCGCCAGTTTGTGCGGCGAATTCATCGGCGGAATCCGCAGTGCCGCATCCTGGTGACGGGCTGCTATGCCCAGCGGGCGCCGGAAGAAATTGCACGCTTGGAAGGCGTTGCCTGGGTTGTGGGGAATTCCCACAAACACCTGGTGAGCGCCCTCGTGAGCACGAACCTTATCTACGAATCGGGTGACCGGGAGATCGGAAGACCGGTTGAACAGGAACAAAGCGCGCCGGGCGCCCAGCCTTCCCCGTTATTAGTCGCGCAACTGGTGCAGATTCAAGCCTCCAGCAAAAGTGCGGAGTGCCGGACGGAAAATGAAGGGCAAGAGGTCCATTCACCCGATTACCCGATCGCCCGATCACCCGGTGCTTCGGGCTCCGGACCTCGGACTTCGGACCGTGCTGAAGTTTTGGTGGGCGAGATCACGGAGGAATTCCACTTCGCGCCGGTGTTTGCCGACGATCGCACCCGCCCCACGCTGAAAATCCAAGATGGCTGTGACGCGCGGTGCTCGTTCTGCATCATTCCCACGGTGCGGGGGCAGAGCCGCAGCCTCCCGCCGGAGAAGGTACTGGAGCAGGTGCGGCAACTTGAAGACGCCGGTTATCACGAGGTAGTGCTCTCAGGGATTAACTTGGGCGGTTACGCGCGCGACCTCGGCCGATCCATCAATTTCCTGGGCATGGTGGAACGCATTCTGCGCGAGACTTCCATCGAGCGCATTCGCATCAGCTCAGTTGAGCCCATGGACGTCAGCCCTGCGCTGATCGGATTGGTGGCCGCTGAGGTGCGCATGGCACAGCACTTCCACGTTCCGCTCCAAAGCGGCTGCGACCGAATCCTGAGGCTGATGAACCGCCGCTACTGGACCAAGCAGTATGCGGAACGCATTCTCGCTATCCACGAGCAGATTCCCAACGCTGCAATCGGCGCCGACGTGATGGTGGGCTTTCCCGGCGAGACTGACCAGGACCATGCCGCTAGCATGCGGTTCATTGAAGCGCTCCCATTCACCTACCTGCACATCTTTCCGTTTTCGGCCCGGCCGGGGACTCCCGCATCGATTGCGGCAGGGCAAGTGAACGGCCGCGTGGCGCGCGAACGCAGTCAGGAAATCCGAGACATCATCTCCGCCAAGCGCCGGGTCTTCCTCGCGACCCAGGTGGGACTTCGCACGCCTTCGCTGGCTTTGGCGCATCGCGACGAGAATGCCCCCGTGGTGTTAACGACAAATTATCTGAATGTCGTCCTGCCGGGCTCGGAGGTACGACCGAACCGAATGGTCGACGTCCACATTGGCCGCGTGGATTCCGGCAAGCTGTTTGGCTGCGTGGTGGTGGAAGGCAGGGAACAGAAGGCAGTCGGCAGTGGGCAGTAGGCTGTACGTAGACATCAGCACCCCCCTTTAACATTTCTCCCCCGTTACGGCTCACTTATACCAAAAAGGCGACTTTTTGGCCCATTCGGACTGCGGATACTTCTCGTGCAGCATCGCAAACGCGTCATGGCTCAACTCATTCGAGCTGCCGTAGCGCATGGCGCGAATTGCCAGGTAGAGGGCTTCGGGAACCCGCGGGTCGTCGGGATGTTTCTTTCCCCAGTCGAGGACGACGCGGGGCAGGTAGCGCGACGCCGACCCCAACGCGAAAAGCTCGCGCCATTCGGCGGCGGCGCGCTTTTTGTCCGCCGCATTGAAGAAAGCTGGATAACCGACCAGGGGGAGCTTCGGCCCGGTAGGTCCTCCGTCCGTGCTCACCGAGACGGCACTAGCGCCGGTCCCCGGATGCAGGAACGCGTAGGGCATTTTCTCATTGTCTCGCCACTGTTTAGCGAAATTCACTTCCATCACATCGCCGCCGACGTCCCCGCACCACCAGTTATCTCGCGTGTTATCAATCTGCTGGAAAGCCGTGAGGCGCGGATACGGGCCGTCCACGTAAGGCCTTAGTCCGGGGAAGTGCAGGATGGCAAACACTGCGGCAAATTGTCGCTCATCGTGCGTTTTCGCCTGTAAATACTGCTGAATGTAATCTTTAAGCGCCGGCTCAGCCTCCCCAGCAGCCGAAGCGACCCGGATTGCCACCCCCTGCTGGTCGAGCAGAGCCGCGCGCGCCCAAGCGGCAGGCGCCATCCGGCGACGCAGCTTCGCAGGTAATTTCGGCGAAAGCGCGACACGCGCGAAGACCTCCGCGGAGGTTCGGGTATTCAACAATGTCGCCGCCGCCGGGCTGAACTGTGGCCCACAACCGGGAGAATCCGATTTCAGGCACGGCGTGATGTCCCTCGCCTCATCATCAAGTTCAATGGGGTTCTGCCAAAGGTGAGACGCGAACGCATCGAAATCCGCCGCCACCTGCATTTGCTCATCCTGAAACAGGTGAAGTGAAGAGACGGGCAAATTCGCGGCTTGAGCGAGTGCCCCTTTCAGGATTTGCCGCGCGAGTCCAGCGTCACCCGATTCCCGCGCCAGCCGGGCACGATAGTACGCAACGGTGGGATAAGCTTCGGAAGTGGGTGGCACCTTGGCGGCTGCCGCCATGACCTCCGCAAACGCAGTGTCGCCGGGCTGCAACTGCCAAAACACCGCTACGAGCCAGGGCATGGACCGCGTTGCGCGCCACTTCGCCATCGCCCCGTCAGGCGAACTTCCTGCGGAAAGCCAATCGCTCAGGTCGTCGTGAGCAGCGCTCGCGGAGCCTGGCGCGAGCCAGGTGTAGTCGACGAGGTCCTGTCCGAAGTGTGCCCCCGTTCCTCCCTCGGCCAGCAGTTTGCCGAGCTCGGAGAAGCGTTGCTGCGGGTGAAGGCGATAATTCACCAAGCCCAGCAGCGAGGCGGCGTCGGCGTGCACGGATTGTAGTTCGGGGTCCTTGAGAATGGCCTCAAGCTGCGTTTCAGCCTGAGCCAGGACAGCGAGGTTATACGTCTTATTGGCCTCAGCCGTCGCGCTCGCCTGCCGAATCAGAGTCCGCGCCACAAGGTATGCGGCAATGTCGTGCCATGGGGAAGCCTTGTCGGCGGCGATGGACTGAAAGTCCTTCAACGCCTCTTCATAGTCCTTTGCCCCGCCGGCATAGAAATGTGCCGCGGCAATTTGATAGGCGCGGTCCGCGCGGAGCAGCGGGTTGGCGGCGGCCGGGAGTTCAGGGGGAACGTTGTTCCCACGGCCACAGTTGCTAAACACCCCATCCTGGCCGCGAATCCACTCTTCGATCTCGGGGCTCTTGGGGCCAAACCGGCTGGCGCGATCTTTGAGCGTCTCGACCGCCGTGATGAAGGCCGGGGCCAGGCAGTAGGGAATCGCGTTGAATGCGTAGTCACTCGGCCGGTATTCCTGCGGAGGATTCGGGGCAGGCTCGTGAGCGTACTGAGCCCGTGCGGACGTCCAGTCCGCCAAGGCTCGAGTGAACTGCTCGGGTGGATCGATCCGGCGGTCGGCGTCAAAGTGGTCGAGCAGCGCTTGCTGTTCGGCGGCGCTCAAGGGTTTGGATTCGAGATAGCGGTAAGCGACGATCCGGTAGGCATCGTACCAATCCGGGAGCACCACGCCGATTTTGCCCCCCGCGAAGTCTTTGAGGGGCCGGTCCGGGCCGTGTTCCCGCGTAAAGACGGCGGCGTTGAAAAACGGTCCGCAAGTTTCGCCCAGACGTGGGTGAAACACCAAAGCCGCGAGCGCGCAGAGGATGAATGCTTGGCGAAATCGTTTCATGGTTGTTAGCAAACATGCCAAAATGTTTGCCGGGGTCACTAGCATCGCAGCATTATCGCAAGGGCTGGCTTGCCGGCGCAACAAGCATCCTGCTGCCTCAGCACTGATGAGCCGCCCCTGGCTGTAGTCAACGGTGGATTCCCGCGAAAAACCGAATTGACCTGACAACTTGTCGCCAGAAAGCAGCATTTTTCTGCGAAATGGGCATCAGTTACACAAAAATGTCGAAAATTGAGACCTAAAAGTCTGTTTCTATTCGGGCATTGTGTCTTGTGTTCCTTTGTTTTCATAGACATTCCGGCTTCGAACGTAATATATTTTTTTTGTTGCCTGCCGGAATTGGACGCCACTCGCGACTCGAACCTGGCTAAACGATCTTGAATCAGATACATACATTTAAAGAATTTCCTCGGTCGAGTCCCAGGCCCCGTTGGGGCTCAAACCCGGATGCATCCGCATCGACGATCTGGGGAGAAATCCGGGCCGGGGGCTGGAGGGCTAGAAGCCGAGTTGCAGAGCCTTCCTGAGTAGCCGGCTGCCTCCCGCAAGACCCGATCTGAGTGCGCGTTATTTCGCCCACCCTGACAATACTCCGCTAGATATGTAGCACGTTGGCGACCAGAGGCTAGGTGAACAGGGACAAATCTCCCGGCGGGAGGGAATTTATTTTGAATTCATCCGGCCGGGGCGCCCTTCGGGGTCCCCCAACCCGGGGGGCCGATTCGGCCCCCGGTCGTACCGGCAAGCCATGGCGTGCCCGTACGCTGCCGGGACCGCGGGCATCCTGCCCGCCATGCCGCCTCAAGGACAGCGTTACCAGCATCCCGCCGCCGAATCGGGATTTGACATGTTTCGCAACGTCCGCGGATTCTCGGTTGCGTTTCCGGCCCCGCCGCAGGCGTCACGTCGCCAGCTTCGACGCGTAGCCGCGTGCCCGAGCCGCGAGCCGCGGACCTGGGAATGCATACCGAGATCCCGCCGGCCGCTGACACCCAGCGGAAGCTAGCGGCAATTTCGCCGCATTCCGTCCATAGGAACACATGCAGAAATCGGCGCCTCGGTGATTTTCCGCACATCACAATGAAACGGGAAGAAGAATCGTCACGGACGGGTTTTGCGTGACGTCAGGCACTCCCTTAGGCGCAGGGGCGCAGCGCTTCCGCGACAAGGGCATAAATCGCCAACTTCATTGCCCTGCCCAACCTCCGTGTAGGGCGTTGTCCGGGAAGTGGTCGCCGGCCAAATCTTCGGCAAGTGCTAGTCCTTTGTCAAAAGCAAATCGGCGATTTCTGCTGGCGCATAGCCTGCCTCATCTTCTTTCAGAAGGGCAACTGTTTCCGCGAGCTTCATAAAACGACCTTGGCCCTTAAGGAGTTCAAGATAGTCTCTCAGGCGGCTGGCTTTCTGGATCAGGACTCGGAACCGACCGAGAAAGACGTACGGCTTTCCGTCAGGATCAGTGAAGTCTCTCAAGTAAATTGCGCCAGTCCAACGACCCCGGACCTCGGCGAGTATGTTTTGTGCCCCTTCGGCAAATCGAATATTCGAGAGCGCGACTCGTTGAACACGAATGGTGCCAAGGCGCTTAGCCTGGATAAACTCTACCGTGCTTTCCGGGTCCGCGTCAAAGAGCATAGATGCTGGCCGATTTGGTCCAAGCACAAACACCTTACCCGTCTGAGGTTCTTGGCTCATTCGATATCGTGCATAATCATATAACCCCGCCAGAAAGCCCTCGGGCTCAATGTACCCGTGAAATCCCCGACCTTCTGTAATGGCACAAGGATTCTGTGATACCCAAATAGTCCCGCTTAAGGTCGCGAGGGTTCTCAAATCGACAAACTGGGGGCTGACCTCTACGAAACTTTTCCCAGGATCAACTTCGACAAGCTTGAAACAAAGCAAGTCTGCATAGCTTGCAAGGGCGTCCGAGAGTTCCCGCCCCGTGGTCGAATCAAATACGTTACCTCCGTTCATGCGCGACTGCTCGTTCAACGCGAAGATAGATTCTGCATTCTGCGCCTCGGTTTCTTTGAGGAATGAACGAAAAGCATCGTGGGCCAATTGTTCTATGCAGCATATGAATTGACGGGCGGCATCGTTCGGCAGTAAAGACTGTCTGTCAATCGAGAACTCAATGCCTCGTGGCGTTGTGTAGTTGGCAAAGAAATTACCCACCCGCGTCAGGTCAAAGCAACATTGAAGAAACCGCCCCAACCGCACTTGAAAGCCACAGACTGCTGTTTTTGGCATTCGTATGCGAGGTAGAACCCCTATTAACGATCTGTTAGGATCATCGCTCAGAAAAGATGGACTGCCGTCCACCATACGATAAGCGAAGGCTAGTGCCAATTCGGTTTCGCCGAGAGTTCCTCTCCATTGAAAGATACTAACCCCCAAATCGTTCTTCAGCCGTTGCCTATTCTCTAGGATGTCCGCTTCCGACACTGCCGGGACCTTGGGGGGAATAACAAATCTCTCGCCATCAAGAACAAAAAGGTTTTCGACTTCTGAACAAAGCAACTCCCCGCGAGTCCGTTGATATACATCGTCGATTGTGACGTCCGGTCTTAGATAGAGAGTCACGCTCGTTCCGCACGGTAAATCTCGGTCACTAAAAACTGAGTAATCCGTTAGATCGTCGAGAGCGATGTCGAACGCGATACCCTTTCCTGTTCCGCCTTCCTCAGTAGCTTCCTCGATGTCCTCGAACGCTGCGGATTCTATATGCGCCCGTTCGGCGATTGTAAACACCGACCAGAATCCCACCCCAAACCGAGCGATGGGCGCATACTCTTCGGTGGCATAAGCTTTCTCGCGAGCACGACTGTTGCCGACTGTTAGAAAGTGACTGAGAACGACTCGCTCGGACATGCCGCAGCCGTTATCCCGCACCGTGATTGTTCTCGATGATCGATCGAAGGTAGCGCATACCTTCGGTGTGTAGTGATCTGACACGGCGGAATGGAACCTACGGTAACGGCAAGCCTCGACCGAATTCTGAAGAAGTTCCCGAAGCGGTGCCCCTGGATTTGATTTCCAGATTGCATTGGAAGAGATTAACTCAATCACGTTCCTTTTGTTGAGCCTCACACCCAGTCGGTAGAAGCGGCGTCCCCGGAGTTCTAATCGCCTATGTATTGGCTCAGGCCTGACCTTCAAACGGTGAACCGGTGAGCGGCGATCGATATCGCAATACTCTCTAATCCATTCCTCGATCTGATCGAATGTGTGGTGGGCAAGCGAGAGCACGTCTGGCTCCGTAAAACTCCCAGAGACGACAATTCTTCCATCGGCGTCAATAGCGAGACTATCTCCTATACAGACATGCTTCATGTTCTCTCGTTGGGACAGCCGAACGGCTGGCTCCATCCCATCAGAAATCGCCTCAATCACACCGTCTATCACCCTGGTATCACTGAATTCGATTGCATCTGCGATGCAGAGGATAATTGACAGTTGCCGCACATCGATGACGCGCTCTTCTGCGGCAAACGGTGCTTTCAAGTTTCGATCAAGTTCGGGAATGGCTAAATTATGCGACCTCATCATCCAGTCCAAGGGGGCGACTAGATTGACCGGTACGCACAGTTTATCCGCGTTACGCTCAATGTACCCGCCACCGCGGTTCGAGTGATTCTTCCTTAAGTAATCCTGCAGGATCACGCTTGTTTTCCAGCCAAAATCGGTCGTGAGGCCAAGATTTCTGGTCAACTGCACTTCTTCGCCTGGAAACACGGCCATACCCAAGTCATGTGCGTATGCAGACGTAATGAGGAGGAATACCTCCGCGGGCCGGAGAGATCGGTCATTACCAATGCAAAGACAATCCGAGACGAGAATCTGCTCGATACGCCGGATAATTCGATATCCATGGTGGGCATCATGGCGTGTGTAGTAAGGGAAAAAGTCTCGAATCGTGCCAAGAATGGGTGCGATCTCGGCAACAAAGGTGGTGACTCTCCGCGCGTCTTCTTCAGATCGATCCTTCAAATAGAGAAAAAGCTGCGTGCTACACAGCTCATCAATCGGGTTCTTTACTTCCATATTTTTACCCGCTTAGTGGCGCTGAGCTACGCGTCCAGCACCTCCAGATTGACATGCATCTCTTTCATGCTCCAATCATACGACGAGTTCCGCCATTTTTTCGCCGGCTTGTTGGAACTTCCGCGACACAGTCGACATAATCGCATAAGGGCCCCCGTCGCAAGTGGCGCTCGTTGGTTCTGGACGTGGGGTCGGCCACACCGGGCTGGCGCAGACTGCCGCCTGTTGCAGTCTGCAATCCCGAAGGGACTTGTACTTTGAGATTATCCAGATCGGGATTACGAGAAACGCGGCACTGAACCGCGCGCCAGCCCCCCACAATTCGATTAAGCTAGGTGTGTTTTCTTTCTGACGGGCAGATTTGATGAAATGGATCCCACCACAAGAGCTTGACCGCATTATGCTCAAGAATTCCCCAAACTCTTTCTGTTCCTCCCAATCGAAGAGAAAGCAGTTCGCCAACGTCGTCTTGCTTAACGGCCTCAAGCCTTCGATAGGCATCGCTGCAAATTCTATCTACTGAAACTAGGTGATTATTATCCCGAGCTAATATAATGATTTGATTCCAGGTCATTGACTCGAAGTTGGCAAGTTTCTGGCGAATCTCGAGGAGTTGCGCTGTAGTTAAGTTATGCCACCCAAATGGGTCAACTAATTCTAATAGACTGAAACGCCAGGCTGGGCTTAGGTTAAGAAAGTCATCCCCAGAAGCCTTTTTGGGCACTTTCTCTGTCTGGAACTGCTTTAATGCCGGAACTCTTTTGTGAGGCTTAAGGACCACAATAATCACTAGAGGCTTGAATAGTATTCCATCATTGAAGCGTGGGAAATAACATTTTCCCCTCGCTCCCCTGGAGACAATCCTTCACGCGCTTCGAGCCACGGAGGCTCCCGGTGAGTCAAATCACTTAACCAATGCGATGTTTTGTCCCCATAAAATGCTAAAACACCATCGATCGTTTCGCGCTCGTCCCGCGTCAATAGGCTTGGATCACCGTCCCACGAAAGAACATTGTACTGGCCCTTATGCCTGTCATATAGTTCTCTAACGACAGGACCATTTGCCCAGGCCTGAACTTCCTCTTGGAAGAGAGGCTTGTCATCCCATACGAGTGACCAAGCTTGGCAATAATAGACAAGCTTCTGCAATTTCATTGCAGTCATTGGGCCAAGTTTTCTTAGGATGTATGCTGCCACGTCGTGGGCGCTTGCCATGTTCTCCGACCTCCACAAGGCACTTTAACGCCTTCCGTGATACCCTAGGGTATCACGGAAGGCGTTAAAGTGGCAAGAAAACATCCCAGCAATTTTATTGCCGTGTTCAATTAGACTAAATTCAGACTGTCCCACTACCTACGCTGCGGTAGTGTCCTCATTTGCAAAGAAGCTCCAGGGGGCGGGCTAGAAAATCCCAGCCGGTAGCACAGGTATGCATACTTTGGGTTCCCGTAAGGCATTTCATTTTGCGTTCGCGACAAGAAACATCGTCACTCCATTCGAAAAGATCGGTGTTTCAGAAATTAGCGGGGCGGCGGTTGGGGAAATGGCTGGCAATCCTTTGGTGGGAGCAGATGCTCTGGCTTTTAGGGCGAAAACATGGAATCATGTCGATTAGGAGATCGCTATGGCGGTCGTGGAGAAAATTGACTGGTCGGACTGTCCACTCGTCGAGGTGAAGCCGGGAGTGCAAAGCGGCGCCCCCGTGCTGCGCGGCACGCGGATGCCGGTGAACGCCATTGTTGACAACTTCGATTATGGGGTCAGCGCCGCTGAAATCGCAGAACAGTTTGAAATCCCGCCCGAAAGAGTCCAGGCAATTCTAACTTACGCCCAGAGCCACCGCTTTGCGCATCCTCTTTGACAAAAATGTGCCGGTTGGTGTGCGCGGGTTTCTGCCCAACCATGAGGTCCGTACTTTTGTCGAAACGCAATGGCCGGACCAACTGAAAAACGGCGAACTTTTAGCGATGGCGGAAGAAGCCGGGTTCGACGTGATGGTTACCTCCGATCAGAACATTCGTTACCAACAGAACCTTTCTGGCCGAAGACTCGCTTTGGTTGTCCTCGGATCCAATATCTGGCCGATTGTACGCCAGTACGGCGCAGCGATTGCGGCCAGAGTCGATGGAGCATCGCCGGGAGGGTATGACTTCATCGAAATGCCGCTTCCGCCAAAACCGCGAAGGAGTACCGGTTGAGGTCGCCAGTGTTGTTGGTAATGAGGTGCCGGAGTTTCGGCGCATTTTTAGACGTGGTGCCTTCGATCTGGCGCGAAGATTGAACCGGGACTTGCGGAACACTCCGAGAATGTCCGAAGTCTTTTGTTCCATCCTTACCCCCGCCAATTATCCTGGTGCTGACAGATGAATGCTTGGCGGAATCGTTTCAGGGTTGCACCAGCGCTTCCAGATTCGCCATCGCGGCCCGGGTCCAGGAGCCGAGATGGAAAACGTAAACGCGTTCGTCGGCCCGAAGAGCGGGCCAGGGCTCATCCATTGAGACTCCCGCGCTCGATTCGCAAAGCGGTTCGCGAAGGGGATAGGTCCACCCAGGGATATTCGACGGGCGGGGATCGATGCCCATGCGAAAAAACATGGGTACCGCTTCGTCCACGGGCAGATGGCCGATCCAATCGTCCGCCGCGCACCAGGAAGCGAGTGCGGTGATCGAAAGCGGCGTGCCTGCCGGCAGCCGGCTTCTGACTTCCTGGAGCAGATTGACGTAGAAGCGGCGCTGGGAGCGGGTCGCGTCAAAATCGATTTGCAGCATGGCGGTGCGCGGCTTTTGCGCGGAGTGCAGGATCAATTCCGCAACTTGCGCCGGAAGGCCTGGAGCGTCGATGGCCGCGCCGGCAGTGCCAGCCTCAATTCGCACCACGGCGATCATTCGCGTCTCCGGCGGGACGAGCAAGCGCTGAAAACGCGGCCGCGACCACACTTGTGGCGAGATGAAGATGGTCTGATCGAGATAGGCGACGGCATAGCGCTGGGGATCAAGCGTGCGGAGGTCTTCGGGATTCTCCCACGCCCAAACCGTCAATCGGGGAAAGCCCGTGAGTCCCGCCGTGCGCGCGCGTTCCCCGCGGCCGCCCATGCCCGTGGTGGCCACCATGACCGCAAGCACGGCTAGACCAATTTTGCTGGAAGGACGGAGCCTGGCAAGTGTTCGTAACACCGCAGCCACTGCCCCCAATTGCCTGCGAGTCCAGAATCTCACCCTGGTTATCGCTTGGGCCGATTATACCTCCGTCCTCGGCTTCGACGTCACCGAACCCCGACTGAATTTGCACCTCGCTTATCGACAGGCAAACCCTCTCTACCCGCATGGCAACGCGGCGAATGACGCGTTTGACGAACGCATTCACGAACGCATTCATTGACGGAAAACCCCGAAGCCGCTAGAATGGGTCGTTCGGGCTCTTGCGGGAAAGGACTGCCAGTTCTCCACCTGTTCTAAGCCCCACCAACACTAGAACGAAGGAACAATCTATGAACGCAAATGATCTCCGACCCGGAATGATCATCCGGCACAATAACGAGCTTTACTCCATTCACAAGGCTGAGCATCGCACTCCTGGCAATCTGCGGGCATTCGTGCAGGCGAAAATGCGCAACCTTCGCACCGGCGCTTTGGCTGACCACCGTTTCCGCTCGGAAGATACGGTGGAGCGCGCCATAATCGACGAAGTCGAGATGCAGTTCCTTTATGCCGACGGTGATTCCTACTACTTCATGAATACCGCGAACTACGAGCAGATTCGCCTTGGCAAGGAAGCAGTCGGAGACCGCGCCGCGTACATGATGCCCGAGGTGATGTTGAAAGTCGCGTTCTTCGAGGGCCGGCCCGTGGACGTGGAACTGCCTGCCACCGTGGACCTGAAAGTGGTCGAAACCGAACCCGGCATCAAAGGGGGGTCAGCAACCAACGTCACCAAACCCGCGAAACTTGAAACGGGCGTAGTCGTCCAGGTTCCGCCCTTCATTAACGCCGGGGAAACGATCCGCGTCGATACCTCCGAAGGCAAGTACATCGAGCGTGCGAATTAAGGGTGCTTCTACGCCATCGGCCCCCACGGCCGGAAGTCGAAACTGCACTCTCACCAAATCGCAGCGCCTAGCCGTGACACTAAACTCGGCGCCTTGAAACCTTCTCCTCGTTGTTTTCCTCAATATAGCCCGCCGAACTTCCAATAGGGTACACTTCTCAAGACCGGAAATTATGTCGAATTCCCCTCGGCAACCTCTGGTTATCGACTTTGGACGCGAGATCTGTGGCGATCTCGCCGTCGCGGAAGCGCGTGAGTGGCTGGTGACAAACGGCATGGGAGGGTTTGCCTGTGGCACGATCGCGGGCACGCTTACGCGCCGCTATCACGGGTTGTTGGTGGCTGCTCTCTCTCCCCGGTGGCAGCGCACGCTTCTGGTATCCAAAATCGATGAGGAGGTGGAATACGACGGCGAAA
>Ga0181520_10009710_pt1 | contig 13182 bp, 11 predicted proteins | sample PEATcosm2014_Bin_29_FD_132451 | JGI IMG/M metagenome (GOLD analysis project Ga0181520, IMG submission 132451) | Peatland microbial communities from MTU Mesocosm Facility, Houghton, MI, USA - PEATcosm2014_Bin02_30_metaG | ecosystem: Environmental > Terrestrial > Soil > Wetlands > Peat | place...
CAATCAGATCAACGATATTTCCAACAGCATTGCTTCGGCTGTCGAAGAGCAGACGGTCACAACCAATGAAATTGGCCGTAGCGTAACCGAGGCGGCTCAAGGCGTCAACGATATCGCCAAGAACATCGGCGGGGTGGCGACGGCGGCCAGGAATACGACACATGGCGCCAATGACACGCGAACAGCTTCTCTTGAGCTGAGCGAGATGGCGGCGAGACTCCAGGCGTCGGTTTCGAAGTTTAGCTTCTGAGTGAATCAAGGGTTATAGGAGATGCCCGGCGGATGGATTGCCAGCCACCGGGCATCTCTTCAAACACCAAAGGCGGATTATCGATGAGCAAAATATTGGTTGTGGATGACTCCAGGACAATTCGCACAATCATTCGCAGGATACTGATCGAACTTGGTTACGAAGTCTGCGAGGCGGGTAACGGCGTCGAGGCACTGCGGGTAATCGAAGCCGAGGGCGCCGCAGTGAAGCTGGTTCTGGCCGACTGGAATATGCCCGAGATGAATGGTCTGGAACTGCTCCAGCGACTGCGGCAGGATCCGAGCCTCTCTTCGTTGAAGATCATCATGGTGACCACCGAAACCGAGATGGACCACATGGCATCGGCCATGGAATCCGGAGCTGACGAGTACGTCATGAAGCCGTTTACAAAAGACATTCTAGTGGAAAAGCTCGAATTTGTTGGATTCTCCCCCTTGGCGAGGGCCTGAAGATGACTACGGTAAACCAGCGATTGCTTCAACCCGGCGAGAAAATTCGTGTCCTGGTCGTGGATGACTCAGTGGTCATTCGCAGACTCGTCGCGAACTCTCTCGAGTTGGACCCCATTCTTGAGCTGGTTGGCACGGCCTCAAACGGTGTAATAGGAATGCAGCGGATCGAACAGTTGAATCCCGATGTCATTACGCTGGACATCGAGATGCCGGAGATGGACGGGCTGGAGATGTTGCGTCGCATTCGGCACGACTTTCCGCGCGTGCGGGTGATCATGTTCAGCACGCTCACAGAGCGTGGTGCGGCGAAGACACTGGAGGCTCTGACCCTCGGGGCAGACGATTATGTCGCGAAGGCTTCCAATCAGGGATCGCTGGACTGCTCAATCGCCCGTCTGCGGGAAGAGATGATTCCCAAGATCAGGCAGTTTTTCCGTGTGCCAGAGGTAAGTCATGTTGGCACGCCAGGCGAAGCTGGGTCTGCAACGGTGGCGTCTTTGGCCGGCCGGAGCGCACCAGGACTCCCAAAGAACAATCTGCGGCCCAAAGCGGTGGTGATTGGTGTCTCTACAGGCGGACCAACCGCTCTTGGCGCAATCCTGCCCTCGCTGCCGGTTGATTTTCCACTGCCAGTCCTTATTGTGCAGCACATGCCGCCTCTCTTTACCCGTTTGCTAGCAGAGCGCATTAACGCCACCTGCAAACTGCCGGCCGAGGAGGCTACCCAGGACAGCCCGGTTAAACCGGGAAGGATCCTGATTGCTCCCGGTGACTTTCACATGAAGCTGGCTTCCAACGGAGATGGCATTCGCGTTGTCCTGGATCAGGGGCCCCGGCAGAGTTCGTGCCGCCCCGCGGTCGATGCTCTTTTTTCCTCCGCGGGTCAGGTGTATGGCGGAGCGGTCATTGCTGTGATTCTTACCGGGATGGGGCAGGATGGCTTGCGTGGCGCCGGAATACTGAAGGCGCTGGGGGCTACCATTCTGGCGCAGGACGAGGCTTCAAGCGTTGTATGGGGCATGCCAGGCGCGGTCGTCGAAGCAGGCTTTGCAGATCGCGTGCTACCACTCGATGGCGTCGTGCCTGAAATCCTTCGCATCACGGAAAGGAAATAAGAGAGGACCCGATGGGTACACCAGCACAAGTGAACGAGATCCTCCCTGAGAACTACCGGTTCCTTCAGGCGCATGTCTATTCCCAAGTGGGAATCGTCCTCGAAGATAACAAGCACTATCTCTTCGAGAGCCGCCTCGCACCCATTGTTCAACAATTCAGCCTCGGCTCTATCAATAACCTCTGTGCCGTTATGCTTGCCAAGCGCAATCCAGAGATTGGCCAGCAGGTCGTCGAGGCTATGACAACCAACGAAACTTACTTCTTCCGCGATCCTGGCCAATATGACGCCATTCGAACCGTCCTGTTGCCGGCACTGATGGAAGAACGGAAGACAACCAGAAAGATGCGCTTCTGGTCCGCGGCGTCATCCACCGGGCAGGAAGCTTACAGCCTGGCCATGCTGCTGATGAACGAAGGACTGATGGATTGGAACATACAGATCCTTGGCACCGACTTCTCTTCGAAGGTCGTCGAGCGCGCCCGCTCCGGCATCTACCAGCAGCTTGAAGTGAACAGGGGACTGCCGGTATCTCTTTTGTTGAAGTATTTCCGCCGCTCAGGCCTGGAGTGGCAGTTGACCGAGCCGGTCAGGAAAATGGCTCATTTTGACACGATTGACCTGCGCAAGAGCCTGCGCACATTGGGCCCATTCGACTTGGTGTTTTGCCGCAACGTCATGATCTATTTTGACAACAAGACAAAAATGGACATCATGAAGGAACTGCACGGAACGATGTTTCGAGGCGCGTGGCTGCTGTTGGGAAGCACCGAGGCTGCGTTTGGCCTCGAAGAGTGGTTTGAACGAAAGACGGTTGGGAATATCACGGTCTTTGTAGCACGATGAAAGGATGCTTATGCTAACTGAAGTCAGTATGGAAATGCTGTCGGAGATCGTAAAGTCCGTGTTTCTGACCATGATGGATTTAGAGCTGTCCAGCAGCGATAAAGCCTGGCATCCCGGTGGGGACAGGTTGACCTCCTTCGTGCAACTGACGGGCGAATGGAATGGCGCTGTGTTGCTTGAGTGCAGCCAGCAGCAGGCATGCCATTTTGCTGGACGGATTCTCGCCATGGATCCGCCCGAGTCCGTCGACGACGACGTGCGCGACGTGCTCGGCGAACTCGCCAACATGATCGGCGGAAACATGAAGTGCGGCATGTCTCCTGGGGTCCGTCTTTCCATGCCCACCGTCCTGGATGGCAGCGACTATGACCTGCGGGTCTGCGGATCGCAAGTCAGCGAGAGAATCGCTTTTCGATGCGACGACAACCCTTTCTGGGTCACCGTCCTCTCCGAGGGCTCTCCGGCGTCGGCGAACTAGACTTTGCTCGTGACGAGCGGATTGTGTCTGGCTTCATGGGTGCGCTTTTCGGACGCATTCTGGCAATTCCAGCGTGCGTTTCCGCTGTTTGCGGGTCTGTTCTAGGGATGCCTCGCGGTCTGTGGACAGCTGTGGAAGGAGCCGATCAAGCGTCCGTTGGCGTGCCGCAAACTCTGCAAGAAATGCTGGCGTTGCGGCCTTAGGAAATGTTTGATTGCAGAAGGGACTTGTTCAGATATTCCTGAAGCATTACCTAAGTAAATGAACAGCCAAGCTGTCCCTGACGATATACAGTGGAACCACTTCTGTATTGCACGGGGGAATTATGCAGATTGGCGCTATCTCGGACGCTACCTCTTCTCCAACCCAGTGGAGCTCGGCCCAGCCTCAATCCAGACCGGTAGCATCACCGTCCTTTGCGGAGGTTCAGCAAAGTGCGTTGGCATCTCCAGCCGAATCGCCGGCACCTGCCGAAACCGTTTCAGTTTTGGCCCAGATTCAGAATTCCGCAGCCAGCTCTCAGATCGCGACGGTTGCAGCCTCCTATTCCACAACAGTGGCGGGCACAAGCTATGCAGCTAGCGTTGAGGAGTCCGGAGGGATCTACACGGCCTCCGTTCCAATGCCGCCTGGACTTAGTGCCAGCGGATCGAGTATCGAGTCTGCGGAAAACAATCTCAATATAATCTTGGATACTCTCGCCTGACCCTCTGCTACATAAGTCTGGGTTTGTGAATCGAATGGTTCGCAGCTTGAACACCGTTAGCCAATAAAACCGGAATATGGCAAGAGATTTTCGCTACGCCACACCGGCAACAACGCCGGTTGCTGCTGTTTTGCTCTGCGGCAGCCGGAAGAGCCTTAATAAATGCAAAAACTGACTCGTTTCCAGAAGTAGGCAAATACACTGCATGAAACAGAAGTGGTGGGCATTGGTTCCCACCATCTCCGCGGACTTCTTCCGGTGACTAGTTACTGAGCTAACGCGAAGCTGACCTCAACTTTGATCTTGGCTGTGCCGGCGCCGGCGTCGAACTTCCATTTGCGCACAGCATCCTCTGCCGCGGGAGCCAGAAGTTTGTTGCCACCGACTGCTTTTGCATCGCTCACGTTACCGGAGGGATCGACCGTGGCTTCGACGTCGACTGAGCCAGAGACCTTCATTCGCTTGGCGATTTCAGGGTAGATTGGCGCCACCTTTGACTTGATGGTACGGTCTTCCGCGCCCGCAACAGGCATGGCCAACGTCAACACCAGCACAACTGCCACTGCCTGAAGCAGCCTCGCCGCAACTCCGCGCAACCCAAACGACTCCTTGTGAAAGCAATGTATTTTCATGGATCCTCCCTAACCTCCGTAATTGTCCGTGCTTCCTTATCGGCTTCAGGGCAGATCGCGTTCATAGTCTGTCGGAATCTTCCTGAAAGAGAGATGAGATAGATCGGGGAAGAGTCCAGAAAGCCAGCCATAATCTCATTCGAATCTGGGGTTCCAGGGTTGGAAATGGAGCATCACAGAGACGCCGGTTTAGCGCAAAACTCAAGCTCTGATCGCTGTGGGGCGTCTTGGCGAGCTTCTCTCTTAGAGGTACTGAATCAGAACCCGCTTCATGTGCTTGCTCTCCAAAAGTCGCGCAATTCTCTTCACGATATTGCGCCGAAGGTCGAGCTCAACCGGAATGTTTGGATCCTGGTGCGCTTCATTGATTCTGGTGCCCACGGCGAACTTCACGATGTCACTGTCGAGTAGCATGGTTGCGAGCCGCACTGCCGCATTCGATCTCATGTCTTCCGGGGCGAAGCCCTCTTCAAGAAGCCGGAGCACCTCCCCCAGAGTCAGCGTTCCCTCCGTGACCAGATCGCAGCCCTCCATCTTTGCCGACGGTGGAACCTTGGAGTGCAGTTGTTGCCGCATGTCGATCTGAATGGGGCGATTCAGCATCCGCGAAATGATGTTGGCTGTCGTTCCACCGCAGATCACTTTGCGCCCAGGGGTACGTTCAGCCATCTTCGCCAGATCATGATCGTGAGCACGATTGAAGGGCGCTCCAGTCATCACCAGCAACTGGCGTGGGCTACGGAAATAAACTACGCCGCAGGTGATGTCATCCTTTGCGCTCAGGCCGTCGACCTCTTCCGCTTTTGCAACCAGGATGCGCGACAACTCGCGGGCCGAGATATTAGGGTACCGGTCAATCTTCTCGCGGACGAATCTGTCGACGCTCTCCAAACCCCATCCAAGAGGCGTGCGGTACTCACCCATTCCCGCCTGCGTGATGCCGTCAGAAAAAAAGATGATGCGATCTTCGCGCTGCACATCGAAATTGGAGAAGCTGATAACGCGGTCCTCCCAGCGTTTCGGTCGCACCTCGGTCTTCTCGATCTGCAACTCGCCGTTTGGGCGAATCAGCAGAAACGGTGGGTTCCCATGCTCAATGATGCGGGTCTCGCCCGTGCTGGCCATATCGACGACGGTAAACGTGGAATAGCTGATCTTGCGCACGCTGCAAATGGGCAGTGTGTCCATGATGATCTCGGCCGAGTCATGAATGTCCATCGGGCTGGCCGTGAACTTCAAAGCCATGGTCGCCGTCATCGACGCTAAAACGCTGGCCTTCACGCCGCTTCCCAGGCCGTCCGAGAGGACCGAGATCATGCGTCCTTCCGGTTCGACCTTACGGGACAGAAATACATCGCCTGAGATGAACTGGCCATGCTTTGCCCGCTGGCATGAATCAACTTCGATAAAGCTCTCGGAGCCAGTCATCACTGTCCCTTGCTCTCGTTGTCGTCAACCTCTTCGGGGCTGAAGGAGCGCACTATGGAGTTGAGAATAATCTCCGAGTCAGCGGCGTTTTCACCGAGCAAGAAGGCAATCTGCTGCACGGTCTTCAGATTCTTTTGAATGACCTCGCGCGCGCGCCCGATGATCTGCTCTTTCTGGAAGATCGGCTTGGTGATGTCTTGAAAGATGCCGCACATCACCGAGTGAGGCTCGATGGTAAAGATGCTCGTGTTGAGAATGCTCCGTTGATAACGGATGTCATGGCCAACAATATCTTCATCGGAATCCAGCACCCTGCGGAATAAGTAAGAGAACGGGATCACCGCATCCAGAGCGCTGCCTTCAAGATCCTTTGACTGCTCGACATCGTCGGCAAAAAGATGAACGAAGTTTGTATTGCATTCGATAATCTTCAGGTCTTCATCGACAATGACGACAGCAGACGGCATCTTTTGCAGCAAAGCGTTGGCCTTCTTCTGCGCAAGCTTGCGTGTGTAGGTCGCGCACATCATGCGCTCGGCGTTGCGTGCGATCAGCGCATGGGCAAAGTCGCGGCAGGAGTCGTATCCGCAGCCTCCGCAATTCAATTCATCCTCGGCGGAGTACTTACCCACGGTGCGCAGAGCTTCTTGCAATTGCAGTTCGCTGTATTCATTGCGAGCGACTGGAGAAGCGGTATACTGCCGGTCGATTCTCATCGAAAGCTTGCGCGGAAGCTCAGTTGCCGGCTTTGCATAGTGAAGAATATCGTAGCGTCGACGAGCGACCGATGAGTTGCGCCCCGCCTTCGGTCCGTTTACGCATGATCCGGCGCATGCGGTGAGCTCAAAGAAAATATTGTGCTCGGGCTTCCACTCTGCGATGCCTTTCAAAGCCTGCTCGACGTTTGAGAGACCGGAGAATGACATGAACTGCGAACTATTGACCTCGCTGTTGCCGGCAACGCCAGGAACCATTCCGCCGTCGATGGGATAGAGTGCACCTTCCTCGGCTTCTTCAGGCTGGAAGCGATCCTCCGGCGTCTCGGAGATCTCATTCAAGTGAATCCCCTCTTCATCGAGCCAATGCCCCAGATCCTCGAAGGTTAGCACCGCATCGAGTAGTTCCGGATGTTGTTCGGCCTCAGTCTTCTTGGCGATGCACGGGCCGATGAAGACAATCGCGACTTCATCGCCATAGCGCGCGCGCAGCATCTTACAGTGCGTCAGCAGAGGCGAGAGAACGCCGAAGACATGGGGCTGGCACTCCGGATGATACTTGCCAATAAAATCGACAACGACCGGACAGGCAGAGGAGATCCAAATCTGTTTGGGTTCGCTGCGCATCAGCGCGAAGATGCTGGCCGAGACCCGCTGAGCGCCGAGCGCCGTCTCCGACACGGCAAAGAAACCAAGCTTCTTTAAGGCATGAATTAGTTGCGCCGGACGCTCACCGGAAAACTGCGCAACAAATGAAGGAGCAAGCGAAACGATCACTTTGCGGCCGCTCTTCAAGAGATCCTTCGCAGTGGGCAGATCGTCGCGCACTCGCTTTGCGCTGCTCGGGCAGGCCAGGACGCAGTTGCCGCACATGATGCAGAGCTCGGGCACAACGCGCGCATAACCATCCTCTACGCGGATCGCCTTGACCGGGCACTCGCGAATGCATTTGTGACAATCCTGACACTCGCGTTCCTGCGTGTAGATGGGATTACGCCGTTCCATGGTCACCCCTAAGTGGACTGCCTGGCTGCTGTAACAGTTCGCGCAATTTTGCCGCGGTCACGCCGTGGTATAACTCTCCGCCGATACTCAGATTGGGTCCTTCTTTGCATTGATCCTGGCAGAGCTTGCCTGTGAGCCGGATTGAGGCGCTGAGTCCATAGGTCTTCACATGCTGATTGATAATGGCGAGATTTTCCGAATTCCCGCGTGCAAAGCAGGAACTGCCCAGACAAACCACAATCTCGATTACGCCGTCATCTGAAGCCATGGTTCACCTCTCTATGCTTGCAACTTCACCAATCGTGAAGGAGCATCGGGCAGTATCGTCGCAAGTGTCTCAACCGTGCCCCGTCCGCCTTGGCCCTCGCCAGCAAAGCGCCCAAGAGAGTGAATCTGGCCGCGCAGGCATTGGTTGCAGTCGGACGCGCTCTCCTCGATGCAAGCCTTGTCAGGATAGATTGCGTACATGCGGCGGTATTTTGTTGGAGTCAGATTTGGCATCACAACATTTGCGCCGGCCATTAGTCCCAGCTTCCGACCATCAACTCTGTTGATCGTGGCAAGCGCGGTGGTACTTGGAACGTTTGAGGTCGAGCACATGATGCGCGTAAGTGCGATCATCTTGTACACCATCTCTTCGTTGGCCGGAACCTGATCAGCGGGTGCGATTGCAGGACAAAGCGCACCAGAACCCAATGGCGTGTCAGCGTGCGGGATATACGGACCGATGCCAATCATGTCCAGATCCAGATCGACAAATGTGAGAATGTCCTCGGCCAGGCTCTCATACGATTGACCGGGGATGCCAACCATCACGCCGCCGCCCGCTTCGTAACCGAGCGCTTTCAATTCTCGCAGCAACGTCAAGCGGTCAGACCCGCCAGATGAGCGCTGCGGGTGAATCGTGCGAAATAGATTTGTGTCAGAGGTTTCGAACCGCAGCAGATAGCGGTCAGCGCCCGCTTCGCGCCACAGCTTGAATTCCTCAGGCTGACGTTCCCCCAGGCTGAGGGTTACCGCCAGTGTTGTCTCGCGTTTGATCCAGCGCACGATCTCCGCAATCCACTCGGCTGTTAGTAGATCGTCTTCACCAGCCTGCATCACGACTGTGCCGTATCCGAGTCTCTCCGCCTCGCGCGCGCAATTGAGGATCTCTTCTCGCGTCATGCGATAGCGCTGCAGAGCGCGATTGGCCTGCCGCAGCCCGCAATACATGCATTGCCGCACACAGTGACTCGAGATCTCGATCAGCCCACGCAGATGCACGGCATCGCCGACATGCTGCTGGCGCACTGCGTCAGCGCGTTGATACAACTCCTGCAAACGAGTGGGATGGCTCTCATGGAGCCATCCCAATATCTCGAGTTTTGTCAGTGTGGTCAAGGCTAGTTCACAAGGCTCATCTCGATTGCGTCTGACTCAGACAAATTGCTCACTCCAACTGTTTCCAGTTGCTCTTGGCGCGCGTCTTTGTATGCGGCCAGCGCTTCAGGAAAAGGCTCCAGTGCCCGCTCAAGAATGCCCAGTGAGTACGCAATAACTAGGCCGTAGTTCGTGATGGGAACTCCCTGGCGATGACACTCGGCGATGCGGCTCATCATCTCCTGGCGATTCCACATGCAGGCTCCGCAGTGAATGACGAGCTTGTAAGGGGTGAGATCCTCAGGGAAGTCGCGACCTTTCACAGTTGTGAATTCCAGGTCTCCGCCGACATACTTCTGAAGCCAGCGCGGAATCTTTACGCGGCCGATGTCCTCTTCGATGGGGTGATGCGTGCAGGACTCGGCCACAAGCACCTTGTCGCCGGGTTGCAACGAATCTACTGTTACGGCTGCGCGGGTCTGCGCAACCAGATCGCCCTTCAGACGAGAGAGCAAAATCGAAAACGCGGTCAGTGGAATGGAATCAGGCGTAACTTGCGCAACCTGCTCAAAGACCGCGGCGTCAGTAACCACGAGGCTCGGCGGAGTCTTTAGATTGTCCAACGCCCTCTGCAATCCGCCGTCTTTAACCACAACGCAGCTAGCCTCGCCATCGAGAAGTTCGCGAATCGCTTGTGTCTGTAGTTGCTTGATGCGACCCTTGGGCGCTTCCTTGTCGATGGGCATGACAAGCACAGCCGTTTCGTCGGGGCGAATCAGATCGCGCAGCAGAACTGGTGGCTCAACCGCCTCCGGAGGAGCGATCTCCAAGAGCTTTGCGCGAAGTTTGTCCAGTCCTTCGCCTGTCGTCGCGACAAGCTTTACGTACGGAAGATTCTCCTGCTCAAAGCGGATCAGACGCTCAGTGTTGGGGCGATGCAGATCCGTCTTGTTCAAAGCAACAAGCACCGGAATCCCTTGCCCGCGCAACTCCGCCAAGAGTTTCTCTTCGAAGTCTGTCCACACGCCTGCCTCGCACACGAGGACGCCGATATCCGTGCGCTTAATTGCCAGGCGAGTCTTCTCGATGCGTTGTTCACCGAGCGCTCCAACGTCGTCCACTCCGGCAGTGTCCACAAAAAGCACAGGCCCGATGGGGAGCAGTTCCATCGGCTTCTCGACTGGATCGGTGGTCGTGCCGGCCTCCGGCGAGACGATGGAGACCTGCTGCTGAGTAATAGCATTCAGCAAGCTTGATTTGCCGACGTTGCGGCGCCCGAAGAAGCCGATATGAAGCCGAAAACCTTTTTGAGTTGCTCGAATCATGGTGATCTCCTTTTTCTAGACGAAGACGTCGCGTTCGCCGCCGCGAACTTTGTTCAGCATCGGCAGGGCGCAAGCGGTTTGCTGCCCGTCCATGTGTTGCAGTTCAATCGAAATGAGCTTCTCGCCAGCGGACTTTGCTTGAGGGCTGGCGTAATCGCTGAGATACTCCTGAAATGTCGAAAGCGCATTGGGATGGCAGTGATACTTGATCTCACCCGGTTTGGCGAGATCCATAAAGTCTTGCCCTGTGCGCCCCAAGCGATAACATGCCGTGCAGAAAGATGGCAGAAATCCGAGCGAAACAACATCGCTGACGACCTCTTCGACAGTGCGGTGGTCGCCGAGTTGAAACTGGCTGCCGTTCGGATCGCCTTCGCCGTCCTTGTATCCGCCTGGATCTGTGCGGCTGCCGGCTGAGATCTGCGAGATTCCCAACTCTAGCGTTGCGCGGCGCACCTCGGCCGTTTCGCGCGTGGACATGATCATTCCGGTATAAGGAACGGCGAGGCGCATGATCGCAATCATCTTCATGAAGTCCGCATCGCTGACCGGATGCGGAGGCTGAGAGGCAATATCGGAACCCACTGCCGGCTCCATACGCGGAAAGCTGATCGTGTGCGGACCGACGCCGAACTTCTCTTCGAGATGGCGAATGTGCTGCATCATCGCCATGATTTCAAAACGCCAGTCGTAGAGCCCAAACAATACTCCAATGCCGACATCGTCAATTCCGGCTTCCATGGCTCTGTCGAATGCAGTGGTGCGCCAGTCGTAGTCGCGCTTGGTGCCTTTCAGGTGAACAGCCGCATAAGTCGGCCGATGATAAGTCTCCTGAAAGAGCTGAAAGGTTCCAATCTCCGCCTGCTTGAGTTGCCGAAAGCGCTCTGTCGTTTGCGGCGCAAGATTCACGTTGACGCGGCGTATCTCGCCAGGACCAACACGCGTGGAATAAATAGTCGCGATCGAGTCAAGCAGATATTGGAAGCCCTCTGGAGGCAGCGCCTCGCCAGAGACCATCAATATCCGTTTGTGCCCCTGCCGAATCAGGATGCGAGTCTCTTCCGCAATCTCATTTTGCGTCAGCGTGCGGCGCTTGAGAGTTGAATTCGTCGCGCGAAAGGCGCAATAAGTGCACTCATTGGCGCAGCGATTCGAGATATAGAGTGGAGCGAAGAAGACCAGCCTCGATCCGTAGATCTCTTCCTTCATCTGCTTCGCTGTTGCAAAGATCTCCTTGAGTAACTCTGGACTCTCGACAAAGGAGAGCGTCGCTACCTCGTCCATCGAAAGCCCGCGCATCTCGCGTGCCTTGGCTAGCAATTCGCGGACTTTTGCCGGCACTGGTTGCTGACGGTGCGCCAAGGTCGCTTCTATCTCCACCTCGTTAATGAAATCTGCTCGTTCATGAGTAATCAAGGTATTCTCCTCTCCAATCACTCAGTCGGCGCCAGGTCTTGCAAGTTCTGCGTCAGCTGTTTAAGCCTGTTTTTCACTTTCGATACGGCTGTTCAACTCTTCAATTGCCTTTTCGCAGGTGCAGTGATGCACGTGCTCGCCGTCGATCATTACGGTTGGACCACTCTCGCATTTTTCAAAACAGAAGCTCGCCCGCACATCGAGACGGTTTTCCAGTCCGTTCTGTTCCGCATGTCGCAACACGCCATTCAACACATCCTGCGAACCCTTCAGGAAACAGTTCGTTCCCAGGCAAACATTGACCTTGATCTTGTCATTGCCCTGCGTCTGCGTGAGCGAAAGAGACTCATCCGCAATGCGACGGCGGCTCTGGTAGCCGGTGTGCAGCAGATGATGCGCCTTCTCTCCTCCGATCTCTCCGAGGAACTTCGCGTAGCACTCGGTGATGAAGACGTTGTCCTGCGACTTGTGCAGTTGCAGCATCTTGTCCGCGTGATACAAGCCTTTTGTTCTGAGCGCGCGCGCTGTTGTTGAAGTGGTAACCGGCTGTCCGGCGCCGCCGATGCATCCGCCCGGGCAGGCCATCACTTCAATCAGGTCGTAGTGGCTCTTGCCCGCCCTCACCTGTTCTGCGACGACACGAGCATTCCGCAATCCGTGGACGACGGCCAGCTTGAGTTGCGTGCCGTTGACCTCGATGGTGGCCTCGCGAAGGCCTGAATCGCCGCGCACCTGCTCGAATTCAACGTTGTCCAGCTTCTTGCCGGTAACTTTTTCAGCGGCGTAGCGCAGCACAGCCTCCATCACGCCGCCCGAGTTGCCGAAGATGACTCCGGCGCCTGTGTAAAAGCCAAAGGGCATATCGAAGGACTCAGGCTGCAACGAGTCGAAGATGATGCCGGCGGACTGGATCATCTGCGCCAATTCCTGCGTGGTCAGCACATGATCCACGTCGGGATCGCCATCGACGCCCATCTCCGGGCGCTGGGCCTCAAATTTCTTCGCCGTACACGGCATGATGGCGACGACCTTGATGTCCTTGCGTTCGATCCTGAGTTGATCGGGAAGCATCGCCTTTACCAGTGAGCCGAACATCGCCTGCGGTGAACGGCAGGTGGAAAGATTCGGCAGCAGCTCAGGGAAATATTGCTCCGCGTACTTCACCCATCCGGGGCAGCACGAGGTGAACATTGGTAGAGTGCCACCATTGGTCTTGCGCTCCAGGAATTCCGTGCCTTCTTCAATCACAGTTAGGTCGGCGGCGAAGGAGGTGTCGTAGATTTGGTCAAAACCCAGATGCTTCAGAGCCGCGACGATTCGGCCGGTGGTGATCTCGCCCGGCTTCAGGCCAAAGCACTCGCCTAGGCCGACGCGCACGGCTGGCGCGATCTGTACGATCACTGTTTTCTTCGGGTCGGCGAGCAATCCCCA
>Ga0181520_10009711_pt1 | contig 13182 bp, 10 predicted proteins | sample PEATcosm2014_Bin_29_FD_132451 | JGI IMG/M metagenome (GOLD analysis project Ga0181520, IMG submission 132451) | Peatland microbial communities from MTU Mesocosm Facility, Houghton, MI, USA - PEATcosm2014_Bin02_30_metaG | ecosystem: Environmental > Terrestrial > Soil > Wetlands > Peat | place...
CGGATCGGATCCACGCTTCAACAAGCTTGCAAGGGAGTTACGCTTCTTCACCGCACGACCAACCATCTTTTTTTGCGAGGGGATAAAGGATGTCGCTGGGAAAAGCAATGATCCACGCCCGCAAGCAAAAGTCCATCGCCAGAGCCGCTGCCTACGCGGGCGACTACGCATCTGTTCAGCCTGTCCACATGCTGCAGATGCCGGTCCTCGTGCTCAATGCGTCCTACGAGCCCATCAACATCTGTGGCGCTCGCCGGGCGCTGGTGCTGGTGCTCAAGGGTATTGCCCGCACTGAAGAGGAGCACGGCCTCATGCTCCATGCGCAGCGCAGCCGCATCCCCATGCCTTCGGTGATCCGCCTTCTTGAATACCGCCGCATCCCCCATCAGACCCGCGCGCGCTCGCGCAAAAACATCCTGCTGCGTGACCGCAACACCTGCCAGTACTGCGGCGTTGTGCTGCCCTCAGGCGAACTCACGCTCGATCACGTTGTTCCCCGCTCCCGCGGTGGCAACTCCACCTGGGAGAACCTCGTAGCCTGCTGCCACGCATGCAACCGCCGCAAAGGAAACCGCATGCTCCATGAGCTCGACGACATGATCCTCATGCGCGACCCGCGCCCCTTCTCGCTCCACACCAGCCGCCAGATCATGCGCATGCTCGGCCGCGGCGACGACCGCTGGCGCAAATACCTGTTCTATTGATCTGCAGGGATCCGGTGCTGCCTCAGCATTCCGTTCAGTTTTTGACTTTTCCGTTCCTCTTCTCTGAGCCGCCGTGCTTCAATTGGCCTGGTATGTCTTAAGCCAATGGGAGGCAATCGTGTTGAAGCGCGCGGCAATCTTCACAATTTGTTTCTTTTCCAGCTCCATCGCCTGGGCGCAGCATGAGGCGATGAGCGACGCTGCCTGCGCGCAGCTTGCAACAGCTTCGCTGCTTGCGGCGAAGGTGGTTTCGGCGCAGGTTGTGAGCGCGGGTGCCTTTGCGCGGCCGGGCGGGGCGTCAATGGACGCGGAACAGAAGGCAGTGTACGCAGGAACGCCGGCCTTCTGCCGTGTGGCGATTCTGGCCACGCCCAGCGCCGACTCGGCCATTCCCATTGAGGTCTGGATGCCGGTGAAGGGCTGGAACGGAAGGTTTCGCGGCCAGGGAAATGGCGGGTTCGCCGGGAGCATCGACTACACGGGATTGTCTGTCGCGGTGACGCAGGGTTACGCAAGCGGAGCAACCGATACCGGACACCAGGCATCGGGAATCGATGCAAGTTGGGCGCTGGGGCACCCCGAAAAGGTGAAGGACTACGGCTACCGGGCGGTCCACGAGATGACGGAAAAGGGGAAAGCTCTGGTGGCTGCTTATTATGCCGAGCCGGCAAAGCACACTTACTTTGCAAGCTGCAGCGATGGCGGGCGCGAGGCGCTGATGGAGGCGCAACGGTTTCCCGATGACTATGACGGCATCGTGGCGGGAGCGCCCGCGAATAACTGGACGCACCTGCTCACCAATGCCTTGTACAACACGCAGGTGTTGACGCTGGATGCGAAGGATTATATTCCGGCGAGGAAATTGCCGGCGATTGACGCGGCCGTGCTGGATGCGTGCGATGCAGCGGATGGAGTGAAGGATGGCGTGGTGGGCGATCCGCAAAACTGCGGGTTCAAACCGGCCACCATGATTTGCACGGGCGCGGAGACTGACCAGTGCCTGACCGCCGCACAGGCGAAAACGCTCGAGGTGCTGTATGCGGGAGCGCATGATGCGAGCGGAAAGCTGATTTTTCAGGGGTATCTGCCGGGGTCTGAAGCCGGACCCGGCGGATGGGCTCCGTGGATTACGGGTGGGGCGCCGCTGAAGAGCGCAATGTTTGGGTTTGCTTATGGGTTCTTCGCCGACATGGTGTATGAGAAGGCTGACTGGGACTACCGGACAGCGGATATCGATGACGCGCTGAAGGCAGCGATCGCAAAGACGCACGACGCCTTGGACGCGACCGATCCGAATCTGAAGCCATTCTTGGCGCGCGGGGGAAAGCTGATCCTGTATCACGGATGGAACGATCCGGCGATCTCCGCGCTGAGCACGATCGAGTATTACGGCGCGATGCGCAAGGCGACGGGCGAAAAGCTGGCGGATGCTTCGGTGCGGCTGTTCATGATCCCGGGGATGCAGCACTGCGACGGAGGGCCGGGGGCAACCAGCATTGATCAGTTTGGGTTGCCCGCGAAGGCATTGCCCGATGATGCGGTGCACGACGTGCACCTGGCGATTGAGGAGTGGGTAGAGAAGGGCACTGCGCCACAGCGGCTGATCGCGGCCAGGTTCGCGGAAAACACCAACCCGCAGCACGTGGTCATGACACGCCCACTCTGCGCGTACCCCGAGGTCGCAAAGTTCAAGGGAAGCGGCGACACCAGCGGCGCGGCCGACTTTACCTGTGCCGTTCCGGCCAAATAGACCGTTGTCCTTGTTCCTGCGTGTTTACTTCCCACAGACGCATGTCCCGCTGGGGGAGCATCGTGCTACTTCTTCGGCGCATCGCTCGCCTGCTTGTCCCCGGACGGAACCTCCCGCGCCCCCTCCAGAACCCTGACAGTCGATCCAAATCTCTTATAGTCCGAGTACTTGATGATGTCGCGAATATGCACGTCGTTCGCCATGTAGCCGTTTCCCCCGCTGAAGTGCAGAATCCCTTCACCGCGACTATATACCGGGAACCAGAAGTGCCCGTCGACCTGCTCGCGCCAGGTCATAAACGGCGGATGCAGATCTTCGTTGTTCTTGCGCGTGTCGTCGGGAACCATGCGGCCATTGGTCACCACAATCTGCAACTCCTGGGTGTCCACCCAGACTCGTCCAAGCAGATACCGCTTCTTCTTCTCGATGACTTTGGGGCTCACGTCGAAGACATAGCAATCCACTTCGTCCACCTTCTGCCGCCCAACGTATTTCACGTCGTATTGGCCAATTTCCTCCGCGGTCAGAACGAATGGATATCCCTTCTGAATGTCCTGCATGTCCGAGGCCGTCATCTGGACGCGCTGCAATGTATTCTCGGGCGCATAGACCACCTTCTCCACCCGATTCCCGCTCGGGTCAAGGACCACGTCATCCACCTCGTAGTACTCTCCATCCACCTTGTTGTCCTCGTCGAGGGTCTGCACTTTCGCCACGCGGCGGTAGGTGTAGAAATTCAACGCTTGCTGGAATTCGCTCTCTTTCGCCGCAAATTGGCGAACGATCTCCTCAGGCGCCATTTTGGGCGGAGTAATGTCCATTGCGCCGAACCCGGTGTCCAGGGCTACCGCCGTAAAACTATCCTTTTGTGCGCCGGCCACCAGCCCAGATGACCACAACGCCAAGATCCAAATTGCCTTCCGCACTCTGAGTCTTCCTCCAACCAGTTCGCCCGGCAAGGTCATCCGAGTCCCGATGCCGCAAATCGTCCAACCACCTACCACATTAGACGCATGTACACGGGGAGGGGGTAGTTTGAGAATCATGGAGGATGCCGTGCCGTAGGTGCATGTTGCTGAAAGTGCGTCTTCCCGGTAAAGGTTCGTTTGAAGTCGAGGGCCTCCCCTTTTCCGCCTTTTGTGCTTGTATTGTTGGCAGTCGTTCACCGTGCTCGCGATGCATAATCGGCTCGCCTTTGCACCGGTCAAGCCGATCGTTGAAAACCGCCGAGAAGTGAAGGAGCGCCATAGCTGCGATGCCCGACTACTACCAGATTCCGGCTCTCATTCTGACCGTGCTTCTCCTGCCGGCCTTTGGCCATCTCTTTCTCCGCTTCCGCGATACCCGCTCTCTCCTCTGGTTCCTTGGATTCCTCTTCGCCGTCTTTCGCATGGCCCTGTTTTACCGCCTGGGCTCCTGGGATTTTGCCGAAGGAAATCATCCCTGGATGGTCACTTCAGGTCAGGGATTCATCCAAATCTCTTCTGCGCTCTTCCTCGCTTCTCTATCCCCGCTTCGCTTCCACGTCGGGCGATTCCACATCCTTTACGCCATCCCCTATACGCTGCCCATGGTCGCCTACTCGGTGCTCTTTCATGGGGTCTTCCACGGCATAGCGCCCACCGGCCCGTTGTTTCTAATCTTCCCGGCCCTGGGGCTGCTTTCGCTCGTTGCCGGATTCTTCTGGGCAATAGCCAAGGGTTCGCTTCCTCTCTGGGCTGGAATCCTGTGCTGTGTTGTTGCCGCCATCCCCGCATTCTGGTTGCTTCATGCCACTGGCCCAAGCCTTCCCCTCACCTTTGTTGAGTGCTGCAACCATGCCATGACCGCTGTTCTGCTCATCTCCGTCTTCCGCAGGATGTCGACCGGCATGATCCTCAGCGTTATGGGATTCGCGCTCTGGGCTTCCCCCATCTTTCTCATCCTCCCCGTGGTTTCCGGCAATGCCGCTCTGGATATCGGCCTCACCCGGGCGATCGTGCTCGGCAAGGTGGTTGCCGCCATGGGAATGATCCTGCTGGCGCTCGAAGATCAGCTTGCCATCAACAAGGCCGCCAAAGAGCGGGAGCAGCGGGCGCGCCGCGAAACAGAAGCCTACTCCAGCATCGCCCTCTCGCGGCGTCGCGTTGAGGACTTCGACCACCAGGCAACTGAGATCTGCCAGTCCGTCGTCAAGCACAGCCGTTTCAGCAAGGCCGCGCTCTTGCTTCAAACCGCGGGCAAGTATCGCCTCGCCGGCACAGCCGGCATGAGTGCGGCGGTCGTTACCGCGCTCGACGAGTTGTCCCGCCGCATCCCCGTCGGCGAATTCCTTGCCCCGGGAACTGCGCCTCCCGCCGTCGACCACAGCAACACCTTCAGCCTCTCGCTCGATCCCTGGCTCAGCCCCGGCGACGATCTCAAGCGGCTCCATTTCACTTCCGTGCTCGCCATTCCCATGCTTGGGCGCAGCGTTACTGAAGGTGCGCTGTTCCTCGGTGGAATGCGAAATCCTCCTGCGCCCGATCAGGCTGCGCCCTTCTCTGAGTCGACGGGCGACCCGCTCCGTGCCGACGATCTGCTGCCCCTCGAGATGCTCACCGCGCGTCTCCAGGCCAAGCGCAGCCAGACCATGATGCTCGAGAAGCTCATTGACGCCGAGAAGTTTGCCGGCCTCGGCCAACTCGCCGGCAACGTGACCCAGCAGCTCAACAACCCCCTCACCGTTATCCTCGGTTACGCCTCGCTGCTCGACGAGACGGCCAACCTCGATCCCCAGGAGCGCAAAGGAATCGAGTCGATCCTTACCGAAGCCCGCCGCATGCGCACCACCCTTGAAAGCCTGACCCGCATCTCGCGTCAGCAGAGCGACCGGTTCGAGACCGTCTCGGTTGCCGAGTTGCTCGCCGACATGGAAGAACTCCATCGTCCCGAGTTCCTCCAGCGCTCCATCGATTTCCGCATGAACGTCTCCCCCTTCCTGCCCAAAGTGCTATGCCGCGCACAACCCCTCCGCCAGGCTGTTCTCCATTGCCTGCAATATGCCATCGAGGCAGTCGAAAGCCAGGAGCCGGTTTCCGGCCGCGCGGTCGACAGCGGATCGTCGCCGGCCAAGAGCATTCGCCTTGAGGCCACCAGCGAAGGCCACGTGGTCCAGATTCTTGTTGCTCACTCCGGCCCCGGCTTTCTCCGCCCCGACCGCGCCTTCGACCCCTATGTCCGTGCCCACTCCACCGGCGAGACGTCGGGCCTCGGTCTCAGCCTCTGCGCCACCATCCTTCGCGATCAGAACGGCCGCGCCGCCGCCGTCAACCTCGATCCCCACGGCGCAGCCGTCATTCTCGAACTCCACGCCGCCGAAGCAGCCAGCAACGTTTTCGCCCAGGCCAGTTGAGCCCCTCAGTCCCTCGTCCCTGGCCCCTATTGCCGGGTGCCCCATCCATTCCGCGTTTTTTGCGGAATGGGTGGGAAGCAACGTTGCCCGCCTCACAGCAACCCTGGCCCTATTCCCTACTCCCTGATTGTGAGGTTTCAATAGAGAGTCCATCTGATCGGAACCTGTAAAGCTGGGTTTACGAAGACTTCTCCAGGCATTTTCACCGCTCTTGTTTTGGGTGCCGCAAGCTCCGATCCAGGCACGGGTCAATTCTGATCAGCTTTAGTTCGCTTGAGGTTTGATCATCGTCAAGCATGAGCCTTTTCCGACGTGGAGATCCGCATACATGTGTAAGCACTCAAACTTGAATTGGGCTGCGTGTTTAGGCTGCCTGCGAGGAGACTGAAATGATTCTTAGAATGATTCATCGGCAGATAGGTTTTGCAGGCTTGGCGTGTGTGCTAACGCTCGGCGGCGGCCTGGCGATACAAGCGCAGGACAACAACAGCACCACTACAAAGGACCAGACGACTACCACGACGACGACAACGCAGTCGTACGATTCCTCCGACTGGAAGGCGCCGCGCGGCTACGAAGTGGCCTATCCTGAAAACGGTTCGCCCAACATGGTCGCTCGCCAGGGATATGCCGCGGGATTCACCCAGGGTGAGGCAGACCTTGGCCGGGGCAGGACCTTCAGACCGACGGAAAACGATGCATACGCACACGCGAAGATTCCAAAGGGCATGGACAAGGATCAATTCAAGATGCAGTTCCGCGAGTCGTTCGTCAAGGGATATTCGAACGGATTCAAGGGCGAATAGCTGCGCCCGCGGTAGTGTGCAGACCGAGAACCGGGGTAATGTGCGGACCGGCAACCAGCTGCTTAAGGCTGGTAGCCGTCCGCCATCCACCGGGCAAACAGCTCAATGCGATCCTGGGGCCATGGGCCCTCTCCTCGCGGCGGGGGCGGCGGCATCACAGCGCCGCCGATGCCGCGAATGCGGTCGTAGATGGCCGCCGCATGCGTCTTGACGTCGTCGTAGCTCGCCAGGTTGAACGCCTTACTCATCGCCTGAATGTCTCGCTCCGTGAACAGCGGGCGAATGTCAGATTGATAACTCGTAAGTCTCGCCATGGTCCTCACCTGTTGGAATCATCCTACGCTCAGGCCAGCCGAGACCCCGTCCCCAGACCCCAGTCCCCAGACCCCAGTCCCCAGACCCCAGACCCTAGACCCTAGACCCCAGACCCTAGACAAGATCCCACCGAGGGCTTGAAGTCGCTCGAAAGGTCGACTTGCCGGAACCGATCTTTCCAGACGAGACTCGTGTGTTCCACTAGCTGCCCAAGTAGTAACTTTCGGATTGCCGGTTACACACCAACGATGCTGGATTAGGTAATATCCGTGACGCCGCCAACAGTTCTGAGCGAAGTTTCTTATCCGTGGAACCGTCCTGACTGTTGAGCGCGTCCCAGTTATCTTTCTCGCCTCGCGCTCAATGACCACCCGACTTGCGGCCCGCTTTCACGTTTGCCAACTGGACTGCCCAGGCTTGAAATCCCGGGCAGATGAGTTCCAGTTTCGCCAGCACCTCGGCAGGGCTCAGGTCGTCTTTCGCTCCTGCGGGAAAAGTCTCCTTCACCCTGGGCAGAAAATCGAGCCCTTCCTTCGCGTACACAGAAGCGAGCCGCGCCTCAAATTGACGCTGATACCACGTCATATTGGAAGAGTCCCCAGCCATCAGGAGCGGAACGGTCTTTGGAAAATCGTCGAGTGATGTGTACTCCAAATCTTCCGACGAGAGATTGGTCATTGCCTCCACGATGGTTGCAGTTTCCGGTCGCCTGGCCTTTTCGTAGGCGTAGGCAAAGTAGCTGGCGAGCATCTCATCAACCCACCAGGAGCCATTCTGCATGGGAGGAGCAATACCGTACTGGATAACAAGCCTGTGGCCTAGCTCATGCAGAATCGGATGCATGATGAATCTGCGAGCAGCTTCGTCAAAACCAAGATGCACGGATTCGAGCAATCGGCGTGTTTCTGCCGTTTCGTGGGTCTTTTCAGCCAGCAAGCCCTGCGTGATTACCCCATCGTCATCGGCAGGTATGAACGCAACGTCGAAGGGGACGTAGGTCATTCCGTAAGGAGGGACAATATGGTCTGGCCGCTGGTCCAGGATTCTGTTCCAGTCATTCTTGTCGAGCACTGCCACGACGAGGTCCAGATGGATACCAAGTTTCTCCTTGTAAAAGCGAAGACCGTCTTCGAGAGCGGCTTGCACCTCCAGTGCCCGGTTTCTGCAACACGCACTATAGTAGGCCGGGATTTCTCCTGGCTGATTGGACAGCTTCAGCTTGAGAAGGGCCGCTCGATCTGCGTATCTCTGCTGAGCCACTGATCCGGGGACGAAAGACAACAGTAGAATCCCACCGAGAAGCGCCCAGGAAACACGACCTAATAGCATTCCAGTCTCCACCAGCAAAGATCCTGTTTCTTGGCCACTTATTCTACGCATGCGCATGCAACTAAGTCACGTCTTTCCCTCTGACGCGCACGAACCTCATGCCCTTCAGTAATGGTTGCTGAACTGTATCAATAACATCATTGAAATCGCGAATTGCGCAAGATCTGGGGCTCCTTTTTGATACATCGCGATCTTTGCTATGCTTTCGGCGACTGTGAAATCGCTCAACTTCCGAGTTGCGCCTGGATGGTCGGCAATCCGTCGGTAACTGGTTGAGCAATAGCCCGCCAAGAAGTGCGAAGCCGGCAGCACGGCGTCGCTTGGCCCCACTCCCAAAATCGCCCGTATTCAGCCCGGTGCGTAGGATCAGTCCTCGAAAACCCCCTGGGGTGAGGAGATCGAGCTGTGCTCGCAAAGTCGCTCAACTGCAATCACCCCGGGAAATGGAATCGCGGCAGCTTCCGCCTGCGCCAACTCGGCCTCATCCATGAGACCCGGGCGGCCACAAAGTCGCCCACACCCAACTTCACTCCTTCACTTTTTCACTGCCTTCAGTGTCTCCCCGCCCCAGGCCCGTGACCTGGCGCACACGATATAACAACTCTTGTTATACAAAAACTCGAGATTCGACAAAAACCACCCTGATTTCGCGTCCTATTCGCGCTTTTTCACTTTTTGCTCTCGCATCCCCGCCCAGAAGACTCCCGTAAACCACTGAACCAAAACCACTTCCGGCTCGCCAGCGCCTCCATGCGTTTCCCCGGTTCCCTTACCCTTTTCCTTGTCCCCCGGGCCCTAAGTCCCTTAATACCTATTGTTTAGGCCCCACCCCAGATTTGAGCCACCGACAACTGACCTCTGATCCCTGATCTCTGATCTCTAAAAATCTTCCCTCCCTTTTGCGCATAATTACGTCCCCACGGCGCACAATCTACCCATGAACGCCAAAACAGCCCTCGGCTCCGCCGTCCTTGGTTTGCCCTTCCAGACCCTATACCCGAGACTCGACACCCGACACCCCACTCCCATCCCCGGAAAGCTGCCCTCCAGACCTGAAAACCAAATTGCCAATGCCACTAACGAAATCAGCTCTAACCCCTCTGTATTCAGCCGCCTGGACACATAATCCCTAGCCCTCCCCCTCCCTGTGGAAAACAGGATGTAGAAATTACAAACAACTGAATGTAAACCATTTAAATTCACCTAAGTCGCGAAAAAGGGTCAAAAAAGCAGTCAAAAACAGCTCAAAATCGCCGTTTTTTGACCAGTTTTTTGGCAGTTTTTCTCAAAAAAACAGCAGTTTTCGCAAAACGATTTTCGGGGCTTTCCTCCTTCACTTTTCCACTGTTTCCCTGCTCCTCTAGTCCCTGGTCCCTCGGTCCCTTGGTCCCTGCTCTTCTAGTCCCAATGTCCCTTAGTCCCTGCCTCCAGCCCCAATCCGTAGAATAGGATTGGATGGCTTTCACCGAACAGTACGACATTGCAGTTGTGGGCGCAGGTCACGCCGGGTGCGAGGCTGCCATGGCTGCTGCGCGCATGGGCCTCAAGACCGCGCTCATCACCATGAACCTCGACCTCATCGCCCAGATGAGCTGCAACCCAGCCATCGGCGGAGTGGCCAAGGGCCATCTGGTCCGCGAAGTGGACGCGCTCGGCGGCATCATGGGTGAGGTTGCCGATGCCGTTGGCATTCAGTTCCGCCTCCTGAATACCTCCCGCGGCCCCGCTGTCTGGAGTCCGCGTGCGCAGTGTGACAAGCAGCTCTATCGCGTCAAGATGCGCGAGGTCCTCGAGTCCCAGCCCGGCCTGCACATTCGCCAGGCCGAGGTCGTCAACCTGCTGCTTGAGGACGCAGCAGAAAAGATCGAACAGGGAACAGCAACCGACGAAGCGGATGGGCCGATCGAGCTCCCTCGCCCCACGCGCCCCCGCCGTCGCGTCCTTGGCCTCAAGCTCCGCGACGGCCGCACTCTGCTTGCCGGCGCCACCATCATCACCACGGGAACCTTTCTCAATGGCCTGATTCACTGCGGCGAAGAGCGCTATCCCGCCGGCCGTAGCGGAGAGCCTGCCAGCGTCCTGCTCGGCGAGGCACTGCGCGCTCTTGGGCTTCGCACCTGCCGGCTCAAGACCGGTACCCCTCCTCGCCTCGACGGCCGCACCATCCGCTGGGATGCGTTTGAGGAGCAGCCCGGCGACGCAGACCCGACTCCTTTTAGCTTCAGAACAAAGAAGATAGTCCAACCTCAAATCAGTTGCCACATCGCCTTCACCACGCCCGAGACGCTGCGCCTCATCCGCGACAACGTGCATCGCTCTGCCATGTACTCCGGGCGAATCGAGGGAATCGGCCCGCGCTATTGCCCATCCATCGAAGACAAGATCGTCAAATTCCCTGACAAGACGCAGCATCAGTTCTTCCTCGAACCCGAAGGGCTCAATACCCACGAGGTCTACGTCAACGGCATGTCGACCTCCCTCCCCATGGAAGTCCAGTTTCAGATCGTGCGTTCCATCCCCGGCCTCGAAGCCGCCGAGATGCTGCGCCCAGGCTACGCCATCGAATACGACTCGGTGGATGCAACCGAACTCGACCGCACCCTGCGCGTCAAGTGCATGGAAGGGCTTTATCTCGCCGGCCAGATCAACGGGACGAGCGGCTATGAGGAAGCGGCCTGCCAGGGAATCATGGCCGGCATCAACGCCGCCCTCTTCCTAAAGGGCGAGCCGCCCTTCACGCTCGATCGAACGGAAGGCTACACAGGGATTCTTATCGACGATCTCATCTCCAAAGGGACCAATGAGCCGTACCGGATGTTTACTTCGCGCGCCGAGTTTCGTCTTCACCTGCGCATCGACAATGCCGATCGACGCCTCACGCCCTACGGCCGACGCCTCGGCCTCATCAACGATGAAGCCTGGGCTGAGTACGAAGCAAAGCAGGCCCGGATGACTGCGCTCAGCCGGATTCTTGCGCAAACCAAGGCGACCCCGGAACGGGTGGCTGCGCTCGGCCTCGGCGACTTGACCAGCGTGGCCGGACAAACCTGGGCGCAGCTGCTGCGAAGGCCTGAAGTGACCATCGAGTCGGTGCTCAAGGTGCTCAGCGATGAACTTGCGGCCGATCCCATGCTCGCGACCTTTGCCGGAAGTTCGCGGGGGACGGACGCCAACTCCACTCCTTCGCATGAGACCGCGCGGGTGCGCAACGAGGCCCGGGCCGTGGAAACGGAGATCAAGTTTGCCGGGTATCTCGATCAACAAAGGAAAGCGATTGACAAGCTCAAGGCTGCCGAGTTGGTGGCGATTCCGGAGTGGCTCGACTACCGCGTGATCAGTGGCCTCTCGCGCGAGATGCAGGAGATCTTCGAGCGCGTGCAGCCTGTCACCATCGGCCAGGCAAGCCGGTTGCCCGGGGTCACCCCTGCTGCGCTTAGCCTGGTCCACGTCTTCATCAAACTCCAGGGCGAGCGGCGCAAAGCGGGATAGGCCCCGCGAACACGCGGCGCTGCGCGGCCCCTGAGATGCGGCCTGTCTATTTGGACAACAGCGGAATGTGGAAAGGCAGTTCCGCCTCGGACCGCTTCTTCGGCTTTGTGGTTGTATCTTCTCGCAGCACCGTTCGTTGTGAGTTGATGCACAGCCAGCCGCCTCGAGTCCGCTCGAAGACGTGCGTGAACACGCCCTTTTCATCCACCGGCCCTGAACCGGCTTTGTGATGCAGCGAATATGTGCCGTTCGCTACTACGATGTCGCCCAGCACCCGAACCGTGATAACACGCTGCTCCAGATGAATGGTCTTATCCTCGCCGGTAATCACCGATGCTACCTGTTGATTGCGGGTCGTAATGTCGCCGCTTGCTGAGACGTCCACAAATAACGGCGACAATACAAGCTCCAGGCCGTACTGGTCGCGGTCATTAATCGCAGTTGACCAGGTGTCCTCGATTTTCTGGAATTCCAGCTTCTCCGGGCTCTCGGCTGACGTGGCGGTCGGTTTCACAACTGGAGTTTCCGCATTCTGAGAATAGGACGTCCAGCACATCAATAGGACCAGGGAAAAACAAGCAAAACCACGCTTCATACGCACCTTGAACTCCACTTGTTCATCATAACGCTCCTGATCGACGACTATTGGACCGGCCGAAACGACCGAACAGGAGCGGGCTCCTTGCGGAATCGAGTATTTCTATGATTTTAGATCACCGATTGCAAGTCTTAGATCAGCGATTGCAGCCGGTCCGGCTGATTGACGGTCACAAGCGAGTCCTCGATTGAAATCCAGCCCTCTTTGCGGAACTGGCCAAGGGTGCGTGTGACTGTTTCGCGCGTGGTGCACGTCATCGACGCCATCTCTTCATGGGTCAACAGCAGCGGGAACCGGAATCCGCTGCCATTCATCTGCTCGCCAATTTGGTGCGACAACTCCAGGAGCAACCTTCCCAGGCGTGCAGCCACCGTTTCAGAGAGCGCTATCCGGCACGCGTCCTGCAGCGCAAATCGATACTCTTGGCAAATGCACTGCACGGCACGCATCTGGGCTTCTTTGTGATTCCGCAAAAAGCTCAGAAACCGGTCTCGCTCCACCGGCCGCAATTGAGCCGCGGTCAGAGATTCTGCTGAGACTTCATAAAGCCCATGAGATAGAACCGCGTAGAGCCCAAGCATCGAGCCCGGCCCGGCGATGCGGACTATCATCTGCCGGTCTTCCTGGCGCCCAGCCGTCAGCTTCAGGTAGCCACCGCATATCAGGTAGAGGCAGCGTGCGTCTTCTCCTTGGGTAAACAGCGATGCCTCGGCTGGCAGCGAAACAGTGCTGGTGGCCAGTTCAAGGTCGGCCAGCACGGCGCTGCCCAGAGAGCAGAACCAGCCAGGCCGCCGGTTGGCGCAGGCAGCACAACCGGC
>Ga0181520_10009712_pt1 | contig 13181 bp, 13 predicted proteins | sample PEATcosm2014_Bin_29_FD_132451 | JGI IMG/M metagenome (GOLD analysis project Ga0181520, IMG submission 132451) | Peatland microbial communities from MTU Mesocosm Facility, Houghton, MI, USA - PEATcosm2014_Bin02_30_metaG | ecosystem: Environmental > Terrestrial > Soil > Wetlands > Peat | place...
CCTGGTTCTGGGAACCGCCGCCCACGGTCGCCGAGCCACTGGTGGCAAAGTTGTTGAAGCCGCCGGCCACCGTCGCATAAAAGGTGCCGGTGGCTTCGTTACCATTTCCACCACCCACGAATGAGTAGGCGCCACTGGCGATATTGCCATAGCCGCCGGCCACGGTCGTGTATTCGTTGCCGGTGGCGTAGTTGCCGCTGCCGCCGCCCACCGTTCCATAGGGGGCGACGGCGATGTTGCCCGATCCGCCGCCAATCGTCGCATAATTGGCAGTGGACTCAACGGTGTTGGCATAGCCGCCACCCACCGTTGAATAGGAGCCGAGGGCGGAGTTGATCAGTCCGCCCGACAGGGTGGCATAAGTGTCACTGCTCTGAAAGCCGGGCAACGCGCTTTGCGGAACCACGCCGCTTAAATGACTGGCCGGCACCGTTCCCAAAATATTGCTCGAGGTATTGGCAAAGATCGCATAGGGCGTGGGCGTGACCTGCTGGCGGGGCGCGAGGGTGGCGAAGCTGCCGGTGGCATTCGTCCGCACGGCGATCTCCAGCCAGTTGCTGGTGCCGGTGAAGACTCCGGGGCCAAAATCAACGAGGGTGGTGAACAGGCCGTTGGTCACGGCGGTGGCGCTGTTGGTGACCGGTCCGGCGACGGCGACACCGCTGGCGTTGGTGCTGAACAGCGAGAACGTCAGGTCGTAACTGCCGCTGGCCGGACTGCCGCTATTCTGGAGCCTGCCCTGATACATGAACGCCGTTCCCTGGGCGCGGGCGGTTGAGAGATGGTGGCTGAGGGTGGCGAGCAGCAGCAGAACGGCTGCGCAGTGAAACATTTTTTTCATAAGCAACTTGAATTGGTTTTATGCCCCGGACTGATAACGAACGAATCTCTCACACGCTTTGCGTCACGTCAAAGTCAAAAATGGCTAGTCAAGCTGCTAGTTCGACCGCTTGCTCATTTGGTCGGGTAACGATTTTGAATCGCCTGGAAAAAAGCTGGGGGCGGTTTTCAACCACCGCATTTTGCATGAGCTAAATGAGTTTTTTGTGGCTGAAATACGGCTTAACTCATTGATAATCAAAATGGTGGCTGGGGGCGGAATCGAACCGCCGATTCAATTCCGGCCATTTGAAAGTGATAAAACCATTGTAAATAGGCTTCTTTGTATCTTGACAAACTTCGCTGTATGTCTTACTCTGTGTCTTACTTATGGCATACGTTTGGAAACATCCCAAGTCTCCGTTCTGGATGGCCGTCTATCGTGACGAGCAAAACCAGTGGCGGAAAAAAACCACCAAGAAAACCGCCAAGACCACTGCGCTCGCGCTCGCAATCGAATGGGAACGCTCCGCGCAGCTTGGCCGCGATAACATTCTCACCGAGGCGATTAGCCGCGAAGTCATCGGCGGCATCCTGGAGCGCACGACCGGCGAGAAATTGCGCCAGTCCACTGTGCGCGAGTTTTGCGCCGAATGGATGCGCGGCAAGACCAACTCGCGGCAGGCAGGCACGGCCACGCGCTACGAATCATCTGTCGCCCGGTTCAACGATCTTTTGGGCGTCAAAGCTGACCGGCCAATTTCCGCCGTGACACCGCACGATTGCCAAAAGTTTTATGACCAACTTGCCGAAACGAAACTTGCGCCCGCCACGATGCGCGTGGAAATGAAAACCATTTCCAGCGTGTTCAACTATGCGCGGCGTCTTGGACTCATTGCGACAAATCCGGCGGCGGCAGTGCAATTGCCGGAACGCATCAAACAGGTGAAACGGAAAGTGTTCACGCCCGCGCAAGTTCAAATGCTGATTAACGCGGCGGACGCCGAATGGAAAACTGCCATGCTGCTTGGCTATTATGCCGGACTCCGTTTGTCTGATTGCGTCACGCTCACTTGGCAATCGGTGGATTTGGCGGGCGGCAAAATCTTGGTGGAAACCCACAAGACCGGCGACACGCTGGAAATCCCGTTGCATCCGACGCTGGATAAACACTTGAACAAACTCGCCGGTGACACCAACGGCGCAATCTGCCCCGTCCTTGCTGCCGTGCCGGTTGGCGGACGAAGCGGCCTGTCCAAGCAATTTCTCGCCATCATGCGGCGGGCGGGCATCGGCAACGACGCCGTGGACACCGGCGGGCAACGGCAATTGTCCCGCCTGTCATTCCACGCGCTCCGGGCTTCGTTTAATTCCGGCTTACACAACAAAGGCGTAGATCAGGAATTGCGCCGCAAGCTCACCGGCCACAAATCCGACGCCATGAATGACCGCTACACGCGGACAGAAATGCAAACCTTGCGCGACGCCGTGAACAAACTGCCCGCGCTCGAAATCCGGTAACTTTGGAGGCATTGTGAAACGTGAAGAAAACGAGAGCGATTTAGAACGTCTGCGCTTCGCAGACGGTATCTTACATCGAACCGCCATCGGCGAGCCAGCAAAGGACGGCGAACTTTTTGCCTATTCAATCAATATCTTGCTGCTCGAATTGCAAACCTATCTAGGCGAATTAAGCGCAAGGGCGCTTAACGACCCACTTGCCGCCGAAAGTTTGTGGATGTTTGCAGGCGTGGTCTGCCGTGATTTATGGGAAGTTTGTGAACGAAAGCCAGACGTGATTCGCCATTTTGCCCCCAAGAGAATGTTCTTTCCGATAAACTGGCCGCTTTTGAAGGGAGAACGGAAGCAGATTTTTGAAAAAATTGAAAGTCTTGGCATTGGAACGAATTCTATCTACCGGCTCGCACGCGGAAAACAGTTTGATCCGAATACGCCTGTGAACAAGCAGGTGCTTTCCTATGTTCAACTCATTCTTGGGAGACAATGCGAAATCCAGCAGGAATTAGCCCGGCAACACGCATTGGCTTCATTAAACGGAAATCTGACTTTGCCGCCGGTGGAAATTTATGTTCGAGACAAGTCAACCTGCATCAGAGACCCGTGGTTGAAGCAAGTAATGTCACTGGCGCGACTGTCCCGCGCGAGTGCGGATGAGTGGGCAAAAACAATCTGGCAGAAAATCTTGCAGACACACGACGGAAAGCCCGAAACAAATCCAGAACTTCGCGTGATTGGCAAATATCGGGAGCGGCATAGCGAGAAATATGGACATCAGTATAAAGCAACACACCGGACTGCCGAGACAGAAATCCGCGACGGGTTAAGGGAGCGCATCTTCAAGGCTGTCCGCGCATTGGCTGGCTAAACTTTCCGAAGGATTCAAGCGAAACAAAAGGGGAAAACCTCTCCACAATTCTAGTCGAACTTCGGCGCATGAAGACAAACTTCAGTGCGCCAGACGACGGCGATAAAATAGTTGTCCCGCCAAGCAACGTGGCGGCGAGCGCGTCGCAAATATCACCGGCGTTCACCCGCTTCCCCCGTCCCGGCTTCCGCGACCCGTTTAGCGGCTTTTGCCGCTCGCAAATGTTTGAGGCCGTCAAATCCGGGCGAGTGAAATCATACTCGATCAAAAAGCCCGGCACGAGTCGTGGCGTTCGGGTCATTGATTGCGACAGCCTTCGTGCTTACATCGAAAGTTTTGGCGGCGGGGAAACCAAATAACCACAAGACAAAAACGCCGCCGCGCTCACGACTAAATGAAACGCGACGGCAAACAAGACGCATGAATACTACTTCGATTTTATCCCAGTTGCAAGGTGTGACACGCAACGGCAATGGCTGGAAAGCGCGTTGTCCGGCGCACGATGACCACGAGCCGTCATTATCAATCACGGAAGGCGACGATGGGCGCACGTTGCTTCATTGTCACACCGGATGCACGCCGGACGCAATTTGCGCCGCGCTCGGTTTGAAACTTTCCGATTTGTTCGCCGACAACGGACACACCAAGGGCAACGGATCGCCCGCTCGAATCGTGGCGACGTATCCTTATCACGATGCGGCGGGCAAAGTGCTGTTTGAAGTCGTCCGTTACGATCCGAAAGATTTCAAGCAGCGTAGGCCGGACTCGATGGCGATTGATGGCTGGACGTGGAACACCAAAGGCATCAAAAAAGTTTTGTTCCGGTTGCCGGAAACTCTCGCGGCGATTGCCAGCGGCAAATTTGTTTTCGTTTGTGAAGGTGAAAAGGACGTGCTGGCAATGGTGGAACGTGGTTTTGACGCAACGTGCAACCCCGGTGGCGCGGGCAAGTGGCAGGACGGATACACGCAAACCTTGCACGGTGCGGACGTGGTTATCGTCGCGGACAAAGACAAGGCCGGGCGCGACCACGCGCAACTTGTGGCTGGCAAACTTCATGGCGTCGCCAAATCCGTTCGTGTTTTGGAATTGCCGGATGTGGACGGCAAGCCCGTCAAAGATGCCTTTGATTTTTTCGCGGCTGGCGGTGACGCCGGGCAGATTGGCGAACTTGTGAATGTGACGCCCGAATGGACACCGGCCAGCGTGCCCGAAATGGCAAAAACTTGTGCGGTTGAATCGTGCCGCCCGTTGCAACTTAAACCACCGGCAACGCCGATGGATTTCGGCCAATGGCAGGCAGTGATTTTAAGCAACTTCCCGGCGTATGCACGCCCGGCTGAAATTTGTGCCAGCGTGGTTGCTCAATTGCTGCTCAATGACGTGGCCAATCCTTTTGCGCTCGCGCTGGTGGACGTGCCTTCGAGCGGCAAAACCATCACGTTGAACTTTTTTGACGTGCCGGAGCTGGCTTACACGACGGACAACTTCACGCCCGCCAGCTTCGTCAGTCACGCCAGCAACGTGAAGCGCGAGGAACTTGCCAACGTGGATATGCTGCCGCGCATCCGTTACCGGACTCTGATTGTGCGCGACCTGGCTCCGATTTTTGGAGTGAAGGAAGATGAACTTTTGAAAACAATGGGCATCCTCACCCGCGCTCTGGACGGTGAAGGCTTGGAAACTGACAGCGGCGTTCATGGCAAACGCGGTTACACTGGCGACTGGCTGTTTATGTTGCTCGCGGGCACGACGCCGATCCCACCCCGCGTGTTCAAAGTTATGGGCACGCTTGGCAGCCGTTTGTTTTTTCTCGCGCTCCATCCAACCGCCAAAAGCCATGACGAACTGATTGCCCAAAATAAGGGAACAGGCCGGCGCGAAAAAGAACGTGCCTGCCGGGAAGCAACCGATTTATTTTTGCGAACTTTGTGGGCGGCAAATCCCGGCGGCGTCGAGTGGAACAAGGATGGCGACCCGGACGACTGCTTGCGCGTCATAGCGCGTTGCGCGGAATTGCTCGCGGCACTGCGCGGCGCAATTCAAATGTGGCAATCCGAACATGATGGAAGCGTAAGCCATAACGTGCCGGTGATTGAACAGCCCGACCGAATCAATTGCCTGCTCTACAACCTCGCTCGCGGCCACGCATTGCTTTGTGGGCGGTCGCAACTCGCAACGGCGGATTTAGCTCCTGTCTTGGAAGTGACGTTTGACTCCGCGCCGACGATTCGCTCAAAGGTTTTTCGCGGCCTGTTGGAACACGGCGGCACACTGAAAACCAGCCACGTCGAAAAACTTCTGCGGTGCAGCAAACCAACCGCGTTGAAGGAAATGGGCGCACTGGCCGTCTTGGGTGTCGCCGACGAAACGGAGGCCGACCCGGAATATGGCAGACCGGAGCATGAATTGCGGCTGGCGGGAAAGTTTGAATGGTTTGCAACTGACGAGCGCAAAGCCCTGTGCTGGCAGACAAAACAAACAGAGGACGGAAATCCTTAATAAAGTTTTTCCAGCCTGTGCAACTAACAATGGAAACCCATGAGCCTGAATAGCCCACTGTGGAACCCAATTGACGCCTTGCGCCGTGACGTAAGCCACACCTTCACTGCGTTGCAGAAGCGCATTGAAGCCGTCGAAACGCAACTGGCCGCGCTCGCGCCATTGCAGGATTCAGATCGGATGGAAATTGCCCGCTACTGCCAATCCACCGGCATTGCCATCAAAGACCTTGACCGGCGAGACGCCAGCGACCAGCGCGCCAGAAGAATGAACCGCCTTTTTCGTGCGCTCCGGCAAAAAAGCTGGTCACTGGATCGCATTGCAAAGGCCACCGGCTACTCAACGCGCGGCGTGGCGTCCAACTTGGAACGGTTCACGCAATCGGCATTTCAGGAAACGGGGCGTGCCGATGACCAAAAATTCCAAACCGGCCAGACCGGCCAGACAGCCCAAAACCCGCTTCCTCCCTCTCCCATTTCACATGAAAAGCAGTAAAAAAGCTGTGAAACGCCGAAATAACAGTGAACGGTCACAGAACAGACCGCAAAACCGGCACTTACGCCCGTGGAAAAAGGGCGACCCGAACATTCCCAAAAGTCCAGGCAGACCACGCTCCGTCTGGCATGAGTTTGCGCGATACGTCATGGAGCATCCCGACAGCGTGGACGATTATTTCCGCCATCCTGTATTTGGGAAAAAGCGGCTTCATCATTTATTCAATGCCATGATTGAGCGAAGTCCGATTTCGGCATTCCGTTTGTTTGTAAGCTGCGAAGAAAACGGAAGTGAACCTGAACAGCAAGACCAGCAAGGAGTGAATCCGCCAATCGAATGCCGTTCGCCAGAGGAAAATCTGGCCCTTGAACTGGCTCGCGCTCGCGCACAACCCGGCGAGCGCGTTGACTCTGCCGATGATCTGGGACATGAACTTGCCCGCGTGCTGGCGCAGGACAATGCTGGGTTCAGAAAAATTGAAAATCTGCGGGTGTCCGCCCCGACAATGGCATGGCTTTTGAAACTGCGCCAAGAGCATCAAGAGCGGGATGCCGCTCAAAGCACAACGGGGAAAGCAGCCTAGCGGCGCGTCAATTTGTCCACCCTATACGGGCGCAAAACTTCTTGCAAAATTTGCAGGCAGTGGTTCAATCGCAGCGTCAGCTAAAAAACGACCAGAAAACCAAAACAACAAATTTGCGGCTTCGGCTGCTGTCCACAACAAAACGCGAAATTTGTAATGCACAGGACACGGTTCGAGGCACGCCCAAGCCGGGCGTGTCCGAAAGCGTTCCTGTGTAGGCATTCGCGTGCCTGTTGTGGGGCGTAAGTAGGTCACGCCTTTTTCTTTGGTAGCAGCGGGGGACGCATGGCGAACAACTACGACCATGAAAACAAAATTATTCATCCTTGTAGCCGCTGCATTGGCATTGTGCGGTTGCGAGCGCAAACCAGATTACGAATTTCATTCAGGAGCAGACGGCCAAATCATGTGGCAGTGCAACCGCAAAACAGGCGAAGTTAAACTCTTTACGTCCTACACGAGTAGTTTCGAGTTTATACACGCGGGGCGCGATTTCGTTCTGAATAAGCAAAACGGCCAAATCTGGCGCTACTACCAAAACGACACAAACAGTTTTCCAGATGAAGGTTTCGCGCCGCTGGATTATGGAAATCCAAAAGCGATAAAATGAAAACCAAAATCATCCTTCTCACGCTGGTTTTGCTCTGCGGCTGTTCACGTTCCGGCATCCCTGCGAGCGATGCAAAGAACTACATTGGCGAACACGCAACGGTTTATGGCAAGGTCTATCAATCCAAGCTGACCAGAACCGGAACGGCAATGCTGGACATTGGCGGCGCATACCCCAACGAACAATTTTCAGTCGTGGAGTTTCGCGCAGACCGGGATTATCACGAACTGGCCAAACTTGAAGGCGAAACGATTTCAGTCACCGGCACGATCAAGGACTATCGCGGCAAACCGGAAATCGTCATTTCTTCGTTGGACGATATTTCTGACTAGGGCTTATGAAAGACGAACCGCCGGAAACGCAGCCACCCAAGCCAGGTGAAATGCAGGAGGCTGGAAAGTTCCGCACGATGGCTGATGTGCTTGCCAAGAGGCTTGAAGGGCTAAAGACTGGCATCGTTATGAAAAATGAACCGCAAGAGTATATCGCGCCGCATCGCCGGATAAATTCTGGTCAGGTTTGGGGCACAATCCTTTTTGTGGCGGTAATTGGCGGTGGGGCTTGGTATCTGATAAACAATTTCCGAACACAATCGCGGGAAAATCACGCCACTGAAACCCGGCAGCAACAAACCGATGCCAGCATTGCGGCACTCGCGTTGAAGTATAACGCCGTCACCAATTGGGCGGCGGCACTGTCCAACCGGGTTTTTTCAATTGATGTTTCGAGGGCTTTGATTCGGTCGAACGGGCAGCCGGTGTTGATAAAAATGGATTTGAAGGATGTTGCCGAGAATAACGGCGGTTACACCGCACTGTTTGGCAAGGATGACATCACAAACGGAACATTCCAATTAAGCGTTGAATTGAAATGCACGCAGGAACAAGCCAACCAGCTTTTGAAAAAAACCGACAGCGGTTATTTCCAAACGTATGCCGTGGTTGCTCGCTTTGATAAGGTCGTGCGCCCGAAATTCCAAATGACCGGCAGTTTCGATGGAGAGGATGCAAGCATCGAGTTGGATGCGTCTCCTGATGTTTTTTTGGTCAAAGGCGAACTTTTGGACGCGATCCGACTGTCACCAACAAAACACGACTCGATACAGACAACGCGAGTCGAACCTGATATTCCTGATTCACAATGACACCAGCACAAATAACCAAATGAAAACCAAAATCATCATCATCGGGTTGGCGTTGCTCTGTGGTTGTTCACGCTCAAATCCGCCCAACGAAGCGGCAACAAATTCCGCCAATCAGCCAGCCAATCGCGCCCCTCGATGGATACGGGCAAATTATCGAGGGCTTGTTGACTTTGGGCAACTGACTCAATCTGGAAAAACTATTAGCGCGACAATTGCAGAAGGCGTCAAAGACAGTTACCAGAGAGGACAATTACAACCATTTTTGGATAAATTTTCAAGCTTGTTACCTCAAGTATTGGAAGCTGCCGGAGGCGGTTCTAATAATTTGCCACGAACTAGCGTTGTGGATGAATTACCCACCGAGTCACAACCGGCTTGGGCTGCGTTGCTCAAAGGTGGAAGAATTGTCGTGACCGATGACGGAAATGGCGTTGCCAGCGTTTTTGCGCAGGGGAACGATGCCAAGCAAGCCTACGATTCAAACTACAGTGTGGTGCGACATATTTTGGCCGCACTGCTTCCTTCCGGCGGACAACCGCTGAAAGTTCGCGTGTTTGCTTATCAAAATGATTATGCCATTTGCGAACTGAAACTTTGTTTAGACCCTTTTGAAATTGAGGCGACTGATTTCCCAACGCCTGCTGGAAAAACGCCGTTGGATTTAGATTCATTGCGGGAATTTTTTTCTCAAGGAGCGGAATTGGCTGGAGGCTCAATTGATTCCAAAAACAATCTGATATTGGTTGGCAAAAAAGGAGCAAAACAAACTCTGGCATCCGAACCTGTCGAGCTTGCCGATTTGGCGGTTGCCTATCGCGCGGTTTTCCATGCTGGCGACAACCAAGCATTTATCAGTCTCGACCCGCATCGCAATCCCACGATGGTCAATGTGAACTTTGGCGGATTTTTGGAAGACACTCGCATCGGATCGGTTGTGCTGGAATCTGACAAACGATTCAAAACTATTACTTCAGGGTTGGACCCGACTTCGTTTGCCGACTTGCGTAACGACATTCGCGCTTCCATGCCTGATTTTGCCTCCGTCGGTGAACGTGATTTGGCAATGCCTGATGACGGACGCAAGGGCTGGCAAGGAACACGGTTTTGGTATTATCCAGACTCGGTGGAAATTCAGGCTAGTTTAGATTACCGACAAGGAGCAATCGCCAAAGCGCAATTTACTGCTGACGCCGAACGGTCAAGAGACGACTTTGGTTCTTCTGCCGAATTTGATCAGGCGAAGAAATCCCGATTGAGTCCGTCAATCCGAATGAACATTGACGACCTGAACCGCAATTACGCCACATACGCGAGTATTTTCCCAGAGCTAAACGAATTATCTGCCGTTGCTCGTTTGATGGGTGTGTGCATCTGGCTTCAAAAAGCAAACATTGCCCAATTGGATTTGGATGAACTGCTGACAGTAGAGCTTCCCGCGATCCAAACACCGAGGGAAAAAAGGCAATTGGTGAGCGCGGCGAAAATTGAATCGGAAAAATCAGAATCAGTAACCTTGTCAGAGGCCGAAAGTCGCGCCGTCGTTAAGTATTTGACCCCTGTTCTCGACAAAACTGTTTCCGATGCATTTCCGACAGATGAAATTCTTGCGGAATATCTTGCGGTAGCGAATGGCGATGATGAAAAACGCGCTCCAAGCTATTTGGATCAAGCCCAACTTTTTCGACAGCTTTACGGCTCTGAAAATGTTTCTGAAATCATCACCAATGAAACTTGCCTGGAAGCCTTCGCATCCGCAGCAGGTGATGCGATTGAAGTTTCCCCGCCAACTGAAATAGCTAAATTAGACACAAGACTTGATCTTGAGAAGGCAGAGGTCAAACGCTTAAAGGCAAAGTTACAGGAAATTCAATCCATTATGGATAGTAATTCCGTTGATGTGTATAACCAATACGTTGATGTGCATAACCAGTTGGCCGAGCAAGTTGACGCAGCAGTGGACAAATATAATTATGACGTTGATCTAGCCAATTCAAAATCAACAACGGTGTTTCACATTCTTGAAATTTCAGGAGGCATTGGTTTAGAGCCTGATAAATTCAAATTGAAAACATTGAACAATTCGCCGGAGTTAGAGCAAACAAAACGCGCTGCTGAAATGACTGAAACGACCGCGACCATTCAAGGCGAAGAGTGGGTGCGATCCAAACCAAGTGGTTCGCCCACGCCAAAACCGAAATTGCAGTTAAGACGCTCTTGGGTTGCGGCTGAAAATCACCAGACTGCTAACACTCGACTCACCTCGGCTTCAGCAGGTGATACAGAACATTATTGGCGTGCTGCCGCAAGCGATTCTGGAAACTGGCATGATCAGATCGTTGGTGCAAAAACAGCTACCGAACGATATTACGACGCCTCAAGCCGAACATTGCAGGTTGCCGAATTTGAAGAAGGGAAGCTCAAGGATTGTGTTGTCGGTAAATATGACGGGCAAAGTTCAATTGTTTTTGAGAAATCGCCTCGACAGGATATTTCGAGTCCGCAGCAACCTCCTAATTGGTGGAATTAACCTTGAAGCAAGCCCGGTGCGGAAGAAGCTGACTAATCAGACACCAAACAAGCGGGCGGAAATTGTTTCCAGTTCAAACCATGCCGGAGCATCCTCGCAAAAAGCAGCGCACGCCAAAACTCCATGAAAATGAATCCCGCCAATTTCGGCAGCATCATCGCCAAGCTGATTGCTGCGGTGATGTTGTTCGCGGCTTTTGGCCGTCACGCATACGATTATTTCACGCTTCTGCGCTGGATTGCCTGCGGTGTCTGTGCCTACACCGCGTTTCAAGCCGTGCAAACGAAAAAATTCGGTTGGCTGTTTGTGTTCGTCATTGCTGCCATCGTGTTAAACCCGATTGCTCCGCTTCATTTGAAGCGCGAGACCTGGGGAATCGTTGACGCCGCCGCCGCCGTGCTGCTTTTGCTGTCAATCGCCTTCATGGACATCTGCAAGCCGCGTCCATGAATTTGCCATCATCTTCGCAAAGCAATTCTCCGGGCGCAGAATCTAAACGCAAAACCCCCGGAGCCGGGCGGCGGGTGCAATGTGGAGCGCAGCCGGATGAGGCGAGCAATACATTGACGCGACGACCGGCGACACACCATCACGCCTCTGATTCACGCGCACGACACCCCGCGACTGCGGACTGGCTGCGGACAATTCGCGGACTGTTCCAACCTTGGCGCGATGACATCCCCGGACTGCCCACGGACAGGTTACGGGCACGGATGCGGTCACGGACTGGACGCGGACACGGCCCGGTCGCGGACTGGACACGTCCCCGGCTCGGCCACGGACTGACCGTGGCTACGGACATCGGCGCGGCCATTTGCCCGGACAGATTGCGGATTCACTGCGGTCATTGCGCGGACGCAAAAACCTCGTTTTGACGAGGAGTAAGGCGTGTCTCGTCCAAAACCGGTAGGTTGCACCCGTGCGGATGCCAGTCCATCGCGGATCAAGTGTGAGCCGATTTGCCTGCTTCGCGGATGCGATTGGACAGATTGAGAGGACACTTTGCATCTTGGCAACGTGTCACCCGCTCTTGGAATCCCGTGTGTGTGACACGCCCGCCCGGTCGCTGTTTAGCACAAAGTCTGCGGTGTATGAATGGTGAACGGAAAGATTTTTTGAGCGTCACGCCGCCTGCCAGCGCGGGTGTGCGGGACAGTGGCAATCGCGTTGAACAAAACCAAACCCCGGCGAGCGTATCGCAATTGCAACCACGCTTCGTGCGGCTTCCGAAGCCCGGCACACTTTGCCCATTCACCGGCCTGTCGCGCACGCAAATTTATTTGCTCTGCAAATCCGGCAAGGTCAAATCGCACAGTCTGAAACGGCGCGGCACTTGTCGTGGCGTCCGGCTGATTGATTTTCAAAGCCTCGTCGCGGCCATTGAAGAATTTGCCAGCGCGGAGAAACAAGAAACCCAGGAGCAATGAATCGTATCAAAGTGCTCGCCTGCGCTCGCCACAATGCCCCGCCGTGCGCCGCATTTGCCCCTAGCGCGACGATCTAAAAGGTGTCGGCAAGACGGAAACACCCGTTTCATCCAATAAAACCAATGCGAAATGGCGGATTCATCCAGCGAAGTTCACCGATGCAGGCAGGCAAGCCATGTCTTACTCCATGTCTTACTTTGACCCCTTTCAATGCCCCTGTTTTCACTAAAGTATTGATTCTATTGACTTAAAATGAAGTGGTGGCTGGGGGCGGAATTGAACCGCCGACACAAGGATTTTCAGTCCTCTGCTCTACCGACTGAGCTACCCAGCCAACCCTTTATTTATTAATAAGCATTTCGCAATATAATGTTCAAACCATATTTGATGTTGTGCTGGTGTTGCGACATGAGAGCAAATGCAACCGCAAGCACTGGCCAAACCGTTGTTCGCCGTCAACATGGTTTGTTACAATACTCGAAGGTGTTCAACCAGCACAAGCGCAGAGTGCGCAGCCCTGAACCACGTCACAAAAATCAATGGAGATCAGACACACATGAAGAAAGCTTCCTCGACGTATGTAATGGGTAGTTAGCCATAGTAAGGGATTTCGAGTTTGCCCGCGACGAAGTAGAGCATAGCGGTCTGATACTCGATGGAGCGATAGCCGCGGGCCTTGCGTTTAGTC
>Ga0181520_10009714_pt1 | contig 13179 bp, 9 predicted proteins | sample PEATcosm2014_Bin_29_FD_132451 | JGI IMG/M metagenome (GOLD analysis project Ga0181520, IMG submission 132451) | Peatland microbial communities from MTU Mesocosm Facility, Houghton, MI, USA - PEATcosm2014_Bin02_30_metaG | ecosystem: Environmental > Terrestrial > Soil > Wetlands > Peat | place...
CGCGTAAGCCGATCTCGTTGGCGAAGAATCTCCTTTTGTTTCATCACTCATAATGAAACACATTTTTACCCAAAAATCAAGCGTTCTATAGCGTTTCGACACGAGAAATGTAGAAACTCCAGTCTGCATCCCGTAGGGATGCAGCGAGAGTAGCCCAGGAGGGGTCCCCGCGAACAGGTCTTCGTTCGCGGGGTAGAGAGCCAGCGAAGCGCAGCCCTGGGAACAGCCCAAACAAATGCCCTGCGCCCCGTAAGGGCTGCTGTGAAACCCCGCCCCCCAGCCAACCCCAGGAATGCCCCAATTCCTCTCCAGGCCCCCGCATCGCACCTTGGCGATTGGGCGTGAAGCCAGAAGCACTCCAGGCGACTACGGCGTTTTCGGGTACTAATCCGATGAAGACCCCTGAAACTACGCTGAATGAGCGATTTGGCCTGTTGGAGTCGAACGAAGACCCTGCAGAGGCAAATTGGTGGAAACCGGGCAACTTTCGGAGACCGATGATGCCAACTGAATAGGCGCTGTTGGGTTATAGGGAGAGTTGCACAAGACAGCGGGAAGAAGGCGATGACCAACCATCGGTACATCATGGAGCGAGAGTTTCCACTTCAGGGGTATTGCGATAGGAATGTACAAATCCATGCTGTCTGCCGCACCACGAGGCAAACGGCCATGCGTTCATGCGCACCGCCGCACAGTGCCGCAGTCTATTCCCGCATTTCCATGACCGGGATTCCGTCCGCCCAAAACTCTTTCGCAACTGGAATGCGAATCTCTCCGGAAACCGCGGTAAACGGGATGGACTTTGCATTCGACACTAGCCGCACGTTAGCAATCTTGCGCGGAATTCCCATCAGGCGAATCTCAGAGCAGGACGCATCCATCACAAAAGCGAAAATGCTTGCGCCCCGCTCGGTGGTGCGGTATTGCGCCTCACCCTGGATAGGGCCATAGGTGCTGCCATGGATCGCCGTCGAGTTATTTTGCACCCACTTGCCGATCGATTCCAGACGCTCGACGAATTCCGGCTGGATCTGTCCGTCCGGTTGCGGCCCCACGTCGAGAAGAAAGTTGCCGCCCCGGCTGATAATCTCCACCATCGAGCGAATCAGCAGATCGGCGCTTTTGAAGTTACGATCCTTGCCACGATAGGCCCAGGTGTCATTGATGGTCATGCAGGCTTCCCACGGCTGGAACTCGTCAGGACGCGGCACTGTAATGGCTTGCTTATCCGCCGCACTGTGGTCCGGGCTATCCAGGCGAACACCTTTCACTGGGATCGCCTTGGGGATGAACTGCTCGGGAGTTGCGAAGTCGCCAGGCACGCCCATGCGATTATTCACAAGCGCCGCCGGTTGCAACCGCCTGACCTCATCGACGAATCGCTCCCCGTCGTAGCGCGCCTGCGCATCCGGATCGACAGTGTCAAACCATACTTCGGCAACAGGTCCGTATCTCGTGAGCAACTCATGCAACTGTAGACCCATGTAATCCAAATAGAGCGGCCATTCCGGGCGCTCCGGCTGTCCGCGATAGTTGGTGGAAGAGAGTTTGCCGGTATCGCGATAGCCAGGGTGATTCATATCTGGCGGAGAATAGTAAAAGCCCAGTGGCATCTGCTTCGCGTGGCAAGCATCGGCGAGTTGGCGCAGGACGTCTTTGCCGTACGGCGTGCGGGTGACCTTGTAATCGGTGTACTCGGAATCGAACATGCAGAAGCCGTCGCTGTGCTTGGTCGTAAAGACCATGTAGCGCTGGCCTGCTCTGCGAGCAAGGTCCACCCACGCATCGGGATCGAAGTGCGCCGGGTTGAATCGCGCAGGCAAGGCGCGATACTCTGCTTCGCCGATTTCACCCGTAGGAGCCATGATGGGCCAGGAGGCTTCTACTCCAGCGACCGAGTACGGACCCCAGTGAATGAACATGCCGAACTTGGCTTGGCGCTGCCAGGCAATCCGATCCATTGCACCAGTCAACGCGCAGAGCGGGCGGGCCTTGAAGGCCATTGCCGCCGTCCCCATGCCGGCAACAAATTCTCTTCTGCTGCACAATCTCTCAGTCGTCATGCAGCTATCCTATCCGACCGTAGAGGACTCGGAAAGCTCTCCCAGAGCCCGTCGCCCATTTCCGGTATCCGATGTGTGTTCTGCGACTTGCAGAAAACTATAAGGCCTTTCAGGGAATCTTCAGTCCCTGCGGATAGGATTCATTTCCGTTACCGATGGGGGCATTTCAAAGTTGCGAACACCCTCCAGACACAACAGCCGCAGGCCAATGCTCCCAGCTCGGCGATTATAGCGGCGGCCGGCAGTATGTGCATGAGGAGTCGATTCAGCTTAGAGTTGTTGTGGTTTTCCGCGGTTGAGATCCAACAGGTCGGCTGCCCCTCTGTCCGGTAATGCAAGGGTAAGGCGAGGAGAAGAACCCGCCGCCCAGGACTTTCAGGAATTGGTGGAAGGTATGTCCGGAGATCCCGGACGGAGAGGTGACGAATGCAAACGAGAAATCGAGTGGTCCGGACGATGCGGGAACTGAGGCGGCGAGGCGGTTACGCTTTGGCGGTTCTATTCACAATAAGCCTATGGTTGGGCGGAGCGGCAACTAGCCGTGCGCAACAGGTGACCGGCGACATCGTCGGCACGGTGCTGGATGCCACCGGCAGTGCACTGCCCAGTGCGGCGGTTGCAGTCAGGAACCAAGGAACCGAAGAAGCCCGCTCGGCCACGAGCAATGCGCAGGGTGAATTCACCTTTACGCTGTTGCAACCCGGCCAATACACCGTCACGGTTGAAGCCAAGGGCTTCAAGAAATTCATCCAGCCGAACGTTCCGCTTTCGGTGGGTGCGCGTTTCCGCGTGGAAGCACATATGGAAGTCGGCCAGGCCGTGGAACAAGTGGAAGTCACGGATGTGCCGCCGGCGCTGCAGACTGACGACGCAACATTGCAGGCAGTGGTTGACAGCAAGCTGGTCGAAGATCTGCCTCTGAACGGGCGCAACTTCGTGCAGTTGGCGCAGGTCGTCCCTGGAGCCAATGAAGGTCCCGCGCATGGCGCCGCAAGCGGTGGCGGCGGAGCCGACTTTCGGCCATCGTCGTCGCTCGTTGTGAATGGGGCGGCCGACGTGCAAAACAACTACATGCTCGACGGAACCGACAATAACGAGCGGCTGCTCGGCCTGCTTGGAGTTCGTCCGTCAATCGACGCGGTCTCGGAAGTGAACGTGATGACCGGCCAGTACACAGCGGAGCTCGGCAGAACCGCCGGTGGGGTGGTCAACGTGATTACCAAGTCAGGCACCGACCGGCTGCACGGATCGCTTTACGAGTTCCTGCGCAACGATCTCTTCGATGCCAAGGATTACTTCGCCATCACCGGCGCCAAGCCTCCGCTGAAGCAGAACCAGTTTGGCGCAAGCCTGGGAGGCCCTATTCGAAAGGGTAGGACGTTCTTCTTCGGTGACTTCGAAGGCTTCCGGCAAAATATGGGCCTGACCAAACTACTCACGGTTCCCACCGCTGCGGAACGCACCTTCGACTTTACCGATGTGGGCGGCGGCGTGCTGAATCCGGCCACGCTCAATCCGATTGCGCTGCAATACTTTCAGCTTTATCCGGCGCCATCGAACACCGGCCTGGCGAATAATTACGTGGGACACCCCGTGCAGGTGCAGAACAGCGAGACCTTCGATGCGCGCGCCGATCATCGCATCAACGACAACAACAGCATCTTCGTTCGCTATTCCTACAACAACACTCACACGGTCAACCCTGGATATCTCCCCACCGCCACTGTCGATAGCACAAGCATCGTCCCTGACGGTGGCATCACGGCTCCAGAACTGGTGCAGAATGTGCTGGGCAACTTCACCCATATCTTCAGCCCCTCGCTTCTGCTGGAGTTGAAGTCGGCATACACACGCATCGATCTCGACACCACGCTGGCCAACAACGGCAAGAACCTGAGCACACTATTCGGCTTGGGCGGCGCTAACTACAACAGCGCGACGACTGGCTTGACGCTTCAGCAGCCGGCCGGATACGAGCCGCTGGGAGATGCTTCCTTCAACCCCAACACCACCTTCGACAGCACCTTGCAGTTCATGGGCGCGCTCTCCTACAGCAAGGGCAAGCACAGCATGAAGTTCGGCGCTGCCTATATCCACAGCGGGGCAAACCAGTTCCAGAATCGCTGGGGACTGGGATGGTATATGTATGTTCCCGCGCCGCCGTATTTCAATTCGATGATCGCCTTCCTCAACGGAGCGCCCTTCCAACTGACGCGCGCCAATCTCCTGCAAACCCAGGACCTGCGCACCAGCGAGCCGGATTTCTATGCGCAGGACAACTGGCGCGTGACCCCCAAGCTGACCGTGACCTTCGGCGTGCGCTACAGCATCTTCACTCCTTACACCGAGGCCAACAACGGCATCGACAGCTTTGACCCCTCGACGGCCACGCTGCTGGTCGCGGGCAAGAACGGAGTCGGAGCAACCGCGGGCGTAACGACGGACTACTTCGATTTCGCTCCTCGCGTGGGCTTCGCATGGTCGCCCAGAACGGGCACGGCGATTCGCGGAGGCTACGGCCGCAGCTACTACCCCGACAACACGGGCGGCGGCATCTACCTGAAGAACCAGCCGTTCGAGTACTATTACGCATCGAATCCATTCTCTGTGTCGCTGTCGCAACCGATGCCTCAGCCCACCGTCATGGCCACGGATCAAGCCGACCTGACCGGCGCGTTGAGCGGCGTGGACAAGGATTTCAAGGCCTCGTACGCCGATCAGCTCAGCATGAATGTGCAGCAGGAAGTCCACAAGTTCGTGGCAACTGTCGGTTATGTGGGAGTGCTCACGCATCGCCAGGCCATGGATCTGCAAATCAACCAGGCGCCGCCCGCGCCTTGCCCGCCGGTTCCGGGGCCTCCCTGCTACTACTCTCGCCAGCCTTACTACGCGCAGTTGCCGAATGTCACCAATGGCATCTCCTACCAGCAGACCCATGGAACCTCCAACTACAACGGACTTCAGGCTTCGGTCGAGCGGCAGTACAACTCGGGACTCATGTTGAACGCCAATTACACTTGGGCGCACAGTCTCAGCGATGTGCTCTCCTTCACCGGTCGCAGCCTTGCGGAAGGCTGGGGGCAGGTGCCGCAAAACCTCGGCTGGTACAACGTGTGGAAGCAGGTTCACGCCAGGGAATACAGCAACTCGGATTTCGACATCCGTCATCGCATCGCCATGCAACTGGCGTACGCGCTGCCTTTCGGCAAGAGCCTCACCGGAGTCGAAGGCCTATTGGTCAAGGGCTGGCACACGAATGGAATGTTCGTCTGGCAGGCGGGCGAACCGTTCACGGTGACCAATTCCTCGCCTGTGTCGAACACCAACGACAACCCTCCAAACAACGGCGACCGCCCGGACTGGACCGGTAAGTGGAAGGTGTCCAAGCCGGGCATCAACGAGTGGTTCGATACCACGGCTTTTACGACTCAAGCCGGCGGTACGCTCGGCGACGAGCCGCGAAACATGCTGTACGGCCCACACTTCCGCCACTTCGATTTCTCCGCAAGCAAAGATTTCGCGATTGCCGAGTCGAAATTCTTGCAATTCCGCATGGAGACCTTCAACCTGACCAACACGCCAAACTTCGATCTTCCCAATGCACAGATGGGAGCTGGAAACTTCGGTACGATCAGCTCGACGCGCTTTGCGCCGCGCCAAATCCAGTTGGCCTTGAAGCTCACCTTCTAACTGCATGAACCCGGGACCAACACAACGACAGAGGGTCGGCCGGATGCCCCAATGGCATCCGGCCCATCCCGGATAACATACAACGTTACGCAAGGAAAAAGGGATGCACAGCAATCTACTTGGAGCGCTCGTGGTGTGTATCGGTCTCGCTGGCTGCGGCGGTGGAGGGGCAAGCCTTATTCCGGCTTCGCCAACCACATTGGTGGCGGCAACGCCGGTTTTCACTCCCGCGGCCGGAGCCTACACTTCCGCCCAATCGGTGACCCTGTCTGACAGCACCAGCGCAGCATCGATCTATTACACGACCAACGGGACGGCGCCAACAACGTCGTCTACTCTTTACACGGGCGCAATAACGGTTTCTTCGACCACCACGATTGAAGCGATTGCCGCCGCTTCCGGGTACACCAGCAGCGCGGTGGCCAGCGGAACATTCACCATCGGTTCGCCCTCCACTCCCGTCACCACCGTCAAAGATGTGGACGGAAACGTCTACGACGTGGTTCAGATTGGGACCCAATACTGGACCCAGCAGAACCTGGCGACCACGCATTTCAGCGATGGCACGGCGATCCCTCTGGCCAGCGACGCGACCACATGGAGCGGTCTCACCACGCCCGCTTTTGGCTACTACAACTTCGACAAGGCCGACAACGGACCCACTTACGGAGCCCTCTACAACTGGTATGCCGCGACGACCGGCACTCTGTGCCCCGCGGGCTGGCATGTTCCAACCTCTGGCGAATGGCAGACTCTGTTTACGTTCGAAGGTGGCATGCAAGTGGCGGGCGGACCACTGAAATCCACCTCTTCGCTCTGGGAAGCGCCCAACACCGGTGCGACGAATTCCAGCGGATTCACAGCGCTGCCGGGTGGCGGGATCGACGGAGATGGATCGAGCGGGCACCTTACGCAGTATGCAAAGTTCTGGAGTACAACGGCTGGAACGGGGTCCGAGACGGCTCTCCCATACTATCTTGGCTATGACGGCACGGGTGTGGGTCCGGACAATTACGCGGCGCAAGGCGGATTGAGTATCCGCTGTTTGCAGAACTAGAGCATGCACAGCACTGAGGCAGATAGAGCTTGCTGGAGTTTCGGGCGAGGAAGACAATGATGAAACGAATCGCGATCGTGATCATGCAAATCGCACTGGCAGCCGGCGCCGGATCGGTTTGCTCCGCTCAGCAGGTCAACCTCAAGGCAGGAGTGGCAAAGGTAGACATCACGCCTGCACCCGATGAGTTTCCCTACCTCGCCTCGGGAGAGAGGCCTTATGTGGGAGTCCATGACCCTGTCTTTGCCCGCGCCTTGGTGCTTGACGATGGAACGAGCGAGGTGGCGATTGTGGTTGTCGATGTCACTACGATTCCGGAGCCGCGGAAACTCAGCAACGCGATTGCCGAGGAATTGATGATCCCCGAGGCGAACCTGATGTTGGCCGCGACCCACACGCATAACGTACCGCTGGTGAGTTATCACGGCGGGGAACCCAATGCGCAGCAGGCCCGCGAAATCGAGCGGGTGCGCCGGGGCGCGCTGGAAGCGGCCCTTCAGGCAAAAGCGAAGCTGCAAACAGCGCGCGTCGCTTTCGGCCGCGGCGAGGCTTGGGTGAACGTCAACAACGGCGAGCAGGCGGGGTTGAAGTTTGCCGTCGATCCACATGGTCCCTCTGACAAGAGCCTCGATGTGCTCGAAATCCAGAACGCTGTAGGCGCACCGCTGGCATTGCTTGCGGACTATGCAACGCATGCGGAAGTCATGTTTCGCAGTGTGACCCGCGGCGACGGCTACGAAGTCAGCGGAGATCTTCCTGGAGCAGTGGCGCGCCTGATCGAAAACCAATCGCCGAATGCGCCCATCGTGCTCTTTGCCAGCAGCGCCGGAGCAGATCAATTGCCCCTTTTCAAGTCGCTTCAACCTGCGGGGCGATTACCTGCCAGCGATGAGGGTGCAGCAGGCTGGGCGCTTCTCGACGTGCTGGCGCGCCGTCTTGCAAGTTCCGTTCTCGATGTTGTCGCTTCCATGCCGGCGGCCGCTGCGCGCGTCACGTTGCGCGCTGCATCCAAAACGGCTTCCTGCCCAGGGCAGCATCTGCGTCCCAACCGGGAGACTGGCTCCGTTGAAGTGGAGGAGAAACCTCCCGTGCAAATTCCGCTGCAAGTGCTTCGTATCGACAACATTGTTCTCGGCGGTGTGGCCGGCGACGTGGCAAGCGAGATTGGCGAGAAGTTCAAAGCCGCTTCGCCCTTGCCGGACTCAACCTTGATCACCATGACTGCCGGCTCTGTCGGATACGTCCTTGGCGATGCCAGCTATCTGCATCCCGGTCATGCAGCGATGGGGTCACTGTTGAAACCTGGATGTGCCGAACATGCCGTGGTTCAAGGCCTGATCGACCTCATCCATGACGATTTTCGATAGCGGCTCTGCTTGTCTCAGGCCTCTGTCCCACGTGGCTTCAACCGAAACCAGTCCTGAAGCCGCCTTTTTTCTTCTTATGGGGTGAGTAAAGATCATGTCATTTCGGAAATATTCTCTTCTTCCTTTTGCGCTATCGTTTGTTGCTACGTTGTTCTTGTGTCATCCATGCGCCTTCGGGCAAGGCCCGGACCGCGACAGCATCCACCATGGCAACGAGTGGATCGACCCAGACCTTAGCGAACCGGCGGGAACGCATTATCATCTCTACTCCACGCCTTCGCGGGGCGCGGGCACACAAGCCAGCTGCCTGATCTACCTGCCGCCCGGCTATGAGAAAGACCAAGAACAACGCTACCCAGTCCTCTACTGGTTGCACGGTGGCGCAGGGAGCCAGCGCGAAGGCGCATGGATGGTCGAGCGCATCGACGCGGAGATTCGCTCGGGCAAGTTGCCGCCGTTTCTCGTTGTCCTCGTGCAGGGCTTGCCGGATGTGCGCTACATCAACTCGAAGGATGGCACGCGCCCGGTCGAGGATGTCATCGTTCGCGACCTGATTCCGCACATCGACGCGACCTATCGCACCATTGCCACGCGGCAGGGCCGCGCCATCGAAGGAATGTCGATGGGTGGTTTTGGCGCGCTGCGGTTGGGATTCAAGTATCCGCAGTTGTTCGGCGCAGTCTCTGCGCTGGCCCCGAGCATCAAGCCCATGCAGCAGGAACCCGAGGTGGTGCGCGAGCCCTTCGGTAACGATCTGGCCTACTGGGATCAAACCGGTCCGTGGAGTATCGTCAAAGAAAATGCTGCGGAGATTCGCGGCCGGACGAAGGTACGCCTGTTGGTTGGTGACCAGGACCCGCTGCTGGCGCCTGTCCGGGAGTACGATGCATTGTTGACCGCGCTCGGAATCGAGCACCAGTTTGCGGTCGTCGCCGGGGCGCATCACCGCTACGACGAGATCGTCTCCCGGCTCTCGGGCGATGCGCTCCAGTTTTGGAAAACGGCCTTCCTCCCATAGATTGCGGGCGCGGCCCGTGCTAAGATTCGGAAATTGTCATGCGAGTACTTGTTGTCGAAGACGATCGCGAAGTCGCCGACTATGTGCGGCGCGGTCTGGAGGAGGAGAACTACCTCGTCCAGGTCTGCTTCGATGGCGCGACAGCGCTGAACACCGCCGAGCGCGCAGCCTTCGACATAATCGTGCTAGACATCATGCTGCCCCACCTCGACGGACTGGAAGTTACCCGGCGGCTGCGGCGATTGAAGGTGCGCACACCGATTCTGCTGCTGACTGCGCGCGATGCGCCAGAAGACATCGTGCGCGGCCTCGATGCCGGCGCCGACGACTATCTCACCAAGCCCTTCTCCTTCGAGGTGCTGCTGGCGCGCATCCGTGCGCGCACCAGGATTGTGGAAGCGCAAGCAGGCGAGATCTTGCGCTATGCCGACCTGGCCATGGACCTGGCTCGACATGAAGTCACGCGCGGCCGGACCGCGCTCAAGCTGACCAGGACGGAGTTTCTTCTGCTCGAATGTCTGCTGCGCGCCGCTGGCCGAGTGGTTCCGCGGGACCGCATGCTCGACCGCGTCTGGCCCGATCGAGAAGTCAGTTACAACAACCTTGAAGTCTTCATGGGCTTCCTGCGCGACAAGGTGGACCAGCCGGGCCTGACCCGCCTCATCCACACCGAACGCGGCATAGGCTACAGCCTCAAGGACTACTAATGCTCCAGAATATCTCAATCCGCTTCCGCCTGACCGGTTGGTATCTGCTCAGCGTTACTCTGATCTTCGGCGTAATGGGCGTCGGCAGTTGGCTGGCCATGCGCGCCAGCATGTACGGCGCGATCGACGAGGAACTCGACCATCGCATAGTGAACCTTCATGACTTCTGCGCTGCACATCCCACATCCACTGTCGATGAGTTACGGCGCGAACTGGAGCGCGCAGCGCAACTCACATGGGGAGGAGGGTTGTTTCAGGTCTTCGCGGAAGACGGCACTCTCGTATTTCAATCGGAAGGACTGGCCCGCCACGGCGTTACCACCCAGGCTCCGCGGATGCAGGGCGAAAAGGCTACGCACCGCAACATGGAGCCGATGAATTGGCCCGTGCGCCTGGGAGCGCGGCGCGAAAGCTTCAGCGGCAAGACGTGGATTGTCGAAGTGGGTGAGCCGCTCAACTTCGTCGCAGTCTCATTGCGCGATTTCTCGCGCTTGTTGTTGCTTGCCGTGCCGGTGCTGATCGTGATGGGCACGCTGGCAAGCTACGGAATCAGCGGGCGCGCCCTAGCCCCGGTGGATTGGATCATTCGCGATGCACGCTCCATCAACTCCGGCAATCTGTCTGATCGCCTCTCGCTCCCTCCGGCACACGACGAACTGCGCCGGCTTTCGGAGACTCTTAACTCCATGCTCGATCGAATCGAACGCTCCGTGCGCCATATTCAACAGTTCACCGCGGATGCTTCGCACGAGTTGCGCTCCCCTCTGACGCTGATCCGAACCGCCGCAGAGTACGCCTTGCGCAGAGAGAGAAGCCGCGAGGAACTGACCGAGGCCATGGTCAGAATCCAGCGGGAATCGGAGCGCTCGACTCACTTGATCAACGATCTGTTGCTGCTGACCCGAGCCGACGCAAACGTGGATCTAGCGCCCAAGGAGCCTGTCTGCCTGGCCAGCACTGTTCAGGAAGTGATGGAGAGGATTGCGCCGCTCGCTGTCGCTCAGCAGATCGCAATGCACTGCGAGGGAGGAGATTCGAGCCTGTTTGTGCTTGGCGGGCCGCAATTGCTTGAGAGGTTGGTCTACATCCTGTTGGACAATGCTCTCAAGTACACAGGGGCCGGAGGCGAAGTGTCGGTCAAGCTGGCCAGCCACGACAGCGAGGCGATCCTGACTGTCTCCGACACGGGCATTGGAATTAGTGCAATCGACCTGCCCCATGTTTTCGACCGCTTCTGGAGAGCGGACAAGGTTCGTTCGCGCCAGGAGGGCGGAAGCGGGCTGGGCCTCTCTATCGCCCAGAAAATTGCGGAGCAAAGCGGCGGCCAAATTACGGTGGTGAGCGAAGCGGCTTCTGGCTCGCGTTTTATTGTGACTCTTCCATTGGTATTTGGCGTTTCGGCCAAAGGCTTTTTGCACACGCCGGATTCTTCTCGCGCCTGAGACGAAAAGGCTGCCACAAGCGTAGATTCGACAAGATTCTACTGCTTTCAGGGAATCTTAAGCGGGGCTGCGGATAATCAGGTTGTGAATCACCACGCTCCCATGAATGAAGTCAAGATCACCGCATCTTCCTTTTCCGAGGCACAGCCGAGTTCATTTGTCTTTCCGGGTGCAAAATCATCCGGCCAAACGCGCCGAAGCCGACGCAGTCCATGTGGGATTGTGGTTGTGCTCGCCCTGGCTTGCCTCTCCGCATCGGTTGCCGCGCAGGAGGCGGAAAAGCCAGCTAGCGCGCGCACTCGCGCCGAGGATACGGTCGGCTATTTCTACGGCCCCGCCTACAAGACTCCATTCATCGTTTCAACATCAAGCCCGGGAGGCGCGGATATCGCTCGCAACTCCATCGAGTGGATTCACCATGACCGCTGGCGCTACGGCAGCAATCTGCTCGACATGAGCCTGCGCAAGTCCAGCAACATCGAACCTGCCGTGGGTGGCGGCACGGGAGCGCTGGAGCCTTACCTGGTATTGCGCTCAGGACTGGGCTTGAAACAGGTTTTCACTGATCGCTTGAGTCTGCCTTCGTTGCTGCGCGACATCTCGCTTGAAGGCGGCGCCAACCTCGAATCGAAGAACTCCGCGTTCGCCCCGGAAGAACGCACTCTCTATCTTGGTCCGGTCTTGCAATTCAACGTGCCCCGCGGAATGTTGAACCTTGGCGTTCACTTCCGCAAGGAGTGGAACCACGAAGGCATTCTCGGAAAAGAAGAAAGCTACGATCCGGACCTGAACCTGGAACCCTCCTGGAATCTCCCGATTCGATTGGCGCGCGTTGAATTGATCTGGAGCGGATTCGCAGATATCAACACGCCCAAGGGGGAGGATTCCTTCGGCGTGCAGATGCAGACAGAAGCGCTCGCACGTACTCAGTTGGCTGTCGACCTTGGTACTCTCGTTGGCCGGCACAAGGCTGGTGTGGATGTGGGTTGCGGCCTTGAATACTGGCACAACGAGTACGGCAAGCCTGCGGGTTCCACCCCAGGCGCGGATGAGTTTACACCGCTGTTCGCCGTCACTGTCCACTTGCCCGGCGGAAGATTCTGAATTGCTGTTAGGCGCGGCGGAAGTTCGCGCAAGGAACGAATACCATGAATCGCTGGTCACGCAGAAGTTTTCTGAAGAGCAGTCTGACGGCCTCAACAGCCGCGGTTGTCGCCGCAAGAGGCGGCGAGTCGGCTTGGGCGCGGGCCCCTACTGTCGAAGAGCACGATAAAGATCCGATTGCCTCGGAAGGCTCGATCCCTCGCGCGGCGGCTATCGCGATTGCCGACCTGCTGGATCACGGCGCACGCCTTCGCTCCGGGCAGAAGGTGTTGATTCTCGCCTATCTCGACGGACTCTACGGTGGCGACAATCTTGTTGACCGGGACGCGATTCACTGGATACAGCGCGCGGCGGAATCGCGCGGAGCAAAAACGGAGACGATGTGGGTGGATATGCCCGCGCGTGTTCACGAGTGGCAGTTTCCCGACCAGGTGAGGGCGGCTATGGACCGCAACGACCTGGTGATCAATCATTCCTTCGATCTGGTTGTCGAGGAGATCCTTGCGTTTCGCCAGTATGTCGAGCGAGATCGCAAGATCCCCATGGTGCGCAACTTCGCCACTACCGCTCCGCTGCTCTGCACCGCATGGGCGCAAACGCCGCAGGAACTGGTCAGCGAGATTCGCTACCAGGCTGCCTTGCGCATCAAGCCTGGACTCCCATGGCAATTGACCGATCCGAACGGCACTCATCTCGAAGGGGTGGTGATGTCGGCGCGCAATCCGTCACAA
>Ga0181520_10009718_pt1 | contig 13177 bp, 15 predicted proteins | sample PEATcosm2014_Bin_29_FD_132451 | JGI IMG/M metagenome (GOLD analysis project Ga0181520, IMG submission 132451) | Peatland microbial communities from MTU Mesocosm Facility, Houghton, MI, USA - PEATcosm2014_Bin02_30_metaG | ecosystem: Environmental > Terrestrial > Soil > Wetlands > Peat | place...
AAAGTGTCAGGGATGTCCCCGGTCTGAAATGTCAGGGATGTGCCCGGCTGCACACAGTGGTCAGTGAACAGTGGTCAGTAAAAACCCGTGGCTGTGGTCTTGGTTCATGCTTTGATTGTGCGCCTTTGAGAGATAATTCTCCGCAACGATTTTCTGTGCCGCTGCTACGCGCCGTTCATTGGATGCTGAAGCTGCTCCTGGGAGCGCGGGACGGCCGATGCGGCCGCAGAATCCCACAATGGAATAGCGGTTCACGCGGCAGCGCTCAAGCAAACAAAATACACATGGGCGTGGCTGCCGCAACGCTTTTGCCTTCGCGGGCCAGCTCGCCGCTGAGTGGATTCCGCCGGAGGACGGTGATTTGATTCGAGTCCGGATTGGCCACCAGCATCCAAGTTTCCGTCGGGTCGAGCACAAGGTTGTGCGGAGTCTTGCCGTTCTGGTCAAATCGTCCACCGGGCGTCAGGCTACCGGTCTTCTCATCGGCATGGAAGAGATAAATCGAGTGATTGCCGCGATTGGCAAAATAAACAAACTTGCCATCCTTTGATATAGCCGTGTCGCTGGCGTGGGTGTCGCCGGTGTATCCAGCAGGCAGCAGATGGATGCAGTCGGCCAGCTTCAAGCTGCCGTCGGTCTTGTTCCACTCCAACACGTCCACGGTTGAATTCAGTTCATTGATGGAGTAGGCGGTGTGCCCATTGGGGTGGAAGTGCATTGTCCGCGCGCCGGCGCCTGGTTTGGTCTGATAGGTTCCTGCCGGAGTCAGCGCCGCCGTTTCGGTATTCAGCTTGTAGATGTGGATGCAATCGCCGCCCAGGTCGTTGATATAAGCAAACCGGTTGTCGGGCGAGTAGGAGACAAAATGAGCGTGGGCGCTCTGTTGCTGGTTAGGGTCAGGGCCGTGTGCGGTGTAGTGCTCGCTCCAAACAGCGGGGCTGAGCTTGCCGCCAGTAACCAGGAAACTAGCCGCGCTGCCGCCCTCGTAGTCGGCAGAGATCAGCACGCGGCCGGTGTGGTCCAGCGCCACATGGATGGTTCCGATTCCCGCCGAGTTCCGCGCGGAGAGCGGCTGCAACGCGCTGCCCGCAACACGAAAGCTGCTCACTTCGCCGGTCGGCTTGCCGTTAAAGGAATCCAACTCCGAGGCGGCAAACAAAAACTTGTGGTCCGCCGAAAAGGTGATCGTGCTGGCGTCGTCCAGCTTGGCCGGGTTGCCCAGAGGCGTCAATCCACCGCTGGCCGCATCCCAGGCATAGGTCAGGATTCCCTGCGCTGAGGCCGTGCCGACAAAGACGATTTGGCGTTTGGAGCTGGCGGCGGCAAAACTTGGCGCGGCGGCAGTAGCAAGCGTTGCGGCTGAGGCAAACTTCAGGAAATGGCGGCGAGAGAGTTTTTTCATGGCGATTGCAATTGTCGCCGAGTAGACCTGCTGGCGGCAAACGGCTCGATGCAAGGTGTCCAGCAAAAATCCCAGACCGCAAAAATGCGTCCTGGGATTTCTGCGATCCGCTGTTGCTTTCGGACGAGAAGTTATCGAACTAACTCAATGACGACTTCGATGTCCAGGTGGCGTGTGCTGCCGGGAATGTCGAGCGAGCCGATCAGCATTGGCTTGCCGGGGGTCAGCAGCGAGGTGTTATCGAGAGTTGCCTGCCGGATCACCGGGTTGAATTTGTAGACTCCCGTCTGTTCTTCCGAGATGCTGGACTGCTCCAAGTTCGAATACACCTCGACGCCGGTCGTGAATTCGCGTAGATGCGCGTTGATATTCAGCCCTACATCCTGATACTGAATCTCCGTCGCACCGGGAGTTTCTGCATTCTTGGATACTGTGGCGATGGGAACCTTGCTGCCGAGCCTTACTCTGCAGTTCCTATATTTGTTTTCCGGGTCCACGTTGAGAGTCAAGGCAAGATGCTGCACTCCGATTCGCTTGACGCCTTCCATCTCGGTAATCGTATAAGTCAGCCGATAGGTCGTCGGTGCTACCTCGATCTTCGTTTCGCTTGCCTTGGGCGCGAGCGTATCCGCCTGCGCAAAGGTTCTTGCACTGCCGCAGCAGATCAGCAGCGCGATTACTACAATTCCGATTCTCCGCTTCATTGTTTTTCTCCTCTTCACTCGTTGGTTGGATTGGATTGCTGATCTTCTGTGCCGGATTGGCCGATTAACTTCTGAAACTCTGCCTCGCGGGCCACTTCCTGCCTTGCTCGCTCTTCTGGGTTCAACATCGCCATCACCTGCGGATCGCCGGTATGAACCGCGTGCAGCAGCAGCTTTTCCTCGTTGGTGAGCGGCTCGGCGGGCGCGGGATGGCTGGGGGCGCGCAGATCGCTGAGCAGCCGCGCTTCTTCGGCGCTGATCGGCGGCTTCTTTCGCGCGGGCTTCCTGATTTTGTTTGGAGCGACTGGCTCCGGCGGCAGCAGCAATGCTTGTTGGTTGACCGATGCCGATTCCGACGGAAGCGCGTGCTGCCGGGCCTGCGTGGGTGTCTGCCCATGCCGATGAATCGCCATAATCGCAACCAACAACAGAACGGCAACCACGCCCGCGAAAGCCATGCCCCACGCCCATCGCGGAGCCACGGCCCTACGTGCCGCGACACGCGCTTCCATCGCCGCCAGGATGCGCCGCTCCATGCCCGGAGGCGCTTCGGCGTCGCGCAAACCGGCGAATACTTTTTCGATTGCTTGCTCGGAATTTTTCATCGCTCACCTCCACTTGCTTCGAGCCGCTCACGCAATCGCGTTCGCGCGCGGAAGAGCAGCGCTCGAACCGCCGACTCGCTCCTGCCCAGCAGTTCGGCTATTTCCTGCGTTCCCAGCTCCTCGACGGCGGCAAGCTGTAGAACGTGGCGCTCCGCTTTGGGCAACCTCTCCATCTCGCGCAGCACGGCTGCCATGCGCTGCGCCTCGCTGAGCCTCTCGTCGGCTGGCATTCCGGCGGCAACCAGGCTATCCGCGAAGCTCTGGTCGATCTGCTCCGGGCGGATGCGCCGCTTGCGGTCGAGGGCCAGATTCCATGCGATGCGCACCAGCCAAACGCGCATCTCGCGGATTTGCTGAAGCGACTGGCGGCGTTCGATCACGCGGACAAAAACTTCTTGAACCACGTCCTCGGCCTCGGCCGGGCTGCGCAAGACGGAGTGGGCCACGCGAAAGAGGAGCCGGGAGTGGGTCTCCACGAGAGCCGTGAGGTCAACTTCCGCCTGCACGCTCTCCGTGGATAACAAAACCAAGCTGCCTTCCTCGAATGAAGCCATACGCCCCTTCTATTTAGACAGACGGGCGAGAGCCGATCTAGCTCGACTTTATTTCAGGAGGCATTGCAGGCGGTTTTTGGCGCAATGATCAGATTGGACGAAGATTCCCTCGGGGGCTAAAGCCCGTACTTTTCAGATAATGCCTGTACTTTTCAAGCTGACCCGCTACAGTTTTTTGCCGCCCATTTTGCCTCAGGGAGCAAATCTGTAAAAATAGAAGTATGACGACTGCTAGCATTTCACCCCAAGTCTTTACCGGCCGCATTGGCCGGATCGAGGTCTCCGCCACGATGGCCGTGGCCGCTGAGGCCGCCAAGCTGCGCGCCCAGGGCGTCAACCTCGTCGATTTCGGCGCAGGCGAGCCGCACTTCTCTACGCCGCAGCCGATCAAGGACGCGGCCATCGCCGCCATCAACGCCAACTTCACGCGCTACACCGTCGTGCCAGGCATTCCCGACGTGCGCAAGGCCATCGTGGATCGCCACGCCGCCGACTTCGGCTCCGACTACGGACTGGACGAGGCCATCTTTACTACCGGCGGCAAGCTGGCGCTCTTCAACACGATTCAAATCCTGGTCGATCACGGCGACGAGGTGATTCTGCCCGTCCCCTACTGGGTGAGCTTCAAGGACATCATTCAGTACGCCGGCGGCAAGGTGGTGCTACTGGAGACCAAGGAGGAGGAGAACTTCCGCATCACGGCTGACGCTATCGAGAAGGCGATCACGCCCAAAACCAAGGCGATCATCCTCAATTCGCCGTCGAATCCGGCAGGCTCGGTGGTCTCGGCCGAGGATCTGGAGCGGATCGTTCACCTGGCGCACGAGCGCGGGATCTACCTGCTGCTGGACGAGTGCTACGTCTATCTGAACTATGCCGGCAAGCCGGTCAGCGGCGGCTCGTTTACGTGGGCGAAGGAGCATCTGGTCATCCTCGGCTCGCTGTCAAAGACTTACGCGATGACGGGCTGGCGGGCGGGCTTTGCGCTGGCCTCGAAGGCAGTGACGGCGAATCTGAGCAAGCTGCAATCGCAGAGCACCTCGAACGCCACCAGTATTGTGCAGAAGGCGGCGATTGCGGCTCTGACCGGCTCGCAGGAGTGCGTGACGGAGTTTCGCGCCGAGTTTATTGATTTGCGCGACTATATGCTGGAGCGGGTGAGGGCGATTCCCGGCGTTACCTGCACGAAACCCGAGGGCGCCTTCTACGTCTATCCCAACATCGGCGCCTACCTGGGCAAGGGCGGCATCAAGACGGCGACGGAGCTGGCCACCAAACTGCTGCATGAGGCGCATGTCGTCACGGTGCCCGGCGAGGCCTTCGGGACGGCGGAGCACATCCGCATCTCCTACCCGGTGACCAAGCAGAACATCGACGAGGGCGTGCGGCGAATGAAGGAGTACCTGGGCAAGCTGGCATAAACGGCCGCGCCGATTCGAGCACTTCTTCCCAGCTCCCAAAAGCGGGAGCTGGGATACCCTGTATTTCCGCTCTGTTTTGCCATGTGGGACTGCTAAAACCCACTCCAGCATGGGCCAAGCCGCTCAGCGGGAAGTTTGGCGCGGAAAAAAATTCATTTCCCCCTGTGCAAACGTTGTGCCTGTCGGGTAGGATGGGTTTTCAATGTCGAAGCCTATTGATTTTCGCCCTGTGATACTTGCCGGAGGCAGCGGTACCCGCTTCTGGCCCCGTTCGCGTCGCGCCCACGCCAAGCAGGTTCTGGCGTTGGACGGCGAGCGCTCGATGATTCAGCAGACCGTGGAGCGGCTGAAGCCGCTGGCGACGCTGGAGCAGACCTGGGTCATCACCAACGAGTACCTGGCCCACGAGATCTCTGATCAGTTGAAGGGCGTGCCCGCCGGACAGATCGTTCAGGAGCCTGTGGCCCGCAACACCGCACCCGCCTGCGGACTGGCCGCCTTCCTGATCGAGCGCCAGAACCCCAACGCGGTGCTGGGCATCTTTCCCTCCGACCACGTGATTGCCGACGAGCCGCGCTTCCTGAAGGCGCTGCAAAAAGGCATCGCCGTGGCCGCCGTCAGCGACCACATCGTGGTGCTGGGCATTGAGCCGACTCGCGCCGAAACCGGCTACGGCTACATCGAGACCACCGAGTACACCAGGGACGACGCCGCCCTGCACGTGCGCCGCTTTATTGAGAAGCCGAACCAGAACCGCGCCGATGAGTTCATCGCTGCGGGCAACTACTACTGGAACTCTGGTATGTTTTTGTGGTCGGCGCGGACGCTTGCGAATGCTGTGCGCGAGCACCTGCCGGAGACTGCGCCACTGCTGGAGGCCATCGCCGCCGCTTACGGCACGCCTCAGTTCGAGGAGGTCTTCCGCGCGGCCTATCCCAAGTGCGAAAACATCAGCGTGGATTATGCCGTTCTGGAGCCGCGCTCGGCCAAGGGCGAGCATCTCTCGCATCTCTACTGCATTCCGGCGGAATTCTCATGGAACGACCTCGGCTCCTGGGCCTCGCTCTACGAGTATCAGGTGGAGACGCGGTTGCGCGGAGACGGCGAAGGAAATGTATCGGAGACCTCTGGCCACACCGCCATCGACGCCAGCAATAATTACATCTATGCCCCGCGCAAGTTTGTGGCGCTGGTCGGCGTCGAGAACCTTGTCATCGTGGACACCGAGGACGCGCTGTTGATTGCTCACCGCGACCACTCGCAGGATGTGGGCAAGATCGTCAAGGAGCTGGGTCTGAGCGGGAGGACGGATTTGATCTGAGGGCGACAATCAAGGTCTCATTTGGTATACAATGTGCACATGAGTGCCACTATACCCAATGCGACTGCGATGATTCATGTCCGCGTGGATCAGAAACTGAAAACGAAAGCGGCCAAGGCGCTTGATGCGATGGGCTTGAGCCTGTCGGACGTTGTGCGCTTACTTCTGACGCGCATTGCCGCCGAGAAGGCGCTTCCCTTCGAGGTGCGGGTTCCGAATACTGTGACCAGAGCGGCGATGGAAGAGATTCGGCGCGGCAATCTCCATTCGGCATCCAGTGTTCGAGAATTAATGGATCAACTGAATGCGAAAGATTGAGTGGACGCGCCAGTTCAAGCGGGATTACAAGCGTACGAAGGCCAGCTCCAGGTATCGCGACGATCTTGAGACGCTGCTTCCCGCTGTACTGGATAAGTTGGAGGTCGATCAGGAGCTTGATCCCAAGTTCAAAGATCATGCCCTCACCGGCGAGATGGCTGGTTTTCGGGAGTGTCACCTGCGGCCGGATTTGCTGCTGGTCTATACGAAAGCCGAAGCCCCACCCAGCTTGATCTTGATGCGCATCGGCTCTCACAGCGAACTTTTCTGATTTAGCAATCAGAAATGCAACATCTTGGGTCAGACATCAGAGAAAACATACAAGGAGTTGACAAGCCGCTTGATGCAGCTGGGATTGCACTTGGATTACTTCCTTCAGACAACGATCGCCGGGGACTTCAGTCATGAATTGCCAGATGCACCATCCTTTCTGCATTCTTGGCGGATGGATGTGAGACCACGCACTACGCCGCCACAATCACGGCCAGCGGCTTCACTTTCTTGCGCTTCTTTTGCGAGGCAAGCCAAAGGTCGTGCTGGGCCTGAAGACGAAGCCAGAAATCCGGTTCTGTGCTGAATGCCACTGAGATGCGCAAGGCCATATCCGCTGAGATGCCAGCCTTGCCTTTCAGTACGCGGGAGAGCGCTGGCCGCGTGACGCCAAGATGCCGCGCAACTTCGGTTACGGACCTGTCCTCAAGGTAATAGGCAAGAATCCTGCCGGGATGGGATGGATTGTGCGTCTGCATGGCGCGAGCCCCTTTCCTCAGTGGTAATCCTGATCATCGACGAGAATTGCATCTTCTCCATCGAAGCGAAATGTCAGCCGCCAATTTCCACTTACGCCACAATCTCCAACCCCTTTTTGTCCACCAGCGAAAGCAGTTTGAGCGAGGCTCCCTGGGGATGTTTTTCTCCGCGCTCCCATTTGCTGACCAGACTGGGCGTCACATTCAAGTATGCCGCAAAGACGGTTTGGCTGGTATTCTCGCGGGTGCGCAAGGCGCGAATCTTCTCCGGCGTCATTGCCTGAATCGGCGTCAGGCAAAGCGCGTCGAATTCGCGCATGGTCTTCTTGTCGATTCCGCCTACGCGGTATAAATCGTTCACTCCCTCGTGAATGGAGGCCATGATCTTGCTGCGATACTTATTTGGCATTTTCTTCCTCCGGATCTTCCACTTTGAAGAGCGCGCCATCTTTCACTCGTTGCTTCATCTCTGCGTCTGAGTACCCAAGATAAATTTCCGCATATCTACGAAAAGCGACAAGTTCGACTGACCTGATATTGGCCTTGTCCTTCTTTTCAAAGCCATGGACGAAAACGGCTCGATCGTTCTGCTTGAAGAGAATGATTGACCGCGATCCGCCGGACTTGCCTTCCCCGGATCACGCGATACGCTGCTTGATTACCCGCCTCCGAGATCAGCTTCGATTACGCCTTCGTTCGCAAGCTGGCCGGCATTCCATAGATCGGCATCGGTAATGCGAGACTTCCGGGCGAAACGAGCAAATGGCTTGCCCTTCTATACCGAAAGCGTCTTGCCATCAGCCTTGCCCACACCCAGAAGTATAGCACTAAGTGACAGGTTAATAATCTCGGTGATTGGCAAAAACGCATTGGCAGAAATCATCAAATAGCGGCCCTCAGCGGACGCGCCGAGTTGATTGCAGGCGACAGAACCGGCCGCTTCCACTAGACTGGATGCAATCAGGCAAGCAGTTCGGCGAGGAGGTTTCCATGAGCGAAAAATTATCGAGTACGGCACGGGGGCAGGGACGTCGCGATTTTCTCAAAGCGGGCGGGGCGGTGGCCGCCGCGCTGCTGGCTCCAACGGCGATGGCCGATACTCCGAAGGCTTACCCCGGCCTTCCCTCGAACCCCAAAACTCCGACGGCGCTGCCCACGCGCAATCTGGGCAAGACCGGCTACAAGGTGGGAATCTTTTCTCTCGGCGGGCAAGGATCGCTGGAGAGGCCCAACAACTTTGACGTGGCCGTGCCCATCATCGAGCGCGCGCTGGATATGGGCGTCAACTACATCGACACCTCGTCGATCTACGGCGGACCGGAGCGCTGGAGCGAGCAGTATGTGGGCCGGGTGATGGCCCATCGCCGCAACGAGGCATTCCTGGCCACCAAAACCATTCTGCGCACTCGCGAGGGATCGCTGCGCATGATCGAAAAATCCCTCGAGCTGCTGAAGACCGATCACATCGACCTCTGGCAGTTGCACGACATCGGCACGATGGCCAATGTGGATGCGATCTTCGCCAAGGGCGGCGCGATCGAGGCGCTGACCGAGATGCAGGAGCAGAAGGTGGTGCGCAACATCGGCATCACCGGCCACTACCGGCCAGACTGTTTAATTGAGTGCATCAAGCGCCATCCCTTTGACACGGTTCTGATGGCCATCAACGCCGCCGACCCGCACCACTACAGCTTCAACGACGAGCTGCTGCCGCTGGCGGTGGAAAAGCAAATGGGCATTATCGGCATGAAGATTCCCGGACGCGGGCGGATTCTCTCGACATGGACGCCGCCGCCGATTGAGGAACAGAAGCACTCGTGGGAGGGAATGGTGGTGCAGGCCTCGACGCGCGGAACCATCACCATGCGCGAGGCGATGTACTACGCGCTCTCGCGGCCGGTCAGCACGGTGATCATCGGCTGCGACACGGTGCCGCAACTGGAAGAGAATGTGAATCTGGCGCGCGAGTTTACGCCGCTGAGCGACAGCCAATTGGCGGAGTTGGTGAAGCGCGCCGAGCCGGTGAGCAAGCAGTCGCTCTTCTTCCGCTTCTACAACCATACGTAAGCATCGGGACGAAAGAGATCCCAGGCCGGGCGCAGCACCAGACCTGGGATTTCATCAATGCGAGTAACTTATTGTTCGGACGATACTGCTCGATTATTCCCCATCGCTTGCCTTCTCCATTAACCTAGAGACGGGAAGAACGGAAAGCTCATCATGCCTCAATCTCAAATCAAGTTTGGCACCGACGGCTGGCGCGCGGTTATCGCCGACGACTTTACCTTTGCCAATGTGCGGATCGTTGCCGAAGCCATCGCCGCTTACATTCACGCCAAGGAAGAGCCGGCCAAGGGCCTGTGTATCGGCTACGACACCCGCTTCGGGTCAAAGAATTTCGCGCGCATCTGCGCTGAGATTGTGGCAGCGACCGGCATACCAGTGCAGCTGGCCAACGGGATCACGCCCACGCCGGCGCTCAGTTGGGCAGTGCGTGAACGCAAGGCCGCCGGCGGCATCATGATCACCAGCTCGCACAATCCGGCGCAGTGGAATGGCGTAAAGTACAAAGGCTGGTACGGCGGCTCGGGCAAGCCATCGATGATCGCCGAAATTGAGTCGCGCCTCGGGCAGCCGGTTGTTCGACCTGCGCAGCCCGCCATCATAGAGGAGGTCGATTTTCTGCCGCCTTATCTTGCCGCCATCGAGAGCTTTACCAGCCTCGATAAGCTGGCAAAATCCGGAATGAAGTTTGGCATCGACTCGATGTACGGCGCGGGCGGGACGATCATCTCTGAGATATTCAACCGCCTGGGCGTCGCTCATGTGCAGATTCGCGGCGAGGTCAACCCGCTTTTTCCCGGCATCAATCCCGAGCCGATCGAACCGCACATTCGCGCGCTGGGCGAAGCGGTGGTGGCCAACGGCTGTCAGGCAGGACTCTGCACGGACGGCGACGCGGACCGCATCGGCGCGACGGACGAACACGGCAACTTCGTCGATCCGCACAAGATTTATTGTGTTCTGCTCAGTTGGGCGCTCAAGTACAAAGGCTGGCCCGGAGCCGTAACGCGCGCCTTCAACACCACCAAGATGCTAGACCGCATCTGCGCCAAGCACGGCCGTGAGTTGATCGAGCATGGCATCGGTTTCAAGTTTGTCTGCGACTATATGCTGGAGCGCGAGATTCTAATGGGCGGCGAGGAGTCGGGCGGCATCGGCTTTCAGCGCCACCTGCCGGAGCGCGATGGACTGTTGAACGCGCTGCTGCTTGCCAACGTGATGGCCGTGGAAGGCAAGACGCTCGGTCAGCTAGTCGCCGATCTGCAAGCCGAGTACGGTGAGCATCAGTATGGCCGCATCGATCTGCACATTTCTGAAGCCGTGAAGAACGGCGCAATTGCGCGGGCGCGGGCATTGAAGAAGGGCAACCCGGTCTTCGCCGGAATGCCGATTCTGCGCCAGGAGACGCTGGACGGCGTGAAGTTCTACCTCGACAACCCCGAAGCGAAGATGAAACCGAATGCCGCCGAAACATGGCTGCTGCTGCGCGCCTCAGGCACCGAACCGCTGATGCGGATTTATACCGAGTCCTGCTCGAAGGAATCCGTCGCCAAGCTGCTGGAATCGGCGCGGGCGTTTGCGCTGAGCGGGTAAAGGCGCTTCTATCACCTGAACATCCGCGCATCGAAGACGAAAGGTTGCGGCGGGTCGATCTGCAACTCGCTGATGCGGGGATGGAGGGAATTGACGAGTACATTCCACTCAGCGCGAATGGGGACCGAGGGAACCATCATTGCCAGCGAAGAGCGGTTGCGTATCCAGGCGTCACCCAGAGCGTTGGTTGCCGCGTTGTCCGTCCACCACGCGGGCGGCAGTTCAGGAGCCTCAATGGTCCGCGCCGGTTCTCCTGCCGGCAAGATTGCAGAGATGTAGACCAAGTCATCCGGCGCCTGGCCGGGTTCCAGATGGACGAATAACTCGATGGCCGCCAACGCCAGAGAGGAGGAGAAATAAACCATCGGCAGGCCGCGCGAATTCCAACGCCCGCCGAAGCGACGCGCTCCCTCGCCGGAGAAGGCGGCATAGGGTTCGCGGCAGATTCTCCAGATGCGCATCAGCTATAAACGCCGTAATTGATGCGGCCCAGCAGGTCTTCTACCTCGCGCACTCCGGGATCGGTGTCCAACTGGTCCAGCGGGCAGCCGCCGCGCAAGGCGCGATTGGGCGTCTTAAGCCATTGCGTCGCTTTTTCCTCAGTGCCCAGCGTCTCGGCTGCTGTGGCAAAGACCTGGGCCAGCCGGACTGTGCGGTCGGATTCAGCCGCGGTGAGGCGTATGTTACGGGTAAGCCGCCGGGTGAGAGTGCGCTGGGGAATTCCGATTTTGGCTGAGATCTCCGATTGGCGCAGATTCAACCGCTTGGCCAACAGAAAGAGCGCCTCGGCCGGCAGCCCTTCGCGCACCAGTTCAGCCAGTGCGCCGCCTAGATTCGCAGGCTTGCCAAGAACGAATTCGCCGCCCAACACATTGGGCACGGTAAAGGTTGCCATGGCGGACCTCCGAGTTCAGTATACGCCATTTGGCTAATAATAATGAGCCATTTTTACGCAATCACGGCAACCTTAGCCCGTTTGCCCAGCCGGACCACGATTCGGGTGGGCAGGGCTGTGACGGAGATATGAGCGCCTGCGGCTGGTTCGCCATCGAGCTTGACTGCCTTTTCGGCGATCTTGCGGTTGGCTTCGGCGTTGCTGGCGGCAAGGCCGAGCGCGACCAACAGCTTGGGCAAGCGAAGCTGCAACGGCTCGGCGCCCGCCACATCGGCAAAGGCTACGGCAACCTCTTCGAGGTCCTCAGCGGTTTCTTTTTGCTGGAACATCTTTGCCCAGTTTTCGTCGGCGGTTTTGGCGGCTTCTTCGCCGTGGAAGCCGGCGGTGATGGAGCGGGCGAGGCGCTTCTTGGCTTCCATGGGATGGAGCTTGCCGGAAGCGATGTCGGCTTTGAGGGCGTCAATCTCAGAGGTTTTCAGGTCGGTGAGATAGACCCAATACTTACCCATCAGCTCGTCGGAAATGGACATGAGCTTGCCGTACATTTCGGCGGGCGGCTCATTGATGCCGATGGCGTTGCCGAGTGACTTGGACATTTTCTGTACGCCGTCGAGGCCTTCGAGAATCGGCGTCATCAGCACGATCTGCGGCTTCTGGCCGTACTGGCGTTGCAGTTCACGTCCGCAGAGGAGATTGAATTTCTGATCGGTTCCGCCCAGCTCGACGTCCGCCTCCAGGCAGACCGAGTCGTAGCCCTGCATGACCGGATAGAGGAATTCGTGCAAGCTGATGGGCTGCTCGGCCTGGTAGCGCTTGTGGAAGTCGTCGCGCTCGAGCATTTGCGAGACGGTGAAGCGCGCGGCGAGACGGACTATGTCTTCATAGCCCAGCTTGCCCAGCCACTCGGAGTTATAGCGGACTTCGGTGACGCTGCGGTCGAGGATCTTGAAGGCCTGGTCGGTGTAGGTCTTGGCGTTTTCGTTGATCTGATCGCGAGTCAGCGGCTTGCGCGTGATGTTGCGGCCCGTCGGGTCGCCGATCAGCGAGGTGTAGTCGCCGACGAGAAAGATGACCGTGTGGCCGAGCACCTGAAAGTGGCGCAGCTTGCGCATCAGCACGGTGTGGCCGAGGTGCAGGTCGGGCGAAGTCGGGTCAAAGCCGACCTTGATGCGCAGCGGACGACCGGTTTTGCGGCTCTCTTCGAGGCGCTCGCGCAGGTCGGCGACGCGGATAATCTCCGCCGCGCCCTTCTGGAGCAGGTCCATCTGTTCGTCTACGGGTAAAAAATCGCTCATGTTGTCTTTCAGTATAAATTCTGTGGTTGGTACGCTTCAGGAACCAGACTGCGCTATACTTGCAGCCATGAGATGGGTAACGGATACATTTGGTCGGCGCACCCAACGTGGGGCGTTGGACTTCTGGATTTCCGTTCTAGGAACTTGTTGAAATTCGATTAGATTTCCGCGTCATGTGGGTCTTCCGATTCATCGAATAGTTATGCGTGGAGATGAGCGAGTACAAGATGGGATGTTCAGCTATGTTTCGTTGGAG
>Ga0181520_10009720_pt1 | contig 13177 bp, 10 predicted proteins | sample PEATcosm2014_Bin_29_FD_132451 | JGI IMG/M metagenome (GOLD analysis project Ga0181520, IMG submission 132451) | Peatland microbial communities from MTU Mesocosm Facility, Houghton, MI, USA - PEATcosm2014_Bin02_30_metaG | ecosystem: Environmental > Terrestrial > Soil > Wetlands > Peat | place...
ACCCGAGGCATCGCCCCCTTCGCCAGGCCCGTTTCAATCTCAAGCACCTGCCCCGCTTCGGTTTTCGCCTGCTCCTCGCTCTCCCCCGTAAGCTTGAGGACGGTCACGATGTACTCGCGATACTGATCGCGAATCTGCTGCATGTGCGGATCCTGCTGCAGATAGTAATCGCGATCCGGCAACGTCAGGCCGCCCTGGTATACAGCTTCAATCTGCTTCGTCGAATCCTTCTGATCCTGCTCTACCCCAAACCCAAAGAAGACGCCAGTCGGAGTCTTCGAGTCGAGATAAGCATCGACCGCGGCGATCTCCTTCTTTTCCCTGATCGCGTCAATGCGCGCAAACAGAGGCAGAATCGGCTTGTCTCCCAGCTGATCCGCCAGATCGGAGTTCATGCACGCCGCGAAGAAGTCCCCATACTTGTGCTGCAGCGGTGTCGCCGGCGAATCCGCTGCCTTCTTCAGATCGACATACAGCAGATACCGATTTCGCTCGGAGAGCTCGTTGAAGCGGCCCCAGCGCGGCTGATCTCCGGGGATCGGGTTGTTCTTACGCCAATTGCCGCAGGCGTACTGGTAAAAGTCTGTGCAGGGGTCGGCCGACTTGTCGATCGCGTTGAGGTCGAAGCTGTGTATCGCTTTCGGTTCCGATGGCGCCTGCGAAGAGGCGGTGTCGGATGAAGAAATAATCTGCTGAGCGGAAAGGGCGACAGGAATAAGCAGAAAAACGGTGGCGGCATGGCGCCAGGCGGATTGAACTACGCGCATAGACTCCTCAGGCGGCAAGCGGGAGCCGCGATGAATGTGTGAAAAAACCATATCACGCCGCGAAAGACGCGGTGCAGAGGCCAATGCGCAGCCCAGTGCAGGCGCCCAACCAGCTCAGAAAATCTTGACGTGGAACGTAAGATACTTCTTCGGATCCTTCCGGATCGCTACGATCAGATCGCTCGTATCTGTCATCACCGTGTCGGCGTGTTCGTAGAGCTTGCGGTCCTTCAGAAGCGCGCCCAGGCTGCCCTGGCCGTTGTTGATCTGCGTGAGAACCGAATCCAGTTGATTCACCGTATCCGTCAGCTTGGTAGCGAACTTCGGGTCTTTGGTCAGCATGCCGAGGCTGCCCTGCCCTGAATTGATCGTGGCGGTGATCTGATTCAGGTTGTGCGTCGTCTCTTTCAACTCGTTGTACAGGGTGTCGTCCTTCAGCAGCTTGCCCATCGAACCTTTGCCCTCGTCGAGCTGCGTGGCGATGTTGTCGAGCTTGCCCACCACGCTGTTGGCGCGGTTATAGAGCGTGTCGTCGTTGATCAGCTTTCCCACGGATCCTTTGCCGTTGCTCACTGAGTCGACCAGATCCTGCAGCTGGTTCAGTGTGAGCACAGCCTTGTGGTAAAGGGTCGGATCGTTGATCAGCAACCCGATTGACCCCTTCCCGGATGTCAGGTCGTCGGCCAGAGAGTTCACCTTCGCGAGAATCGTATCCAGCTGCTGGATCGTTCCCTGGCTGGCCTGAATCACATCCTGGATATTCGGAGTCTCCGTCGTCGGCAGCTCGTTGCCATCCTGCGCAAGGCCGCCACGCGCGTACTTGCTGTCGATGTCCACCACCGTGTCGCCCAGCACCCCCATCGTCGTGAGGCTGGTCTTTGAGTCCTGGTGAATGCCTTCCTGGTACTTCTTGTTCACCCGCATCGTCACTTCGACCGGCGTAAGTTTGCGTGCCGGAACAATCTTGATCCCCGTCACGCTGCCTACCGTCACTCCTTCGAGGCTGACCGGCGCGCCGATCTTCAGGCCGGCCGAGTTCTCAAAGTAAGAACGCAGCCGCAGATGGCCGGTCCAGAATCCCCCGGTCGAGTTCGACATAAGAAAGATCAGCGCCGCCAGCGCCGAAAGGGCAACGATCACCAGCACGCCCACTTTCAATTGTGCCCATCGCACTTCCTGTTGACCTGGCACGCTTTTCCTCGGGAAAAGGAAGACAAGAATCGCTGCGCAGAGAATACCAGACGACCAGCTGCTCAGGGTTTTCGATGACGAAACGAGGCAATCCGTTGCGGGATGTGGGCACCCCGCCCCGATCAGCGCGCGGCGTAGCCCGTCGCCGTTCCCGTGCGCGCATTGATAACCCTATAGCTCCCGTTGCGCGAAGCGACCACCTCAAGACCGTACCCCATGTCCGGCCCATGCAGGTTCGCGATGAACTTCTCTGGCGGATTGCCCGGCCCCGCTTCTTCGGAATAATGCAGTTGCCATTCTGCTTCAAGGCCGGGGATTTTGCGGATCGTCTCCACGGTAGGCTTCGATCCCCCCTTCGTTCCCCCGTTATCCATAATCGCCACCCGTGGAGTGATGGCATCGACGAGCGCCGGACTCGAGCTCTGATACCAGCCGTGGTGGCTCACGATCAGGATGTCGACGTGTCCGATGCGGTCATTGGGACACATCATGTCCATCTCCTTGTCCCACGTCAGATCGCCCAGGTCGAGGATGCGCAGCTTTCCCCACGTAATCAGCGTCCCCACCGAGCGCGCGTTTTCCGTCTGATCGGCCAGTCGCGTCTCAGATTCCCTGCAATACGGATTCGCATCACCCGCGCCAGGCAGCGGCTTGTCGATAAAGTTGCCGTCCGCCGTCAGCACCTCAGCCGTCAGGTCAGGGATAGGCAGCATGTCTCCCGGTTTAGCAAGGATGTGCTGGTACTTTCCCGTGGCCAGAACCTTCTGATAGCCGTCGTAAGCGTCCACAGTGGGTTTGTCGCCGGTCTCGCGCAGAGGCCCATGATCGATAAACGTTCCAACAGGGATGCGATCGACCAGCTGCGGCACACCGCCCGTGTGATCGACGTGGTAGTGAGTCAGCAGCACATAGTCGATGCGCGCAATGCCTGCGCGCTTGGCCGCCGCGGCGATGCGGTCGGCGTCGCGACCCCCATTCCCAGGCCAACCCGTATCGATCAGCAGGGAGTGTCCGGCGGGCGTGACGAACAGCGTAGACTGCCCGCCCTCCACATCGACAAAGAAAATTTTCAGGTCCCCGGAGCGCTGCTGGGCGAGAAGAGCGCCGCAGCAGAACAGCAACAGGCAGACGAGAGATGCAAGGGTGCTCGCAAAACGAAGCGCTGGCTTCATGGAAGACTCCGATTGGCTGAGATTTCTCAACCGAGCCATGATAGACCGCGCTTACATCCCGGCGAAAAGTCGAGATCCGGTTCCGGTTATCCGGTCAGCGAATCGTGAAAGCCAGCGCGGCCGTGACCAGGCCCGCGACGCCGAACACCATCCCCATATACCAGTAAGCGCGCTGTCGCGCCAGCAGCGTGATCGAGGTCACGACCAGAGCGATTTCGAGCAGCGCCTCGCCCAGATCGAAGCGATCCGCGCGGCGCTCCGACTTATCCACTTCGGCCTCCAGCTCATGCGCCGCGGCCTCGCTCTCCGCCAGATCCTGGTTCCATTTCTGCAGGTGCGATTTGTAACCGTCGAGGATCTGGTTGGCCGCAGCCGGATCGCGGACCGCCAGATTGCTCAGCACATCCGACGTCAGCTGCGTTTCGTACTGCCGGATTTTGTGTGCCTGGTAGAGGTTCCACTGATCCGCGGCGCGCGTCTGATCCAGCACGGCCTCGGTGTGAGTGCGATGACCCAGCACCATGACAATGGCGACCAGAACCGCCAGAATGCTCATGGTAAAGCTCACCGGATGCAGGCTGCGATCCCCCGCTGCCTGTTCGTGCTGCTCCTGAAGTTCCTGCGCTTCGTTTGCTTCCATAGCTCCTGCGGTCCGCGGCTTGCGTGTCTACCTCGGCGGCGTCGCCGGTGCTGAGGCGCTCGTGCTCCCGCTCCCGGTGCCGCTCCCATACTGGATGATCGTCACGATGCGGTTGCGGAAATCATCGTAGCTCGGAGCCCCGTCCATCGTGCCCATCGTCGCGGTGCTTCCCCCAAAAACGCTTTCAATCGCAAACCGATGCATCGTCGACCCGGCGATGTCGGGGTGCTCCTGATGGTACGCCGCCTGATCCCCATCGTCGGCCGCGAACGCATAATAGCCGTTCGACACGCCCTTCCCGTCGGATACCGTGAACCGGAACCACTCGTGATCCGCCCCCTGCGGCTCGAAGTATTCAACCGCCTCAATCGCTCGGTCGCCCACATGGAATCTCTCGATCACAATCCCCGGCGTTTTGGCCGCGGAGGGATGCCGCCCATCGGCATGGTACCCGCGTAGAATCGACCGCTCCACATCGCGATCCTTCCGATCCCCGGTCTCCGCAAACGCCTCCAGCAGCCCCGCATGCACATCCGTGCTGCCGGGCCACGCCGCCTGCGCATTGTGGAAACAGACCAGCGCCTCGTCCGGCTTGCCGTCGTCCAGCATGAGCGTCCCAATCATGAAGCTCGCCTCTGCGTTGCCGGGGTGAGCGTCGAGGATCGCCTCCGCCTCGCTGAGCGCCTCCCTGCGCCTCCCGGACAGCAGGTCAGCCCGGACATTCACGAAGTCGGAGTTCTGCAACATGGACGCCGATCGGGGCATCGGCGGCGAACAGATTGGATGCGGCCGTCCCCCGGCGATGGCAAGGCACGGAGTGAAGGCCAACAGCAGAACGGCAAGACCGCGATGCATCCGCGAACTCGGGCCGGCCCTGCGCACAACCTGGGGAGGTGTGAAGTGCATTCGTGCTCCAGTATGCGGCCTCGGGGCCAATGGGAAAAGCAAAAAACAAAGGCTCACCAGCCCGCGTACCAAACACAGAAAAGAGACCGCCCTTCGACGGTCCTCTCGTTCTGGTCTCTCCAGCCGCCTTCAGAGCCGGAAATAGATGCCCACCATGGGCTCCGCCGTGTGCGTAAAGGTGCTCGTCGACGAAAAAAGGCTTGTCAGATTCGGCGAAGAGTACAAGTTACCGCGGTACTGTAGCCGCAACCCGATGTGCGGCAAAAGCCCCCAGTCCAGGCCCGCTCCGTAAACGTACACGGGCTTATAGGTGGTGCTGGTGCTGCCGGTGGAGGTAGTCGTCGTGGTGCCGGCCGGGTTTGCGCAGACGGGGCAAGGACTGATGGTGGTGACGGTGGCCTCGCTGTTCGAGGGCACATCGAGCAACAGCCCAACCCCCAGCACTCCAAATGGCCGCAGATTCGCAATGTGCACCGAAGGCACCCAGTCCGCCGTAACTTCGTGAGCATTCGCCGCAACGGATTCCGTCGAAATGGAGCAGCCATACGCCGGGCATGCGCCGGGGTGGCTCATATAACTTTGATTTGCGCGATTGAACGAATACGTCGCCTCAAACCCAAGGATCGGATTTGAAATGTGCCGGAGCTCCACCAGCCCGCCCGCCTGGTTCGCCGGACTCTGCTGCGTCCCGTTGCCGGTGGTGGTTCCGCTGAACGCCCCATAGACGCTGGCGGAGACACTCGTCTGACCGAAAGCGCCAGGCGTCAGAAAGGCGACGGCCAAAGCCGCCACATGGAATAGGGATGGTTGAACACGATGGATTCGCATAGGGGGATCTCCAAAGAAAAACTGTACTCTGTCTCGCGCCGGCTGCAGCTACCCGCTGCCGGCTTAAACTAAGACGCTATCCCCGAAACTATGTTGTGCGGCCGCTATCGGCTCGGGCTCGCCTCGAGCGGCTGCCGGGCCTCCCGCAGCAGATACCACCAACCCATCGAAATGCAAATCGCAGCCAGAACCACTCCCGCAGCCGCCAGGCCTTCCGCCGGCCCGGTCAGCAGAGAAGCGAAGTCCGCATGGAAAGAGGGCTTCCACAATCCTGACGTAGAGCCGGTGTAATGCAACAACAGCCAGGCGCAGGAAGCAACCGCGTACACGCCGGTCAGCGCCCGCAAAGCGCGAAAACACAACTCAGCCCGGTGCCGCAGGCGGAGCCGCGCCCGTCGTCGCGCTTCCATCCACACCAGGCCGGCATCGGGTGGTTGGGCAGAAGCGCCCATGCGCGCCCAATCTCCGGTCAAAGCCTCCGTCACCGCGCGAACCTCCGAGCAGATGGTGCAGTTCTCCGCGTGCCCCTTGAGGGCCTCGCTCCAGAAGCGCGTGCGCGCGGCGCGCGCAATATCCGTTTCGTGCGCACAGCGAAGCCGGGTCATACACTCCTCTTTTGCGGCGTTTTCTTCTGGGCCTGGTGCCCTGCCTGTTCTGGGGCTCGCCCTGGAGCGTCCTCCGGCTTCAGCAGCTGAGCCGCCTTGTGTCGCGCGCGAAACAACAGAATCCTGATGCTGAGGACACTCAGCCCAGTCGCCGCCGCGATCTCCTCGTGATTCATGCCCTCGACATAAGCCAGCCACAGCAGCTCGCGCTCGCGAGGCTTCAGCTGCCGCAGAGTCGCGCGAACATCGAGCCGCGATTCCATGTTGGGCGCCACACCCCGCTCCGGCATCTCCGGAACAATCGCATCGGCGTGGCTCCGGACCCGGTCGTGCAGCAAATTCGTTGCCACGCGAAACAGCCACGAGCGGGTTTGCGAATCATCCATCGCCGGGTGCCTGCGCATCAGATACCGGCAGTAGGTCTCCTGCAGAAGATCGTCGGCCACGTCGGGTCGCCGGCACACATGCAGCAGATAAGCCCGGAGCGGCGTGGATGTGCCCAGGTAGACTGCTCGGAACTCCGTCTCGCCCACCGAGCCCGCGGACTCCGCGGCCATGACGTCGGCAATTCCCGGGCTTTCCATGCATCCTTCTACGTTCACACGCCGCTCTCCGTTCCGTAGTCAGCCCTGTTGGCGACTCCGCAGCCGTCGTCAGGCGCCACCTTCAGGAGCGAGGCTCCGTCAATCCCATCGACCGATACAGATACCACGAGACAAAGGCCGCTGCTTCGAAGCCGAGGCCAAGCGCCAAAGCCAGCACCCCGGGCACAATCGCGTCCGAGTCCACAGCGCCCATGCCGCGCAGGATGCACAGCGCCCCACCCAGGAAGATGATCACAATTCCCCAGCGCACGCACGCCAGCATCGGACCGAGCGGCGTCTCATTCTCCAGCGTGACCGTGCTCAGGAGCTTTTTCCCGGTATCCGTCTGGATATAGGACAGTAGATTTTGCGCCGAGTCGATGCGCGAAAGCAGCACCGTCTGCACGTCCGCCTGCACGCGCGCCATTCTCAGCCGCCGGACAGTTGTGAAGATCGTCCAGGTGATGAAGCTGATCGTGCCGAACACTGAAAGAAGGGCGACTACATCGGTTGGCATGGCCTTACCTCGTACTCGGAATTTGCATTGCACTGAGTACTACGGAATCCACGCCCCTCTGGTTAACAGAAAATCTTGGCGAAAAAACAAATCCGTAACCCTGATGAGCGGAGGTTGCATGCGCAAGCGAACAATCCGTCGAATGACCTGCATTTGCTTTCCGCCTGGCTTCTAATTCACAGTCAGCGTCAGAGTCGTCGACCCCGTAATCGTCGACGTTGAAGTGTCCGTACCCGTCAGCGTCAGCGTATAAGTTCCCTGCGCCACATCGTTCGATGTGGACCCGGTTGTGCTGGTTGAAGTGGAGCTCCCGTTGCTGCTCCCGCACCCCTCCGTGAAGCCCAGCATCGCTACCAGAACCATGCAGCTCAGCACGGACCACGCCTTCCTTGACTTTCTGAACCCAAACAGCAGCGCGCCTGCCAGAGCCGCAGCTCCAAGCGGAACCGATCTCCCTAACGGCGGCTTTCCCTGCGAAGTAGCAACCGCAGCAGCGGCGTGCTTCGCAAACGACTTCGCCCCCGAAAGCCCACTGCATGCGCTCTCCGATGTATAAATCGTCAACGAAGCCGTCGCTGTCGCGCCTGCCGTCACCGCGGTGTTGCCGATGGTGTAGCAACCATAGGTATTCAACGAAGCGCTGGTGGACGTCAGCGCGAATCCCACCGTTCCCGCATACGAATTCTGGGACACCACGCTGACCGTCGACACGCCCGAACTTCCCTGCGCAGCCGTTACATTCGTCGCCGAAATGGCGAACGTTCCGCTCGAAGTCCCGCCACCTCCGCCTGTTGTCGTACCGCCCCACGCATTCATCAGGTTGTTGAAATCGACAGAGCCAAGTCCCGTAGCCTCGTCATACCCCGTTCCCGCTGGATATTCCGACGCGCCCGCGGCGGAGCAGTAATTCGATCCCGCCGTGCACTGATTGCCCCCGCTCGTGATGTCGTGAAACGCCGACGCATATGTCGAGCTGTTCGCCGCCAGTGCGTACAGCGTCTTGTTCGCCACACCCTGGCCGCTCGAGCTTTCCTTCTGATTGATGATCGCCAGCATGCCGGCAAAGATGGGCGCGGCAAAACTGGTGCCCCCAGCGACCGTCAGGTCCTGCGTTGCCGAATCGCGAAATCCGCTGTTGCAGCTTGCCTTCTGTCCGGTACTCCATGACGATGTGTCGCTCGTGCAATACAGATAGGGCGCGTACTCGGCCGAGGACGCCAGCGACACGTCGGGCACCAGGCGAAAACCGCCCGACGCAATGCCGGAAACTCCGGTTTGCCAGCTCGGCCGCGGAGTGAACGTGCTCACGCCTCCGCCGCCCGAGGACAGCGCATACTGCGCTCCGTATTTTGCCCCAATTGCAGCGCTGTCGTCGTTCCATGCCTGCTCCGGAACATACGACAAGGCCGAGCTGATTACATCCCCCCCGCTCGCCGACTCCCAGTAAGTCGTATTAGTCGACGCCACATCCGCGGGAAGCAATTCGCTGCCACCTACACCGGTCGCGTACGCGCTGCTCGCAGGATAATTCACCGCCAGCGCCTCCTGCTGCGCCGTCGTCAGGCCACTCGATCCACCCGAGTTACCCGTCCCCCCCGAACTCGTCGGATCGTAGCAAGCCGTCGAGCCGGTATCACCCGATGCGGTCACGACCGTCTGTCCCTGGCTCGCGCCCTGCTCCATGATGCCTTCCAGAGTCGTGTAATCGCTCGAACTAAGCGTCGTTTCGCAAGCGCCGTAACTGATGCTCACCACCGGGGCCAGCTTGTTATCGACGGCATATTGCAGAGAATCGAAAACCCCATAATTCTGGTTGTTGCCAACGTAAACAAAGATGATGTTCGCTTCCCGCGCGATTCCGCTCGAGTACTCGAGGTCCAGATCCGACTCGGCCTCGTCGCCGGCCACCGTCGCGGCCGTTCCCGAACCCGGCACCAGCACGACTGTCGGATCCTTTACCGTCAACCCCGCCGCACTCTGAAACGCCTCGATATCCGACATTGCAACTTCCGACTGCCCCATGATGGCGATCGATTGCCCGCTCCCCGTATACCCGGAGTTATACGCAGCGTTGATGTCGTAGATGGTCGCTATGTCTTTCGGAGTCAGAAAGTGCTCCTGAGTTTGCGCCGAAGTGAACGCTGGCTGAATGCTGGCCGGAGAAGGACGGAACTGCGGCTTAGGGCGAAAGTCGTCCAGATTGCGCACCGATCGCACCACTCCCAGCAATGCCGACGGAATCGACAGGTTCGTTCCGTTCGCGAAATGCCATTCGTCCCCTATCCGGTAGCGATGCATCTCCGTCCGAAATGCCGACTCCACCTGCGCCGCGGTGCCGGAGAACGCAATGCTGGTGTGACTGTTCGCCACGCGATCGATGTTGAACCCCTCAGACTCAAGCCAGCCTTCAATCTTTGCGAGGTCAGCCTCGCTCAGCCCAAACTGGCTCGCGTATTGCTCGGGCGTTAACCACGCATGGTAATAAGGTGAGCCAGGAGTTTGCTGCGCCGCGACCAGCGCGTCCAGCTGCGCCTGCTGCTCCGGCGTTGGCTCAAAATAAATCGTCACACCGTTCAGCGGAGTTGCTGGGTCGAGCCGGCCTATGTCATTGTGTGCTCCGACGCGCGGGCTCACAGAACCAGGCAGAGCTGCGGTCGAGCGTGAATCGATCTCCTCAACGAGACGGTTAGAGGCCTGCTGTGCCGAAACCAATGTCGCGGAAAACGAAACCGCCAAAACGGCGCCGAAAAACAAGCGACGGGGGAAACAACGCATGGGGACCTCTTCAAAAAAGCAAAATGAGGCAGAGCCAGACTTCCAAAACACCAGCACAGCTGAGCTGGTCAAATGGCTTGCCTTTCACGCTGGATCTCGGGCAGGGGTGCAGCACAGCGTGGCTTGTTAGACGGTATTACACCGCGATTCGTCTTTCCGAACTCACCCGAAAAAACGCTTCAAAGCCGGTTCGGGCACCTTTGGACGTTCGCTGCCGCCACTTGCAATTCTGCCTGCCCATGCTCAATACACCGGCGTGGATGACGCTATACTCGGTTTTCATTCCAAACACCGAGGTGGATCCATGGCTTCTGTTTACTCAAAAAAGTTGGCCCTGCTCGCCCTGTTCGTAGCAGCCGCATGCACGATTTCCGTTGCGGCCGCAGCCCAGGACAAGTCCAGCGATAAACCCGGCGACAGATCCGGCGACAGGGCCGGCGACGCGAAATCCACCCCGCAAGCCGCCGCAGCGCCCGATTCAATCACTGAAGGCTCGGTGACCATCGGCGGCCAGCCCATCGCCTACCGCGCCGTCGCCGGAACCATCACCGTCGGCGCCACCGACGCCCAGGATGCCACCCTTGCCCCGGATGGCACCCTCCTGCCGGATTCCGGCGTCAAAGCCCCAGCCGATCCAGCCGAAGCTCCGCCCACCGCGCGTATCTTCTACGTCGCCTACTTTAAGAAGGACACCACCGACGAGAACCACCGCCCCGTCACCTTCATCTACAACGGCGGCCCCGGCTCGGCGACCATGTGGCTGCACCTCGGAACCTTTGGCCCCCAGCGCATCGTCGTCCCCGACACCGACCATCAGGAAGCCGCGCCCTACAAAGTCGTCAGCAATCAATACTCCCTGCTCGATACCAGCGACCTCGTCTTCATCGACGCCCCCGGCACCGGCTTCAGTCGCACCTTCGGCAAGGAAAAAGCCAAAGCGTTCTATGGAGTAGATCCCGACGGCCAGGCCTTCACCCATTTCATTCTCAAGTTCCTCACGAAATACAACCGCTGGAATTCCCCAAAATATCTCTTTGGCGAAAGCTACGGCACCCCGCGTTCCGCGGTGCTGGCTGCCGATCTGCGTGGCGTCGACCTCAACGGCATCATTCTCCTCTCGCAGATTCTCAGCTTTGATAACTCCGTCGACGATCCAAACCAGAATCCTGGCGTCGATCAGGCCTACGCCCTCGCGCTGCCCACCTATGCCGCAACCGCATTCTATTTTCACAAGCTGCCCAGCCAGCCTCCCGCGCTCCGTCCATTCCTCGATGAAGTCGAGAAGTATGCCCTCGGCGATTACATGGCGGCGCTGCTCCAGGGCAGCCTGCTCTCCGACGACCAAAAGCACGCCGTCGCCGACAAGCTGCACACCTATACAGGCCTGCCGGTCGATTACCTCACCCGCGCGAATCTCCGCGTCACAGGAGGAAATTTTTCGAAGACCCTCAAGCTCGACGAAGGCGTGACCATTGGTCGCCTCGATACTCGTTTCCAGGGTCCGGACATCGATCCCCTCAGCGAGAGCGCCCAGTACGATCCGCAGAGCGACGCCATCACCTCGGCCTGGACCGCGGCCATCAACGACTACCTCCACAAAGACCTGAAGTATGGACTGCAGAGCGTCTACTTCACCAACGGCCGGCAAGGTGGCGACTTCACCTGGGACATGCGCCACCGGACACCCGGCTCATTCGGGCCCGGTGGAGAGCAGGAAGGAGGCACCAATGTGATGCCCGACCTCGCCTACCGCATGAAGATGAATCCCAAAATGAAGATCATGCTCGCCGGCGGGTATTTCGACCTCGCTACCCCCTACTTCGAAGGCGAGTACGAGATGCACCACCTGCAAATCCCGAATGCGCTTCAGTCGAACATCAGCTACCACTACTACGAAGCCGGGCACATGATCTACGTTAAGGAGGATGTGCTCAAGCAGTTCCACGACGATGTCGAGAGCTTTATCAAATCGACCGACAGTGGGCAGTAGGGTTCACGAATTGCCGAATTGACGCTTGCTGTTCGCAATAGCCGCAGGGTTCGAGCTACTTCGTCGCCTGGCTGGTGTGGAGCACCAATTTCGCGGCCACCTCGGCGCGGATGGCCGAACACCTTCAGCTTCCCCGCCGTTTTCAACAGATCCCTCGCCTTTTCCTCAGCTTGCAGGCCCTCGCCCCTTCGCGTACGATCAAAAAGTTGGCTTTTGCTCCAACCTCATTTGCGATTTCCATTGAGGCGTGCTAAAGTAGACGAGATTGGTAGCAGTGGGAAGGGCTTCGCCAACGGGTTCTCGTGACTCGGTTCTGAAGAGCAGCGAAGCGGAATCTGTTCGACACTCGTTGTGCTTCGGCCGACGGTAAGCCAGACAGAACAATCCATTGCAGTGGGAGTCGAGGTTTCTTATCTGCCTCGAAATCTCCTTATGGGCGGTTAGCCGCCCCCGCGAGCAATGCTCGCGGAACGGTCTTTTTCAAATTTGGCGCTTCACGAGTCCCCTTCGACATAGAAGGCCTCGGTTAATGCACGAACGGCAGGTCGGGTATCACGCGAATCAATCGCTTCACCTTGACAAAGGCCATCGAGATTGGATAATCTCGAAAAGTTCGCGCAAAATTGAAGCGCAACAAGTTCGGGGACATGCAACAGGCCTCAAAACCGGTTGCTCGTCTTCGATCCAAAGCGGTCCGCTCAGGCGGTTTACCGTTAAGGATCTTTGACAATCAGGTAGAACATGCCAGTCGTGAGAATACGGAAAGATCTGGTTTGATCATTCTCACAATGTAGTGCTTCGCTGCGTTTTCGAGCGCACGCGAAGCCGGTTCCCGCCGGAGACCTCCGTCGACGGTCGGGAATCTTCAGGTTTCAAACGAGAGTTTGATCCTGGCTCAGAATCAACGCTGGCGGCGTGCCTAACACATGCAAGTCGATCGAGAAAGTGGAGCAATCCATGAGTACAGAGGCGCACGGGTGAGTAACACGTGACTAACCTACCCTCGAGTGGGGAATAACCTGGGGAAACCCGGGCTAATACCGCATAATACCTACGGGTCAAAGGAGCAATTCGCTTGAGGAGGGGGTCGCGGCAGATTAGTTAGTTGGCGGGGTAATGGCCCACCAAGACGATGATCTGTATCCGGCCTGAGAGGGCGCACGGACACACTGGAACTGAAACACGGTCCAGACTCCTACGGG
>Ga0181520_10009721_pt1 | contig 13175 bp, 5 predicted proteins | sample PEATcosm2014_Bin_29_FD_132451 | JGI IMG/M metagenome (GOLD analysis project Ga0181520, IMG submission 132451) | Peatland microbial communities from MTU Mesocosm Facility, Houghton, MI, USA - PEATcosm2014_Bin02_30_metaG | ecosystem: Environmental > Terrestrial > Soil > Wetlands > Peat | place...
ACATTCGGGCATGAGGATAGTGATCTTGCTATCAGGATGATGTCTGAAAAAATTAGAATTCTTTATAATGACAGGGCCAAAAGCTACATAATTAAGAAAATAGAATTTGATGAATATCTGAATCGAAAAATTAAACAAGGGAAATCACTTTTTCTATTAGAACAAAAACATGGTGATATTGTCAGGGAACGTTATTTTACTGCTAATGCTTATAATGAATATGAAGCATTAACAATGAATTTAGATATCGCCAAAAATAAAAGTGAAGAACTTGAAAAAGCTTTAGCAAGAATCCCAATAGCTGAACAAATAAAATATCTTAATAATAACTCCAATGTCAGCGGAATATTATATAATTTATATTCACTATGCATAAGAGGTTATTTATTAAAGGGATACAATGAAATTGACCGCCAGCAAAAAATAAAGTTTAATATTAATAAAGGAATAAATAAAAAATTAACTATAGGATTGCATGCGCAGACATTATATCGTCAGGACAAAGTGGTAGGCGGTTCGGAAATAACCACAAAAGGATTGAAAAAAGCTTTTGAAAAGTATGAAAATGTAAATAAAGTTGTTAGATACGGATCGTATTCGAACCAGGAAGTAAATGAAAAATTGGATCTGGTTATTATAGAAGGCTGGGAAGCAGATGTTCCTGGTTTTATTGAAGAAGTTAAAAAGAAAAATGGCGATGCAATAATATTTTTATGGAACCTATCATTTTACGGGTTAGAAAATATTGTAAATCTTCCCGTAGACGGATTTTTAACAAATTCAGATCAAATAATTACTACTCTTCAAAAATATGCCCCTGTAAAGAAAGTTTTATTGGCAGCGGATACAGAGGAACTATTTCCCACTAACAAAGTTGATGAATATGCCTACGATGTAGTCTATTTGGGAATGTATCATCCTCACAAATCTGAAAAAATTATTTCAAGGATTTTAATTGAAGCGAGCGATTTTAACTTTGCGATTTATGGTAAAGGCTGGGATTCGCATCCATATCTAAAAAAATTCTGGAAAGGGAAATTGCCTTTAGGAGAAATTAACTCTTTATACAGTTCTGCTAAAATTGTAATCGGCACTACAGAAGACAGACAAAGAGAAGCAGGTATGATTAACAATAGAGTTTTTGAAGCTCTTGCCTGTGGCGCGACCTTTTTATCCGAATATTTTCCTGCTTTGGAATCCACTTTTGGCGATTTGATTCTTTATTCAAAGAAAAAGGGTGACACAAAAAAAATCATTTCTGATATTTTAAGTAATAAAATTAAAAGAAAAGACCAGGCTGTGGTTCGCGATTTTATTATTATGAATCATACATACGATCAAAGAGTAAAAGATATTTTTGATTTCTATTTGGAGATCATTAATAAAAAATCAAAGCAAAAAAAGAATAAATCAATTAATCGGAGTTCAAACATTAAAGGACAGCCCTTTATTTCAATTTGTATTCCAACCTACAATAGGGCTCAATTCCTTAGTTTAGCAGTTAAAAGCGCTTTAAATCAAATGTATAATAAATATGAAATTTTAATAGTTGATGATGGTTCAAATGATAACACCGAAGAGATTGTAAAAAGTTTTGCTTCACCTAAACTTAGATATATTAAAAAAGAAAATGAAGGCCGGCCCAAAACGAGAAATAAATTAATTCATGAAGCAAAAGGAGAATATATATTATGGCTTGATGATGATGATTTGCTCCCGGAAAATTTATTAATAGAATATTCTAAAATATTGCAAAAAAACCCGGCAGTTGACATTGTTTATGGAAATATGCAAATGTTTGCTTCGCAGAGCGGGAACAAATTACAATTATTAATCCCTATAGATTATTCCCAAAATAATGAACACTTACTTTCTAATCTTATATCCGGAAAAGGTATTACGTTCGCAGGTTCTTTAATGCGAAAAAAAATGCTAACTGAAAATAATGGTTTTGATGAAGAATACCTTAGAGCCCAGGATAATGAATTGTGGTCTAGGATAGGATTAAAAACCAATTTTTATAAAACTAATTTCACAGTTTATCAATACAGGATACATGAAGGCTGCATCTCTTTTGCAAATTTTGTTGATACCTCATATGAATCCAAAACTATTAGACAAATTCTTAATCTTTATCCTCCTGAAATAATTTCTCCTGATAAGAATATTGATGAAATTATACTTTCTGCCGCTGCAGGTTTAAACCAGTTCAGAGATTTTTACAATAGTAGTAAATTATTAAAAAAGATAAGCGGTGATACATCGGGAAAAATGTTTGAGCTAATATTTAATTGTCAAATAGGCATGGGTAATATGGACGAGGCAGAACAGTTAATAAAATCGGGGGAAAATAGATTAGACGGAGATGTTATTTCTAAATTAAAAAATAAATTTAAAATATGTCTGGAATTCAGAGAAAAAATTAAAGAATTATTAATTATAAAGGATTATGCAAAAATAAAAAGTTTAATTCAGAAGTATATAGATAAAATTGGATATAATTTTGATGTAGCTTATACAGTAGGATATGTTTATTCAATGACAAGCGACAGGATTAAGGCATTTGATAACTTAAGAACTGCATTAATATTTAATCCTAATGATGAGACGTGTTTCAACGCATGCTTAAACCTTGCTTCAAGTGAAAAGGAGAAAGAAGAGCTTTTTAAAACCAGGAAACGGTTGTTGGACTATATTCCATTATTTTCTGAAAAAAATAATTCTAATGTGGAAAACGGGAATGAATTACCCTTAATCTCTGTTATAGTTCCAACGTATAATCGCATGGATAAATTAAAAGAAACTATCAAAAGTGTTCTTTCCCAGACTTACAACAAATTGGAAATAATAGTAATTAATGATGCCGGCGAAGATATTAAAGTTGTTCTGGATAAATTTAGTGATAACAGGATAAAATATTTCAAACATGAAACCAATAAAGGATTGGCCGCTTCAAGAAACACGGGAATCGAAAAATCAGCAGGTAAATATTTAGCTTTCCTGGATGATGATGATATATTTTACCCAAATCATTTACAGGTTGTGATAGATAATCTGGATGACGACCACAAAGTTATTTATACGGATGCCGTAAGAAAATCATATGTAAAGGATGGAGAAAATTATATTTTATATTCCGAAACAGTTCCATACTCGATGGAATACGACAGGAATAAACTTTTAACCGGAAATATTGCACCCGTAAATTGTTTTGTATTTGAGAAATCATTAGTCGAAAAGGCGGGAAAATTAGATGAAAGTTTTCCAGTTTTGGAAGACTGGGAATTTTGGCTGCGTTTATCTACATTTACAAATTTCAAACATGTAGCAGAAAAGACAGTACAGGTGAATTGGTATAACGACGGTTCAACAATGACTTCAGCGAAAGCGGGGGCATTTGGTAAAACAAGAGATTTAATTTATAAAAAGTATGAAAAAGATATCAGTAATATTCCAAACTTAAAGGAGATTATATCCGAATTCAATTTAATCTGGCAAAACGACAATCTGAAAGATATACCTTTGGTATCAATCATTGTTTTGTCATACAATCAATTGGTATACATAAAAGGTTTTGTGAACTCTGTTTTTCAAAATACGGATTCAAATTTTGAATTGATCATCATAGACAACGACAGTGACAAAGAAACCGTAAACTATCTTAAGTCTTTACAAACAAGTAATAATAGGGTAAAAGTATTTTTTAATTCGGCCAATCTCGGCTTTCCCAAAGGTATTAACCAGGGTTTGAAAATAGCTCTTGGAAAATATCTTGTTATAGCGAACAATGATATAGTTGTCACCAAAGGCTGGCTTGAAACTATGATAAAAGCAGCGGAAACTGAAGAAAAGATTGGTCTTGTTGGGCCTATCTCAAATTCCGTAAGCTGGTATCAGCTGGATAAAGAAGCTGTTTACACAACTCAGGAGGCTATGTACGAATATGCTGCTAAAGTAAAAGAAAAAAATCAAGGACAGGTTCTTGAAAGTCCACGTTTAGCTTTTCTTTGTACTTTGTTAAAAAGGAAGGTCGTGGATAAACTTGGCGGATTAGATGAAAGGTTCTCGCCGGGGAATTATGAAGATGATGATTATTGTCTACGGGCTCAAATGGCAGGTTTTAAAACGGTAATTGTAAAAGATGTTTTTATCCACCATTTCGGATCTTTAAGTTTTATGTCTGAAGGAAAGGAAGAATATCTGAAATTACTGGAAATAAATAGAAAAAAATTCGTTGATAAATGGGGCTCTGACCCTGTAGAGATATGGATTAATGGAAAAACTGCTAAGAACAGAAACATCGAATTTCCTTTTGATTACAATGAATCTATTGAACTGGTTAAACGAGCACAAATCTGTGTGCAGGATCAGGAGTACCAGCAAGCTTTATCTTATCTTGAGTTGGTTCTGAATAATGAAAAATTAATTTATGAAATTCCGGTTCAAAGTATAGATCCGGTTTTTAATCTGGCCGGGAAGATATGTTTTATGCTGAAATTATTTGAACAGGCAATTAATTATTACAAAAGAGGGTTACAATTCAATCCGAAATCTTTGCGTGCTTATAGTGGATTGGCTGAAGTGTATTCGGAAACAGGCGATACTTCTGAAGCTGCAAAAATGTACGAAAAAGCATGTGAAAAAAATGAACATGACATTGTCGTATAAACAGGATATATATACAAAGTAAAATGAAAGCTCAAATACTAAATAATATGAATTATTTTTATAACATCTCATAAAGGATTTAAAATGAACAACTTTAATGAACTATTTGTGGAAGCCAATAATTATTACAAAGAAGGGAAATACGGATATGTAATTGCAAAACTTGATGAAGCGGAATTAGTGTTCTCGAATGAAGATAAAAATAATTTTAAACTTGAAGATTTGTGCATTTTCAGGGGAGGCGCATACTTTATGATTAATGAATATGAAAAAGCCAGAAATAATTTTGAGAACGCGTTAAAGTTAAATCCGAAATCTTCGGAAGCCTGCCTGGGGCTTGGACAATACTTCAGAGCTAAAGGCCAACCGGAAAATGCAAAAGCAATGTTCGAATGGGCTGTAACTTATAAAAATGATCATTCCGGGGCCCGTAAAGCTTTGGAAAATATAAATATTAAACTTGGCTTTGCTCCTAATCATAATACTCTTTCAAGTGCAAATAATACACCTAAACCTGCAGAAAAATTAGGGCCGTTAGATGAAGCCGCGCAATTATTTGCGGAGAAAAAATATGCAGATACCTTAACCAAACTATATAAAGCCAAGAAAGAACAGGAAGAAATACTTGGAAGTATAGAAAATTTTATTGCCTTTAATTATTTGGAATTGGATAATATAAATGATTCTAAAATTGCTGCTGAACGGGCATTAAAGGTGAATCCATTTTCCTCACAGGCCTATGCAACATTAGGAGAAATATGTTTTCGCGGGAAAGATTTTTTAACGGCTAAGAAGATGTATGAAATATCCTTACATCATAACCCGGAAAATAATTTCGCTCTGTCAGGGCTGCAAAATACAAACAACATCCTGGGTTCACACGGCGGTAACGGAAAATTAGCTAATCATAACTTAATTAACATTTAATTTTTATTATTATGATTTAATAAGCGTTTTTTAAAAATTTAGAAATTGAAAATGATAGATAATTACCAGCTGGCGGTTGAATATTATAAACAAAAAGATATTACTTCAGCGCAAAATATTTTATACGATATTTTGGCAGAAAATCCAATTGATATTGATGCCCTAAACTTTTTGGGCATTATAATGCTGAATGCTGGGAGGTATAAAGAAGCAATTTCTTATTTTAATCAAGTGATTGAAATCTATGAGCCTCATCATATATCACATTATCATCTCGGGCTTTGCCTTTATCGTACAAAAGATGTGGAAGCAGCTTGCTCACATTACACACGAGCAATTGAATTAAAACCGGATTATATAGATGCAATTAATAATCTGGGGGTTGCATATCTTGAACTGAATGAGTATACCAAAGCAGAAAATAACTTTAACTCTGTTTTATCATTACAGCCTGATAACGGGAGAGCATTTAATAATAGGGGTAATCTATTTTTTAGACAGAAAAAATTTGAACTGGCGGAAAATGATTATAGAACCGCCGTAAAACTGGAACCCGATAATGCTGAATTTAATTTCAATCTCGGTAACTGTTATATGGAGCAGAAACAGTTTAATGAGGCGTTGAATTATTATTATAAGTCCGTAGAATTAAATCCGGATGATACCCTTGCCTATAATAATATAGGGCTTACACTATTTAATCTTCATATGTTAAAGGAAGCAAAATCGATTTTTAAGCAGGCGTTGATTAAAGACCCTCAAAATGCTGAACTACATTTTAACCTGGCTGGCTGTTTCCGGGAACTAGGTGAATCTGATTCCGCAAATGAGAATTTCTATAATGCAATAAAAAGTTATAATAAGGCTTTTGAAATAAATCCCAATCTTAAAGGCGCTTTGATAAATATCGGGAATATCTATAAAAAGCTGGGGAAAGAAGTGGAAGCCGAGCAATATTTTGATAAAGTAGCAGAAGATGATTATTCAAAGGTAATTGCATATACAAACCTTGGTGTAGTAAGAATGGGGCTTGGTTTGATAGATGAGGCTATTGAATATTTTAATCGAGCTATCAAAGCAAAAAACGATATTAGCGAACCTCATTACAACAAGTCGCATGCCTTATTAATTAATGGTCATTTTGCCGAAGGCTGGAAAGAATACGAGTGGAGAAAAAAAAGGAAAGAATTTCACCAAAGGGAATTCTCAAGACCGGAACTGGTTAGTGGAACCGATATTAAAGGCAAGCGAATTCTTGTTTACGATGAACAGGGGTTAGGAGATGCAATTCAGTTTATAAGATTTGTTCCCATGCTTATCGAACAAGGTGCAAAAGTAATAATTGAGTGCAACGAATCACTTTATGATTTATTTAAAGAGTTTGCCCGTAACATGGTTATGATAAAACGGGATATAAATAAAGAGCCTACTATAGAATACGATTATCAAATAGCACTCCTGAGCTTACCGCTTTATTTTAATGTAAAGATTGAAGAATTTACCAAAGAAATCCCATATATTATTCCCGACCGTATAACCACGCAAAAAATGTCCGAAATAATTGGCAATGGAAATGATATGAAAATCGGTATTGTATGGGGTGGAAACCCAAATCATACCGGTGATAATAAAAGATCTTGCAAACTTAGTTATTTTAAATCATTGCTTACTATTGAAGGTATAAAACTATTTGCCCTTCAAAAAGGAAATTCTCTTCGACAGGTAAATGAAATTGATTTTCCGCTCGTTGTTTTAAATAACCATTTGGGAACATTACAGGACACGGCCGGGGCAATGGAAAACCTAGATTTGATCATTACAATAGACACTTCAGTTGCGCATCTTGCCGGTGCAATGGGAAAACCTGTTTGGCTGCTTCTTCCTTTTTTTCCTGATTGGCGATGGATGCTGAAAAGGAATGACTCCCCCTGGTATCCTTCCATGAGATTGTTCAGGCAAAGCGAAGAAGATAACTGGGGATCGGTTTTTAATGAATTATTAATTGAATTAAAGAATAAAAAAATAAAACAACTTGAAAAAATTTCTCAAATGAATTTAAACTATAAGGAACAGGCCTTTGAATCTGATTCTTCTTCTAAATCTTTAATTGATCAGGTTGAAAATACAGATTCGAGTAAGCAAAATGGTAAATTATTTTTAGGCCTTTCGGGTACCGGTGATTTTGGCTGGGGTGTAGTGAATAAATATTTAAAACAAGAAGTATCCGGCAAAATCGAAGTTCACAGCCTGGAAGAAAATCAGTTTCCCGATCCTGAGGAACTTAAGCATGCTAAAATTTTTCAATTGATAAAGGATTTGGATTTTAATCCCCTCTTTGATATTAAAGGGAGGGAAAATTTTGGTTATACAGTATTTGAAAATGAACTGACTTCCAAGTCTAAAGAAAATGCCAAAAATTTTGATAAAGTTATTACTGCTTCTACATGGGATTATAATAAACTTCTGTCAGCCGGAATAAATAATGCAGGCCTGCTTATCCAGGGAATAGACCCAAAAATGTTTTATCCTGATGATAAAAAACGGAACGATAATTTATTTGTTATTTTTTCAGGTGGAAAGTTCGAAATAAGAAAAGGACAGGACCTGATTTTGAAAGCCATATCCATACTCCAAAAAAAGTATCCGGATATAATTTTAATAAACGCGTGGTATAACGTTTGGGTTGAATCTTTAAGATTAATGAAGTATTCTAAACACATTAAATATGAGGAGAAGGGGAGTACCTGGGCTGAATTTATGAATAATATTTATTTTTGTAATAATATTGATCCCAAAAGAGTATTCACTCTTCCCTTAGTACCTAATAAGGACTTACGAAATGTATACTTGAAATCGGACGTAGGCCTATTTCCAAATAGATGTGAAGGCGGAACAAATTTAGTGATGATGGAATATATGGCCTGCGGTAAACCAGTAATTGCTTCTTTCAATAGCGGGCATAAAGATGTTTTAACAGATGATAATTCAATTCTATTGAAGGAAATGAAAGAATTTAAACTTTTTGATTCTGAAAATAATTTATTCGCTGATTGGGAAGAGCCTGATATTGATGAAATTATAGAAAAGATAGAGTTTGCTTATAATAATAGAAGTTCTATACAGGAAGTCGGTAATTCCGCTGCTGCCACAATGAAAAAATTTACTTGGTCCGAAACCGCATTAAACCTTTTGAAAAACGTAGGCCTTTAGAATTTTAAACTTATGGAAATCAATCAACAAATTATTAATAACAGAAATCCTAATCCCATCGATATTGAAAACGATGAACGCGGCCTATTGTTTTTGGTTAATAAAAATTATCAAGAGAAAAATTTTACCGTGGCATTGAAATATTTAATAAAGCTTACAACCATTTTTCCTAATAAAGCAGAATACTTTTCGGGGATGGCTATAATTCAAAAAATTATGGGCAATTATGTAGAAGCGGAAGAAAATTACAAAAAATCGATTGAAATTGATCCGGGATTGTATGAAGGTTATTATAACCTGGGTATCCTTGTTTATGAACAGAATAGAATTAATGAGGCGGTGACATATTTTTTGAAAGCTATTAATATAAAGCCTGATCTATATCTTGCATATTATAATCTCGGAAATGCATACAGGGAACTCAATGAACTAACTTTATCGATTAATTCCTATAAGAAAACTATAGATTTAAAAAAAGATTTTGATGATGTTCATTATAATCTGGGCGTCGTTTTCGAAAAGAAGAGAGAATTGGCAAACGCTATAAAATGTTATGAAACCGCTATTCTCTTTAATCCTAATAATCTGAATGCTCGTTGGAACCTTGCCCTTTTGTATTTGCAATCAGGAGATTTTTCCAAAGGGTGGGTGAGGTTTGAAGTAAGGAAGGATAGAATTAAATCCTCTAAAAGAATTTTAAATAAACCCGAACTTAAAACAGAATCTGTCAACGGTAGGAAAATACTAATTTATTGCGAACAAGGATTAGGAGATACAATACAGTTTTCAAGATATCTTAAGATATTAAAAGATCACGGTGCTTATGTGATATTTGAATGTAAACCCCGGTTATCCGGAATATTTAAAGACTTTGTTGGAATCGATGAACTAATTCTTGAACAAAATAACAAAGAAAATAATATTGAATATGAATATCATATTTCATTGTTAAGCTTACCGCTATATTTTAATACAACTTTAGATACTATCCCTTCGACAGTTCCGTATCTTAAAGCCAACCAGGAAAAAGTTAATGAATGGAAAATAATTGTAAAAAATGAAAAATATATTAATATTGGTATAGCATGGTCAGGATCTGAGGGAAATCTAACCGGAAAAGACAGAAGTTGTAAGTTAGATGATTTTACCCCGTTGTTTGCTCTTAAAGGAATAAGATTGTTTTCTTTACAAAAAGCTGAGAATAATAATCAATTATGTGACGGCTATCCGGTTATAAATTTTAACAATATGGATTTAATCCCTTTTTTAGATACCGCTGCAATTATTGAAAATCTTGACCTTGTAATTTCAATAGATACTTCTATCGCACACCTTGCAGGGGCTCTCGGCAAGCCGGTATGGACGCTGTTGCCCTATTATTCTGATTGGCGTTGGTTATTGAATAGAGAGAGTTCTCCCTGGTATCCAACCATGAGATTATTCAGGCAACCCGAACCCGGCCAATGGAGTAAAGGATTTTCTAATGTTGCGGTTGAAATAAAAAGAGCCCTTAATTTAAAGGATCAAAACTTAGGTTGAACATGATCTCATTAAGCATGATTGTAAAGAATGAAGAGAAGTATTTAAGGGATTGTCTTGAATCAGTAAAGGGTGTTGTTGATGAAATTATACTTGTTGATACCGGCTCTAAAGATAGTACATTGTTAATTGCACAAGAGTATGGCGCCAAAATTTTCAATTTCGAATGGATAAATGATTTTTCTGCTGCACGCAATTATTCATTAAGTCAATGCACTGGAAATTGGATCCTTTATCTTGATGCTGATGAAAGACTTTCTGCAAAATCAAGAAATCATTTAAAATTACTTACCAGTAAAAATGATAAAATTGCTTACTATTGCCAGGTTTGCTCCATTGATGAAGTTAATAGCAGGCCTTCAATCATGTCTTATGTTAGGCTCTTTCCTAATGAAGAATCATTAAAGTTTGAAGGAGCTATCCATGAGCAAATCGAATATTCACTGCAACGAAATAAAATTCCTATAATTAAATCTTCAATTGAAATTTTACATGTTGGCTATAACCTTAATAATGATGGTCTGATTTTGAAGGCGAAGAGAAACTTAGATATTCTCTTAAGTGAATATTCAGAAAATAATTCTTCATATTATGCATTCCAGCTCGGGCAAACCTACGGCATTTTGGAAAATAAAAAAGATGCTGTAAAATACTTTCAAATTGCAGTTCAGGATCATTCGTTAAAACCGGAATATAAGTCTACTGCTTATAGATATCTTTCCATTGATTTAGCAGAGAAGCAAGATTGGATTAATGCGTTGGAATTCATAGATGAAAGTATTCGGAATGATGCGAATCAACCGCTGGCTTTATTAGCTGCATCTCAAATATATTTAAAATTATCACGCTTTGCGGATGCGGAATCATTATGTAGAAAAGCATATGAAGTTAATTCAAAACTTCTCAAAGAAAGCTCCCATTCAAATCAGGTTATATTACTTTCCAAACAAGATATCCTTTATAATTGTATGAATATAGCTATAATGTTGCAAAATGCATCATTATTTAATTATTTCTATAAAGAATTAGGAAATTTCAATTTCAAATCGCCTGATGCACAAAAAAACATTGAAATGAAGTTATTCGATATTCTTTTAAATAATAAAATAATTGAAAAAAATAACTTACAAGAATTTTTAGAATGTATTAATAAAAATAATTTAAATGTTTTTATATCAATCCTGGAACGTTATAATATTATGGATTCCAAGATTCTTATTTTAAATGCGATCTCGGTTAAATTTCCTCGTAATTCTATCATCTTAAATAAGTTAGGTCTGGTATTATCCAATCTAAAGAAAATTGAAGAAGCTGAATTAGCATTTGAGAAATCATTCGAAATTAATCCGGATGATCCATCCACAGTGTTTTATCTCATTTCAATTTATCTTCAAAAAAATAACTTTCAAAGAATTAATTTCTTAATTGAATTTGCCAAAAACAAATTTTCGGATATTCCGGCAATAATTGAAAAATTATCAACAGTCGAGCAAAAAATAAGCGCCCGTTAAAAACAATTTTATTTCCCCTAAACTTTTTCGGCTACCCTATCGATAATGTTGTAGAGATGAAGATCTCAATAAATAATTAACAGACCGGGAAAGGATTCCCGGAAAACAAAAATACATGGAGGTTTATTATGGCATTCTCAATCACAGGTAATGCGGCCGCTGCTCAGGCCTACAGTTCGTTGTTATCAACAACAAATTCAACCCAAAAAGCTCAGGAACAATTAGCTTCAGGAAAAAGTATTAATAGTGCAGCAGATGATACTTCTGGTTTCAGAGTAGCATCAGAACTTAATACTCAGATTTCTTTAATGACTTCAGCTTCAGCTAACGTTAGTGAAGCACAAAACTTACTCTCAACCGGTGAAACAGCTTTGAGTAGTATTAATGATCTTTTAACCCAGATCCAGGGAACAATATCAGCAGCATCAGATCCCACAGCAGATCTAACATCTCTTGCTAACGATATTAACTCTCTCGGGAACGAAATTAGCGCTATTTTCACAAATACAAACTTTAATTCCGCTGCTTTATTGAGCGGAAGTTCAATGCCCACAGGCGGAAACTTTGTTTTCCAAACAGGTGTTGGTGAAAATACAACAGTTAATTTTGGTACTTTAAATACTCTTGCCCTTGGTTCAATTTCCGGTTCAGGTGCTACCGCTTCAAATATTACAAAAATTGATGTAAGTAGTCTCCAGACTGCAGTTCAGAACGCTTTAGGCAGCATAGGTGACTATGAACAAAGAATGACTATAAAAGGAAATTATCTTTCTTCTGCTATTTCAAATGCTCAGTCAACAGTAAATAGTTTGACTGGTGCCGATACTGCAAAAGAACAAATGGCTTCTACTCAGGGCCAGATTGCAGAGCAAATTTCAACTACAATGCTTTCTCAGTTGAACAGTGCTCCTCAGAATTTGTTAAAATTATTCCAATAGTAGATAACTGATTCGCTATCTTATCCCCGGTAAAATCCGGGGATAAGATATTTTATTTATTAATCAATCTTTAATATTATGTACAGCTCAAAATTTAATAATAATCGAAACAGCAAACTGAATCCTTATTTCGTTAAAGAAATAATGGAGGCAACCCCGCAGCAGTTATTAATAAAGATATATGACTTTGCAATCGTAAATTGTCAAAAACATGATCTTATAAAAACTAATTCTGCGCTTCAGGAGTTAATAAATGCACTAAGATATGACAGAGATGATGTTAAAGAAATATCGATCGGGTTTTTGAAACTATATCAATTTTGTCAACGTGAAATGAGAAAGAAAAATTATGATATAGTACTTGAAATTTTAACCGGATTAA
>Ga0181520_10009722_pt1 | contig 13174 bp, 11 predicted proteins | sample PEATcosm2014_Bin_29_FD_132451 | JGI IMG/M metagenome (GOLD analysis project Ga0181520, IMG submission 132451) | Peatland microbial communities from MTU Mesocosm Facility, Houghton, MI, USA - PEATcosm2014_Bin02_30_metaG | ecosystem: Environmental > Terrestrial > Soil > Wetlands > Peat | place...
GTCTCCGGCGATCTTCTGCGCATTGAGGGCACTCCGGACGGCCTTGATCCCGCCGCTCTCGATTACATCGAACTCATGCCCGCCGCTGCGCCGGTGCTACCATGATTCTTACTTCGAGGAGCAGTGATCCCCATGAAGATTAGCAACGCCTATGTAAAAATCACATCGCCGGGAAGAAACTTCGTTACGCTGAAAATTGAAACCGATGAAGGCATCTACGGCCTGGGAGACGCTACGCTGAATGGGCGCGAACTGGCCGTCGCCAGCTATCTTACCGATCATGTGATTCCCTGCATTGTGGGCCGCGACCCATTTCAAACCGAGGATATCTGGCAATATCTTTATCGTGGTGCTTACTGGCGGCGCGGCCCGGTCACCATGGCCGCCATTGCCGCCGTAGACGTTGCTCTCTGGGACATCAAGGGAAAGACGCTGAATACGCCGGTCTATAACTTGCTGGGCTGCAAGAGCCGCGAGGGTGTGCTGGTTTATTGCCATGCCGCCGGCAAGGATATTGACCATGCATTGGAAGACGTGGCGCACCACCAGGAGATGGGCTACAAGGCCATTCGCGTGCAGAGCGGCATTCCCGGCCTTGCGGCTGCATATGGCGTATCCAAGGGGCCGGGCAGATACGAGCCGGCCGAGCGCGGCCTGCCGTCGGAGTCCGCATGGTCCACCGAAAGCTATCTGCGCCACACTCCCAAGCTCTTTGCACGGGTGCGGGAGAGTTTTGGCGATGAGCTGCACCTGCTGCATGACTGCCACCACCGCATAACGCCCATCGAGGCGGCCCGGCTGGGCAAGGAACTGGAGCCGTTTCACTTGTTCTGGATGGAGGACCCCACACCGGCCGAGCTGCAAGAGGGCTTCAAGATCATTCGTGAACACACCACCACGCCGATTGCCGCGGGCGAGGTCTTTAATTCAATCTGGGATGCGCACGACCTGATCCGCAACCAGTGGATCGATTATCTGCGCATGACGCTGGTGCATGGAGGCGGCTTCACGCATTTGAAGAAGGTGGCGGACTTTGCCGCGCTCTATCATGTGCGCACCGGATTTCATGGAGCCACTGACCTGTCGCCGGTGACGATGGCGGCTGCGCTGCATTTTGACACGGCGATTCATAACTTCGGCATTCAGGAGCGGATGCCGCACAGCGACGAAACCGACCAGGTCTTCCCCCATCACTATTCCTTCCGCGATGGGATGATGTTTCCCGGAGACGCGCCGGGGCTGGGCGTTGATCTGGACGAAGAACTGGCAAAGAAATATCCGTATCAGCGAGCCTATCTTCCCATCAACCGCAAGCTCGACGGAAGTTTAACGGATTGGTAACAGTCTTCTGCCGGCTCCGTTGACCCGCAAAGGATTCGCGCGTTTGTTTTTTAGAATTTATTCAGCGGGTTGAGCAAGCGTTTGTACCGCAATCGAAGCAGGCGTGGAGGCGGCGCTCTGCTTGTTCTCGTACATCCGTTTGTCAGCCACAATGCACAAGTGCTCTACCTCCAACGCGTCTTCGGGGTAGACCGCAGCACCTATGCTGGCGCCACTTCGCACTGTTTTCCCCTCCAGTTGCATTGGTTCCTGGAGCAACTGGATCAGCGAATGGGCCACAAGTTCGGCCTCAGCGCGGCTGGTTGGCTCCTCCAGAATGATGGAGAACTCATCCCCGCCGGTTCGAGCGACCGTATCGGAACGGCGGACCCGTCCAGTGCAAATTGCTCCAACACGCTTCAGCAGCAAATCGCCCACGTGATGCCCCAGCGCGTCGTTCACCATTTTGAACTGGTCCAGGTCAATCAACAGCAGAGCCGCTTGAGTTTTGGCGCGGCGGGCGCGTTTCAAGGCGCTGGCCAGATGGTTCTCAAAGTGCCGCCGGTTGGGCAGTCCGGTCAATGCATCATGCAGTGCCAGATGCTTGTTGTGCTCGATCTGGTCTTCCAGCAGCAGCAGCAGCATCCCCACGGCAACCACAAACTTGGGAAGATTCCACACCTCGCTCTCAATATGCATCTGGGGCATCAAGGCCATCAAAGCTGGCCCCACCACAAAGACCGAGGCCCAGGCGCAAAAACCGGCAATGGTGACAAAGGCTCCGGTAGTAGTCCGCCGGAATGTGATGAAAAAATTGATTGAACAACCGAGGTAAACGGTAAAGAGCACGGCGTTCAAAGCCAACTCGTCGAAAGCGCCGGCTCTGTGCTGAATGGCCAGAAGAAAGAGCGCGAGGGCGAGATAGAGGGTGACGGTTGTCCAGCGCAGCGCACAATTGATTTTACGCAGTGAGGCGAGTGTGATCGCCAGCGGTCCAATGCCCAGCAGCGCGGCGGATCCATTCAGCGCCCAGACCGGCGCGCCGCCAGTCAGCAGAATCACGTAGAGCGTGTTGGCCGACAGCAGAGTGGAGATCATCCACCGGCTGGAAATCTCATTCCGGAAAGTAACCACTCCCGACTGGAAGAGGAGCCCTGCCAAGACGAGGGCAACCGTGCCGGTCATCTCCGCTCCGACGCTCCAACCGTCCGGCAGCGAAAGGAAGAGGAAGGCGAAAAAATGTACTGCGATCAGGGCCCAGCCAGTTAGCCACGTGTCAATCCACGGTCCAGATACGGAACTCCGGCTGTGCCGCGCCACGGAAGCAAAGGCGCAGATGAGCAGCGTGATGGCTGCAAGGTCCGGAAGTACGCTCCAGTTCATCCTGTTTCCTCTCTGCCGTCACCGGCTGTTGGCGGCAATCCTAGATGGCCTGGGATTGAAGGATACATCTTACACCAAAATGGTTCCACAATGATGAAACAAATGATCGTCAAAACTGACTCGATTCCTCATCGCCATTCCCATTCTTATCCTTTGGTGGCCGGCTTTCCCGGTCTGAATGATCGGATTTGGAGGTTGTCAAGCTCAATCGGCGTTTGTTTCCTCGTTTTTATCCGGAAAGACATTGCCCATGCGGCGAATCTGCGCGCCCACGCCGCGCAGCTTCTCTTCGATGTGTTCATAGCCGCGATCCATATGATAAACCCGATCCAGAATCGACTCGCCATCGGCCACGAGCGAAGCCAGCACGAGCGAGGCCGAGGCTCTCAGGTCCGAGCACATGACGGCTGCCGCTGAGAGCCGGGCCGGTCCGCGGACCGTGGCAGTGCGGCCTTCAACTTTGATATTTGCGCCCATTCGCGCCAGCTCCTGCACATGCATGAAGCGGTTTTCGAAGATATTCTCCTCCACCGTGCTCACGCCGTCGGCCTGCGTGGCCAGCGCCATGTACTGTGCCTGCATATCGGTGGGCAAGCCGGGATATTCTTCGGTCGAGATGTCAGCCGGGCGCAGCGGCTCGTCGGCGCGTACACGCACCGCATCGGGCCCCAGAATATCTACGCTCACTCCGGCCTCTTCCAGCTTGGCCAGCAGCGCGCTCAGGTGCGCCGGGTTGCAGTTGGCCACAATCAGGTCGCCATGCGTGATGGCGCCGGCAATCAGGAAGGTGCCTGCCTCGATGCGATCGGGCTGGATGCGGTGGCGCGCGCCATGCAAGCTGCTTACGCCCTGCACGTGGATCGTCGATGTTCCCGCACCCTCGATTTTGGCGCCCATCGCGGTCAGCAGTTCGGTCAGGTCGGCCACCTCCGGCTCGCGCGCGCAGTTCTCCATCAGCGTTTCGCCCTCGGCCAGCACCGCGGCCATCAGCAGATCCTCGGTCCCGGTGACTGTGATCTTGTCAAAAATCAGATGCGCGCCATGCAGCCGCTCCGCTCGCGCCTCCAGGTAGCCGTGCGCCTGTGTGATGACCGCGCCCATCTTCTCCAGGCCGCGAATGTGCAGATTGATGGGCCGGCCGCCGATGGCGCAGCCCCCGGGCATGGCTACGCGCGCCATGCCGGCGCGAGCAATCAGAGGCCCCAGCACCAGCGAGCTAGCGCGCATGGTCTTCACAATCTCGTACCTGGCCTCCGGCTCCGAAAGCGTGCGGCAGCAGATGGTTGTGCGATGCTGCGCGCGCCCATAGCCCAGCTCGACCTCGGCGCCCATTGAGGAGAGCAGCCTCCGCTCCGTCTCGATGTCGCGCACTTGGGGAATGTTTTCCAGCGTGACCTCGTCCGCGGTCAGAATTGCTGCCGCCATGCAGGGCAGAGCCGCGTTCTTCGCCCCCGATACGCGAATCGTCCCAATCAGCGGATTGCCGCCGCGAATCACAAATTTGTCCATGAAAGCTGAGCTGCTCCTAGCCTTTAAGTGTAAATCCGCGGGCCGGACAGCGCAGAAATCCGGGAAGTATCACGGCAGCCACATAGAATCATCTCTACAGATTCCATTCATGCACTTGCGCAGGATTTATACTTGCTTTTGGCTTGAAACTGTGGCTTTGGACGACCAATTGGGAGTGTGCGATGAGAGAGACAAGATTCAGCGGATCGTTTGTGTTGTTGGGGTTGATCTTCGTTCTATTGCCAGGCTTTGCCGTTGCCCAGCCGTCGCCGGTCGCGGCCAAACCGCTGCCTACTATTATTGAGAAGGACGGCCGCTTCGCGCTGATGGTCGATGGTGAACCGTACCTGATGCTGGGCGTGCAGGCCAATAACTCCAGCGCATGGCCCGCTTACCTGGGCAAAGTCTGGCCGGCGGCCGAGACACTCCACGCCAATACCGTCGAGTTGCCCATCTATTGGGAGCAGTTGGAGGCCACCCAGGGAAAATTCGACTTCAGTGTAGTTGACCTGATTCTGAAGCAGGCGCGCGAGCACCATCTGCACCTGGTGTTGCTCTGGTTTGGCACCTGGAAGAATGGTAGCTCGCATTACACGCCGGAGTGGATCAAGCTCGATCAGGCGAAGTACCCCTTCGTCGTGGACAAGGACGGTCGCACGGTTGATTCACCCTCGCCGTTTTCTCCGGCGCGTCTGGAGGCCGACAAGGCCGCCTTTGGCGCTCTTATGCACCACCTCAAGCAGGCCGACCCGCAGCGCACTGTGCTGATGGTGCAGGTGGAGAACGAAGCCGGCGAGTGGGGCGGAGTGCGCGACTATGGCGCGGAAGCGGAAAAAGCCTTCAATGCTCCGGTGCCCGATGCGCTGGTCAAAGGCCTCGGCAAGCAGCCCGGCGGCTGGCGGGAGCTTTTCGGCGACGATGCCGATGAGACCTTCCATGCCTGGTATGTGGCCACGTATATTGAGCAGGTGGCCCTGGCGGGCAAGCGCGAGTACCCGCTCCCGCTCTATGTGAACGCGGCCCTGCGCGATCCCTTCAAACCGGGCAAGGCACCCAGCTACGAGTCCGGCGCGCCCACCGACAACAACATTGAACTGTGGAAGATTGCCGCTCCCTCCATCAGCATCGTCGCACCGGATATTTATATCTCAGAATATGCCAAATACATGAAGGTGATCGAGCTGTACAAGCGCTTCAACAATCCGCTGCTGATCCCCGAGACCGGCGGCTCGGCGGAGTTTGCGCGCTACGTCTTCGCCGCTGTCGGGCAGGGAGCCATCGGCTGGGCGCCCTTCGGACTTGATCTGAGCCGCTACTCCAATCTCACCGAAGGGCCGGAGTCGATGGAAGCGAGCGCTCTCAAACCCGTTGCGCGCCAGTATGAGCTGCTGGCCCCCATAGCGCGGCTGCTGGCAAAGGGTAATCTGGAAGGCAAGCTGCAGGGCGCGAGTGAAGACCCGAGCAACCACCGCCAGAGCTTGAACTTCGATCGCTGGAAGGCGGTCATCAGCGCAGGAATGCCCTCCTTCGGAAGTGGAATGCAGCCCAGGGGGAACGCGGCTCCCGACGGTGGTGTAGTGATTCTTCAACTCGGCCCGGATGAGTTTCTCATCGCCGGCCACCATGTCCGCGTAGACTTTGTTCCAACATTTGCGCCGGATAAAAAGCGGCTCTGGCTCAAAGTGGAAGAAGGCAGCTACGACGGGGCAGGGAAGTGGAAGACCGCCCGCATCTGGAATGGCGACCAGACCGACTACGGCCTCAACCTGAAAGCCGACGAAAATGTGTTGCTCAAGGTGCGCATGACGACGTACTGAAAGTGCCGCAAGAGCCGCGTCTCCGTTTTCTATAGCTCCAGCACATTATCCTCGATGGCCAGCCGCACATTGCCGTCGCTCTTGGCCAGCCGCCGCACGGCCTCCGGCTTGTCGACTTTGGCTTTGAGCATCACCAGCGCCACGGGAGCGCTGCGGCCGGCGCACTTGATGGTTTGTACCGCGGTCTCGTGGTCGATCTTGCAGGCGCACATGAGGATGCGGATACCGCGCTCCACCAGCTTCGAGTTCTGCATATGTACGTTGACCATCAGGTTTTCATAGACATAGCCTAGCCGGGTCATGGCGCCGGTGGTGATCATATTCAGGATCATCTTCTGCGCGGTACCGGCCTTCATGCGCGTCGAGCCGGAGATCACCTCCGGGCCGACCTCGGCCAGAATGGCGATGTCAGCTGCGGCGGCCAGTGGCGTTCCTTGATTGCAAATGACGGCGGCGGTGTGGGCGCCCCGTGCGCTGGCATAAGCCACGGCAGCCACCACGTAAGGCGTGCGTCCCGATGCGGAGACGCCCACCACCATGTCCTTGCGCGTGGGGCGGCGGCGGCGATGTCGCGCTGGCCCAGCTCTTCAGAGTCCTCGTTGACTTCCACGGCCGAGGCCAGAGCCTTTGGCCCTCCAGCCATGATGTACTGCACCTGCCCGGGCGCTGTCGAATAAGTGGATGGACACTCTGACGAGTCCAGCGCCGCAATCCGTCCGCTGGCGCCGGCGCCGACATAGATCAGCCTTCCGCCATCGCGCAGGCAGCGGGCAACCTGGTCGATGACCTGCGCAATCTCAGGAAGCGCGCGCTTGACCGCGCCCGCCACCTTTGCATCTTCGTGGTTGATGATGCGCGCAATCTCAAGCGCGGATTTAGTGTCAAAGCCCTGTGACGCCTCGTTCAGGCGCTCGGTTGTCAGTTCCTGAAGCAGGGTGGCCAGGTCAACCTGTTCTACCCCTTGGAGGGCGTCGGCCATCTCCTGCGTCGTCGAGCTGGTTAGCATTGCGTCAGTCCCCTAGTCTTTATTGTATCTGCGAAACAGTCAAATCAGATGAGAATTCGCAGCCATGGTGCGGACTCAGAGGGCGAAGGTCGAAAAAACTTCAGAGCGTCTCGCGAACAGCGTTGTGAAACGCGGGCCTTACCGCGCGAATCAGTTGGCTACGGCGGTCGGGCCAGGTGCGGTTGGTCAGTAGTACGATAGCCACTGCGGCCTCCAGGTCAATCCACAGCGAACAGCCGCTGAAGCCCAGATGGCCGATGGAGTTGCGGGAAAAATGCTTTCCCGACGAGGATTTTTCCGAGGGTGTATCCCAGCCCAGCGCGCGCGATGAACCGGGCGGGTCTTGCCGCTGGGCAAAAAGCCGAACCGTCGCCGCCTCAAACAGCCGTCCCGCCCCGGCGTTGGCCGCAAGCATCTCACCGGCCAGCAGCAGCAGATCCGCGACGTTGGAAAACAATCCGGCGTGGCCGGCCGCGCCGCCCAGCAGCCAGGCGTTCTCATCCTGCGCCTCGCCCTGAATCCGGCGCCGGCGCAGGGTTCGATCCTCTTCGGTGGGCGGAATTAGGCTCCTCGCGCTTGCCGGAGGCGAAAAGCCTGTGGCGTTCATGCCCAGCGGCAGATAGACCTCGCGCCTCACCCAACTCGCCAGCGCTTCGCCGGTCAACGCCTCCAGCGCCTTGCCCAACAGGATGAAACCGGGGTCGGAGTACTCGGCGCGCGCCCCTGGTGTGGCTTCCAACGGCAGCTCCAGGCAGGCCTTCAAGAGCGCATCCGGAGTCTTCGCTGTGCGGAAGAACTCCACGTAGCCGGGAAGCCCGGAGTTATGCGCCAGAAGATTGCGCAGCGTTACGCCACCTGCGGTGGGGCCAGTTGCGCCTGCGGCGCGCTTCTCTTTGAAACCTGGAAGCAACTCGGACAAAGGCGTCTCCAGATCGAGCTGGCCGCGCTGCTGGAGCAGCATCGCCGCCGCGGTGGTGGCCGCAACTTTGGTGATGCTGGCGATGTCGTAAACGGTCTCCGGGGCGACGGCGCGTGAGTCTTCGTCGTAGGTGAAGCGGCCCAGCGCGTCCATCAGAACGGTCTCGCAGCCCGCGAGCACACCGAAGGCGCAGCCGGGAAAGGCGCGCGCTGCAATGGCCTCGTCCAGTACACGGTAGGCAGCGGCAAAGCGGCTTCGCGGCTCGGCGGCCTGGGCAACAGGCGGAATCTCTTCTGAATGCATCGCTACCTTGCATCCTACCGCAAAGCAAGCCGAATTGCGCCCTTGTTCCGGCCGCTGCGCTTGACTCTGCCATCCCACAGTGCTCTGATGGTTGCGGTGAAACGGATTTTTTGTGGCTTCTTCAAGGAACGGAGACAGGTAATGAGAGCTGGCGCGACGATCGGGGTTGCGGTTGTTTTTTCGGCATTGTTTTTATCCGGGTGCGGAGGCTCCGGCGTCACCAGCAGCAATACCGGCAATGGCGGCTCCGGTGGCTATACAGCTCCGCCGGCGGCCACACCCACGGTTGCCACACCCCCCGCGCAGAATGGCGCCGTGCTGGCGACTCTGGCCACCACAACGCCCGGAGCTTCCATTTTTTACACCCAGGATGGAAGCACTCCCACGAGCAGCTCGACCCAATATCTGGCGCCGTTCCTCATCGCATCGAATCTGACGCTCAAGGCTGTCGCCATCGCTCCGGGTTATGCGGCCAGCGACGCTCTGAGCCAGAGCTACACGCCCAACATTCCTTCGGGAACATTGGTCTGGTCCGACGAGTTCACGAACTCCACCGCCGCCATCGCCCAGCCCAACCCGCAGGTTTGGACCTACGACACCGGTTTGGGAGCCATTTGCTGCGGCAACCAAGAGCTGGAAATCTACTGCGCGTGGGCGTCGACTGCCTCGCCCTGCGATCCGGCCAATCCCAACGCATTTGTGGGTACAGACGGCGCTCTGCACATTGTGGCTGAGTCGCCCTCAGCCTGCGTTTACACCTCAGGGCGGCTCAAAAGCCAGGGCCTCTTCAGCTTCCAGTATGGCCGCATCGAGGTGCGCGCCCAGGTGCCGGAGGCACAGGGGCTGTGGCCAGCCTTCTGGCTCTTGGGCAATAGCGCTGCGACGATCAACTGGCCGGCCTGTGGCGAGATGGATGTACTGGAACGCATCAACGCCGCCCTCACGCCGGACTGGAACCAGGGATCGATCCACATGACCGGCGGGGGCATGGGCACTCCCTACTACTTTCCTTCGGGGCAGACGGCGGCCGGCTGGCACACCTACGGAATGATCTGGAGTCCGGGCAGCGTAGCCTATTATGTTGACAATCCCGCACAGCCCTATGTCACCTACACGCCGTCGAGCTTGAGCGGATTGAGCGGCGCGGTCTGGCCTTTTGATTCCGGCGCCAACTTCATCATCCTCAACCTGGCCGTCGGCGGCGACTGGCCAGGCCCGCCCAACGCCACCACTCCCTTTCCTTCCACCATGCTGGTGGACTACGTGCGGGTGTACACCAACTGAAAAATTTGCACGGTATTCGCACGGGATTGACCATCCTTTTACACTTCTTGGCCGATACTGACTCCGTGATCGCGCGCAATCGTAAGAATCATTCTTTCAAGCTGGCCGTTGCCTCCATGCCACTGGTGGAGATTGCTTATCCCACGCATCCTCCCGCACAGCTTCTGAGTCCCACATAGCCCAGGATTCATGCAGAAGTGGGCCACTACCGCCTGCGGCTGGCCCAAACGCAAGAAGACCGCGAGGCAGCCTGCCGGCTACGCTTCAAGGTCTTCAATATCGAGCTGAACGAGGGGCTGGCAAGCTCCTACCAGACGGGCATAGATACCGATCCCTACGACCACTACTGCGAACACCTGCTGGTGGAGGACAAGGCGAGCCGGCGCGCTGTCGGCACCTACCGAATGCAGTCCGGCGCAACCGCCTTGCTCCATGAGGGCTACTACTCTGAGCGGGAGTTCGACTTTGCCCCCTATGAGCCGCTGCGCGCCGACATTCTGGAGTTGGGACGCGCCTCGGTTGATCGCGAGCATCGCACGCCTGAAGTGCTCACCCTGTTGTGGAGAGGCATCGCACAGTATGCCCATGAGATGCGGCTGCGTTACCTGATCGGCTGTTCCTCGCTGACTTCCAGAGTGCCTGTCGAGGGCTGGCAGATGATGAGCCAGCTAGAGCGCTATCGGGTTTCGCCGGAGTTCGAAACCATGCCGACCGCCGCCTACGCTTGCCCCCGCGCTGCGGAGGAATGGCAGCCGTCCAGCCAGGCAGACGGCCCGGCCGTCGAGTGTGGCGTCAAGGTGCCCAAGCTGCTGAAAACTTATCTTGCCATCGGAGCGCGCATCTGCAGTGCGCCCGCATGGGACCGCGAGTTCGGCACCATCGACTTCCTCACGCTGCTTGATCTGAAGCTGCTCTCGCCGGCGGCGCGCAATCGTTTTCTGGCTCCGCTGACGGCTTAGAGTTTTTTTGGAAGTAGGATAGACCAGAATTTTGTTGGTATTCCACCCATTCCGCAGAAAAACGCGGAATGGATGGGGCACGGAAGTTTATAGCAAAAACTAAAGGAACTTAGGCGTATCTTTTCTGGTGCCAGATCCACGCCGTGCGAACGATCTCGTCCAGTTGCGTATAGCGGGGTTTCCAGCCGAGTTCCTGGATGGCCTTTTCGCTGCTCGCAATCAGAACAGCGGGGTCGCCGGGGCGGCGAGGATGCACCTCGGCGGGAATGGCGTGGCCGGTGACGCGGCGCGCTGACTCGATTACCTCGCGGACACTGAAGCCACGGCCGTTGCCCAGATTGAAGACCAGGCGGGTGGCATCGCCTTGCAGGGCATCGAGGGCCAGAAAGTGGGCATCGGCCAGGTCGGAGACGTGGATATAGTCGCGGATGCAGGTGCCGTCGGGGGTGGGATAGTCGTCACCGAAGATCTTGATCGAGGTCCGGCGTCCCAGGGCCACATCCAGAACCAGCGGAATTAGGTGCGACTCTGGCTCATGGGCCTCGCCGCGCGTAATGCCTTGCGGCCCTTCGGGCGCTCCGGCCACATTGAAGTACCGCAGCGATGCAACGCGAAGGCCGTGAATGCGGTTCAGCCAGCCCAGCATCTGCTCCACCAGCAGCTTGGATTCACCGTAGGCGTTGGTCGGAAGCAGGCGCGCATCTTCCCGGATGGGAACCGTCTCCGGCTCTCCATAGACAGCGGCGGTGGAGCTGAAGACCAGTCGTCGCGGGCCGTGGGCCAGAATGGCTTCCAGCAGCGATAGCGTCGAGGCGGTGTTGTTGCGAAAGAAGATCTCCGGTCGCAGCATGGACTCACCCGCTTCGATCAGCGCGGCAAAGTGCAGTACGCCGTCGAAGGGCCTTCCCTGGGCCTTGGCGGCGATGAAAATTTCTTCCAGAGCGGCCCGGTCCGCCAGTTCTCCCTCGATAAACTCCACGCCAGCCGGCAAAAGCTCGCGCCGTCCATGGCTAAGGTTGTCATAAATTACGGCCTGATGGCCGTTTTCCGCCAGCAAGCCAGCTACCGTGCCACCGATGTATCCCGCGCCGCCAGTCACCAGAATTTTCATGATAAATACTTCCTTTCCCAACCTAATGGTATAGGCTAAAGTCTAATACAGAGGGCGTAAGAGGCAGCTTTCAAGCTGCTTCCGTTTGGTTTTCCAAACACGGTTCGCATGAACAGAGAAGGCTATATTCTCCCCATCAAGGAACCATTCGGCCGGTTTGCATTTGGCCTTGCAACTGGACGCTGTACTGCCGTATCCTTCGCACAGAGATCCTGCCGGGTCCAGCGTGGCGATGGTCTGTTTACGCCTGTCCCGGTCCGACCTGTGATGGTTACCGGTTCACTTTACCTTGCCAAGGTGCGGGTGGCGTTGCGCAAGGCTGCTGCTGGAGATTCGATATCTTTGTGCGCGGAGGCGCCGCTCACTGACGCTTCCAGCGTCCTCTGCGTCGCAGAGGCGAAATTGCGCTGCCTTTGTGGCCGCGAATGAGGAATGAAGCATGCCGGTGAAACCTAAACCAGAGCAGGCCACTTTCGGAATGCTCCCCGAGCCTGAGCGCAGTTCCAGATCGTTTATCGCCAGCGCAGTGATCAATGGCCTGATTCTGGCCCTGTGCCTCTACATTGGAGCGACAGCAAAGAAGACGCTGGATCGGCACCGTTATGAGGAGACGCTGTTGGTGGTGCCGGCCAAGCCGGAGCCGGAGCCGCCCAAGGTGAAGATGCCTCCCCCACCGCCGCCTGAGGATATGCCCCAGGTTCCTGAGGTGAAGTTTGAGGCGCCCAAGATCAATGTACCCAAGCCGGAACCCAAGCCGGAAGTGAAGCCGATCCAGATGGAAGCCAAGGTCGCGCTGCCGGTCATCAAGGAGCAGAAGCAGTCTGTTATCCTGGCGCCGCAGCCCAAATCCGCGCTGAACAACACGACGGCCAAGGTCCAGGAGATTACCTCGCAGCCGACCAAATCGGCGATTGCCGGGGCGGCCATGCCGGCGCAGGACAACCACGGCAAGTTCTCCACCAAGCCGGTGCATCTTGGCCAGACCTTTGGTGTCACGCCCAATCCGAATGCCAAAGGGCCAGCCAACGTCGCAGCCATCGGCAATCCCTATGGAGGAATGCAGGGGCCTGCTGTGGCGCCGCATGGAATTGTCGGTTCGACTGGCTTCGGTAATGGAACCAGAGTCGGTTCGAGCGCCGGTGTGATGGGCAAGGTCGCCTCGGCCGGAGTTCCGCCGGGCGCTGCCAGACCAGCTCCCCCGGTCAACCAGGGAAAGGTGGCTGCGGCCAATATTCCTGTGGCAACGGTTGCCGCGACGAACAAGATTGCCGCGCCTTCTGCGCCTACCAGCACCCAGGTTGAGGTTTCTATTCCTAAGCCGGCATATACTGACGAAGCCCGTCAGTTGAGGGTGCAAGGGTCGGTGGTCTTGCGCGTGACCTTCTTTGCCAACGGGCATATTCAGGTGATCGGAGTCATTCGAGGATTGGGCCATGGACTGGACGAACAGGCCAAACTGGCGGTACAACAGGGAAAGGTTATCCGGCCGGCAACGATGAATGGCAAGCCTGTGGATAGCACAACAAACATTACGATCACGTTTCAGTTGGCGTAACATCGGAA
>Ga0181520_10009725_pt1 | contig 13172 bp, 9 predicted proteins | sample PEATcosm2014_Bin_29_FD_132451 | JGI IMG/M metagenome (GOLD analysis project Ga0181520, IMG submission 132451) | Peatland microbial communities from MTU Mesocosm Facility, Houghton, MI, USA - PEATcosm2014_Bin02_30_metaG | ecosystem: Environmental > Terrestrial > Soil > Wetlands > Peat | place...
CGAGTGAGGCCGTGTTGCGGCGGGCTAACTCGAAGTCTTATGTGAGAAACGGCAATGTGTACCGACTCGATTCCCAGGGTAGACTCGCCGAAATGGTCGACCTGCGCGGCAATCGAACCCGGTTCCGGGATCCCGCGATGGGCGTGGCGGGCGGAGTTGAAGTCGACGGCGTGGAAGGCTGGCATGCGGTGGAGCAGGAGACCAAGAGCGGCGACACGCTTAAGTTGACCACCGCACGGGGTAATCAGATCGATGTTGTCTCCGATTCCGCGGGCACCAGCGAAGAGATTGCGGTGGATGGCAAGCCATGGGCACAGTTTCATAAGCAGGCCTCGGGCGGATCGGCGCGGATCAACCAAGGGAATTACTCTGAGGTTTTCACCCTCGACAGCGCGGGAAGAACTACAGGCTATCAACTCGAACGGCCAGACGGACCGGGGAAGACAACCGCGGAGTCGGCCAAGCTGGAATTTGACTCCGAAGGCCGCCCAACACATCTGACCGGCACTGGCATCTCCGAAACGAATTTTCGTTATGACAAGGATGGCCAGCTGCAGGAGATTGCATCATCTAATGGCTCAATCATTGAGGTTGCCCACGACGAAGCTTCTGGAACCACCACCATCGAGGAACGCACTGGGCTTGGGGGCAGCGACACACGGAGCGAGGCGGTTGCGAGTATCACTCTCGAGAATGGACGTCAGCTCCGCGGAGATTCCCCCGAGACAGGGAGAGTTGACTTTAGTTATAACGATGGGCGGCTGGTGGCAGTGAATTCGGAGCGCTCGGGGAACACCAGCTACACCTATGACAGATATGGTCGGCCGGCGTCTGTGGATTTCGACTCTGGGGCAGAAATCCAGTTCAGCTTCAAGGAGAGCCAAGACAAAGGCTTGTCCAATGCCAATGCTTCGGCCTATGAGGTTCAGATTCTAGAGCCACAGTCGCGAAAAGAAAAGAGCTTTCAGGTATTGCCGCGGTCTTACTCGCTGGCGAAAATCAGATCTCAGTCGTAGCAGGCCGATAATGAGTTAATTCCTGCACAAGGCAAATCTGTGAAACGTGCCTTGCACCGACCAATTGCCAGCCCGAGACGGCCTATCGGTGATGGTTCTCTTTCGCCTGACAGTTTCTCTTTTTCCCACAGAAACGGTTGGCTTCATCGAGGTACTGAGTCCAGTCTTCTGCGATTCCACGCTGAGCAACCACCAGCGGAATCCGTGCGGTCCTCACCTGAACCGCTAAGTAATTCTCAACTCGATCTTTCAACTTAAAGTACCTGTCTTCGATGGCGGCTCCTGTCGGCCCGCATTGCGGCCAAATATTGCCTAGCCCATCCGCTCCACCTAGTTCCAAAGGAATAAGATGATCGAGCTCGCATATCTGGTTTTCACCACCATTGCCTCTTGGCTTTGCGGCTTTATACCATGCGTACACGCTCTCTTTCCGGCCTTCGCTTGTCTCACAATTCCGAACGCATTCAGTTCGCCAGTCTGGGCTGTTCAGCGTATCAATCGTCACTGACGGGTTGATGCCGCCTGGAGTGCATCGCGGGTCTGGTAGGGGGAGACCATTCTTGGATGTTTTGAATGCACAGGCGCCAATCGCAGGCTCGGCCCACGCTGCAAAGTAGATCGAATCGCAGGTGACAAAGGTATTCTCGCACGAGTTGGCTCCGGTTCGTTTCCCGGCCGCACCCTTTGGGCCTTCTCTGCGCGGATGGATCTCTGTGCCATTCGACCTGAGAGCTCGCTCCGATTCGCGAAACTGAGGCAGGACATGCCGCCGCCCATGCGCGTTGATCCACAACTGAGCACCCAAAGCGCAAAGCACCACAAGTAGAAGCGCCGGAACCCAGGAGAAACGGGATTGGGGATTTCTCACAACGACATAACCTCCAGTATTCCATTCGGCTCAATCATGCAACGTGATTGCCCGAATGCCCTTCCCAACCTCAACCTCTGAGCACAGCCTAAGAAATGGAACCTGTTGATGGCGCTTCAGACGCATGCAGTAGGGACGGCCCACAGGAAGGAGGGCGATATCGATGGCATCCATCCAACTGGTTGATCCGAATCTTCGAGCTCTCGATGATGCAATCCGTATACTGCGAGAACACCGAAAAGCAGTAGCTCCAGGCTCGCCAACAATCTGGCGGATTCTAGACAGTGCCTGCAAACATCTCGACGATCAGATTCTCCATGGAGTTATGGAGAAAGCCGGTCTTTACTCCCCGTCGGCATGCGGCGGCACGGGTGCTAAGGAGGAGCACGCGAGCTGCGGTCGACATCACTCCTGATAGGCGACCTTGGGAACAATCTGGATTAGAAAACGTTGATTCTCCTCTTCGTTGTCGGATCTGCCGATGCCTTCGGTGCCGCTTCCTGCGATCATGACTTCGCAAATTGCCTGGTCAAACACAATGTGGTTGTCTTGCCAGAACAGATAGAGCTCATGAGCACGCTTGTAGCTCAGAGTGAAGTTGTCTTTATAGGAATCGTTTGAGGCCATCCCCTCGATTATGACAAGATAACGAACCTTTCTTGTTGCAGGGTCCTTTTCATGCTTTGTCTTCAAACCCTCCACAAGGTCGTTGATACTCTTGCCGCTGCTGATCAGGAAATCGTGATATTTCGGGTCAATTGCGAAATCGCCGGTTTTGAACTGAACCTTCGTCTTGAAAAGATACCGTTTGTACTTGGGGTCGTACTCAAACTGGTTCTTGTGGGCCAATTCCCCGATTGCCGCATCGATCTGTTGCAGCCGCTCGTAGCTCTCTGCTTTCACCCGCAGCTTGTCTCGTTCAATGCTATACGCGGCGTAGCTAAAGATGAACAGCACGAGAACGACGACAAACAGGCTGGTCATCAGATCGACATAGCTAGGCCAGAAGGCCTCATCGTCCCTGCGATCTATCATCACGATTCCCTATCTTCCTCTTGCTGGGCTTGCTGGGCGCGGCGCTCTTTGGGCACACCGCCCCAAGGCCACCACCAGACTCCACTGCCATTGCCGTTTTCCTTCTTGGGTGCGCCTGCCCGTTGCGGCACTGGGGGAGTTTGGCGCCTCGCCGGCCTCATCGGCGCACTGGCAAGTGATGTTTCGACGCGGGCAATGTGGCCGTCGATACTCGATAATTTCGCAAGATTCTGATTGAGCGCTGGCGAAAGACCTCCGAGGCCGTCCTTGATCGCCTCAAGGAGTGCCGATTCGGCTTCTTTGGAGGACTGTTGCATTTGCCCAACAAGCGCAGCGAGCCCTTGCATCTGCGTGTCGATGCCTTGAAGGCGCGCAACGTCTTTCACAAAGGCGGTTCCTTGTCCTTCGCTCAATGCGTTGGCAATGGAGTTTGCGATTTGTCCAGCCAAATCGTCCAGTTGCTGCCGAGCGCTATCGACAAGATCCTCCAGCTTATGCCGCTGCACCTCAATGTACCGCTTGATTTCGTCATCCTCGGAGTCGACAAACTGGCGGATAAGCTCAGTGCGGCTCTTGAGCGATTCGAGTTGATCCCGAATCAGCTTGACGGCATGAGCGGTTATGGTTTCATCGACGGCCAACTTTTCGCCTAATGAGTTGACGCTCTGTTCAAATACGCCGAAGCGGTCGAGGAGCGCACTGAATTTGTCGGTCAATCCGCTCGTTATTTGCAGCTTGCCGTGAAGAGCTTCAGTTGCCTCAACGAAGCCTCGGAGTTCATGTCCGATCTTCCCGGAAGTGCGCAGCATGTCGGCGTTCGCCTCGATGATTCGAAGGATATCCGTGCTCTTGAGCATGTCGAGCAATTCGCGCTGCTGACGAAGTGTCTCTGTCGCGGTACCCATCGATGCGGTGAAAGTGGCAAGGTTGGAGCTGAAGTCAGCGTTAAACCGGTGCAGGTTCTGTTGCAGGCTGTAGAGGGCGGAGGAGAAATCGTGCCCAACCACCGGAAGCAATTCCGTCTGCAGCAAGGTAAAGTACGCTTGCTTCAGGCGGTCGTTTTTCTCTTGGGCGTTATGCAAGAATCTGGATCGCCCAATCACCGATAGGAAAAGGCCGCACAGGCTGCCGGCCATTGCAACGAGAACACCTCCGAGAAAATGGCGCAAATGGTCTGGGTCGGTGAACGCGCCGGCTTCGGAAAGGGAAGAGCCTGCCCCTACAAAACTCAGAAGGCCGACGATTACGCCGATGAAGGTGCCCATCAGGCCTACATATAAAGGCAAAGTCGCATTCGACGCGGCCGCCTGCTCGGTCGAGTTTGAGATCCGCTCGGCGATATCCTGCAAGATGCGAAAGTCGGCGGGAGTGCCGGCATTCTTTTCGAGGTATCGGTTTGTGCTTGCCAGGATGCTGTTGAAACCAGGGGAAGCGAACTCTGTTGCCTGGATGCGCGTGCTCTCGATTATGGAATTGTCTTCGAGAGGGTCAAAGAGCGTTGAGGGCACAATTTCAGCCAACGGCTCCGAGTCGGGAAACAGATTGGCCAGAACCAGTGAGCGGCGCCGCGTAGCCAGGAAACATCGCATCTGCACCATGATCACGCAGAGAGTCAAAAGTCCTTCAAGTAAAGCTACTTGATCCATAGATGTCACCTAAATTCGATCTGAAGTTTGTCCTTGATTCGCCACAGCTGCCCGGGCTCTTTTCGCACGGCACGACCGGGGCGTTTTACGATGATTCTTTGGGCGTTCTTTGCCGGCGTCTGCTCGTAATTGCAGACAGGAGAGAGGTACATGTCGTGATTGGGGATCACCGATTTCTGCCGATCCGGATTGTCACACAGCTCAACTTTTGCGCTCGTGGCGGTTTCAGCGGAACCATCCAAGGTGAGCTTGAAAAGGGAGCCATATTCCTCCCGATCATCCAAGTTCTCAAACGCCCCATCGTCAGTGGGCCAGGGAGCGAAGAGCGCCAAGGGTGGCGGCAAGACAGGTGGTGGGGCAGGCGGCGGCGGTGCAGGGATTGCGGGAATTGCAGCCCGTTCGATCCTGGCTTCCGGCCGAGGCTGCCGCGCTGCAATGGTTGGGCTCTGATTCGGTGCATTCTTGCGCTCACCGCCATGCACTGAAGGTTTATCGAGGTATGCCGCGATCAAGTGCGGCTCCGTATCCGGCTTGGAACGGGAAACCGTCGTAGCCTTCGCGGCGCTTTCAAGCCGGGTCTGCTTCATTGCGCTTTCAGGAGGTTCTGCGCACACAGGAGCAGCATTTCCACGCTCGCCGGCTTGCTTTGGCGGCTCTTCGGAGGGGGGCTTCAGGGGACCCAAATCCATGTGTTGGCTGGCCAGGGGAACAGCGTTTGCCATCCGCCTGCTCATGCGCTGCGCGCTCAGGATTTGTTTAGCGCGGTACGTACAGGGGACTCCTTCAGGGCTGGAGAGGGCGGCCATTGGACCAGTTCCAGGCTTTTGGGCGAGCGGTTTCTCGGGAGCAGACTCGGCTATGGCGCCCGTTGCGGGATCGAGTTTCACCAGTAGCCGGTGCAAATCCGCGCGAATGCTTGCCAGATCCCCAAACTCGCTGTTGCCGCGGTTTGCCCTCGATACTCCCTTGGCCGCGTTGTAGGGAACGAAGTGAGACCTCATCGAACCGATGAAAGCTTCAGACTTTACTGTTTCGGCGATGTACTCCTTTTTGAAATAGGACTCTTCAAGCCGTTTCAATCTCCGCTGCGATCGCACCGCCTCAAACAGTGCCCACAAAGCCAAGAAAACGGCGGCGATTGCAATGAATACTGCAATGCTTTGAACATCGGAGCCGCTTGGATCATTCGCTCCAAGCGGCGACGTAACTTCCGATGCCGTCTGATCCTGAGCGTAGGCATTCGGCCCAAAGACCGACGCGGTCAGCAGCTCGGCGATGGCCGAAACCGCAGCGAGAAAGGAGTTGCCGAACCGTCTTTCCGAACTCCTCACAATGCCTCCTAACCTGGTAAAAATTTCCTTGCTTACGACGTTGCGTCAGCCCCGACAAGCCATATACACGGGCTGGAATAGGGCTCGCAAGGAACATGGCGTCAGCATTCGCGCTCAACTGTTGATTTCTTATCTGAGCCGAATGAAGAGACCCACTTGTTCTTGCCAATCTGTTTCAGGGGCCGGATGTAAAGGGCCGAAAAGCAGCCAGAATAGTAAGCGGAGGATCCGAATCAGTCCCTGAGCCTCACCTGAATTCAACTTGCAATTTCTCCCTTATTCTCCAGCGCCCTGCCACCGAGTCTCTCTCGGCCCTTCCTCTGCGTACGACTTTGATGACCGATGCGCTGGCCGGCAGATCGCCAACGTAATCACAAACAGGATTGAGATACCACCGGGGCGCCGCAATCGCCGTCTTGAACTTTTCCGGGTTCTCGCAGACATCTACAAATGCAGAGGTCGCGGTACTTGGATCACCGTCGAGCCCAAGCCAGTACAAGGAGTCCCAGTCCTGTCTCTCCGTCAGATTCATGAAGGTTCCTTCCTTCTCTGGCATTGGAGCATAGTAGTTCGTATGCGGGGGAGCGTTCAGTTGAGCCGACTCTTTTCCCACGATTGGGCCCTCGATTCGTTCCGCGGAGCGGAGGTCCTTTCCGGCGGAGGGATCGTTCGAAGAGACAGGAACCGGCAGCATTGCCGCGGCGGTACTTTCGGCCCCTCGCTCTGCTGATTGTAGAGCGAGGGGCTCAGACGCTTGCCGGTGAATGTCGATTTGCGCAACGCCCGCGGGTGCCAACAAAGCTGCCTTCGCTGCCAGGGCCAGTTCAGCTCTCTCTTCCAGATCGCTCAGCTTCGCGTGAAGGCGAACAATCTCACCGAATTCAGCGGCGCTGCGCTTCCCCCCCGAGGCGCCGCGGCCAGCGTCGTAGGGTACGAAGTGACCCTTCAAAGCACCCACAAGTTCCTGAGACTTGGCAAGTTCGCGTATATAGTCCTTTTGGTAATAGGAGTCCTCAAGAGCGCTCAATCTGCGACGGAATCGCACAGCCTGGAAAAGCGCCAACAATGCAAAGAGGAGGGCGCCAATGACAGTGAAGATCGCAAGGCTGGGGGTATCGCCCAAGCGAACAAGGCCGATTGCGCTTCGCGCTTCGCTGTGACAGACAGGTACTTTCAGCGTGAACTCAAACACGCCAAGATTTGCCGCCCCCGTGATCCAGGGAAGAGCCACGGGGACCATGGCATGAGTGGCCGGGCAACCGGCAAGCCACCTTGAACCAGTCACCTGTCCACCATGGTCAGCGTTCATCAAACCCAACCTTCTTCTATTCATAAACCCGACGCAGATGCGCGATTGGCGCGAATACCGACCTGCAACCCGCAAGAGCGATCTCTAAATACAGATCGTTCGATGCTTTTGCGATTGCCTTCCGTGCGGGGCCCTTGCTTCCGAGCTATTCGTATTGGGCAAAAAGGTCTTAGTACTCCCACTTTACTGAGCGGTATGTGCAAGGTGCTTTCGTTCGGAAGCAACCTGAACATGGTCTTCACCGTCGATGCAATGAAGCGGATCGGCCCCATGCTCCCGATCTATATCCTTGCCGCCAAGACATCAAATGCTCGCTGAAGCAACCACATAACCCTGGTGCGGCGGACTCTCCTCCGCGCTTCTTACCTGAACTCGATGTCTAACTTATCCCGTATCTTCCAGCGATCATCCTGCGACTTTCTCTCAGCCAGTCCTTTGTGGATCACTACGATTGCAGTTGCGCTCGGTAGCGGATTGGAGTTGTAGTCGCAGACTGGGATCAGATAAATCGCGGGGGCCGCCATTGCCGTCTTGAACTTCTCAGGGTTGTCACACATGTCAACCCACGCGATGCTGGCGGTGGCGGAATCCCCCTGAAATCTCAATCTGTAAAGAGACTCCCAATCTTGCTTCTCCGTCAGGGTCTTGAAGGTACCGTCCTTTTCCGGAAGAGAAGCGTAGCCGACGGAGGGAGGGGGCGGAGGAGGCGGTGGCGGAGGAGGTTGCGGAGGCAGCGTCTCTCTTGGTTCCGTGGACTCCCCTGCAGCAAACTCCTTGAGAACTCCACCTGCCAACCAGTCGACGTTGCTTCCCGGTTCGCCCTGTGCCTGAGCCGCGATCCCGGTCGGCTCAGGGACACTGCCAACAGAAGACTGCGAAGGTGGCTGCGCGGTTAACTGGGGAGAGCCTTGATCGGCCACTGAAAGAGGCTCATGATTCTGAACTTGACCGCTGGGATAGAAACGATCATTGACAACGCCATTCCCCTGCCTGTTGGCCGGCCCTGCTCCCATAATTGGGGGCTGCTGTGGCTGGTGGTGCATCTGCGCAGCGCGCTCGCCGATCTTTGGCTTCTGAACCCCGTTTCCGGCAGGAACAGGTCCACCGCTCATCTGATGTGAACTTGCGAATTTCCTGAATTCAATATCTAATCTCACTACGCGTTCGTGAAGAGCCGCAAGTGAACTGTCGAGCACATCCGCCTTTCTTCGAACAATAACTATCTCGTCATGTCTGCTCTCATTCTTGCGAGGACGGCCTCCTCCGTTCTTTCCTTTGCCATGAAAAGGCTCGTCGTAGTCGCTGGAATATCGGGGGCGCTTAAACAACGCCCAAAGGGCCAGGAAAATCGCGAGGAGAGAGAGTGCAGAGGGAACCACTGTATTCATGTTTGTGAAGTCAAGATCTCTCTCCGCGTCCGGATTGAGGACCGTTCCAACGGACTGACTCAAGGCCGGCGCGGCGGGAATCGTCCCGGCAGTTTCACCGGACGGCCCCAAGGCTGTGCCGCTTGAACTTACCTGGCCTGTTTCACCAGGCTGGTCCGCGCCTTGAGTACCCAGACTCTGACTAGGTTGTTTCGGAGTCGAAGCGCCGCTGGGATTACCAATCTTTCCTGCGGCTGATGCATTGGGAGCATACAGCATTACTTCGAGTACGACAAAGGAAAAGAAGAACAATCTCGCCAGCTTCCTAATCCGATGCTGCTCAGCTTTCACGTCTCCTCCTCAACTGATGAAAACCTCTGTTCGACTCTTCCCGTTCTTCAGTTCTGCCGCAACTCTACAAAGCGAGGCGGCCTCCGATGCGCGCTGCCCGACTCGGCCTACAGGGGGGAACTCCCGGCAACGTTCTTCCCAAGTTCAAAGAGGTTTTGGATGAGTGGATAGAAGAACAACGTTTCATTGACGCTATCCGTGGGCCTCTCAGCGTAACCGCGCCGTTGCAGACCGAGGTTGATATACTCGCGCACATTCTGCTTGAGCGCAGCAGAAACCAAGCCAAAGTCGACGTCAATTCCGAATTGCCTGCGGAAATTGAGGGAACCATTCAACCTGACCAGGGTGTCGGCAAATTCGCTCATATTTGCCAAGACTCCATTCAATGTCTTCCCGTCGGTTTCAATCTGTGCGTAGGTCTTCTGCTTCCCATCCCTTGCGACCGACCCATCGCCGACCAGTACCACCGGATCCGGCTCGACATTGGTACCCATTCCCTTCAGAACGCCGCCATTGCAGGTCGCCTCCTTGAACTTGCTGGCCACACGAAGGGTAATGGGTGTCTCCAGCTTCGCCCCGTATACCTCCTCAAAGATGGCGCGGGTTAGCATGGTCACCAGTTTCTTGTCTTCGCTTCCGTCCAGGATCTTGACGCTTTGCGCTCCGCGGCCACTGAGACAGATGTATTGCGGTGCTTGCATTTCGAGCGTCTTCATCAATTGAGCACAATGGAAGACGATCGCAGAGTAGTGGATTAGCACCAGGCACTTCACCCATCCGTCTAACATCAGTTGCTTGGTGAATCCGATTTCCGAGTCTATCGAGAAGAAGAAGTTCAGGTACTCTTCGGAGCCGTTTCGAGAGCTTTCAAGTTCCTTGAAGACAGCATCCATGTTTCTCATCGTGGTCTGATCGTTGATGTGCGGTATAGCGCCCTTCACCCAGTTCTTGTATTTGCGCACGAGCCCGCTCTGCTCGGTGTGCATCTCGTCGAAACCGTCTCCCCAGAGGGCATTGCCGGCAAAGCTGAATGAGGTTCCGATCTTCGGCACCTGCGAGCCAACCTGGGGATTCTCGCGGTCGAATACAACGATATCCGTCGAGCCGCCGCCAATATCGATGCAGAGCACGGGTTTTTCGGTCGCAATCTTCGCGGCCTTACTGTGATAGTAATAAGGCGCCTCGGATTCGGTCAGGCAAAGGACTCGGTTGGGAATTTGCGATTCCTTGAATACACTATTTACTGCTTCCGACCATATCCCTTCGAAAGTCGTCTTGGTGTATCCATCAAAGCTTAACGGCCTGAACCAGACGATCTGAACTAGGCGGGGATCCACATCGTTGAGAATCATCTTCGTCCGTATCAGGTGGAGAAGTTCGCCAATGTACGTTTCCACACGCTTTCTTATGATCTCGGAGGCGCGCACCGACCACTTCAAATCCGTGGAGATCACCTCGTCGAGCCTGTGACATACGACTCCGAGAGTGAAGGATATGTTGGCATTCCCAAGCATGTGGTAGGCGCCGGGTTCGAGACCTCGGCGCTCACTGGTCGCGGTGCGGAGTGGAAATCTGAATGGGGAGGTTCCTCCTATGATGGCGGGCACAAACTCGTGCTGAAGCCGTATCTCGAAACCCGCCAGCTCGCTGGGAAAGGAGTTATATCGAGTACTTTCTGAAGAAGCATCCTGAATCGGCGCGCTCAAAGCGGCTAACTGGAGGTCGGCCTGTGCGACCGAAAGTACCTTGGGATCGGGAGCCCCGTCGCTGAAGGTCCAGGCAACATGCGTATTCGTGGTGCCAAAGTCAATCGCCACCGACGCGCTCTTTGTGCCAAGGGGCCTCCCCCCTCCCCGCCATTTAGGGACGATAACTCCGCGCGCGGCCCGATTGACGTCCGATTGGAACGCCTCAACCACTGCAAAGTCAAAATACCCGCCCTTGACCTCGTAGTAAGACGACCCTGATTGCTCCTCTTTGTCGTTTCTTTTTGTCAGCTTGAAATGAACACCGGCTCTGGTATCCTCGCCGATACGATCGACGAACTGTCTCTCGTTGACTCGATAGAACTGAAGTCCAAAGCACTCCTGATTCCTGACGGAATGCTCGCGCTCGTCGTCAACCAGCATCACCCAGTAACGATCGTTGAATTCCGGATAGTTCGAGACAACAAGGTTGGGGTAAACCGCACAGCTCATCTTTGCCCGGACAACCTTGCCGTTCTTAGGCAATTGAGGGGAGATATTATAAGTCTTGCTGAATTTTACTTTCCGGCCGCCCCTGACCGGAACTTCGAGTTCGAACAGAACCGAATCCTCATCTTCTTTGCCACCCTTTCGGGTGAGCCTGCACATCGTTGAGATATCGGATCCGTTGAAATAGTCGAAGAACGTGTTTTTGAGGGGCGGGAGATACGACCATTCGTCCTTGGGATCGAAATCGCGGTAGATTGGGGACGCGTACAAGTCTGTGTTCATGCGGAACGGAAGGCGAATGATCCGGTCCTCGAGAAAGTCGCCGGCGACGAGATAAGGGTAGTTGACGCCGCAGTCGGGAAGTATCCTGCGGTCCAAGCGGACATTACTTACGTCTTCTATGACAACTCGGCCATCCGGCTGGCCAAGGCTATCTATGTGCTGGTCGAGCACCAACGGATGGTTCTGGGTACCGAGCGGAACGCGGCTGGAACTGATCCCCATGGGGGAGGTTTTCAGTTCATTTATCTTCCACCCCTGAGAGCGCTCGCACAGTGTGGCGCCGAGCACGGTAACAACGCCGCCTTGGTTATCGTGTAAGTCCTGAGTCCTCCCGCTAAGGTCGGCGGCTCCATTTGCGCCCCAGCCGTTGATCGCCGCTGCGAGCTTGCTGCTTTCCTCGTCTCTAGCGGCTAAGAGGACGAGGCTTTGCGACAGGTAATCGTACATGTGGCGGCAGCATGTGGTGAGAAGCCTTCTGTTGGTATAAAAGAGCCAATGTATATATTGCTGGAAGTCTAATTGGCGCAAATGCAGGGGCCGAACCTCGGAGAAATAGATGTCTCCGGTTTCAGGATTCAAAAACTTCGCATCCTTTGCAACTTGTGCCGCATTGGGCGAGGTGATAAAGAGGGTGAGCGGGGACGAAAGCGCGATTACGCGATTGTTTACCAAGAGGAGATAGAACAGATTCTGCTGATCGAAATGAGCCGTTTGGCCATCTTCGGTGAGGAAAAGCTCCAAGACCTTGGCTAGAAGCGCCTGGCCTTTGATGCCGGAACCGCGCAACTTCGCTATGCCCTGTTTCGGATCCCAGGGGACGAGATTCAACGCGTGTGAGTGAGAACTCCAGGAGAAGAGAAGCTCCAGCACATCGAAGCAATCGGAAACTGCCCGATGAAAGACGCTGGTTCCGGAGTGGTCTACCGTCTGCTTGGACCGGTTTGCAACGAAATGAAAGGCCGTATCAAAGAGGTGAATCCGGGCATAAGGGGAGGGAACCGCCGTCAGAAGGCGCTTGGGCGTGGCATCGGTCGGATCGGGAATCGACTCGATATAGGCGTCGTCATAAGAAGCGCCGCGTGGGTGCCAGCTTTTTTGCTGAGTAGCGCGTTCGGGGCTGAGCGACAAAAGGAGATGATCGTTTGGCATGAGCGGCAGAACCTCCCAAATCAGAAACCGTCGTAAGATTCGTCGTAGACATTCGAGGTAACGTCCCACCAGAGCTTAAGGAAGCGCCTTATGGGGTCAATGGAACCCGGGTCGCCGCGGCCAGCGGTATTGGCTTTCATGTCAAGAAGCTCGCTACTCAGGTGCCTTGAAAAGAAGTTCTTCTTCTTTGCGGTCTGGTCCCGGCGCATTCCCCTCATGTCCTCAAGGTTCGTGACTTGATGAAAGGGCGCGAATGCGCGACGGTTGGAAGCGAGTTGCTGGATCCAGGGCGAGTAGTGATCTGCAAGGAATCTATGCAGCCCGCCGTTATAATCCGCACTCTTGAAGAAGCTCTTGTCAAAGCCATTGTCCCGCGCCCAGGTTTTTTGGGTAGCCTGATGGAAATGGCCAGCATCCAAGAGCGCAAGCATCTGCAGTTGGGTCAACTGCTTGGCAAAGGCCTTGGCGGAATCGAGGCCGATGGTTGAGAAGTCGAGAGTCTGAGTGTCAGCATCGATGGCATATTCGTAGTACTGCCCCGCAGGAGGGAGGCATTCGGCATCGGGGGCACCTGTAAATCGCAAAACGGCCAAAGCACCGAGAAGCTCAATGACATGGGCGTC
>Ga0181520_10009726_pt1 | contig 13171 bp, 9 predicted proteins | sample PEATcosm2014_Bin_29_FD_132451 | JGI IMG/M metagenome (GOLD analysis project Ga0181520, IMG submission 132451) | Peatland microbial communities from MTU Mesocosm Facility, Houghton, MI, USA - PEATcosm2014_Bin02_30_metaG | ecosystem: Environmental > Terrestrial > Soil > Wetlands > Peat | place...
GACAACCTCATAAAGCTGCGAGGGCAGGATCATGCCGATCAGAATCAATAGACCCGCGGCGTAGAGCCACGGTTGGCCGCGATCGAATCGCCGTCGTAGCGCGCCGACAGCGACCACGAGCGGCACGGCGAGAATCGTCAGCGCGTTGATAGTCGCATTGATCCAAACCGCCCCATTCGGCGTCAGCGGGTAGTAGCTCGACGCCGGCGCCCAGGGCCCGACCTGGAACCAGATGTAATAGAGCAAATTGTGAAAGGCGTAGACGGATTTGAATTCGCCCGAGCGCGCGTGGACATACCACACGAGTCCGACCAGCGCCGGGACGAACGCGAGCGCGAGCGGAAGCCAGCGCCGCAGGTCGGCGCGGAACGTCCACGCGGCCCAGACCAAGCAGACGATCCCGAGCATCACGAACGCCAGAAAATGGCTCAAGTAGATCGCGGTCGCCAGCGCCGCGAAGCACAGCCAGCCGCCGGCTTTGGCGGCCGCGCCGCGGCGGCGCAGCCAACCCACGGCCAGCAGAACGAACGCGAGGCCGAGCGCGAAATTGAAAAAGCCCATCAGGAAAAAATGATTCACCGCGTACATCGGCCCGAGCAATTCGGCGAACGGGCGGTCGCGGCCGTCGGCGCGCAGGAAATAGGCCAGCGCCGCGATAAACAACACGATGTAGGCGGCGTACGCCAGCGCCGCGGCGCGGAAAATCGGGACGGCCTTCGCCAGCAGACCGATCGCCGCCTCGCCGAGCATGTTGGGGACCGGCCGCCAGGCGATGTCGTAATCTTGCGCCCAGGCCGGATCGTGCGGTTGGGCGATGATTTTGGCCTGCACGAGCCAGTCCATTTGATCCTGCAGCGGCGCGATCGGGGTGAACAGCGGCCAGGCAGCCAGAAAAATGGCGAAGGCGGCGAGCGTCAGGTTTCGCGCGCGACGGGAAAGCGGGCGCTCGCTGTTCATGGTCGCATCGGGCGAAACCGGTGTCATTGTGAGTTGCTTTTGCCCGAAAGCCGGCGGAAACGCAAGCCCGTGAAGAGAGAACGGGACTCGGGACTCGCGGTTCGAAATTCCGCAATCCGCAATCCGCAATCCGAAACCGGCAATTCGCACCGGCAACTCGCAAACTTGCGACGCGCCTTCGACCCGGCGTACGATGGCGCGCAACCTTTCCGGGAGACCGCATGCGCATCGCGTTTCATTTGGCGGGCGGGCCGCGCGACGGCGGCGATTTTGCGCCGCTGGGCTTCGGCTATCTGGCGGCGTATTTGCGCGAGGAAGGCGTCGACGCCAAGTGCAGCGTCGAGCCCGACCTCGAAGCGCTCCTCGCCGTCGATCCCGATGTCGTGGCGATTTCCTGCTCGTCGCCGAACTACGGCCTGGCGCTGGCGGCCGCGCGACTGTTGCGTGAGCGCTGCCGCGCCGCGATCGTCGCCGGCGGGCCGCATCTCACGCTGCTGCCGGCGAGCTTTCAGCCCGTCTTCGACGCCGGCGTAGTCGGCGAATGCGAAGAAACGTTCGCGCATCTGCTGGCCGTGTTCGAGCACACGGGCGCGCTTGACGCCGCCGATTTGGCGAATGTGCCCGGCCTCGTTTATTGGGCGGATGGCGCGCCGGCGCTGACCGCCGCGCGGCCGCCGATCGAGCCGCTGGACGGGATCCCGGCGCCGGACCGCGCGATCCTGCCGCGTGCGCGTTTTCAACACATCGTCACCGGTCGCGGCGGCTTGCCGGGGTCGCGCGCATTCGCCAAGTGGGGCGGCATCCGCCTCTTCAGCGCGGACCGCACGGCGGCCGAGTTGCTCGATTTGATTCGCGAGGGCTATCGGCGCGTCCACATTTTTGACGACACGTTCGTCGACGACCCTGAGCGGCTCATCCGCATCGCCGACGTTCTCGAAGAAGAAGAGGCGCTCGGCGCGGCCAAACTGATGTGCACGGCGCCAGTCGAGGCCTTGACCGATTCGCTTGTCGAGATGCTCGTGCGCCTCGGCGTCGACGCGGTGTCGGTGCGCCTGCCGCACTTCGAGGAGTCCGCGGCGCGCGCGGCTTTGGCGCGGCTCGACGAGTACAACGTCGCCGGCCGCATCCTGACAGCGGTCGGCGCGCCGGCGGAGACGCCCGCGGAAATGCGCCGGACGTTCGCTTTCCTCGCCGAGCAGGCGGTGCAGGGCCGGCTCGCGGACGCGCGGGTCGGCATCGCGGTGCCGGCGCCCGGCGATGACACGTGGGATCTCGCGGTCGAACGCGGCCTGATCGGCGACCTCACGGCCTTTGACTGGTCGCGGCTCGGCGCGCCGTGGCGCGGTCTGCTGCTCAATCCGCACGTGGCGGCCCACGCCGGCCGGTTGGTCGACTGGAGCCGCTATCTGGCGGCGATCTTCGCCGCGTTGCGTCGGCCGACGGTAATCGTCGCGCCCGATGAAATCGATCTGGATTTGGAGGCCGACCCCAGCGCCGTGCGCGCGGTATTTCTTTTGGCCGACGAGCCGGGCGTCGCCGAGGCGATCGACAGCGACGAGATCGACCTGGCGCGCTTCGGACCGGCGGAAATGCGCCGGCAGTTGCAGGATTTGGTCGACCGATTCGGCGGCGCCCCGCTGGTCATGTTCGCGCCGGACCCGCGGCAGGCGACGCCCGCGGTGACGCGCGCCTGCAAGCTCGCGTTGACGCTGCGGCAGGCCAAGTTCGTGCGTTCGCGCGCCGGCGCGTTTCCGCTGCTGACCACGTGCGCCGAGGCGCTACGGCTCGATGACGCGCATTTCGCCGCTCTCGTTCGCGGCGATGAGAGTGCGGCGCCCGACGACGTTGTCGTCGCCGAGCCGCAGGAATTGCGCCGCTTACCCGCCGCCGATTTCGACGCGCCGCACGCGTTCGCCGGCGATCCAATCGCGTTGTTCGACGAACTCGCCGCGTCGTTTGCGCCGCCGCGCGAGCGGTAAGCATCAAGGTGGCGATAACGCCGCTCGCCGGTCGGTCCGGCCGGTCCGACTTTTCCGATCCGGTGGACGCCGCGCCGGGCGCAGCCCGGTGTTGATGGGATTTTTGCGTTCGTCGGCCCCGGATTAGCCGCTTTTCACCAATTCTTATCGTGACTACAATGAACTACTAACAAAGCGGCGGTAGAGGATGATGAGAAAAGCGCAGCCAGAGGTGGAGAAGGTCATGCCGAAGCCATGCATTTTGGTGGTCGATGACGAGGAGGACATCCTCGAGTTGGTTCATTACAACCTGGCCAAGGAGGGCTATCAGGTGGAAACGGTCGCCACCGGCGAGGAAGCGCTCGCGGCCGCGCGGCGCCGCAAGCCGGACCTGGTGCTGCTTGATCTGATGCTGCCCGGCCTCGACGGACTCGAGGTGTGCAAGAAATTGAAGGCCGACCCGGCGACCGCGCCGATACCGATTGTCATGCTCACCGCCAAGGGCGAGGACGCGGACATTGTCGCCGGCCTCGAACTCGGCGCCGACGACTACATTACCAAACCGTTCAGCCCGCGGGTGCTGACCGCCCGCGTGCGGGCGGCGTTGCGGCGGCGGCGCGTCGAACCGCCGACCGGCGACTCGGTTTTCCGGACGCGCGAAATCTCGATCGACCTGGGCCGGCACGAGGTGCGCGTCGCAAACCAACCGGTCGAACTCACCGCGACCGAATTCAACATTCTGCATTTTCTGGCCTTGCGCGCGGGTTTGGTGTTCACGCGCGGGCAAATCATCGACGCCGTCAAAGGTTCGGATTACCCAGTCACGGAACGCAGCGTGGATGTGCAGATCGTCAACCTCCGCCGCAAACTGGGCGACGCGGGCGACGATATCGAGACAGTGCGGGGCGTCGGCTATCGCTTGAAAGAGTAAGGGCCGGGGCTGCCGGCTTATTCCGCGGCGCCGCCGGGCTTTTTCCGCGGGACGTTGAAGCGCCGGCGGGTGCGCACGGCCGGGCCGCTCAACCACGTCGGGTCGAACGTTTTCATCACCACGCGCCAATCGGCTTCGTCTTTGACTCGATGCATCGAGAACAAACGCGGCTTGGCGAAATCGTAGGCGATCGCCGCCGATCCGTCTTCCAATTCGAACGCGGTCGCGCGGAACAGATCGGGCCGGCTTTCGAGGTGCTTGATCAAATCGCCGTCGTCATCAGTCGAGAGTTCTTCCAGTTCCTGCCCGGACGGGAGAACCATGGTGTTGGGAGAAAGCAACTCGGCCTCAACCGCGCTCATCGCCGGATTGCCCAGGTGCATCATCACGTACAGCGGCACGGAGCCCGGCTGGGCGAGGAAATGACCGAGGTCAGCCTGTGGAAATTGGTCGATCTCTCGCACCAAGTCGGTCTTGATAAACACGCGCCGGCGATTTTCAACCATCTTCGCTCCTTGCCTCCCGGATCTTTGACTCGGCCTTCCAGCCGAAAGCTAAAGGCGTTTTGCAGAAAAATCAAGCAGTTTCGGCGCCCGGACGTCTGGACGACAAAACGCCCGGCGCCGATCGTTCAGTGAAAAGAACAAATCGCGATTCTTCAATCGTTTGCAAGTCATCATGCCGGAGTCCTGCGTGCACTGCCTCCAGGCTGGACACGCTGGCGCCCGGCGGCTAATATCCGGCCACAAATTCGCCCCTCACTTGATTGCCTTCGGGATGCGGGTGGGGTTCGTTTTTTTCAGATCGCGCCATTTCACCAACCGCGGGCAGCGCAGAGGGCAGGGGCCTTCCAGGGAGCCTTGACGCGTGCGGAATATTCATCCGACAGCGATCGTCGATCCGGCCGCCGAATTGGGCGAGGATGTCGACATCGGTCCGTTTTGCGTCGTCGAACGCGACGTAAGAATTGGCGACCGCACTGTTCTGCAGGCGCGGTCGATGGTCCGGCGCTGGACGGAACTCGGCGCGGACAACAAGCTGCTGCCCGGGGCGGTCCTCGGCGGCGACCCGCAGCATCTGGCGTATAAAGGTGAGCGCACCGACCTGCGCATCGGCGCCGGCAATTGGTTCGGCGAACACGTCACGATGCACCGCGCCAGCAAGCCGGAGTCGGCGACCGTCATCGGCGACAACAACTATTTCATGGCCTATGCGCACGTCGGCCACGACTGCCATTTGGGCGATCGCATCGTCATGACCAACTACAGCGGGTTGGCCGGCCACTGCGTCATCGAGGACCGCGCGCTGCTCGCCGCCTACTCCGGCGCGCATCAGGGCGTGCGGGTCGGCCGCATGGCGATGCTCGGCGCCGGCGGGCTGGTCGGGCAGGATGTGCTGCCATATCTCGTCGTGCAGGGCACGCCGGCCGGGCCGCGAGGCCTGAATACGATCGGCATGCAGCGCAACGGCGTGCCGGCCGAAACGCGCCGCGTGCTTCAGGAAGCCTATCGCATTCTGTTTATGTTGAAGCTCAGTTTGCCGAACGCCGTGGCGAAGCTGCAGGCCGAATTGCCGGACCTGCCCGAATTGCGGCACTGGCTGGAGTTCATCGCCCAAAGCAAGCGGGGCATCGCCCGCAGGAGAACCTCGTGAACGACAAACAACGGCTGCGCGTCGCCGTCGTCGGCGTCGGCCACATGGGCCGCTACCACGTCGGCGCCTACAGCGAGATCCACAATGTCGACGTCGTCGGCGTCTGCGACATCGATGCGGCCCGCGCCGCCCAGGCCGCCGCGCCCTTCAACTACCCGACCTACACCGACTACCGCGACCTCTTCGGCAAGACCGACGTCGTCACCGTCGCCGCGACCACCGAAATGCACTACGCGATCACCAAGGATTTTCTCGAGCACGACATCCACGTGCTGCTGGAAAAGCCGATCGCGCCGACGCTCGGCGAGGCCGAGGCGCTGTTCGAGTTGGCGGCGAAGCGCCATCTTGTGCTGCACGTCGGCCACGTCGAGCGGTTCAACGGCGCCGTGCAGGAATTGAAGAAGATCGTCGTCGAACCGATTCTCGTCGAAAGCCGGCGCGTCGGCCCGTGGACCGGCCGCAGCGTGGTCACCGGCGTCGTGATGGACCTGATGATCCACGACATCGACATCGTGCTGAACCTCGTCGATCAGCCCGTCGTCGAGCTGGAGGCGCTCGGCCGCAAGGTGCGCAGCGATTACGAAGACCTGGTGACCGTGCAGATGCGCTTCGCCGACGGCGCGCTGGCGACGATGCTGGCCAGCCGCGTCACCGAGGAGAAGTTCCGCACGCTGGGCATCCACCAGCCCGACGCGTACATCATGTTGGACTACAGCACGCAGGATATCCAAATTCACCGGAGCACCAGCAGCAGCACGCAGGTGGGCGACAACCATTTGAAATATCGGCAGGAGAGCATCGTCGAACGGGTGTTTATCCATAAGGGCAATCCGCTGAAATTCGAAATCCAGCATTTCCTCGACAACGTCACCGGCGCCAACGGCCGCTTGATCGGCGTCGAGCGCGAACTGCGCAGCTTCAAGGTCGCGCTGCAAGTCGCGGAGATGGTCCGCGGGAAGTGAATTGAGACTTTAAACACGGAGAGCACAGAGAATGGCGCAGAAGGCACAGAGAAGACACAGCGGCAATATTGGAACACAACAATATTTTCTCTGTGTCCACTGTGTGCCCTCTGTGTTCTCTGTGTCTAAAATTCCAACACCGACCCATGTCGCCGCCAACTGACAAACCCCTGGGCATCCTCGCCGGCGGCGGACGCCTGCCGTTGCTGGCCGCGCGGGCCGTGGCGGCGCGCGGGCGGCCGGTCGTCGCGGTGCAGTTCGCGGAAACCGGCCAGCGCGGCCTGGCGCGGCAGTTGCCGCAGGGCGCGGCGACCTTCAGCCTGGGGCTCGTCGGCGCGATGCTCGAACACTTCCGCGCGCACGGCGTCGAGGATCTGCTCTTTCTCGGCAAGGTCGAGAAGGGGCTCAATTTCGCCGATATTCGGTTCGACGACGTCGGTTTGGCGATGCTCCAGCGCCTGCCGGGCCGGGCCGACGGCGCAATCTTCGCCGTCGTCGCCGAGGAACTCGAGGCGCGCGGCTTCCACATCGCTTCGCAGGCCGCGGAGTTGGCCGAGTGGCTCGCGCCGGAGGGCCATTTGGCCGGGCCGGCGCTGCATTCGAGCCGCGCCGCAGACGTTGCGCGGGGCTTCGAGGTGGCGGCGGCGCTGGCCGCGTACGACGTCGGCCAGACAGTCGCGATCAAAAACGGCGTGGTCGTCGCGGTCGAGGCGTTCGAGCACACCGACGCCTGCCTGCGCCGGGCGGGCCGGCTCGCGGGCAAGGGCCTCGTCGTCTGCAAGACCGCGCGGCCGAAACAGGACCCGCGCTTCGACGTGCCGGCCGTGGGGCCGGACACGCTGAAGACCTTGGGCCGGCTCGCCGCCGCGGGCCTCGCGATCGAAGCCGGGCGCACGTTTTGGCTGGAGCAGGAGAAATGCCGCGAATTGGCGGCGCAGTTCGGGGTCAGCGTGATCGGCGGCCGACGCCGTTAACCAGTCAGCCGTTTGGGGTAACAAAAATGCGACGCAGTTTGTTGGTCATCGCGTTGATCGTGTCGGCGGCTGTGGCCGTGACCGCCGGCGCCTGGGCCGACGACAGCCAGACGACTTCCGCCGGCGCCCAGGCGACGCCGGCGCCCGCGCCCGCGGCCGAGTCCTCGCCGGAACCCGCCGCGGCGCCGCCGGCGCCCACCGCAGCCGACAATCAGAAGGAAATCGAACGGCTGCAGGCCGAGATTGCCGCTTTGGAGAAGCGCCTGGCCAGCGTCGAGGGCAACGTGGCGAAGAACTGGGACCCGAATCGCGACGGCGTGCGGCTCGGCGAGAAAATCTGGTTCACGTTCCACGGCGAATTCCGCAGCCGCGCGATTATCGAGGCCAACACGAAAAACGCCTACACCAACTATGCCGGCGAGCGCCTGTACGCCTACGATCCGAAATCGACGCTGGAGAACGATTACGGCTGGTGGGATTCGCGGCTCCAGGTGCGCACCGGGTTCAACTTCGCCAACCGCGCCGAACTGGTGGCGATGATCCAGTTCGGCGACGTCAATTGGGGTTCGCAAACGGCGGCGTTCGGCGAGTCGGGCACGTCGATTTACGACAAGCCGATGCCCTATTTCCGCGAACTGTACGCCCGGGTCTCGATGGACCCGATCCCGATGACGCTCGTCTTCGGCCGCGTCCCGATCGACTTCATCGGCAATCGGCTGATCATCGGTTACGAGCACAACGGCGCCTACACCTACTTCGGCCCGCGTTGGCTGCAATTCGGCTTTGGCGGCTTCCGCGACTACGAGGGCGAACCGTATGAGTACGGCAAACGCTATAACGACGACGAAGACATGTTCCTCGCGTGGCTCAACACCGTGCCGGCCGCGGGGCAAAAACTCCAGTTCTTCGGTTGGATGCGAGACCTGATCGTCGCGGCCAAGCCCGTGCAGCTCGATCAGACGAGCCCCTTGTACAGTTTGCCCGGCTTCACGCAGGACAAGTACACCGGCCAGAACGGGCAAGTGTGGGACGTCGGCGTCAATTGGGTCGGCGACTTCGGCCCCGTGACCCTCAACGCCGAAATCGACCAGGAGATCGGCGTGCTGCCCGCGTCGCATTCGGCCGCCGCGGACGGCGCGCGGGACATTCACTTCAATGGCCGCGCCGCGTTTCTGAAGACGGATTGGCACGTCGACAACCTCGACTGCCTCGCGTTGACCGGCGGTTACGGCTCGGGCGACAATCCGAAATCCCAGAACTACTCGGGCTTTTGGGCGCCGGACAACGAGTACATCATCCGCGACTTTTACCGCGAAGAACCGATCCAGCGCGGCACGTTCATGGTCTACAATTCGATCGCGCCGGGCGCGGGCGTGCCGGGCGCGTTGAAGCAGAACCTGGGCACGGGCGGCATCGAGAATACGATCTTCGCCAACCTCGCCGCCGACCTCGGCATTCAGGACAACCACCACTATTACATCAGTTGGGGCTACATCCGCGCGGCGGAGCCGAATCCGGTGACGCATTCGGCGGACATCGGCTGGGAAATGGACGCGCGCGTCGACTACCTGTTCAACTCCAACGTGACGTTCTCGATTTACGGCGGGCATTTGTTCATGACGGGCAATTATTTCCGCGAGCACGCGCACGACGCCGCGGCGATCTTCTTCGAATGGAAACTGTCGTGGTGACGCGCGGGCGCGAACCGCGCACTTGACCGGAACGCGCCGGCGGCGTGAAATGCATCCGCGTGGGCGATAGTGAAGGGACAACGGAGGAAACCGATGCGTCGTTCGACCGTCTTGTTGCTGATCGCACTGGCGCTCGCGGCGTCGACCGCGGCGTGCGGGTGGCGGTCGTCCGGCTACGCGAACGATTTTCCGGAAGAAGACTGGGGCAATTACGACTACGTGCTGCGCGGCCCGGCGCCGATCGCGCATTATCCCAAGACCGTCGTGGAATTGAACGTCAACGACGACGGCACGGTCGACGGCGTGGTGTCGAGCATCATCTGGTCGCAGTTCACCGGCGCCCTCAGCGGTGAGACGCTGACCCTGAATCTGGCGTTCTCCGACCCGGCCTGCGCCGGCGAATCGCACGGCGAATTCTGCGGCCAGTTCACCGGCAAAACGCTGGCCGGCACGTTCGAAATCCAATCCTGCCAATGGTACTCGTTTGCTTTCGACGGCGGGCTGGTCGGCGGGCGCGACTGGACGCCGGCGGACGGCGAAGGAACGCCATGACGGCCGCGGGAGCATAATGCTGGAGCGGCTGGCCGAATACGATCGCCTGATTTTCTACGCGATCAATCACGACTGGTCGGATCCGGGCCTCGACGTTTTGTTCGCGTTTTTCACGTACCTCGGCCACAGCGCGGCGCTGGCCCCGCTCGGCCTGCTTTGCCTGTACGCCTTCGACCGCAAGAATTTTCCGAAAAACTTCCTCGTGATGGGCGCGGTGCTGCTGTTCGGCGGGCTGTGGGTCCAACTCGTCAAAGCCTTTATCGACCGCCCGCGGCCGTTCGCCGACCCGCTGCTCGGGGCAGACACGGCGGCGGCGATCAAGACGAGCCTCTTCGGCCTGGTCGACGAATGGAACGTGCCGCTGGCCCCGCGGCTGCCGGCGCTGGCGTACTGTTCGGGCGCGCTGCACCTCATCGGGCCGCGGCTCGCCCGCCATTCCTACCCGAGCGGCCACGCCGCCGCCGCCTTCGGCGCCGCGACGGCCTTGACCTACGCCTACCGGCGCTGGTTCTGGCTGTTTTTTCTGCCGGCCGCCGCGGTCGCGGTCAGCCGCGTTTATGTCGGCGCGCATTTTCCGCTGGATGTCGTCATCGGCGCGCTGATCGGCGTCGTCAACGCCTGGGCGCTGCTCGATTGGCTGCGGCCGTACACCGGCATCGGCCTGCGCCGGCCCCGGACGTTCGCGCCGGCGGCGTCGCCCCCGGGCCAGCCGTTGATCATGCTGACCGCCGGCGAGGCGAGCGCCGATGCGTATGCCGCGCGGCTGGTCGCGGCTTTCAAGGGGACCACGCCGGGCGCGCGGTTCATCGGCGTCGGCGGCGAGCAGACAATCGCGGCGGGCCTCGAGCCGCTGGGCCGCGCCGACGAGCTGGCGATCGTCGGCTTCACGGGGGTGCTGACGGGCCTGCGCGGCCTGCGGCGCGTCTACCGCGCGTTGCTCGGGGCGATGGACCGCCGCCGGCCCGACGCGCTGGTGTGCCTCGATCTGCCGGACTTCAACCTCGGCCTCGCGAACCAGGCCAAGGGGCGCGGCATTCCGGTGCTCTACTACATCAGTCCGCAGGTGTGGGCGTGGCGGCCGGGGCGGATCGCCACCATCGCCGACCGCATCGACCGCATGGTCGTGACGCTGCCGTTCGAAAAGCCGCTGTACGAAAAAGAGCACGTGCCCGTCGACTTTTTCGGGCACCCGATTCTGGAAACGATTCGGCCGAAATACGCGTCGCGCGACGAGGCCCGCCGCGCCTTCGGCCTGGCGCTCGACTGCCCGGTCGTCGTGCTGGCGCCGGGCAGCCGCAGGAATGAAATCGCGCACCTCGCGCCCGTGCTGGCGGGGGCGGCGCGGCTGCTGGCGGCGCAGCGGCCCGACCTGCAATTCGTCGTGCCGCTCGCGCCGACCGTCGACGACGGCGAAGTGCGGGCGATTTTCGCCGCGGCGGGCGTCGCGCCGGCGTACACGCGCGGCGAATATTACGACACGGTCGCCTGCGCCGACGCGGGGATCGTCACCAGCGGCACGGCCACGCTCGAAGCCGCCCTGGCCGGCCTGCCGCACGTCATCGTCTATCGCGGCAACGTCCTGAATTACGCGATCGCCCGCCGTGTGGTGCAGGTGGACAAAATCGGCCTGCCGAATATTATTCTGGGGCGGGTTGCTTTCCGCGAGCTGATCCAGAAAGAATGCACCCCGGAGGCGGCGGCCGCCCAGGCGCTGGCGTTGCTGGCGGGTCCCGCACGGGAGGCGGCGCTCGCGGCGTGCGCCGAGGTGCGCCGCGCGCTTTCCGGCGGCGAGGTCAGCCGGCAGACGGCCGCGGCGCTGCAGGCGCTGATTCGGCGCCGGCCGCCGGCGACGGACGCAAAATGAACGACACGAAGAACGAGCAAGCGGGTTTCGCGCGGCGTACGGCGTCGGCGGTCGGCGCGCGCGTTCGCCGGTCGGCGAGGGAGCGTTTCGACCGCTTCCGCGCGAGCCGCGAATATCAGATTTTCGCCCGGCTCTTCCGCTACTTCCTGCCTTACAAAATCTGGGTCGCCGTGGCGCTGGGGTTCGCGCTGGTGGTGTCCACCGCGGACGGCGCGGTGCCGGCGTACCTCGTCCAGCCGATCATGGACAAGATTTTCGCCAATCCGGACAAGACGACGGCCTACGCGTGGCTGAGAATGATGCCGTTCCTGATCGTCGCCGTGTTCGTGGGGAAGGGCGTGCTGCGGTTCCTGCACAATTACATCATCTGCGTCATCGGCCAACGCGTGATCCGCCAGGTGCGGGGTCAACTCTACGAGCATTACCAACAGCTTTCGATCGACTACTACACCGACACCAACACCGGCGTGATGATGAGCCGCATCACCAACGACGTGAACATGATGGAGCGGGCCGTGCCCGCGCTGACAAGCATGATTCGCGACCCGTTCGGCGTGCTGGGTCTGGCCGTGGTCGCCGTCGTCATGTGGTGGAAGATGGCGGTGATCGTCATCGTCATCACGGCGCTGACCGCGTATCCGATCCAACTGTTCGGGCGCAAGGTCCGCAAATACACCGGCCGCGGCCAGACGTTCATGGGCTTGATGAACACGATCCTCAAAGAAAACTTTTCCGGCATCCGCGTCATCAAGGCGTTCGGCATGGAGAAATATGAGATCGAACGCTTTCGCAAGGAGAACGAACGGGTCTACGGGGCCAATGTCGCCCGCGTAAAATACGATGAACTCACCGCGCCGGCGATCGAGGCCCTGGGCGCGATCGCGCTATCGGCCGTCGTGGTCTTCGGCGGCGCGCAAGTGCTCAGCGGCGTCATCACGACCGGCCGGTTTTTCTCGTTTGTCGCCGCCGTGCTCCTGATGTACGAGCCCTTGAAGCGCACCGCGCGGATGTACACCGCGTTTCAGAGCGCCATCGGCGCCGCCGAGCGCGTCTTTGACGTGCTCGACACCTCGGCCACCATCGCCGACCGCCCCGGCGCGGCGGAACTGCCGCCGATTCGCGACCGCATCGATTTCGAGCACGTGCAGTTCTGCTACCACGGTTCGCCGGACATCGTGCTGCACGACTTCAACCTCGAAGTGCGCGCCGGTCAGACCATCGCCATCGTTGGCGGCAGCGGCTCCGGCAAGACGACGCTGATCAATCTGATCCCGCGGTTCTACGACCCGACCGGCGGGCGCATTCTCATCGATGGCGTGGACCTGCGCGACGTGACGATGACGAGCCTGCGGCGGCAAATCGCGATGGTCACGCAGGATACTTTCCTGTTCGACGACACGGTGCGGAAGAACATCGCCTACGGCCGCGGCGACGCCGACCTCGCGCGCATCGTCGACGCCGCGAAAATGGCCTACGCGCACGATTTCATCATGTCGTTTCCGAAAGGTTACGACACCGACATCGGCGAACTGGGCGTGAAGCTTTCGGGCGGCCAACGGCAGCGGCTGGCGATCGCCCGCGCGCTGTTCAAGAACGCGCCCATTCTGATTCTCGACGAAGCGACGAGCA
>Ga0181520_10009729_pt1 | contig 13167 bp, 8 predicted proteins | sample PEATcosm2014_Bin_29_FD_132451 | JGI IMG/M metagenome (GOLD analysis project Ga0181520, IMG submission 132451) | Peatland microbial communities from MTU Mesocosm Facility, Houghton, MI, USA - PEATcosm2014_Bin02_30_metaG | ecosystem: Environmental > Terrestrial > Soil > Wetlands > Peat | place...
AAAACCCGAATCACTCCGCAAAAGCAATCCTGGAATCGTTCCGAGTCCCCACTTGCTCCTCCACGACCCAATCCGCCACCGTCCCCGTTCCCTCACCACGAATCATTCCGCAGCGTTACACTATGCCAGAAGCGAATCCGTGACGGCAGGGCGCCTCAAAGCTTGTTCACGATCCGCGTGAGGCCCCTGATTCTCTTCGGGGCTGTGGCCGGTTACATGGCCTTGTGTTTCATGATCTCCCGGCTCCTACCAGCCCAGTTGGCGTGGGCGATACCGGTCATCTGGGTGCTGGGCGCTGCACTGATTTGGAATGGCACGGTGCGCTCTTTTCGCAGACATCCTCCGAACCACTGAGACTGGCTGCGGGAACTCTTCAGCATGCACAAATATGGCCGGCATAACGAGCGCGGTGGAGTGGACGCCGGGCGTGCGCTCTGTTTGTATATGTTGCGCTGTTGGCCCGGCGCCACTCACCGCGATTGTTAGGCGACTGTTCCGACACTATGAAAACGCTTTTCCGTATATCGCTCCTTGCAGTATTGCTGGCCGCCGGCTGTGCCACTGATTCCGACGCTCCTCATCTTTACGTGGGCATGTCACGAGACCGGCTCAAGGCCAGATTTGGCGAGCCTCGACGCGTCGAGCACACAGCCGCTGGCGGCGAGGATTGGTACTATTCGTTTTCGAGCCCGTCAGAGGTTCAAGGAAGCAGTTATCGCGACACGCAGATCAACTCGGTTTCGGCGTCCCTCACAATTTCCGGCGATACAGGAAAAGAAGAGCGTCCGGTCCATTTATCGTCTGAAGGCTATGTAATCGAGCCGCTTCCAGGAGGACACATTGCCAGATGACGCCGCCTAAAGTGCATCCAGCGAGCCCATCTGAAGTCGCGGAGCGACGATATGAAAATAGCCCCGGGCAAGCGTAGCGCCGCCCGGGGTTCCGCAGGCAAAACAATCTCCTCTTTTTTTCCTTCCGGTTTGGCGCGACGAAGGCGCGCCAAACCGGAAGGAAAAAAAGAGGCCGGGCGAGGTGGTTTTGTACCCAGGGCGGCTACGCCGGCAAGGTTTCGACGGATTTCACCTCCGCGTGTAGCGTGGGCGTCCTCGCCCGCGAGTTCACCGGGCGTCTTGCCCGGTGTTCCTCGTCACTCGAACTCGAAAACCGGGATAATCCGCGCCAATCGCCGCGGATCTTGTCCCGGAGTTGGGTTTCCGACCCTCACCGGACCCGCATAAACAGGGCCTCCCGTGAGGGTTCAAAAAGGTGCAAAATGCGGAAGTTGCATAGAGGGGCCTTGCTGGCGCATGGTTGAGCCAGTATGGCAGACGCAATACGAATAGGCCGGACACCTCGCGGATTCGCGGGATTCCTTCGCGTGCCTCCACGCGGCGTTCCGGGTTTCTTTCACCAGAGGCTGCTGCTCAAACTCCTCTGTTCCCTCCGTGCCCTCCTGTTCTATCTGGTCTCCGAATGCCTTGGCCTGCTGCCCAGCCTCCAAACACCTCTCGGCAGCCATCTCGCCAAAAGTGGAAGCCCCGTCCCGCCGCTTGCCCCGGCCCTCTTGCCCACCTCGCTTTCCTCCCACTCGCCCCAGAATCCGGCGCATGTTGGAACCGCCCCCGGAGCGCGCCCGCCTGCCACACCGAAACGCAGCGAAGGCGGGTTCACGCATCACGTATCAATCCACTGTCGCCGCGTCCTGCCTTTGAATCAGCGTTCAATACGCAAATACCTTTCGACCAGCATCTTACACCACGAATCCCCTGGATTATGCCCGGTTCTGGAGACACGCTTTCCCTTGTCCTGCCAGCCTCAACTCACTGGCGCTCAGCATGTTGCCAACACTGCAACTCCCGTGGAGTTTGTCCGGTTTGTCCCGAAACACTCCCGCTCACCTCGCTTACCTCTGCCACGCCGACACACGCAAATACCTGGCCCTCAACACAAAACGCACGCCGTAACCCGTCGGACTGTGTCCGGAAAACCGGCCGGATGGGGGGACAAACTCCCAGCTTATTCCCCGACCCCAACCCCCGCCCTATGCGCCTGGCTGATGATTCAATCCCATTGGTATTGGGCTTTAACACGGCGCTGGTATAGGTTGTTGGGTGCAGTCGATCCGGCCCATGAATTGGGAACAGCTTCAGTCGTTGGCCCTGGAAGAAGTGGAGACGACGGTGGGGGAGTTGCCCGCGCCGTTGCGCGAGCGCGCGCAGGCGCTGCCGGTCACCTTCCAGCGCCGCCCCAATGCCGCCCAGCGCCGCGACGGCATCGCCCCGGATACGCTGGGGCTATTTGTCGGGCCCGACTTGGGGGCGGAAGAAACCGCCGCCCTGCCTCTGCCGCCCCAGATCATTCTCTTCCTCGACAACCTTTGGGAACAGGCCGAAGCCGACGCGGAATTGTTCCGCGACGAAGTCCACACGACCCTGCTCCACGAGTTGGGCCATTACCTCGGGCTGGATGAAGAGGACCTGTTCGAACGCGGATTGGAATGAACATGGAAGTGCCGCCAAGAATCCGCGATGTGCCGGCCAAGGAAGTCCCGATCGAAGTGCTGCCGCCTCAGCCCGTTTCCCCGCCGCCCTCGCCCGCCGCCGGCTCCCGTCCTATCCACGCGCTTTCGGCGCTGATACTGATTGCGGTGGACAGCCTGTGGGCGGTGTTCGACTGGGCGCCGCCCATTTGGGTGCTGGCCATTCCCCTTTGCTTTGCGGCCGTGTTCGTGCCGGTTTACCTCATCCAGCGGCATCTCCGGGGCGATTCCCGCGGGCGGGCGCTGGCATTTGCGTCGCTGCTGGCGGTGCTGGCCGCGATTCCGACCCCGGTGACCGGCACGCCCGTCGGCTTGGCATTACTGGCGTGGACCGGCCTCGGCAAGCTCCTCGGCCGTCCCGCGCCGAAATAAGAGCTTGAATGGGAAGATCTTTTGCCATAGAACCAACCCGTTCTTTGAAAGAGGCGGACCTTCGGTTCGCCATCCTACAGTCAAATGTCAGGGAACCCGGTGAAAATCCGGGACGGTTGCGCCACTGTGACGGCTACAAATTCCACAAGTCACTGTTCCATTGCGGAGCGGGAAGGCGGAATGAGGTTTGAAGCCCAAGTCAGGATACCGGTTTGGCTGAGCTCGTCGGCTCCGAGCGTATCGGAGCGCTTCTCCGCAAAGAGAAGGATGAGGCCAGCCAGTCGATCTGTTTTCGACTGGATTCGTGATTGCCTTCATTCTCCGTTTTGCGGGGCGTGAAGGTTTTTTATTTTCAGGCCCCGCTCTGGTCTCTCAACCCAAAACCGTCCGCGCATGAATTCCTTGCGCGGACAACACTGAAAGATCAGAAAAATGAAAACAGTTCGTTTCGCGCTGGCCATCGCCGGCGCACTGGCGGTTCAACAGGCGCAGGCTATTTCCCTGGACGACATCCAGCTCTGGACCGGCTCCGGCACCAACCGCGCCGCGCTCGTCATCGAATGGAGCGCGCCCGAAGTGTTGACGAATTCTTCCGTGCCCGTTCCCATCGCGGATAAAACCCTCGTCTGGGGCTTCCGCTTTAACGGCACAGCCACGGGAACGCAGATGATCGCCAACATCGCCGGCTCCGATCCGAAGCTATACTTCGTGGCCGATGACACGTCTGGCAGCACGTTTATCGAAGGGATCGGCTATAATTTGAGCGGCAACGACGTCATCGGCATTACCGATGGCAGCCAAACGGACCTTTTCAACAACGGGTATTTGATCGACCCGACCGTGGATGCTGATTCCGCCCAGGCCGTCAATGCCGGCGATTTGTACTGGGGCGGAGTCTCCGGCCCCCGCTGGGAGATTTGGAATGAAGCCGGCGATGCCGGCGGATTCTTCTCTTCACCCAATCGAGGCCCAAACCTGTATTGGACGCCCACGGACCAGGGGCATTTCTCCGCCGGCGCTCACGGCCAATGGGAATACGCTCAAGCCGGCTTAGACGAGCTGTCCCTCACAAACGGCTCTTGGATAGCGTTCTCCGTCGCGGCCGGCGCCGATGATACCCTGCACAGCGGGGATCCCAGCACCACCGCGTTCAACCTGCACAAGCACGCGCCGCCTTCGCCTGACGGCACTTATGTCGCTTACATTTGCAATACCAACGACTTTGCCGTCCAGGTCCTCAGCACGAATGATATCGACCCCGGCAGCCCCTACAACAATCCGGCCGCAGTCTTGAATCGCCCCACGTTGCAGTTCTACGACGCCTTCGACGGCGGCGTCACCGACCGGGTCTCCATCATCGACGATCCCTATAACGTAACCCCCGGCGGCGGCGATGTGATCGCCGAAATCAAAAGCGGGGGACAAATCACCGTGCAACTGGGTCGCAAAGTTTATGCCGATCCGAATAATCCCTACGGAATCGACCTGATTATTTATGGCAATTCCTTTTTCGATAGTCCGTCTGGCGGTTCCGGGTCCATCAGCGACAGCACGGATTTGAGCGCTGAGACGCTCAAGAGCAGCGCCATATACGGCCATCCAACCGTCGTCTCCGTCAGCCAGGACGGCGTCAATTGGTTCGCCTTCCCCGCTGTCTCTTGTCTTTTCCCGGACAACGCGTATCGTTGGGATGACACCAACAGTTCCTGGACCGATGAGGAAATGAACCCGACCAAGCCGCTCAATCCGTTCGTTTACACGAATGCGGTCGCCGGTTGGACGGTCTCCAGCGTGCTCGATCAATTCATCGGCGCGTCCGGCGGCACCGGCTACTCCTTGAATGCGTCGGGGCTGCCCTGGATTCAATACGTTCGCATCCAGCCTGGCGCGGGCACTTATACGGTTATCGACGCCATTGCAGCCGTCAGTCCGGCGGTGGTCGGCGATGCGCTTTCGATTGCGCCGGACAACCTGGCTTCCGGCATCACCAACCTGGTGTTCCAAAACCCTGCCGCTTTGGGCCAAAATCAGATCTCCATCAATTTTGGTTCCGTGAATGAAATCGCAAGAATCAGCACCGTGAGCCTCGGTGAATGCTCGTCGTTCGCGCCTGTCGCCGGCAACGTGTGCGGCGCCTACCAAATCCAGGCGCGCCCGATGACGGGAACCAATCCCGTCATTTTTACGGCGAACCTGGCTTTATCGGCGGGCGCAAGCTATTCCGGCAATGGAAGCGATCTGCGCGTGTGCCAATGGAATTGCACAAACTGGACTTTGCTGCCGTTCGTTTTCAATCCGGCCGGAAACCAGGTGATCCTCACCGGCGTGACAAATTTCTCCGCGTTCGTCATCTCGCAAATCGTACCCCCGCGCCTGAGCATTCAAATGCTCACTAACGGCTTCGCGATCCAGTTCATTTCGGTTCCGAACTGCCTCGAAACACTGGAGCGCTCCACCAATCTGGTGAACTGGACTCCGGTTGGCGGCAGCTTCAGCGTCGGCGCCGCGGTGTCGACCGTAGACCAGGACTTCCGGGCGCCAGCGGGCAAGGCGTTCTACCGTGTCACCGTCAGCGTGCCGTGAACACGCGCCAGGTCATTGCCGCGATTATTATCTTGAATCGAAAGATCATTTGCTATACAAGCAAATCGCTCTTTGAAAGCGGCGGACATTCAGTTCGCCAATCCACAGTCAAATGTCAGGGAACCCGGTGAAAATCCGGGACGGTTGCGCCACTGTGACGGCTACAAATTCCCCAAGCCACTGTTCCATTGCGGAACGGGAAGGCGGAATGAGGTTTGAAGCCCAAGTCAGGATACCGGTTTGACTGAGCTCGTCGGCTCCGAGCGTATCGGAGCGCTTCTCCGCAAAGAGAAGGATGAGGCCAGCCGGTCGATCTGTTTTCGGCCGGATTCGTGAATGCCTTCATTCTCCGTTTTGCGGGGCGTGAAGGTTTTTTATTTTCAGGCCCCGCTCTGGTCTCTCAACCCAAAACCGTTCGCGCAAGAGTTTCTTGCGCGGACAACATTGAAAGATCGGAAAAATGAAAAAAGTCTGCTTAATGCTGGCATTGACCGGCGTGTTTGTATCTTCCGCGGCTCGCGCGGACTTGTTCAGCAACATACAGCTCTGGGCGGGAACCGGCACCAACGAAGCCGGTTTTGAGATCGATTGGAATAATGGCGCCACCAACAGCGCGTTGTTGTGGGGCTATCGCTGGAACGGCACCGCCACCGGCGAACAAATGTTTGATGCCATTGTTGCCACGGATCCGAGACTCTACGCCGAAGTGAGCGGACCAACGGACTATGGCACCGAGGTATTCGGTCTCGGATTCCATCAAAGCGGCGACCAAAATTTCTCGCTGTCGCCGTCCTTGAGTTTTAATAGCCAGCATCTGGCTATTGTCGATGCCGGGAGCGTTGAGGATTCCCGCGCGGCGGTGACGTCCGGAGATCTTTGGCAGGAAGGCTGGTACACCGCCGGTTACTGGACTTATTGGAACAGCACCGACAGCCGGGTCTCCGCCAATCAATCCGACTGGGATTCGAGCTACGGGGGCATGACCAGTCGCGTGCTTGAAAACGGGGACATGGATGGTTGGAGCTTCGATTATGGTTTCAATTGGCCGGCATCGACGCCCGCCGCGCCGTCGTATGTAACCGCGGTTCCCGAACCGTCCGCTTGGGCGCTGCTCGGCATGGGTGGTTTGTTTATGGTTTGTCTCCAAATAAATCGACGTTCCAACGGACTCACTGGCACCACAAGTCCTGTCGTTATAACGCGTTCATCGAAGGGATCGGCTATCCTTTGAGCGGCTACGGCGTCATCGGCATTACCGATGGGAGCCAGACGAACTTTTCACGCATGGGTTCGCCTTCCCTACAGTGCCTTGTCTTTTGCCAGACAACGCTTACCGTTGGGATGCCACCAACACTTCCTGGACCGATGAGGAAATGAACCCAACCCAGCCGCTCAATCCGTACGTTTTTACGAACGGGTTTGCCGGTCTGACAGCCTCCGGCGCGCTCGATCCATGCATCGGCGCGTCCGGGGGGACTGGTTGCTCCCTGAATGGATCGGCCACTCCAACTTCCTGGCTCTGGGGCCGGAGTGGTGAGGATTTGAGTGCCGTCGTTCGCAGAGGCCGGGGCGCGTCCGCGTTCACCTTGATTGAACTGCTCGTCGTCATCGCCATCATCGGCATTCTGGCGGCGCTGCTTTTGCCCGTGCTGGCCAGCTCCAAAGCCTCCGCCAAGCGCATTCAGTGCTTGAGCAACCTGCGCCAGATGGGCATCGCCGCGCACACCTACACCGACGACAACGCCGATTTTTACACCGTCGCTTATTACTATGACGAAGTTGACGGCGTGGAGTACGACTATTGCTGGGACCTGACCACCATCTATGTCACGCCCAATCGCGTCGTTCCCGGCCTGCTGTGGGAAGGCCAGGGCAACGTTCAAGTCCAGCAATGCCCCTCCTTCACTGGCGCCGCGAATTGGAACACCGACCCCTACACCGGCTACAATTACAACACCAGCTACATCGGCCACGGCCAATTTGAGGACATCCCCGACCCGGCCAGGAGCTCAGACGTGCTCCACCCGGCCAAGACCGCCTTGTTCGGTGACGGCCAGTACGCGAGCGGCGCCGACAAATTCATGCGCGCCCCCTTTCCCAACCCCGGCGACGCGGATTTCTGGGGCCGCAACTCCGGCACGCAGGGATTTCGTCATCAAAATCGCAGCAACATTGCTTTCTGCGATGGCCATGCCGAATCCTCCTCGACGTCCTATACGAATAACAGCGAGGGCTCGCCGGTCGCTCCCGGCACCGGTTTCCTCTCCCCCAGCAATTCTGTTTACGATTTGAATTAAGCCTACGGATCGGGTTCGTGGGTCGCGGGGATGGAGCGGCAGACCCCTCGACACGCAACCCGCGACCCTCACCCCCCAAAAACCCGCTTTTGCCAAGGAAAAAGTTGCTAAAAAGGAAAACTTGAGAACGGTTCTTGCTGCACACCCCCCAAGCTGTGCTACACTCTAGCTCCTGATATAGACATGATGAAACGTTTTATGCTGAGGTTCTGGCTGTTGCTTTTGGGCAGCGGTGCGGTCCTTCCTCTCTGTTTCGCCGACACCCCGAACATCGCCCCCTCCGCCCCGGTCACGCAGGCCGAATCGGTCGAGAAAGCCACCAACGCCTTCCGCGCCGTCACGCCCGGGCACGTCGATGGCCGGATCGCCTGGGTCACCGCGGCCATGCTCGGACAATACCATTATTCGGGCCAGCGGTTCGATGCGGCCCTCTCCAGCAAATTCCTGGATCGCTATCTCGACACGCTTGACTCCCAGCACCTGCATTTCACCCAGGCCGACCTGGCTGAATTCGAGCACTACCGCACCAACCTGGACCGGCTGACCCTCACCCGCTCCGGCCAGGCCGATACCCGGCCCGCCTGTGAGATCTTCAACCGTTTCATGGAGCGGCTCCAGCAGCACGTCGCCTATGTCGATGAGCTGCTCAAAGCCGATCCGTTCTCCTTCGACGCCGACGAGCGGATTGTCCTCAACCGGCACGAGTCGCCTTATCCCAAAGATCTGGCGGAGGCCAAAACCATCTGGCGCGAGCGGCTTCGCGCGGAGTATCTGCAGGAAAAGCTCGGAAAGGAATTCAGCCACAAGAAGGCCGAAACCAACAGCGCCGCCGCCCAAACGCCACACCCCGAGTCCGCGGCCGCGGCCGCGACCAATGCGCCCCCGAAAAAAACCGACGCGCAGGAGATCGTCGAAACCCTCTCCCACCGCTACCATCGCACCCTCCACTCGTTTCTGGAGTGGGACCACGACGACGTGCTCCAGATATATCTCACGACCCTGGCCCATGTCTATGACCCGCACTCCGATTATCTCGGCCGCCCGCAGCTCGACAGTTTCACCATCGCCATGAATCTGAGCCTGTTCGGCATCGGCGCCGAGCTCACCTCGTCCGAGGACGGCTATTGCACTATCCGCCGGCTGCTGCCCGGCGGGCCCGCCATGAAGAGCAAGAAGGTCAAGGAAAACGACCGCATCATCGCCGTGGCCCAAGCGGATCAGACCCCCGTCGATATCGTCGATATGAGCCTGAACAAAGCGGTGCAGCTCATTCGCGGGCCCAAAGGTACGGAGGTCCGCCTCACTCTCCAGCCCGCTGGAGCCGATTCCGGCCAGCGCACCGTCGTCTCGCTCATCCGCGACGAAATTCCCCTCGAAGACCAGGCGGCCAAGGCCAAAATTATCGAGTTGCCCGACGACCGCGGCCAAAATGTCCGCATCGGCCTCATCGACCTGCCCTCCTTCTACGCCCCGTTCGATGTGACCGGCTCGCGCCATGCCGAGACCAAGGCGAATGATTCCGGCAGCACCAAGAGCACCACCGGCGACGTCGCGCGGCTGCTGACCAAACTCAAAGCCGAGAACGTCAAAGGCATCATTCTGGATCTGCGCTATAACGGCGGCGGCTCCCTCGAGGAGGCCATTCGCCTCACCGGTTTGTTTATCAAAGACGGCCCCGTCGTCCAGATCCGCAACGGCGCCGGCAAAATCGAGTCCGGCGATGATACCGATCCCTCGATCCTCTACGACGGCCCGATGATTGTCCTGACCAGCCGCTTCAGCGCCTCAGCTTCCGAAATCGTCGCCGGCGCCCTCCAGGACTACGGCCGCGCCCTCATCGTGGGCGACTCCTCGACCCACGGCAAAGGCACCGTCCAGATGGTGGACCCGCTCAAACCGGCGATGCAGTTGTCCGACAGCGAGCTGACCAACGACCCCGGCGCGCTCAAAGTCACCATCAAAAAATTCTATCGCCCCAGCGGCGCGTCCACCCAGAAAAAAGGCGTTGTTCCCGACATCGTCCTGCCCTCCGTGCGCAACGAATACAAAGACATCGGCGAACGCTCCCTCGAAAACGCCCTCGAATGGGATACCATCCGCAGCGCCAAATACGACCCCGTGGACGAGGTCGCCCCCTACCTGCCGGCGCTCCTCAAGCGATCCACCGAGCGCGTCGCCGCCGACCCCGAGTACAATTATGTGCGCCAGGATATCGATCTGGTGAAAAAGCAACAGGCTGACAAGACCATCTCTCTCAACGAAAAGCAGCGGCTCAAGGAGCAGGAAGAGGCCGATGCGCGCGTCAAAGCGCGGGACAAGGAACGCCTGGCCCGCAAAACCCCGCCGGAAACCGTTTACGAAATCTTCCTCACCAACGCCCTCCTGCCCGGCCTGCCCCCGCCCGTCCCCAAAACCAATGGTCTCCCGCCCCTGGCCAAAGGACCCAAACCCGCCCCAGGAGCCACCACCAATGCGACCGTGGCCGCGGGAACTTCCGCCAGCGCCCCGGTCGATCCGACCGACGACGCCTTGGATGACGAGAAGCCCCCGGCAGTGGATGCCATGCTCGCCGAGACCGAGCATATCCTGGTCGATTACCTTTACCTACTGCCCCGCAATAGCGTTGCCGCGACCAGCCCAACCGCCGGAGGAGTTAGGTAAGCGTTGAGTCCGGACCAGTCCGGAGCCTCCTACTGGAGTTTGGACTTTGTTGCCGGACATTCAGCGCCTTTGGCGCTAGATCACACGAGCACTAAGGAAGTCCAAACTCCACGAGGATGCCTCTCGCCTCCTAAACAAGCGCGTGACAATGCAGGAGGTGGGTATAGATTTGAAGGGTCGAGCGATGGGTGTTTTCATTTTTAGGTACAAGCGGCCTAATGGGTTGAGTTGGAAATGAGCCCTGATCGATGTACAAACAGCAGTTTGTGTATTCATAGCCTTTACCGTGCGTATCAACACTTCACATCTTCAAGCGGCACGAGAGCGACTTGCGGCTCAGACAGTTCACGAACGCTGGGACTTTCGAGCGCTCGCCGAACGCCTGGAGTCGTTGGCGGACATGTTTGCTCGGACGAGTCGAGAGCAGCACAGAGAACTTGTTGCACAGTTTCACGACTGTGCGGGTAAGTTGCCCTACGTTGACGACTGCGACTACGGGGCATTGGTTTTGGAGAGCGCAGCCGAAGCTGTGGCGGACGATAAGTTGCGGTCGTTCCTTCTGTCAGAAGCCCAGTTTCGTGCAACTTGGTGCGTGCAGGCAGCGACTGCCGGAGGGGAGGCTATCGCGAGATCTGTACATCTGAAACGATTGAATGAGAAATCACAAAACAAAGGCTAACCCGCGTGCTGGAGGCGGCGGCTGGACGGCGCGTCTATGGCGCACCGGGCGCCTTTCCCCCGCCGCGCCTCACCACGAGCGTTGGTGACATCAACACCCTGAAAGCTTTGCTAGCGAACTTCAGGTTGACTGCGGGAGTGTGCGCGCTCTTGCTATGCTCCTGTGCAACGCGGAATTCTAACGAACAACAGCCCTCCACCCCTCTCTAATACTTCTTCGAAAACTTCTTGGCCGATTCCTCCGCGGCTGAAGCCGGGGGAGGCGTGGCGGGCTCGCTGCTCTCAGGAGCCTTCGCGGAGGCGGCCTTCGGGCCGGGCTCGGCTGGCTGAGCGGGCGCCTCGGCGGCTTCCACAAAGGCCAGGCGCAGGGTCATGAGGCTTTGCTTGAGCAACGCGGCCTCGTCTTTGGTGAGATTGCCTTTGGTCTTGACCTCCAGCATCTCCAGCTCGTCGATGAACAACCGGGCCGCGTCCACATCCTTGATGCTCTGGCCGGTGTCCGGGTGGGGGACCTTGCCCATCAGCAGCATCGCCATGTTGGCCTGCTGCATGACCAGTTGGGCAAAAAGCGCGGACAGCATCTCCTCGCGGCTCGGTTCGAACGCGGGTTCGGTTGGATGTGGGTCGGTCATTTAGTAGTCACTTTTGCGCTTCTTGCGGATTTCAGCCAGCAAAAAATGGATCAGTTGCCGCAGCCGCGCCTCAACATCGACCGTCTCAAGGATGGTTTGCCGCTCCGCGGCTCCCGGCAATACCGCGCAGGAAACCAGGTCCGCCGCCTGCTCCGGGTCGCTTATCGAGTCCAGGTAGGTGAGGATTTCCTTCGGGGAAAACGACGGGGGCGTCGTTGACTTCTCCGACGAGCTGGGCGACATGACCGGAAAGGGGAATGGCAGGCCCAGATCGATGCGCTCCTCGAGCAACTCGCGCACCTTGGCCACTAGCGCGTCCACCCGGACGTTGTCGCACGGCGGGGACTGCAACGGCCGGATGCGCTGGACCCGGTAGGGCTTGTAGCGGACGGTGGTCTCCAGCTCGACCCGCGCCAATCCCTGCAAGATCAGGTGTGAGGTGCCGTCCCGGTGCCCGACCGAGACCCGGATTAGGCCCAGGCCGGCCACAGGCGAAGGGCTCTCCCGGGTGCTGCCCGGCTTTTGCATCGCCACCGAGAACATCCGGTTGGAATGCAGCGCGTCGGTCAGCATCTGCCGGTAGCGGGGCTCGAATATATAGAGCGGCAGCAACGCCTGCGGAAACAGCGTCGCGTTCGGCAGCGTCATCACCGGCACCTCACGCGGTATCTTCATGGCTACAATGTAGGAGAGAGTGGCCTTTATGCAAGGCACGATGAGCCGCCGAGCGATTTTCCGACATGCGCGCTTGCCAAACCCGGACGTTCCCGGCATTTTGGTGGTCGCTATGAAAAATCGAATTGGGGTCATTATTTTAGCGGTGCTTTCCCTCGCCTTGATCATTGCCTTGATCACCATCAACAAGCAGGCCTCCGACCAGAAGCAACAGGACGCCAACAGCATCCTGCTCCTGTCCAATCGCATCGAGGCCACCGTCGGCCAGCTCGAGCAGCAAAAGCAGGTCAACACCACCCTCGAAAGCGATATGGCCGGCCAGAAGAAAATGTACGAAAAGGCGCTTCTGGACCTGACCAATAACTTTACCCAGGTCTCCGCCACCCTCGACAAAACCGAGGCCGATCTCAAGACCAGCCGCCAGGAGGTCGCCAAGCGCGACGCTAAAATCGCCGACCTGGAGACCCAGAACGAGAACCTCGATAAACAAGCCGCCGACCTCAGTTCCTCCATCACCAACCTGACGGGCCAGATTTCCGAAACCCAGCGCAAACTCGCCGCCTCCGAAGGCGACAAGGCCTACCTGGAAAAGGAGCTCAAACGCATGACCGCGGAAAAAGACGCGCTCGAGCGCCAGTTCAACGACCTGGTGGTGCTCAAGGCCCAGGTCTCCAAGCTCAAGGAAGAACTCTCCATCGCCCGCCGCATCGAATGGATTCGCGAGGGGCTC
>Ga0181520_10009731_pt1 | contig 13166 bp, 15 predicted proteins | sample PEATcosm2014_Bin_29_FD_132451 | JGI IMG/M metagenome (GOLD analysis project Ga0181520, IMG submission 132451) | Peatland microbial communities from MTU Mesocosm Facility, Houghton, MI, USA - PEATcosm2014_Bin02_30_metaG | ecosystem: Environmental > Terrestrial > Soil > Wetlands > Peat | place...
AAACCACGGGGCTCCCGAGACTGGATCCACCTCGTCAGAGAGGACAGCGAACAAATTCAAAAGCGCGGTTTTAGCAAGAATCTGTGGAGTTCCGGAGAGCGAGTCGTACTTTGCGTTGAGATCGCCAACAGCAGGCCCATTTTTCAGGTCAACGTCCGTGCTCTGACTCAGGGCCTGCTTGAAGGGATCGAACCGGGATGAAGGCAGTTCGGCAAGCTTCGCGAACGCAGGGGTCCATTTATTTGGAAGACGCGACACAAGAAAATCATGAGCCGGGTTTGGATTTCCTCTTGGCATGAAAAAGAATCCTGAACCTGCATCAAACCGCGAAAATGTCGCATTTACCTGCCACGTTGGAAAAGTGTCGGGCGCATCGATCTCGATCGTCTCACTGCCGTTGAAATCCCTCAGCCTTACTACGGCGACTTCCTGGTTGGGAGGAGTAACCTCGCTGATCGTAATTGTGACGTCGGGATCGCTTGCTGGCGACCCCTCCATTGTTTTCGCGCTGATGTCGATCTTGATCTTGTCTGCCATTGATCTCCTTTCGTGCCGATTAATTGCGGTTATGCCGTTCGCAGAGACGCTGAAATGTCTACGAAGATATTTCAACGTGTTGACTGTTGCCGTCCCATGCGATATTCATCTGGATAACGCCATGCTTTCCCGTGAGGGCAAAGATCACGGCAGGTCCCCAAGCATTTACAAAAGAAGACTTCGTGTCCCGCGATGCCGCCTCGAGAATTTCTCCCAGCTTTGCTCGTCTCTTCATAAAGTCCGGATCGGACGATGGGCCGTTCGCAGACCTTTTCTCCAACGCCGCCAGTACGCTTACGATTGCCGGTGCCACTTTGCAGACAGTGCCGGCCCACCATCTGATGCCAGTCCAATCAACCCCCACATCCGCTAGCGCGTTTGCGCCAAGCCCTCTCAATGAGGAAATCGTTCCGAAGTTGGACGAATTTCCATTACTATCCATCGCAGACCACGTCGCGTCGTCGTTCAGGACTCTGATTCTGGCAGCATCCACTGCATCGGAGGGATCAAGCAGAGCTGCAAGAACCTCCCGTCCGACGCGCTCAAGTTGTTCGCGGGTACGCGATGTCAGCCGAACTGGATCGGAAAAGAAAATCGACATGACGGCCGCATTTTCGTACCGGAGAATCAGATCTATCTTTGCGTGGGGTAGTGGGAGGTTCTTCTCTAGAGCCGAATCTAGCGCTGAGGAGCGCACAACGCCCAGGATGTCTCCCAGGCGCACATTCGCTCGCAATTGCTGAGGACTCATATTCTCCGCGTAGTCGAAATAGCTCTGCACGATCGAGAAGCTAGGAGTGAAGCTAGACCCGACCGCACCATAGGTCGCGGTTGTCAGGAAATCTTGGGCCAATGCGTGACGAAGTTTGTCGAGGTTCGATGAATATGGTGCCGTGCTCTCGGAAATGCGGCTTGCCTCCTCTTTGTCGATAATTGTTAAATGGCCGAGTTCGTCGTGCAAAATCGTGCACTTTCTCACGTAGTCTGAAGCCGAGGCGGCATTGTACAGACCGAGCAGATTTAAGGACAATACCTGTTTCCGGTCTCGTGTTTCGGCAAGAACGTTGCGCAAACTCCGTGCATTTGGCAGCAAAGGAAGTAGGGTCCAGTCTCCGGCTAGCGCCGCTTTTAATGCCAAATCAGTTCTCGCAGTATCTCCCTCGTCCAGACTGATTTCGTAGAGCAAAGCAGCCTCATGTGTAGTCGATGCTGAACACGCGGCATTCAGTTCAATCGCAATGCTGCGGTCGATAGTTTCCTTGATTACTGAATTCAATGCCTTAGCAGTGTCGGCGGGGATGCCGCATTTATTTGCATCAACCCCAGGCAGAGCCGCGTTCAACACCGTCCCGAGAAGATCTGTATTGCCGGCCGATACTTCGATCCCGGCACTCGCCGATATATTCGCGGAGAGTGTCGTGCCCTTTTTCTTGTAAATTCCGAGACGCACGAGTTGGTTGGAGATCTTGTGCGACCGGATTAGGAACTCTCCAGTCACATCTATGGCGGCTTGTACTTCGGCAGTAGCCGCTGGCGATACGGCGATATTAAAGTTGTATGGCAAGGTTGCGGTCGCAAAGGCGCCGACTGACATCGGGATCCCATATGAGCCCGTTAGCGACACAGTCCCGGACGGTTCAGAAATATTCACCGTGTTCAGACGTTGTTCACGAACCGAGCGAACGGTATGGGTGACCGAGAAGTTGCCAAGAGCGATTTCAACAGCATCCTTTAGAGTTGGCAAGGTCGGCGGAGCTTCAAAGAGCGAATAGGTCGAAAGTCCCAGCATTGATGCACCGTGGAGCGCGATGCCAAATCCATCAATCGCCGCGCTAAGCGTTGATTCTACATTCGCGTCAATCTGAAAACCGACCCAGCACTGCTTTTCCGTAATTGGAATTGTCGGAGAGAATCCATCGTCTGGGAAGAGACATCCGTCCTGCGAAGTAGCAACCGAAAGTTCACAATTCACTCCGCCAGTCAACGTTAGCGTCGCCGCATCCTCAATGACGGTGGATGGTGCAGACAGTTGCCCACCAAGAGAAACGGTCTTTATGTAGCACTCATTGACCGGTCGAGAAACCTGATCGGCAAATGACTTTGCCGCTGAAAATAACTGCGTCAACTTAGCTTTTGCGAGGGGTGAGTCGTCACGAATCTGAAGGTCGATGATCGCACCGACAGCGTCGGTAATCTTGATCGTGCTCATCCGGTTTCCCTCCCGCGCAGGCTACAGCCCCCTTGCGCCCTGTAAAGAAGATATGCAGCCAACAACCCACGAAGATTTGAAATCAGCCTACCGCTACGATCCTCACATGTCAATGTTCACACGCATAAGAATTGTGTGCATGACGCACAATGCGTGTGATATTGACATTTAACATGTTGACCAGTATAAGTACTAATAGTCATGGTCGACCCGATCTATAAGGACATTGGCGCGGTGATCAAGTCCCGGCGCAAGACACTCAACATGAAGCAGGAGACGCTCGCCGGTCTGCTGAGTATTTCGAGGGGATCGCTTGCCAATGTCGAGACTGGACGACAGAGCATTCTGGTGCATCAGCTCTACAAGTTCGCAGCGGCACTCCAGTTGGCGCCTTTTGATCTCTTGCCACCATCTTCATTCGATCAATTGCGAACCGAACCCACTGAATTGCCGTTACCTAGTGATCTAAAGGCGCAACAGAAGGAACAGATTACCCGCTTGTTTGAGCAAGTAGACACCGTTCAACTCAAAGAGAGGAGGAACAACCGTGCCCAACCTACGAGCCGATAATCCATACGTACGGGCAGAGCAACTTCTCGCCCGCCTTGGAATTCAGTCCGCGCCTACGCCCGTTGAGAAAATCGCCAAAGCACTGGGCGCTCATGTACGGTTCTCGCCATTCGACGAGGAACTGTCGGGAATGATTTACATAAAGGATGGAGTGCCTATCATTGGCGTCAACTCGCTGCATCACCCGAATCGCCAACGCTACACAATTGCCCATGAATTGGGACACCTCGAACTCCATCGACAATTGATCACTAGCGAGGTTCACGTCGATAAGAATTTCCCTGTTCTAATGCGTGATCCACAATCGGCAAAGGGAACAGAACTGCTTGAAATTCAAGCTAATCAATTTGCAGCAGAGCTATTGATGCCTAGCACCCTGATCGGGCAAGCGTTGGCTGGAAAACATTTCGACATAGACGACGAGGGGCCTATAGAAGAGCTTGCGAAAAAGTTTCGGGTGAGCAAGCAAGCGTTGGGGTATAGAATTCGAAATCGTTTCTAGTCTGACTGGGGAGGCGACTATCCATTCTGATTGGCGAAGTGCAGAAGCGCATCCAGCTCTCTTGAATATTCACGGTGGGCTGGATACTCCCCTCTCCACCGATCAGGGTTGATCAGTTTCCTAGCCACAGAACCCAAGCGTAGAGCACCGCCGCTCTTCACCATAACCATAGCTCTTCCATCCCTGCATGTCCGATCACGCGAGCCAGCCTAAGGTCAGTTTACAGGTCGCCTTCTATTTGCTCATCCTCTCTGCGGTAGGGTTCAATCACCAGAACAAAGCTGACCGCGAACCGGTGCCTTTTCGTAAAATGTCAGCTATGAGCGGAAACGTCCCGATCTTCCCCATCACCGATCAGCAGGTCATCGAGACCATGCGCGCAGAAATCGATAAGTCCGAATCGTCTGGACCAAGGCGTGCAGTTGAGAAGCTGATCTTAGCAGCCCTCAGCAGCATTCCTTGGGTTGGTATTTTAGTGAGCGCGGCGACGAACACGAAATCCGAGGAAGAAAGCCGGCACCAGAATTATCTCCTGACGTTGTGGGTTGAAGAGCACCGGCGGAGGCTTATCATGCTGGGGCAGACTCTTCAAGAAGTTCAATCCCGCTTCGAGAATTTCGGCGATGAGATTAATGAACGAATTCAAAGTGATGCCTATCTGACCTTAGTGCGAAGAGCCTTCCGGGCCTGGGATCAGTCGGATACAGAAGAGAAGCGTCGAATGCTAGGCAATGTCGTCATAAACGCCGGATGTACCCGGGCGTGCCCCGACGACGTGATCCGGTTGTTCATCGACTGGACAGCACTTTACAACGAGGTGCACTTCGCCGTTATCCGTGAGGTCTTCCACAACCCGGGCTCAACCCGTTTCGAAATCTGGTCGGCCATCTATGGCGAGCTACCCCGAGAAGACTCTGAAGAGGCTGACCTCTTCAAGTTCCTTATCAGGGATCTCAGTACCGGAGGGGTGATCCGTCAGGAAAGAGACGTCAACAGCCTCGGACAGTTTGTGAGAAAGAAACCAATCAGGAGGCGTGGCGCACCTTCAACTCTTGAATCGGCCTTCGAGGACACGAAGCCCTACGTGCTTACTCAACTAGGACGTAAGTTTGTCCATTACACAATGAATGAGGCTGTTACGCAGCTTTCTGGGCAAAATCCTGCATAGATCGCAGCGGCTATGGTTCGTGGCGCGTCGTGACGCGTTTGCTGTCAACGAGAAAAATCGTCAAATCACTTGCCAATGGCAGATCAGTACCGAGTGTCGCCATAGCACCATCAATTATTTGGCCAGCGAGAGGCTTTTCAGCACCCTCTTGAACGCCCTCAATTGCATTAAACCTTGGAATTCAGGCCAAGACCTCTGCCGTGCAACGGCAAAGGTCTCACCTAGTCAATAAGGTAACTTTCAGGTGTTTATTATTGTGATCTAATAGAATCAACACTTTATGCCATTTCGCAACATAGCAACCAACCCTCTCCGTTCGTGGCGGGGCCGCTGAATCCGTAGCATGTTGTTTCTCTCCAATCTCACTACGCACCCTCGGGTCGACGGCCCGGCGCACATAGAACCTGCGCTGAACGGGCCTTCCTGAGTCCGCTCGGAGCCGGGCTGCGCGCCAAACGGTCAAGCGTGTTTGTCGCCGGCCGCGCTTTTCCCTCCGGACTCCCGCCCCTCGTGCGCTGCGTTTGTCCCTTTTCCGCCTACCGTCTTCGCGCTTCCCTGCTCCGGGTGAGCAAGACGCTCAGCCGGTTACGGCGGAAGAGGAGAACAAAAACATGAATTTCAATGGCAACAGCAACGGCAACAGCCGCAGCACCACCGCGCCGCACAGCAAAAATGCGGCGCTCGGCACCAACAGCGATTCAACCTATCCGCGCTATCGCCGGGAGCCGCGTCGAGTCCCCAGACAAGACCTTGACCGTCTCGCCCGACAACACCTATGCCGCGAATTGAATCTCGCTGTCCGACGGGAGTTATAGACCAGTGGAACCCTTTCACCGGAGGGCCACTTGCTCCGGGTCCTCGCTCAGCGCCAGGATATGACTCGCGCCGTACACTCTTGGGCCAGCCACTATGAGAGCAACGACGTGGGGCGCTACGCGCGGCAGCAAAGCCGCCGGAATTGAAGCCGGTACCTATGAAGCAACTGTGGCCATCCACTCCCACCGCCAAACTGCTCTCCGTCGAAAGACCTTCCGACGAAGATATCTCCGACGACCCCGGCCGGCTTACAGCCGTCAACGGCTGCCGCGAGATCGACCGAAAGTTCTCCGCCAGCGCACGCATTCAATTCACCGCGCCCGACAAGTCGCTCGGCAGCGCAAACCGCGACCTTGGCGCCATCGACTCCATCGTGCCGTACAGCCGCATTTCAGCCCGCCTCGACGTCAACCGCCAAGTCAAGTTCAACGCTCAGTAGCACCGCCCTTTCGACCACGGCTACGCCGTCACCAGCCACACTTCCCAAGATCTTACCGCCGAGCGTGTCCTCGTAAACGCCGGCACCGGCGTCCACCCGAACCTGCTCAACTCCGGCTTTGGCTACGTATCCATCTCCCGTGCCAGCCACGAAGCTACGGCCTTCACCGACGACATAAACGAGTTTAAAGCGCCGATATCTCCAACACCTCTGCTCTCGAACTAAGCAGCCAGGCGCCGTCGATCGCCCAAGGAATCGAAATGGGAATCTGACGGATGCAAACCATAAAATGGAGGCTTCAATAGGCTCCGCAGCGCGCGCATTGCATAAACGAACACGGATAGAGGATTGGCAATGACCAGCCTGACAACCATGCCTGAGAACTGCGAAAGCAGCCGCGCTGGAATCATCGAACTACTAAGGGCGGTGCCCTCGGCAGCCGTTAGAAATGTCAATTCTCGGATCACGGCATCGAGGAAGCCCTGTTCTAGAACATCGCTGCCCAGATCCAGACCGAATCCTCCCAAGCCGCTTAGACACACTCAATAGGTGTTCACCTAAAAAGAAGTGAACAGTTCGAGCTTGGAGACTCTCCCATGGTCATGAAGGGAGCTTCGGACGCTTACGATCAACCAACTGTGGTGCATGAGCAATGCAGTGTTTGAGCGCCTTGTTGACGTCGTTTTCGCGTCCAGCATGCCAGGCTGCCGGAATAGGCGGCCAATGAGGTATCGAAACCGGGAAGCTTCTGGTTCCTTGCGTCGGTTTCGAGCCATAGGCAGCAAGCACTTCGGCCGCCGCGGATGGAAACTGAATATCTCGTCTTGCGCCCGATCGATTATCGCCTTCTTTTCTTTGTTATTGAGCTGTCCTGGATCGAGCCCGTGTTACAAAAAATCTCGAGAACCGCTTCGATGTAATAATTCGCGCCCTTCCCAGGTATCCCATCCAGGTTTACGACCATTCGGTTAATCGCTGGCACTTTAGGCTTTGCACACTTTGCACACTCCATGCAGGCAACCCAATCACACCTACTGGTCCTCCATACTGCGGCATGAACGCGTGCTCGGCTACGCGCAGAAGAACAATTTCATGGTCTTATCCGCCGTAGCTAATTGGACGACCCGATCGGATATATTCGACGAGGAATGGGAAGCCAACTCGCGCTGTGCGGTGACTCCAATCCTCACCATCAAGTGGAGCAAAGTCTTAGCCATCCCATGCACCTCCCTGGCAGCGCGTCAGTGTGCAGTTGGGCATGAAAGGGTGATATGAAGTTGCATCTACATGACGCACTCTTGGTGCACTTTGCCGATTGAATTCTTCTCAGAATAATCGGACACCCTTGTTTGCATCTATACGACGCACTCCCCGTATGTTATTACGTTCGCTTGCGCTGCCGCCTCCGGCTCCCGCAATGTTGCATCTGCTCGGTGGACTCTTGGTCTGTTGTGTCAAATACAAAAGCAGTTCGACATTGTTCCGAAATTGTTGCATCTGCCCGACGCACTATCGGTCCGTTAGTGCCGAAAAGCCTCATCTCTCCTCGCAACACGTTATAGTTGCATCTACCCGACGCACTCTTGGTCCATTTTGCCGATCAAATTCTTCGCAGAATAATCAGTTGCATCTACGCGACGCACTCTTGGTACGTTATTACGTTTCCTTGCGCTGCCAATTCTTTCTCCGGCATGGTTGCATCCGCTCGACGCACTCTTGGTCCATTTTTGCCCAGCGGCCCGATCTGCTTGCGGCCTAAGCCGCGCTGGCTGGCTGCGTCGCCCTCCCCTCTTCAGCCCCACCGCCAAAGCGCGACAGGTTGATCGCCGCATTGTGATCCTGCCGAACAACGCGCCCGCACCCTCCACAATTGTACTTCTCCCGCTCCGTCGCCGGATTCAGACAGTCGCAGTAGTGGCATTTGCGGCTGATGTTCACGCTCTCGTGCTCTTCCACGGCAATCCCATACTTCACAGCTGTGTTCTTCAGCACCGCAATGAATTTGCCGGGCGCCGCAAACTGCCTGTACTTCTGAGACCGCTTCAGACTCTCCCGGTCTTCATTGTCGCGCTGCTGCGAAACCTTGGCTAGAAACTTGCTCTCGACGACCAAACATCCGATCTTCTTCGACTGGAGATAGCGACAAAGATCGTGCGCCACCTGCTGCTGGCCATACTCGATGCGCTGGGTCACGCGGGGATTGAATTCGGCAAGGAAGCCGCCAATGCGCACATCATTCGGCATCCACTCTTGCAGAATTGCCTGAACCTCGCCGTCTTCAGGGAATAACACACCGATCTGATACAACCCGTTGCGACCCGCCTTATCCAGCCACGCCGGCGCTCGTTCCCCAAGATGCTTGCGCAGCCTGGTCTTGGCCGTGTCCTTCAGGTGGTCACGGCGCACCTGCAATGCATTTCTTATCTCCATGAGACCCGGTATTGCCTCTCCAGGATTCCAGTCGGGAAAGTCCCCCCTGTAGAGTTCCTTCCCCTTGATGCTCGTCGCGTAGTTGGGGCAAGCCTTCGCATCCATGCCGCTGGTCAACCGTTCAAAAACGCGCTTCTGCCATCGATTCGGCCCTAAATCGATGAAGAACGGCCTCCGGTCCCTATGATCACTGGGAGAGCACTTCAGGTCGATAGTCAGCTCATGAACGGTATTCGTTACCGGCTCGTACAGGGTTCCAAAGCGAATCCCTTCCTCGGTTCGCCGCCAGCCGATCTCCAGGCCTGCCGCCAGCTCGGCAGGCGATGCCAACGGGCGCTGCAACTCCACGACCAGGCAGAGCCAGAGTTTGCCATCCTGGTAAATCAGCTTCCATTCCTTCAGATGCGAATTGAGCGGTAACGGGCGATGTTCGAGAACGGCAAAGCGAAGCTCATGCCGTGTCTTATTCATTCCGTCAGGAATAGAGATAAGCGCCTCCCGCATCTTCCGGGCTGTCCGCCGCTTGCTATGCATCTTCTCGTAGCCCGTCTCTCTGGCAGGCCGTGGCGGCCCAAAACTCAGCCCCGACACACCATTGCCGATCTCCAGCAGCAAGGAGTCTACCCCCGCCTTGTTGAAGTAGTAATGCACCCCCCAGTTTCCGGCCTTTGGGCTTTCGGGAAACTTCAATAGCGGCCAGCCCTCCGACCAGGAAGCCTTGATCGTCTTACGCCGGTTCAGCACTGCCTTGAAGGCGCTCACCGTCGGCCGGATCTCGAAGCGCCGCAATCCAAGCGCCACCGCCTCCCTCTCGGCAATCGCCTGAAAGTCGTCCAAAAACTCGTTCAACGGCGTATAGTCCGCCTTGAATTGCTGGGCAAATTCGACCACTTCTTCCAGCAACCCCTCCGGCACGGCGCGTTTCTTTTCAATCCGGCCGCGCAGCTCGCCTACAAAGCTCCACAGGCCGTCGGCGCCCGGCATCTCAATCTTGAGCTTGGCCGGGTGGCGCATTTTTTCCTTGCTTCTGTTCCGGCCGAGCATCAGATTGAAAGCGTCTATCTCCGGCAGAATGGTGTTGGCTACAAACTCGGCAATCTCCGCCGCAGGCGCAGGAGAACACTTGCGGCGGGCCTCGCGGCAAAGCCAGGCCAGCCGGTTCCAAAGCTCCTTCTGCCGCCCGATGCAGCCCCGGAGCCACTCCGGTAGTTGCTCAAACCTCTCAAACTTTTCCTCCACGGTCGACGTGATTCCTGGATGCGAAAAATAGGCGCGGTACTTGTAGATTTCATTGCGCCAGCCGTCCTCCGGCTTGAATCGCCGCGGCGTCTGGGCCATGCCGCCAATGCGCAAAATCCCCGACTGCTTCTTGTCAGCCGTCAGAACCCCGCTGCGCCGCTGTTTGCGCAGCTCACCGTCCGGCCCCACCAATTGGAAGTTGAGCGTCTCGCCCTCGCGCAATACAATTTCCTCGGGCACGGCCACGGGCGGCAACCGGGCAAAGACCGATGTTCGCGCATTGGTATCGAAGACCAGGCTGCCGTGGGTGAAAGCCATGGTGGTCTTCAGCGAAGTCTGTGCAACATGCACAAAAACGCAATCATCGTGATATTCCAAACGTTCAATCATAGCGTCGTCCTCGGTGTTGCATCTTCCCGATGCAGACTTCGGCCATTGCGCCGCCGTCAGGATAATCGGGAACTAGATTGGCAGTGAGATTGCATCTCGACGCACTCTTGGTCCGTTGTGGCGCCAATATCCCGGCGCGACAAGCTCCGATCACAAGTTGCATCCGCTCGAGTACCCTTCGTCCAAAATTCACAATCAATAAGTCGTCTTGCTTCGGAATATCCGCTTGTCCGCGAATGCCGCGCAGATTTTTAAGGAAAGCGCCTAGGTCGGAGCGCAAATGCTCAAACCCTTCTCTGCCATGCTGATCATCCGCATAGTCCTCCGGTACTAAGACAACATCCCGCGAATTCGCACATGCCATTTCCGGCGTGTAAGGCAAGATATTCGATTCAAACGTCTCCCATCTGGCAGCAAGCCATACAGAGACGGATTGACAAGAGTCTGCTTCGAACTTCCTGAATGCATACATGTCTTTAGAGCGCTGGAGCTCAGTCGCCAACAAATGTTCTTCGAAAACTGCACATGCTAGTCTTACGAACTAGGCTATCAGAGGGTGGCCATTCGCGGATCGGTAACGGAAGTGGGCTCTGCGTCAGCTTTCGGGAGCCCTGTGCCGAATAGGAATTTCTGGAGACTAGGGCGTTTGAACTAAGCCGCTGGCGCGGCGGACGCGGTGATCTACCTATGCATTTTCAATGGTGCCGGCACACAGATCGTGGCCACTGGGGGCGCAGAATCGGACCAGCGGAGTCTGAGGAACCCTGTAAGTGAGCAGAACGGAGTCCTGCAAACAGTTGGCGAGCGCCGAAGACAGAGTGCTTGGAGAGCTTGTGGGCACACAACAGTCTTGCATGCACGAGCATGCCCTCGGGCGACAAAAATAGAAACATCGTGAGCCATAGATCTCTTATGAACTGTCAACGCTGCACCTCTGAGAGGCAGGGAGTATCACGCCTGGCCGGAAGTAAAGTTGAGCGCTGGTGATCCGTTCGACGACCAGCATGGTGCCGGAGCAAGCGGTGCAACGCAGGCTGGTTGGCTGGAGCGGCGCGACGCCGGTCGCCATGCCGAGCAGTTCTCGGCAGCGTTCGAGCGCAGCACTCCGTCTTCGGTTGGCAAAGAAGCCGAAGTGGCGGATGCGGACCAGGCCTTTGGGCAAGACGTGAAGAAGAAATCTGCGCAGGAACTCATCTGCTGAAACGGTCATGACCTTCTGCTTGCTGCCGTGGGCATAATCTCTCCAGCGGAAGGAGACGCGATCGTTCTCGAAGGCCACGAGGCGATGGTTGGAGATGGCAACGCGGTGGGTGTAGCGCGCCAGGTAGTTGAGAACATGTTCGGCGCCGCCGAAGCGTGGCTTGGCGTAGACGACCCATTCCTGCCGGAACAGTTGCCGGAGGAAGGTGGCGAAGCAACCTGGAGTAGCGAGATACTGTTGCGAACCACGAAACTGAAGCTTGTTCTGCGCGAAGAGTTGCTTCAGGCCGACGACGAACTTGCCGCGGAAGACGCGGCTCAATGCGTGAACAGGCAGGAAGAATCGGCGCGAGGAATCGATCCATTTGGAAGCATCGGGAGCGAGGCCGCCAGCGGGAACGATGTAGTGGACATGAGGATGATGCTGAAGGTTCTGTCCCCAGGTGTGGAGTACGCCAAGGCCGCCGATGTCAGCTCCAAGGTACTTCGGGTCGCGAGCCAGTTCGAGCATCGTTGCGGCGCTGGTGTGGAAGAGCAGATCGTAAAGCAGCCGCTTGTTCCCGAGTGCAAGAGCAGAGAGTTCATGCGGCAGTGTGAAGACGATGTGGAAGTACGGCACGGGCAACAGCTCCGCCGAGCGCGCGGCCAGCCATTTTGCGCGTGTGTTGCCCTGGCACTTCGGGCAGTGCCGTGATCGGCATGAGTTGTAGGAGATGGCCTGATGGCCGCAGTGGACGCACTGATCACGATGGCCGCCCAGCGCCGCTGTACGGCAGCGGACGGTGGCATCGAGCACCTTGCGATGCACCCATGCCAAATGTGACTTGTGCTTCTCCCAGAATCTGTTGCCTGCTGCGCGGACGATGTCGGCCACCTCGAGGGTGGGCCGGCTCATTGCTTCATCAGCCTCCGGGAGCGCTTCACTTCAACGGGGCTGGAAACCTCGATTGCTTCCAGCGGACTGGCAACTGCTTGCAAATGGCGGCGGGACAGATGCAGATAGAGGGCGGTATCGCCGATCTTGGCATGGCCGAGCAATACCTGGATGGCGCGCAGGTCAGCGCCGGCTTCCAGCATGTGAGTTGCGAAGCTGTGGCGAAGAAGGTGCGGCGCCACGCGCTTCTTGATGCCGGCGCGCTTGCCCGCCTCGTTCACGGCCTCACACAACCTTCGGAGTGATGGGCACATCCGCACGCCAGTTGTTCACCAGGCCTGGGAACGGATAGGTCTTGGGCTTCATCCAGCGCCAGTACTCGCGCAGAGTCTCCAACAGCTTGGGGCACAAGAGAACATCGCGATCGCGGCCTCCCTTGCCCTTGTGGACATGAATGACCATGCGTTCGCTGTCGATATCAGAGACCTTGAGATGGCACAGTTCCGAGCAGCGGATGCCGGTTGAATACAGTGTCATCACCATGGCGCGGCGCATCAGGTTCTCTGCTGAATCGATCACCCGCTGAACCTCTTCTGGACTGAGGATGACGGGCAATTGCCTGGGACGCTTGGGAAATGGGATATGCTCGGGCAGATACGGGCGTCGCAGCGTCTTGACGTAGAGAAACCGCAAAGCCGCGGTGCAGCATGCAACCGTCCCTGCCTGGAGTTTGCGTTCGCGAAACAGATATGCCTGATACTGCCGAATATGATCAGGTCCCAGCCGGTCTGG
>Ga0181520_10009732_pt1 | contig 13164 bp, 11 predicted proteins | sample PEATcosm2014_Bin_29_FD_132451 | JGI IMG/M metagenome (GOLD analysis project Ga0181520, IMG submission 132451) | Peatland microbial communities from MTU Mesocosm Facility, Houghton, MI, USA - PEATcosm2014_Bin02_30_metaG | ecosystem: Environmental > Terrestrial > Soil > Wetlands > Peat | place...
CCGCGACCGCGCCGGTGGCGAGCAATTCCAGGCACGCTTCGCACACGAGTTTTTCCATGAACGGATCGCCGACCTGCACCGCGCCGCGTTGTTGCTCGGCGGATTCCTCTGTCAAATCCTGCGACGCAAACGCCGCGCCCGCCAGACCGTCGCGCCCCGTCGCCGGGCCGACGTAAAAAACCGGGTTGCCAATGCCCTTGGCCGCGCCGCGCGCGATTTGTTCATGCCGCAGCACGCCGAGGCAGAAGGCGTTCACCAGTGGATTGCCCTCGTAGCACTTGTCGAAATAAACCTCGCCCGCGATGGTCGGGATGCCGAAGCAATTCCCGTAATGCGCGATGCCGGCGACGACGCCACTGAACAGCCGGCGATTGTTTTTCAATGCTGCATTTTTTTCTCCATTCTCAGCAGCCGACGTGAGTCGGCTCTGGTCTTTTCCCGAATTTGAAGTGAGCGGACTCACGTCCGCTGCTACATCATTGACGATTGGCCCGAAGCGCAGCGAGTTTACCGAGCAAACCGGACGGGCACCCATCGTGAAAATGTCGCGCACGATGCCGCCGACGCCCGTGGCCGCGCCCTGAAATGGCTCGACCGCGCTCGGATGATTGTGCGATTCCATCTTGAACGCGATGGCGATGCCGTCGCCGATGTCAATGATGCCGGCGTTTTCCTCGCCCGCGCCGACGAGAATTTTCGGCGACTTGGTGGGGAAGGTCTTGAGCAATGACTTGGTGTTTTTATAGCTGCAATGCTCGCTCCACATCACGGAAAAAATGCCAAGCTCGGTGTAAGTCGGCGTACGGCCGCCGAGGATTTCCTTGGCGTGGGCAAATTCTTCCGGCGTGAGGTTGTGCTTGGCAACCAACTCTGGGGTGATGGCGGGTTCGGTCATGGAAAATATTTTCAAATTCAAATCTTGGCTGACGGTCAACTCGCTTATTTCAATCCCTTCAATAAACGCGTTGCTGCTTTTGCGATAAGGTTGCGGCGCGCTTCAAGAAAATCTCCGTAACACTTCGGATGCCACAAAGATTGATCTTCCGGAATAAAATGCGCCTTCCTAATTTCTTTTGTTGTTTCTTGCGGCAGGTATTGCCAAGGAGGTAAATCGCCAATCCGAACATTTGCGGTATCACTTAAAAACGTCATGTTTGCAATGTCGTTTATTTCGGCTCGATACTCGCTTAGATTCAAATCGTTGTCATCGGCATAGCTCCGCGCGTCCTTGTCTTTCGACATGAAGTTGAACGGAAAGATGTGATGAATTTGCATTTGCGATGGCTCTATATCTTTCAAGGATGTCCGCCTTCCCTCGCCCCAATCGGTTACTCCTTGCTGGCGCATAAGCAAATACATCAGCATTAAAATTACATTTTTCGCAGGCGGACCAGAAACATCCGCCGGACGTATTTGCAGCCCTCGATAATACTGTCTTGCATCTGATGCGACTGCTTTTGCTAGGTCTTCGAGATTCTGCCGGGGCGTGTCGTTTTGGTCTGTTAGGATGCGGAAATCCCGACGGAAGACGTTTTCCGCCGCCCCGCCATACCGTTCTGATAATTGCGAGCAGAGGAAAAACCGCAGCATTTGCCGAGTGGCTCGCGTGCGGTTTTTTTCTCGTGCAAGATAATAAACCAACGGAATCAGCGCGTTCTTGGATGGAAAATATCGCGACCGATCAAGGTTCAACTCCGAAGAAAGGGTTGTAATCACTCTGTCAATTGCCTGACGCGCCCGATTCCATGAGCGCTTCAAATGCCGCCTACTCAAATGATCCTTTGTCATCTTCTGCGTAAGCTTCGCAATCTGAGCGCTGTCACACTCAATCGCTGTGATTGACCTCATCAAAAAGCTGAGATCCAAATCATAGTTCTTTGCCTTCAACTCTCGCCGGTAGTCTCTGAAATCTTTTGTGATTCCACGCCAATGAGGAACAAGGCGTGCTAGGTGAATCTCTGCGCCGGTAAGCTGTGTTCCTTGCGAATTTACCAATGCAAAAATTTCTGCGACCGTCTCGTAACTTCGATCTTGGATAATCTGCACAGGGAATTGGTAATCACGCAGCCTTTGAATCGTTTCCCTGATTTCATTTACTTTCGATTCACCAATTCGCCGACGGATTTCGTCTCGTCCGACCACATCACCACAAAGAACTTCTTGAAGTGATGCCCAAGGAAACGAATATCCAGTGCAATCGGTTGTCGCCTCCAGTTCGTCGGGGAATCGTTTCAGGTTGCAGAAAATGTGAGGCATGTCCTCTTCAATTTCTGCCAATACTTTTTTAAGCTGATCTCTCTGCAAAAATACAGACGCAAGAGCTGTAATCCGCTGCTGGCCATCCAAGAGAAAATACTTGGGCAGCCTGCCGTCATATTGCTCAAGACGCTCCGGCCTTATCATTGACCTAACAAGGCTCGCATCTTTGTCTCGGGGCTCCCAAAAAATCAAAGAGCCGCAAGGATATTGCCGGAACACAGACGAAACCAATTCTTTGACTTGATCCGGTTTCCAAACCACATCTCGTTGGATTTCTGGAATCGCAAGGTAGCCCTCGGAAAACTCACGGACGAGTTCGCTGACAGGCTTCTGTGTTGGCATCAGCTTTGTCATAGATTTATTTCATACCGCTTTCGCGACGGTTTTGTTTTTGAGCGCGGCGAAGATGCTTTCAAAAATCCATTTGCCGTCGTCGCTGCCGAGGAGCGGTTCGCAGGCGCGTTCAGGATGCGGCATCAGGCCGGCCACGTTGCGCTTTTCATTGCAGATGCCGGCGATGTTTTGCAACGCACCGTTGGGATTCGCGGTGTCGGTCAGGTTTCCGCTCGCGTCGCAATACTGCCACAGGATTTGATTGTTGGACTTGAGCTTCGCCAGCGTTTCCTCATCAGCGAAATAGCAGCCTTCACCGTGGGCGATGGGCAGGCGAAGAATTTTTCCCGCTGGAATCTTGCTCGTGAACGGCGAGTCGGATGTGGCGGTTTTCAAATGGATGAATTCGCAGTGGAACTGCAAATCGCGATTGCGGATGAGCGCGCCGGGCAGCAAGCCAGCTTCGGTGAGGACTTGAAAGCCATTGCAGACGCCGAGGACGAGGCCGCCGTTGTCGGCGAACTGCTTCACGGCCTGCATCACCGGGCTGAACCGCGCTATTGCGCCGCAGCGCAGGTAATCGCCATAGCTGAAGCCACCGGGCACAATGACGGCATCGGTGTCACCGAGTGAATTTTCCTTGTGCCAGACGTAGCGCGCGGAATGGCCGAGCAGGCGCGCGGCGTGGATGGCGTCCTGGTCGCAGTTGCTGGCGGGAAATTGTAAGACTGCAAAGTTCATTTTGGTTAAACCGCCAAGACGCCAAGCTCGCCAAGAAAATCAGAGACAGAATTTAATTCTGATAATTTGGTTAATTCTGTCTGAACTTTTTTGCGCCTTTGCGCCTTTGCGTGAGATAGGTTCATTCAATCTCCAATTTGTAATCCTCAATCACCGGGTTGCTCAAAAATTTGTGCGCCGCGTCGTTCAACGCCTTTTGCGCGGCGGCCTGATCCGTGCCGGGCGCGAGGTCAATCTCGATATACTTGCCGATGTGAACGCCGGTGACACCGGTGTAGCCCATTTGAGCAAGGGCGGTTTGGACGGTTTTGCCCTGCGGATCAAGCACGGCTTTCTTGGGGGTAATGACGATTTTCGCTTTCATTCGCGCGTGCTGGAATCTTGCGAAAAAATCCGGCGCCGGGCGAGCAATTTTTGATTCCCGCGCAACGGCGTTGAATTTGTCCACCGACTGCGCCATTGTTTGGGCCATGGTTGACATTGAACACCCCAAGGAAGCGCTGGCCGGGCACATCGGCATGGAACGCAAGGCGCTGGAACCCTGCACCATCGTCATCTTCGGCGCAAGCGGCGATCTCACGGCGCGCAAGCTGATTCCCGCGTTTTATCATCTTTGCAAGGACAAGCTGATGCCGCCGGCATTTCGCATCGTGGGCTTTGCGCGGCGCGAAAAGACCGACGAATCGTGGCGGCAGGAATTGCGCGCGGCGCTCGACCAATTTTCCCGCACCAAACCCGTGGATGAAAATGTCTGGAAGGGATTCGCCGCGAACCTGTGTTATTGCCGGGGCGACCTCGCCGACGCCGCAGCCTACAAAAAGCTGGAGGAACTGCTGACCTCGTTCGGGAGCGGGCCGTTGCGCGAAAACCTGCTGTTTTACCTCGCCACACAGCCAAGCCAGTTCGGCGAAGTCGTCGGGGAAATCCATCGCGCCGGTCTGCTGCACAAGGACGGCGCTGGCTGGCAGCGCATCGTCGTCGAGAAACCATTTGGCCACGACCTCGCCTCCGCGCACGCGCTGAACAACGATCTGACCCGCTACGCGCACGAAAACCAAGTCTGCCGGATTGACCATTACCTCGGCAAGGAAACCGTGCAGAACATTTTGATGTTCCGCTTTTCCAACTCGGTTTTCGAGCGCCTCTGGAACCGCAACTCCGTGGACCACGTCCAGATCACCATCAGCGAAACCCTCGGCGTCGGCGAGCGCGGTGGTTATTATGAGGAGGCCGGCGCGCTGCGCGACATGGCGCAAAACCACATGCTTCAGGTGCTGTCGCTCATCGCGATGGAACCGCCCGTGTCCCTCGAAGCCGAATCCGTCCGCGACGAAAAGGTGAAGCTGCTCAAATCCATCCGCCCGCTCACACCGGACGATGTCGCCAGACAGGTGGTGCGCGGACAATATTTTGCCGGCATGGTGAACGGCCAGCCGCGCCCCGGCTACCGGCAGGAGACCAAGGTGAAAACGGATTCCAACGTCGAAACTTACGTTGCGTTGAAACTGTTGATTGACAACTGGCGCTGGAGCAGCGTGCCGTTTTATTTGCGCACTGGAAAAAATTTGCCGATGAGCGCCAGCGAAGTGCGGATACAATTCCGTCCCACGCCAAACGTCCTGTTCGCCGCGCAATGCGGAAATCATCTCGACGCCAACGCGCTCACGCTGCGCCTACAGCCGAACGAGGGGATTTCGCTGCGTTTCAACGGCAAGGTCCCCGGCATGAGCCTCGGTGTGCGGCCAGTGCGGATGCATTTCAGTTACGACGCGGAATTCGGCGCCTATACGCCGGAGGCTTACGAACGCCTGCTGCTGGAAGCCATCGCCGGCGACGCGACACTCTTCATCCGCCGCGACGAGGTGGAGACCGCGTGGCAAATCGTGGACTCCATTCGCGAAGGCTGGGATGGCAAACCGCTGACGAACCGCGAATTTTACGCAGCCGGAACTTGGGGCCCGATTGCCGCCGACGATTTGCTCGCGCAACTCGGCCACGCCTGGCACGAACCGCTGGTGATAAAGTAACCGCAATGTCTTATTCGCTAACAGATTTAATGCAATTGGTTTCTTCTGAAAATGGAGAAGCAATTCATTTACACCCAGCAGAGCCACCTGTGCTCGAGATTAAAAAAGAATTGCATCGAATCGAAGGTCCGCCATTGGCGAGCAATGAAATGGAACTTCTTTTGCAAAGCATCTGGACAAAAGATGAATTTGTAGATTTTAGGCGCTTTGGACTTGTCTGTTTTGATTACCGTCTCAATGAATCAACACTTTTTCAAATGATGGTATTTCGGGAGAACGGTGACATTAGGCTTGAGATACGGAGAATTCAGTGAACTTCCAGTTATTTGCCTTCGCCACCACCGACGAACTGGCTTCGCGCGCGGCGGGTTTGTGGCTGGACGAAATCGAGTCGGCCAATCGCGCGGGCAAAACGCATTGCGTCGCGCTTTCCGGCGGCCGCATCACGCAAAAATTCTTCACCGCGACCGTTGAACAAGCAAAAGCCCGCGACGTTTCCTTCGCGCGAGTCCACTTTTTCTGGGCGGACGAGCGCTGCGTCCCGCCAACCGACCCGGAAAGCAATTTCAAACTGGCCAGCGAACTTTTGTTCGCACCGCTGCAAATTCCGGCAAGCCAGATTCACCGGATTCGCGGCGAAGATTCTCCTCAAGCCGCCGTCAAGCTTGCCGAAGAAGAATTGCGCCTCTTTGCGCCGGACAAAAACGGCCAGCCGGCTCTGGATTTGATTATTCTCGGCATGGGCGAGGACGGCCACGTCGCGTCGCTTTTTCCCGATGCGCCGTCTAAAATTCTGAATTTCACCGCACCGTTTCTGGCTATTGAAAATTCGCCCAAACCGCCGCCGCGCCGGATTTCCTTGAGCTACGCCGCCATCGCCGCCGCAAGACAGGTCTGGGCGCTGATTTCGGGCGCGGGAAAAGCATCGGCATTGCGGGAATCGCTGCGTTCCGGCGGCCAGACGCCTTTGGCGCGCGTGATCGCCTCACGCGCCCGGACAAAAATCTTCAGCGATATCCGGCTTGACTAACTTGTAACCGGATGGTTAATCAAGTGCGCGGCGGGGAGGTTTGCGCGGAGCGGCGGCCAGGGCGGATGAGCGGTCTGTAAAAAGTTTGGATGTTTTTTGAACAAATTGAGTTGAGCGGGGTCTGATTCAACAGACGAATGAAGATTTCGCTGTTCGTTTAGGGTTGGCATAGAGGTTTTGCTCGCGGCGCGGCTCGAACAGCGACCCCCAAGTTGGTCGCGTCGCCCTTCTGAGCGCCTCGGTGAAGGCGTATAAACCTCGTCACCGCGAAGGCCGGACGCAAGTCCGGCCTTCCGCATTTCCAGAATTTGCATTGAACTGAAGCCGGACAAGAGTTAGCCTTACCCACGCATGAAACATCAGCTCGATTTCGAGAAGCCGATCGTCGAACTGCAAGAGAAATTGGATGACCTGCGCGGCCACCCGGAAAAGCACTCGCTCGGCGTCAGCTTTGAGGAGGAAATCCAGCTCATCGAGAGAAAACTGGCGGAAACCCGGCGGCATATCTTCTCCAATCTCACGGCCTGGCAGCGCGTCCAGCTCGCGCGGCACCCCAAGCGTCCCTACACGCTGGATTACATCAGTCTCGCGTTCAGCGACTTTCACGAACTGCATGGCGACCGGCTTTTTGCCGAGGACCGCGCGATGGTCGGCGGTTTTGCGAAATTGGGCGAACACCGCGTCATGGTCATCGGCACGCAAAAGGGCCGCGACACGAAGGAAAACATTTTCCGCAATTTCGGTTCAGCGCATCCCGAAGGCTACCGCAAGGCCCTGCGCCTGATGCGGCTCGCGAATAAATTTTCACTGCCAATTATCACTTTAATTGACATTTCCGGCGCATATCCGGGCATTGGCTCGGAGGAACGCCATGTTGCCGAGGCCATCGCTGTCAATTTGCGTGAAATGACACTGCTCGGAGTTCCCGTCATCGCCACGGTCACCGGCGAAGGCGGTTCGGGCGGCGCGCTGGGCATCGGCGTGGCCGACCGTGTTTTGATGCTGGAAAACGCCTATTATTCCGTCATCCCTCCGGAAGGCTGCGCGGCGATTTTATGGAGAGACCGCGCCGCCACCCCCAAAGCCGCCGCCGCGCTCAAAATCACCGCGAAGGATTTGCTCGGTTTCAAACTCATAGACGAGATCATTCCAGAACCGCTCGGCGGCGCGCACACCGACCACGCCACGTCGGCGGCGAACCTGAAAACGCACCTGCTCAAGCATCTCGAAGAAATTCTCGCGCTGCCGGTCGCCGAACGGTTGAAACGGCGTTACGAAAAATTCCGCGCGCACGGGCATTTTCAAGAAAAAGTCGAGCCGGCCGGAAACGGCGTCGTTCCCACCGCCGCCCCCGCTTAATCCGCCGTGCTGTATCCATTCATTTTTCAGCCCATTCTCAAGGAACGCATCTGGGGCGGACGCGAGTTGGAGCGTCTTTACGCCAAATCACTGCCGTATGGCAAACCGATTGGCGAATCTTGGGAAATCAGCGACCGGCCCGGCGACGCCAGTGTCATCGCCAATGGCCCGCTCGCCGGGAAAGATTTGCGCTGGCTGATGGAAAATCATGCGGTGGAAATTCTCGGTGACGCCAAGCCAGCGGCGGAAGAACATTTCCCGCTGCTCTGCAAAATTCTCGACGCGCGGGAAAAACTTTCACTGCAAGTCCATCCGCCGGCGAACAAAGCCGTCGAGCTGAAAGGCGAGCCGAAGACTGAAATGTGGTTCATCGCCGATGCCGCGCCGGATGCGACCTTGTTCGTCGGCCTCAAACGCGGGGTGACCCGGTCGGAATTTGAGAAAAAAATTTCAGATGGCAGCGTGGCCGATTGTTTTTATCGCATTCCGGTGCGCGCGGGCGACGCGATGTTTCTGCCCAGCGGCCGTGTCCACGCCATCGGCGCGGGTCTCGTGATTTTTGAAATCCAGCAGAACTCGGATACAACCTATCGAGTCTTCGACTGGAACCGGGCCGGGCTTGACGGCAAACCGCGTGAACTGCACGTCCAGCAATCGCTCGCCAGCATTGATTTCAACGACTTCGAACCGAAGCTGGTGCCATCAAAATACAATCAAGCGCCGAAGTTCAAATATCGGCATCTCGTCCAGGACCCGCTGTTCAATGTCCAGGAAATGATTTTTGAAACTGCCGAATCGGTTGTGCTGGCGGGGCAACTGTTGCGCATCATCGCGGCCGTCAATGGCTTGGTCGAGGTGGCTGGCAGCGACAGCAAAATCTCAATTCAATTAAAGCCCGGCCAGTTTGGATTGATTCCCGCCTGCTTGAAAGGCGTGGAAATTAAAGCCGCGGCGCGGACGACTTTCCTCTGCGTCGAACCAGATTGATTTCACCACAAATTTCCCGCCGATGGTTTGTGGTTCAGCGCCTTTTCGCGCTGGCGAAATTCCTTCGCCATGCGATCGCGAATTTTTGCACTTTCAACCGGATTCGCATTGGCAAGCTCTGCGGCATATTTCTTTTCGACGGATTCCGCCGCTGTCTCCCGTTTGGCACGCATAAATCTGCGAAGTCCGTCTTCCACAAATCCATTTTTCATAACGAATTCAATTCAGCGACAAATCGTCCGGCATCTGCGCGAGGAGCTTGTTTTTCCAGCCGCCCTTGCTTTTGATGATTGTCTGCCAGAGCGCCTCTGGCGGCGTTTCAAAGACGAGTTCCAGCGACGCGGGAAACGTCAGCCACGATTTGCGTTTCATCTCCATTTCAAGCTGGCCTGGCGACCAGCCGGCGTAGCCCGCGAACAGCTTGACTTTTTTCACCGGCGAAAATGATTCGCCGATTTCCAGCAAATCATCGAGCGAATGGCCGAGAGCGAGATTCGGAAACACATTCGCGTCAGGGATGAAATTGTCCGAGTGCAGAAAGCTCAATGCCGTCGGATGCACCGGCCCGCCGAGGAATAGCGGCGATTCCCGGAGCGCGTCGGGCAGGTCGGCCACGAGCACTTCGCCGACCTTGTTGCCGGCGGAGCGGTTCAGCACGAGGCCAAACGCGCCCTCGGCATTGTGTTCGCAGACGAGGACGACCGAGCGGTGGAAAAACGAGTCGCGCAAACCGCCGCCGTCCAGCAGCAATTTGCCTTTGAGAAATTTCACCGGCTCGCTCATGACTGATGACAATTTGCACCAGAAATGCCCGGCTGGCAAAAATAATATCGCCGAGACGCCAAGGACGCCAAGCATTGAATCCATAACGCGGGGAATTTCTCCCCCCGCGTTTTAAATATTCCAAAGCTTGACGTTCTTTGCGTTCCGGCGTTAAAGCGATTTCACTTTTTTGACAATCGCCGCAGCGTCAATGCCGAAGTGCGCGAGCAGTTCCTCGGCCTTGCCGGAGCGCGGCGGGCTCGTCACCGCCAGCTTGTGGACCTTGATGCCGTCGGCACTCAATTCGCCTGCGACCGCGTCGCCCAGCCCGCCTTCGGAATAATGCTCTTCAACTGTGATGATGGTGTTGTTCGTCTTTTGCGCGGCGGCGAGAATTTCCTTTTTGCCCAGAGGTTTGATGCTGTAAGCGTCAATGACCGTGATGCCGATGCCATCGGCCTTCAACGCGTCGGCGGCTTTGAGCGCCTCATGCAGCGTCATGCCCGCCGCGACGACCGTGACCTTGTCGCCGGCGTTCTGGCGCAGCACTTTCGCGCCGCCCACCGGGAATGATTCTTCGTTGTTGTAAATGACCGGTGATTTCGGGCGCGAAGTGCGGAGGAAATGAATTCCTTTCGCCAGCGCCATTTGTTCGAGCAATTTTTCCGTGCTGACCGCGTCGCTCGGATACAGGACGACGCTGCCCACAATCGCCCGCATCAGCGCCAGGTCTTCCAAGCCCATTTGTGTCGGGCCGTCCTCGCCGATGCTCACGCCGACGTGCGAGCCGGCGAGCTTCAGGTTCGCCTGCGAAATGCCCGCAACGCGAATCTGGTCGGCGGCGCGGGTGAAAAACGTCGCGAATGTCGAGGCGAACGGCACCTTGCCGCGCGTGCCAAAGCCCACGGCTACGCCAACCATGTTTTGTTCGGCGATGTAGCACTCCGTGAAACGGTCCGGGAATTTTTTGAAAAACTTGTCCGCATAGGTGGAATTTTTCGTGTCGCCGTCCATTGCGACGACGCGGTGGTCCACCTCGCCGATGCGGGCGAGCGCGTTGCCGTAGGCTTCGCGGGTGGCAACCTTGTCGCCGATTTTGTAATTGAGCGGCGGATAACCCGCCGGCGCGGCGTTGTTGGGCGCGGGCAACTGGTTTGGCGCGGGGATGGGGACGCCGACGCCGGATTTTGAACTCGGCTGAAGCTCGGCGACGGCCCTGGCGGCTTCGTCCTTGTTCAACGGTTTGCCGTGCCAGCCGTCCTGGTCCTGCAAAAAGGAAACGCCCGCGCCCTTGTAAGTCTTGGCGATGATGGCGAGCGGTTTGTCGTCGAGGCCGATGCCACTCAGCACTTCGACAATTTCCTCGATGTCATGGCCGTCAATGACTTCAACGCGCCAGCCGAAGGCGTCAAACCGTTTTGAATAGACGCTGACATCGTGGCCGAACGCCGTCGCCTGGCTCTGGCCGAGGCGGTTGTCGTCCACGATGGCGATCAAATTGTTCAGCTTGTAAATGCCGGCGAACGACGCGGCCTCCCAGACCGAGCCTTCGGCCAGTTCACCGTCGCCGAGCAGGACGTAGGTGTTGTAATCGAGTTTGTCGAGCCGTGCGGCGAGCGCCATGCCGGCGCCGACGCTCAGGCCCTGGCCAAGCGAGCCGGTTGCCACGTCCACGAACGGCAGCCGCGGCGTCGGATGGCCTTCGAAGTCGGAGTCGAATTTGCGCAGCTTCAACAATTCGCTCGCGGGGAACAAACCGGTTTCAGCCCAAGCGGCGTAGAGCAGCGGCGCGGCGTGTCCCTTGGAAAGGATAAAACGGTCGTTGTTGTAATAGTGCGGATTCTTTGCATCGTAGCGCATGTGGCCGAAAAACAGCGTGGCCGCCACGTCCGCCGCCGAGCAGCACGAAGTGGGGTGGCCGCTGCCCGCCGCGGTTGTCGAAGTGATGGAATGAATTCGCAATTGATTTGCGATGCCCTTCAAAAGTTCGCTGTCAGTTTCAATCATGGGACGTTCAGTCTAGCCGAAGAGCAGCAAAAGCCAAGACTGAAAATTGAAAATCTGCGGATCAAGACGCAAAAAGCCGGAACAATTTCTTGTTCCAGCCTTCGATCAACTTTCAACCTTCAACCCTTTGTCCCGCATTTTCACGGGAGAAATTCAAATTCTCGATTTGCGGGAGTCAACGTGACGAGGATTGAATTCCAACTCCAACACCCGTCTTGTGACTTCGGCAAGCGACTCCCCGCGCCGTTTCCCACGATCTTTATTCGTGGACTCTGATCAGCGTCTTGATGGCGTGGTTGCCCGCGGCCATGTTCTGGAACAGCTCCGGCAGTTGCGTCAGCGGACACTCGCCGTCCACGAAATCGCCGGCGTGGATGACGCCCGCCTCGATGAATTCCAGCGCCCGCCGGATGGCGCGCGGCGTGTGATGAAAACTCGCCAGCAGCGTGAGGTCGGAATAATGGATGAAGGTGGTGTCCAACTCGACGGTTGTGCCCGCCGGGCAGCCGCCAAAGAAATTCACCGTGCCGCCCTTGCGCACCAGATGCACGCTCGCCTCCCACGTTTCGGGACGCCCGACGGCTTCAATCACCGCGTCGAAATGCGTCTTCGTCGCCGCGCGGATTTTTGCGGGCAGATTCCAGCCGTCGCCGATGTCAATGGCCTGGTTTGCGCCGAGCCGCTGCGCCGCCTCCAGCCGCGCCGCGCGCCGCCCGGCCACCGTCGCATCGCAACCGAGACTTTTGGCCAGCGCGGCAAACATCAGGCCAATCGGCCCCGCGCCGATGACGAGCACATGCTGGCCGGCCCGCAGTTTCGTGTCGTCCACGCCCTGCACAACGCAGGCGAGCGGCTCGACGAGCGCGGCGTCCGCAAAGTCCGTCTCCGGCTTCAGGCGGAGGAGGTTTTTCCGGGCGATGCGCGCGGGCACGACAATGGATTCGGCATAGGCGCCGTTGAGAAACTGCAAATCGTCACAGATGTTCTCCTGCCCGGCCCCGCAGTGAAAGCAGTTGCCGCATGGCGCGGAATTGGCCGGAACCACGCGGTCGCCGATTTTCCAATCCCAATTCCCCCCGCCCGGCCTTGCGGCCATCCTCCCCCCATCCGATGGGGCGGGGGGCGCGACTTCGCTGACGATTCCAGCCATCTCGTGGCCGAAGACGGCGGGCGGCACGATCATCCTGGCGTGATAACCGCGCTTGAAAACCTTCAAGTCCGTGCCGCAGGTCAACGCGGCCTCGATGCGGACGCGGACTTCGCCGGGGTTCAGTCGCGGTGGCGTGATGTCTTCAATCCGGATGTTTTCCTTGCCGTGCAGGATGGCGGCTTTCACGGGCGCATTGTAGCGGGGCGAACCGCCAAAGCGAAGCGGAGTTTTTGAGACATCACGGGCCGGACGGCTTATAATCCGCCCAGGAGGCGCGGATTATCTTATAAAACTTGGGCGTGAGCGGCGGCAGCTTGTTGGGGTTGTTGAAATTCAGGTCAAAACCCCAACTGCGCGTGGGCGGGTTGTAATAGTTGCCCGGCTCCTGCCAGAAATTCGTCGCGTAGATGCTGGGGAACATCACCACAATCGAGCCGTTGTAGGTGAGGGTGTAGGAAGTGCTCCAGTTTTCCTCCAGGCGCAGGAAATTCTCAAGGCCGCCGCTGTAA
>Ga0181520_10009733_pt1 | contig 13163 bp, 11 predicted proteins | sample PEATcosm2014_Bin_29_FD_132451 | JGI IMG/M metagenome (GOLD analysis project Ga0181520, IMG submission 132451) | Peatland microbial communities from MTU Mesocosm Facility, Houghton, MI, USA - PEATcosm2014_Bin02_30_metaG | ecosystem: Environmental > Terrestrial > Soil > Wetlands > Peat | place...
ATCTGTGCCCATTTGTGTTTATCTCTATCTCGTAATTCCTTATCCTGTATAGAATTCGAAGTGAGTGTAATTCTATATTCTGTATAAACTTTCGAGATCCTTAATTATCGGAGGAGGAGGGATCGGAATATCGCGTATATCCCTACTCTGCACAGAATTACGCAACTTGACAATTGACTTTACTGGCACCTGACTGGCGTATGTTTTTAATTAAAAATTGAGTTTTTGTAAGAATTTGCAAAGTAGGAAAAATACTTATCAAATTATTCATTGCCACATTGACAAAATGGAAATTTATTGTTACTATAATAGGCAATATATTGCTTATTATTAAGGAAGAAATATGGATGAAAATCCTGTAGAAATAATATTTTTAATGCAGCAGGTTTCTGCAACCCTCTTTTCTCTTTCCAACAAACTTCAGGTAGTTGGAGATAAGTACCTTGGAAAATTAACATCTAGACAGCTTATGGTCATAATGGCAATTCTTCATTTACAGAAAGATGGAGCGACATTGAATAATATAGCAGGAAAATTGGGAACTACTAGACAGAATGTTAAACAGTTGGTAACAAGTATTAAAAAGAAGGGTTATGCAGTTACAGTACCTAGTCTACACGATAAAAGAGCAGTCAATGTTAGAATAACCGAGGCTGGTAAACATGTAACGATAGAATGTGGCGAGAAAGGAATGATTTTTTTTCTGGATCTTTTTAAGGATTTCTCAAAGGAAGAAATGGAACTATTATGGGGCTTTTTAAAGAAAATGTACCGTTTTGATGGTGTAGAACAGGATGGATTTGAAGAAGAAGCCGGTTTTGAAATGGATGATGAACAATTTAACGCACAATCAAGATTAATGATGGAATTTGAGAAACGAAGAAATAAATAAAATTATGAGGTGATTGTAATGATTAAGAAAATTCTTTTAGGGATCACCGGTTTAATTATGATACTGATTCTGGTGATGTATACTGGCATGTTCCTGTCATATCGTTTTATGCAGACTCCGCCTTTTAAAGACTCGGATGGCAAAGTCCTTCCCGGAAGCGTGGCGTCTTTGGAGCATATACGGCTTGGCGGCATGAAACAGACTATCTTAATCCGGGGCAAAAGCAACAAAAGCCCTATTCTTCTGTTTCTTCATGGGGGACCCGGAACAGATGAAATGCCTTTAGTAAGGCATTTTAATTCAGAACTAGAAAATTATTTTATCGTAGTAAACTGGGACCAACGTGGGACAGGTAAATCATTTAATCTTTTTATTCCAAAGAGTTCAATGAACCCAGAACAGTTTATTTCAGATGGACATGACTTGATAGAATTGCTCTGTAAACGTTTTCATCAGGACAAGATTTTCCTGGCCGGACATTCCTGGGGCAGCTTTTTGGGAGCTAATATTGCCGAAAGATATCCGGAACGGATTAAAGCCTATATCGGAATCGGCCAGGTTGTTAATTTTATCGACAATGAAAAAGTGAGCTACCGGTTTACTCTGGATATGGCGGAAAAAGAAAATAATTCCAAAGCTCTAAAAGAACTTCGTTCACTTACTAATTATCCTTCTCAGGGAGACCGATTGTTTTCTGATATTGGGATAGAGAGGAAATGGCTGCTTTATTACGGGGGAGCGATTTACGGGCAGAAAGATTATAATTTACTTTTTAAGTCATTATTTGGCCCGGAAGAAAATGTATTTGACCTGTTTGGGTTTTCAGCGGGTGCTGTTTTTAGTCTCATTACGATGGTACCCCAAGAATTAACAATGGACAATCTGACAGTGACAGCCCCAGGGTTTAAAATACCGGTTTACTTTATGGAAGGGCGTCATGATTATAACGCGCCCTTCGAACTAGCGGAAAAATACTTCAAATCCCTGAAAGCCCCAAAAAAAGAAATATTCTGGTTTGAGAATTCCGCTCACATGCCGATCTTCGAGGAAGCTCAGAAATTTAACGATCTTATGATCAACAAAGTTTTAGCGGAGAATAAATAAAACAGCTCTTACTAAGAGCCAGGTAATGACAGACAGCACTAATAATTTAGCTCAATTTAAATCCTTAAAGGGTCTTGCCAGTTGCCAGTAGATCACGTAACTCTATATATTTTACTGGCACCTGACTGGCAAGATTTTTCAATTAAATAATTTTTGGTTAGATTGCCCTTGTTTTCCGGAAAATTCAAAGAAGATAATTAACAAATTAATATATTTTGAGTTGTAATTTGAATAAGGATCATTTTATTAATAGGTATAGAGATATGGTAACAATAAATTATCGGAATTTAGTCTATCGGTGTAATCTGTGCAATCTGTTGTTTCTATCTCGTTGTGGGGCAAGGAATTACAATTCGGAGGAGGGGGGATCGGAATATCAAGTAATTCACTACTCCGTAAAGAATTACGCAACTTGACAACCCACTTTACTGGCACCTGACTGGCGGACTTAAACATCAATTTTTTGAAAATCCGGTTAATTGACTTCAATGTACTAAAACATTATAATATTGATATGAAAGAGATACCATTGTCAAAAACAAACCCCTATCTTCAAAATATCGAACAATATGAAAAACTGATTATTACTAATGTTATATCTTCTTCCGCCATTGAAATTGGGACTGTAAGCGCTCACATTATTAAAAAATTAAATGAAAAGAATTCACCTAAAGTTATTTGCCTTTCCGATTATTAATAGTCTGATCAAACACTTCTCTAAAGACTGATTCCATAGGTAAATAGTTTCTATCAAGGCCCAGATTAACCGCTTTGAAGTATTCCTCCTTTTTTTCCTTTTTAATAAAACTGAAATCTAACGGTGGATACCCCGCTTGAAGTGCCATCAGGGTAGATAACAACCTGGCCACTCTTCCGTTTCCTTCCCTGAAAGGATGAATAAGTATTAATTCTACATGAATTATAGCAATGGCTTTTATTACTTTATCTATATCATTGAAATTACATGGAGTAAATTTAAATAGATACTCGTTTTCAAAATTATCCATTAAATTGGGGATTTGGGCCGCTACCGCAAAATTAAAATCTCCCTTGCTGAGGTTAACCTTCCTGTATTTCCCTGCCCAGGAATAAATATTACCAAGCCATATTTTATGAATTTTACAAATATCACTTGTTTTAAAATGATGGTTAGCTCCATATGTATTAATACTTTCTTCTTCGGCCTGTTTTAATGCAAGTGCTTCCATGCTATCCATTTCGGTTTTCTTTTTAATACCCAGTAAGTTTTTTAGCACCCGGTTTCTTGAGCCTGGTTCATATTGTGCTTCAACTAATCCTGAAGTATCGTATTTATTGTTCTGTTTCAAATGAATCTCCTATTCACCTACCTCATATCCTATCGCTTTCTAACCTCTCAGTCTTTTGTCAAACATCCTCTTCAACATCGGCTCATTGATATCCGCATAATCGTAAACTATCAACTCTTTTTTAGAATGATGGTTCCTGTGCAGTCTTCCTACATATTGCTCCAGGGTCCCTCTCCATGACACCGGCATTGCAAGAAAAAGTGTATCGAGCCTGGCATTGTCAAATCCTTCTCCGATATATTTCCCCGTAGAGATAATAATTCTCGATTCATCGTCGCTTAAATTTAGAAGCATATTCATTTTTTCTTCCAACTTCCTTTTACCCATCCCGGCACGAAGTACTATTATATTTCTAACAAGCGGGCTTAACTCCTTCTCGAAATAATCAACATGCTCTTTTCTCTCAGTGAGAAGGAGAGGAATTCTTTTATTTTCCAGTGCGGCTATTACATCATTAAGAATACTCTGGTTTCTATTCTGATCCTGAATCAACTCTGAATAAATATCCTGAATGCTTTTATCATTTGTATTGCTAAAAAATCCTGTAGAGGAGCTGAAATCAGTGTATTTAGGTATAACAGTATGTTTTAAAACTTTCTGGTCCGCTATGTCCTTGTTTTGTATTTTAAAACGAATAGGTCCGCATTGCATAAACAATATAGGTTGATGTCCATCCTTACGTATAGGCGTAGCGGTAAGGCCAAGCACATGTTTTGCTTTAGCGGTCTTCATAACCTGCTCAAAACTGAAAGCTGAAATATGATGGCATTCATCCACTATCACAAGACCGTATTCGCTTACGATGTCTTTGATTTTACCCTTACGGTTCAGAGTCTGAAGCATAGCAATATCAATAATTTTTGTCGATTTATCTTTGCTGCCTCCGATCTGTCCGATAGATTTATCGGGCAGTTCCAGAAACATTAACAACCTTTGTTTCCATTGATCCATTAATTGCTTTCGGTGTACTAATATAAGAGTATTCACTTTTCTCTCTGCAATTAGGGCAGCTCCAACCACTGTTTTACCGAATGCCGTCCCCGCGGATAAGATACCTATTTCATGATCCAGTATAGATTTTAAGGCTTTTCCCTGAATTTGTCTGAGTTTTCCTTTGAAACTTGCTTCAATCGGTAAACCGGAACATCTTTTATCCTCAACAATCAATTCTATGTTATTATTTTTTAGTAATTCCTTCAAGTCATCCAGGCAGCCCCTGGGGATACCAATATGGTTTGGATATTCTTCGGCTGAACTGATTATCCTTGGTTTACCAAACGTATTAAGGCGCATTGCCTGCGCCCTGTAAAATTCAGGGTTTTGAAACGCCGCCAATTTACGGATCCTGTTAATCAGAAGGGAAGGAAGATTTCGTATATCAATAAAAATCATATTGGACAAAACAATATTAATTCTGGCCGGGAGATCATCGCATTTCAAAGGTTCATTTAAAGCCGGAGAATGGGTAATATTCCATGGTTCCAGCTCTTCATCTTCAATATGTGCTTGAATGCCAAAAGAAAATGCTTGCCGATAATTATCTGAAACAATTTGGTTGATACTAGATTGTGATATTTTAATTATCCGGTACAGGAAATCCCATTGATCCGGGAAAGGTTCCGCAGATTCATTAATGAAAACACTGTCCCCATCAATCCTTGGTCTATGCTGCAACGGCAGGGCTATCAGATTACCTAAACCGCCTTTTGGTATCGTGTCCTGGTTTGGGAAGAAACGATCATAAGATGATAAACCGATCTGGTAGCGGTTGTCCATTGTTTTAGTAAGAATTATAAACCCTAATTTTCTTGCCTGAAATGCAGGAATTTTTGTTTCAAAAAATATCCAGATATGTCCGCCCTTGCCGGAACGGGAGCGCTCCAGATAGGCAGGAATATTCATATCCTTGCAGGTTTTTAAATATGCAAGAGCATCATTCTGCCAATTAAGACGGGCTTCTTTATCGTCAAAATCACACGCTAAAAAGAAACAATTTTCATCCTGAAGCATCGGATAAACACCGATTGTGATCTTTCCTGATAAGTGATCCGATATTGTTTGGTCAGTAATTGCGGCATACTTTTTATTATCGCAATCACCACATTTTATTATTGGTTTTTTGCAGAATTTTCTGTCCCATTCATTGGTACAAACCGGGGAATATCCGGATTTTCCCTTCTGCGATTCCCAACGGGCAGGATAAACATCTTCCCGTCCTCTAAAAAGACTCCTGAATAACTTAATCTTTATTGTATTTGGGGAATTTTGATTTACAACTTCTTTTGAGCCATTTAAATTTAAATTCGAATCCTTGTTATTATAAAAATCATTCTTTACATGCAAATTTCCCTGTGCTTCTTTTTCACTGGCTGGTAACAAATTCTTAAGCCGATTGTTTTCAAAATTTAATATTTTATTTTCTTGTTTCAAGGCAAGAATCTGTTTCTTTAGATCTTCTAATTCCGTCATTAATAATCCTATAATACTATTGAATTAAATCAATTATTCAATATGCTTGCCAGTTGCTAGTAAACGACCTAACTCATTATAATCTACTGGCTCCTGACTGGCAAAAAATCGTTTTATTGGTTAGATTGGCTGTATTGGCTGAATTTTTCAAAAAGACAATTTTTCACCAAAATGAGTCCCGGGTAGCACAATTTTAGGGTTAGAGCCCGGGATTAAAACCAATCCAACCAAAAGTGATTTTTATTACAAGAATTCTGAAACGAGTTATATTGTTATTATATATAGAGATGTGAAATCAATGAACTTTTGTGAATCAATAAAATTTATTCATCTGCGAAATATGCGGATCGTTATTCCTTAACCCGCAACGAGTTATATGATGCGGAGGAGGTGGGATACAAATACAGCGTATTTCCTTACCCCGTATAGAATAACAAGACGTCGAAAAAGTTTTACTGGCACCTGACTGGCGGAACTTTTCATATGAAAAACCAAATTTTCATTTTTAGAAAATAAAAATTTCAAAACAATCATGTTATTAACAATTTATTTCTATTCAACAAATACGACTTATTATCCTGATTACAAAACTGCAGGAAAATCAGGATGACAAAAGATCCTTACCTTCAGTTATATGTAAACATCCTCTTCCATAAGACAATATTTAACCTTTTTGTAGGTTTTACCATTCCAAGAAGCATACGTATCATAGTTGTTTTGCCTGCTCCTTTCAATCCCAGGAATGCATAAATTTCACCTTTCCGTACAGATAAAGAAACATTTTCAACAGCATGAACATCACCATAAAATTTAGTAAGTCTTTCTATTCTGATTATTACATCCATAATTTTTCTCCATATTATTTTTCACTTATTATGCAAGTAATAAATTACCCGCTTATAATACGCATAAGTTTTATGATAGAACTATAATAATCGAAAATTGATTTAGACCACCTGGATTCGGCTTCCACTTCGGAATTTTCAGCATCAATTACCTCAAGTTCTGTCGAGTTTCCCGCCTTATACCGTTCGTTGGCAAGCCTGTAACCTAATTTAGCCAGATTTACATCGTCTCTGGAGATTCTTATATCATCTCTGCCTTCTTCAAGTTGTTGAATAAGGGATTGAACTTCGAGGGAAATAGAGTTTGTAATCATGTCTCTCTGCGCTTCGAGGGATTCGAAAGTGCTTTGATCCCCGGCCACTTTGTTCCAGGTTTTCGAAGCATATGGTATAAGGCTGTCAAAAGACATTGAGAGCTCTACCCCGGCGTTCCATGTGCTATTCCAGGTCCTTTGAACCGGTGCAAAACTGTTAGTCGAACCCAGTCCATAGTTGTAATTAAAGAAAGCATCGACAGTCGGATACATTTCACCCAACGCAATATCTTTCGAAAGTTTGGCGACATGGATGGATGTTTCTATACTCTTCAGGTTTATATCGTTGGATAGTGCCTGGATAAGGATTTCATCATTATTTGTCACAGGAAGCTTAATGTTTGTAGCATCGAGGAGATCGCCTATAAGCTCCACCGATGAAGGATCGTTAAGTCCCATCTGCTGACAGAAAACAAGTTTTTCATTTAAATAGTTATTGGAAAGTTCTCTCAGAACCGGTAAACTAAGCTTGTATCTCAAGTCTGAGGCAATAAAATCATACTGCATCGCATTTCCCGATGCATAATTATTGCTTGCAAAATTAACATGGTCTTTTAGAGATTGATTATAATCAAGCTGGCTCTCAATATTTTCACGGATCAGGAACAGGTTGTAAAAAGATATGGTAACACTTGAGATAGTCTCCTTTTTCATGTCATTAAGCTTTGCCCTTGCAAGATCGAAATATTCCTTCCTGATAGAAAGGGAATTCCAAAATCTGAACCCTGCGAAAAGGGTCTTAGTCACTGATATGCCGGCAGTATAATTGTCAGGATAAACATTTGATATCACTTGCAGCCCGCCGAGTAAACTGCTAAAAGCCGGGTTACTGGAAAGTGTTGAAGGGAATACATCGGCAAAATTGATAACGCCCTCCTGGACAGTCAGCGGGTCGAGTTCCGTGAATTTTGCACTGCCGTTTATCGAGGGCATGGCAAAATCAGCGAAAGATTCGCCATACATGGCCTGTGCCGTTTCCAAATCCTTTTCGGCTTTTACTATAGCAAGATTGTTTTGTAAGGCCAACTCAAGCGCGTTTGACAGGGTTATAGTTTTTATCTCCGCGAAGGTATTACCGGCGAGGATAAAAACCGAAAATACGATAAATATAGTCTTAATCATAACAAATGTGCTCCTTTTTATAAAATTTAAGCCGCTTCTATCGTAACATTGCTTTTTACAGGAGGCTTTTTGACAGCAGTTCCTTTCGGGGCAATAGTCTTTGTAGGAAGCAGGAAAGCCAGCGGGATAGATAATAAGATCAATATTCCCGCGATGATGAAAACATCCTGATATGACATCACGGTTGCCGCCTGGTAAACATTCCGGATCAAAACGCCGTTTGCGACAGCCATCGAATTGGCGTAAGTCAGTCCGGCGTTATGGGCTTGACTGGCTATACCTCCTGTCCATAAGTTAAGGTTGGTGACGGTTTCCGTTACAGCATTCAGGTGAAATGTAGCTCGGTTTAACTGCATAGTCCCGAAAATGGCAATCCCGAGAGATCCTCCTACCTGCAATAAAATACTTACCATTGATGTGGCCATCCCTATTTTCTGCTTGGGTATCGAATTCATCATTGCAACTATGATCGGTGCGTTTAAAAGAGCCATTCCGAGGCTTCTTACCACCGTAGGAATAATGATCCCGGTTATGCTCGTAGTTATATCCAGATTCCAGTACATGAACATGGAGATTCCCATTACAACTATCCCCGCGATGACCATTAATCTCGGGCTGGATTTATCGCTGAATATACCGGCTATCGGCATTAAAACAGCCATCGTAAGCGCGGTGGGAAGCATGATCAGGCCACAGGTCAATGCATCGTATCCGATCACTCGCTGTATAAACAGGGGAAGAAGAAAAGTTCCCCCAAAGAGGATGATCGCTCTAACAGCAGTAACTACTATGCAGGAAGTAAAAACAGGAACTTTAAAGAGATCGAGATCGACAAGCTTTTCTTCAGTGTGGGATTCAGCGAGTATAAAACCTATAAATCCGAGAATAGCCGTGACGCCGCAGGCCAGAATAAAAGGCGACGACCATCCCTGTTCTTCTCCCTTTGAAATTCCAAGCAACAGCGGGACCAGAAAAACGGTTAGAAAAGAAAAACCCCAAAAGTCAAATGGCTTGTTCATTGAATTATGCGGAACATCATCCGAGAGCATACTAAGACCAATCGTCATGCAAATGACCCCGATCGGAAGATTAACCATAAAAATGGAGCGCCAGCCTAAAAAGCTAGTCAGAAAACCTCCCAGCACCGGCCCGATCGCGGGGGCTATAGTCACTCCCATGCCGTAAAAACCCAGCGCTTTACCTCGTTCTTCACCCGGGAAAACCTCGGTCATCATTGCCATTACAGTCGGCGTGATCGCACCTGCACCAAGGGCCTGGATGACCCTGGCCAAAACAAGGACCGGTAGGTTCCATGACAACCCACAAAGCAGGGATCCTGATGTAAAAACGAAAAGGCTGGCTATAAAAAGATTTTTGTAACCTATCCGGTCCCTTATCCATCCGGTCAAAGGCATCGTTACGGCCATTGCCAGCATATATCCCGTCATAATCCACTCTATGCTGCTCGTAGAAGATCCGAAATCCGACATGATCGACGGCAACGATACGTTAACAATGCTTGAATCCAGGGAAGCCATAAAAGCGCCGATCATTGTGATTATCAAGACAATCCATTTATATCCTGGAGCCGACGATCTTTTATCTTTTGTTTCCATATTTACTTCACCTTTATCCTGATTTCGACAGATTCTCCCAGACGAAAATGATCAGACTGCACTCTGTCTATCGTTATTTTAACCGGAATTCTTTGAATAACCTTAATAAAATTGCCTGTGGCGTTATCGGCCGGTATTATAGAAAATGCGGATGCCGCCGCTTTACGGATATCCAGAACCCTGCCAAAAGCTTTTCCGCCTTCGTCAATGGTTATTTCGACCGGCTGCCCGGGCTTTACCGAGCCTACAGCCTTTTCATTTATATTTGCCGAAACCCAGGCATGATCCAAATCCGCGATCGTCACTGCAATCTGGTTCGCCTCTAGAATGTTGCCTGGGACGGCGATCTTTTGTATTACGACTCCGTTCGCCGGACTTTTAAGGTAGGTCCTTTCCAGCGCTATTTCCGCTAACTTCAACTCGATTCCCGCGGATTCTGACTGTGCGCGGGCTAACTCATACTGTTGTTTGGTCGAGCCGTCTTTTGCAAAAAGGCCCGCTGTCCTATCAAAAATGGCTTTTTCGTATTCATACTTAACTTTCGATTGCTGATACTGTTCTTCGGCAATGCTGTGATCCAGTTCAATAAGCACCATTCCGTTAGTTACCGGATCGCCCTCCTTGACATAGACGCTTAAAATCTGACCGCTGGCTCCAATATTTGCAATCCTGACCACATCCGCATCGATTCTGGCATCGTCTGTAGATATATAGGGCCGGAAAGCAAAGAACCAGATCGCAAATCCAAGCACAAATGCTGCAAGAATTCCTATTCCTGTTAATTTAGCCTCTCTGCTCATCCACCAAGACTCTTTGGCCTCTGGTTTCCTTAATTCTTCGCCTGCCATAATTAATCCTCCTTCATTTTATCTTAATACCAAACGATTGGTTTGTTTGACTATATACTAACCGGTTAGTATGTTCAATAGGACGTATAAAAATTGAAATTATTTCATTACTAAACTATTTTTTTAAACATTCGTAAAAAGCGTCCCACAATTCGATCAAGCTTTCTTTTAAGCCAATCCAACCACCTATCACTATTCCCCTCATCCCAAGACTATCGCCGGTAGAAATAAAAACATCCGCTATCTGCTCATCGCTCATCGGTGACTTTATTTCTCCTTTATCCCTGGAAGTTTTAATTATTTCTACCCAGGACTTCTTCTCTTCTTGAAAATACCCTTTTATCCATACCTGAAAATCGGGAAAATGTTTCAGCGCATCAAAAAGAAATGCATAAGTATTAACAGTAATTTTACCATGGGATTCCTTATTTTCCTTTTCCTGATCTACTATGTGAGTGAAATAGTCATGGTAAAACTTGTATAAAGATTCATGTGAATACTCGGCAAAATCTTTCCTCAATTCAATGATAAAAAAGCTGTTGAAGATTTCCTGATAAAGCTGTTCCTTACTTTTAAAAAAGTAATAAAAAGCCCCTTTAGTCATTCCCACACGACTGGCAATTTCTTGAATCGATACTTCTTTGTAGCTCTTTTGAAGAAAAAGTTCATAGGCAACCGCTAATATCTGATCCCTAGAATCGGTCATAAAAACCCCAAATATTATACTTACCGATTGGTATGTTTAATATTAAATCACAATTATAATTTTGTCAATCTAAAATTTAAAAAAGTTTGCCCCTGCTGCCAGTTGCCAATAATCTACCTAAATCATTATAATCAACTGGCACCTGACTGGCGGAAGTTTTTACATTAAAAACACATTTTTGTCATAGTATAGTTAAAAATCGTTCAAAACGAACAATTATTTCAGATCAAACATCAAAATTTTAACTAAATGTTTCTCTTAGAATTTTTATCCTTTCTTTAAGAAATGTTTTGTTAATATTTGCATTTTATCTTATAATTAGCAGTTTGGAGGCCTCATATGACTGTAGCAGTCATTGACGGAATGGGCGGTGGCATCGGCGAACAAATCGTCAGCCAGCTCAGAAAAAACTTGCCTGAAGAACTGGTTATCATAGCTTTGGGGACCAATGCTATTGCCACAGACAGGATGATCAGGGCCCATGCGTCATGCGGAGCGTCCGGAGAAAACGCGATCCGAATCAATATCAATAAAGCCGATTTTATTATCGGTCCGATAGGCATCGTCCTTCCCAACTCAATGATGGGTGAAATCTCCCCGTTTATCGCCGAAAACGTTATGAACGCGCCCGGCAGGAAGCTTTTAATCCCGCTTTCGCAAAGACATATCGAGATTATCGGTCTGGCTGAGAAGTCCGTTGCGGATTTGATTTCATTAGCAATAGAAAAACTCAAATCAAATATTTGACATAGTCCTCCGGTTATTTTAGGATATTTAACGTCAGTAAGAAACTGATTATGCAGTATGAAACTGCCGTTCTTCCGGCCTGAAGGCCTTCTGCAAGCCATATCAAAAAATCGATTCAAGCAATGAATGCTTATCTTTTGGGGTCGAAACTCCTTGATTAAATGTTTAAGGAGTGTTTTATGAAACGTATCCTGTTAATGAATACGGCTGTGTTAATTTTAACTACCGCTGTTTGCATGAAAAGTTATTCCTACTCTCTCGACGCTTTCAACGGTATGATCGGAAGAGGAGTAATTTCTATCCAGCCCGAATTATCCTATCCGATCTATCCCCAATCAAGCTTTTTCATTGACCCTATCGGAGCTTATGGGTTTACGGATCATTTCGACGTTTTTGCAGATTTGGCAGAAATTAATCTCTATCCAGTCTCCGGCTATAATAATTCCTGGGTTATGCCGAGGTTTGAATTTCTGTCTGGCAATATTGCCGCCCTTCAGATCGGCTTCAACAATACCCAGCCATTCAGCTATGATATTTCACCTCAATATCATTATTTTTATGAGAACGATTCGCTGGCTTTTGAGTTTAACGCGCTCGCGACAATTCCAGTAAATTATCCCGGATCGTCAAACGCGGTAAGCGCGATAATCGCGCCGGTCTGGAAATGTATAAAAAATATAATCCATCCCTTCGTGGAAATAGATCCGACATATGCCTTCGACGGCAGTTGCAGCGGCCTTCACCTCAACATAGTTCCCGGGATCTGGTTCGGCATACCGGACACGCCTCACCAGTTCTGCCTTGCTTTGACACTGTCGGATGTTACAAGAAACATCGGATATGGCGTCAATTTCTCATATTCCGTGGCTATTCCCACGATACCTGATACCAACAAATAAAGAGAAGGAGGAAATTTATGCATATACCTGATAATTACCTCAGCCCCCAGACCTGCGCCGTAATGGGTGCTATTATGATACCCGTCTGGACTGTGGCTGTTAAAAAAGTTAAAGAGGAGGTAACAGCGAAGAAAGTTCCGCTGCTTGGAATATCCGCCGCCTTCGCTTTTCTCCTCATGATGTTCAATGTCCCTATACCGGGAGGCACCTCCGCCCATGCGGTCGGAGCGACCCTCATTGCGATACTCCTGGGGCCGTTCTCGGCGACTATCG
>Ga0181520_10009735_pt1 | contig 13161 bp, 10 predicted proteins | sample PEATcosm2014_Bin_29_FD_132451 | JGI IMG/M metagenome (GOLD analysis project Ga0181520, IMG submission 132451) | Peatland microbial communities from MTU Mesocosm Facility, Houghton, MI, USA - PEATcosm2014_Bin02_30_metaG | ecosystem: Environmental > Terrestrial > Soil > Wetlands > Peat | place...
TGAAACGAATGGAAGATCGTCTATTGTAATAGCAATTTCTTTTTCCATAATAGGCTTACAACAAAGTGATTGCGTTGATTTTTGCTTATTAAAAATACATACCGGTCTTGCTTATATATTTGGACTTTGAATAAATTCTAAACTTAATAGATTAACCTATTATATATCCCTGATGCGATTTAAGGGTGTTTCCCGGTTTAATTTACACCACTTTAACTTTCTTTTGCTCTGCTATTAGTCTCTAATTATTCAAAATTACCCGGTTAGATAAAAATGTGTATTTAAACAAATATCGAACACATTATAAATTAATATTATAATCAAATGTATGATATTTATATAAGAAATAAAAATATTACGGATATTATTCCCATCAAATACCCTGTAATGCACATACCGAGCATTGGTATTAATATTATGCTTGATAATAACGAACCTGTACAGCCCCCGATTAAATCTGCCGCGTATAGAGATGAGATAGTGTCTTGCTGAACCTTTACTTTGAAGAAGCTTGCAAAAGCAAATATACCGGAAACCAAAAAACCTGCACACAATAGGAACAAAAAGGTTCCGGGCAATCCTCCAAGAAAATTCTCTTTTACTGCTGATCCGAATAAAAAATTTATTATTCCCAATAACAGTATAAATACTAACCCGGTGAAGCGGAATATATTTTTACCCGTATGCCGATGATATAATATGTTTATAAATGCTGATCCTAAAGTTAACCCGGTCATAAATGCCATAAGAAGTAACCCGATGTTTTGAAAAAGTACACCGCTTGCAGATTGATAATAAAGTATTGTCATCGTCTCTAAAACCATCCCGGTAAATGCTGCAAAGAATACTAAAATAGTACTGCCGAATGATGTGCGGTATTTTATAAATATTAAAAGTGATATGAAAAGAATAATAATTATTAATATTGTCTTAATATCTTTTATTTTGTTATAAGCGGGATTGATATTAATCCAATTTAAATCAGGGAAAAATTGTGATAGCCATAATGCAGCAGTATACTGGTAACAAACAGGCTGTAAATCGGAATTGATCTGAGAATTGCTGGTTGAAAGGATATTCGCAGTCTCAAAGAACCTGTCATTTGTGTATATATATTTAATGTATTCAGGAATGACATATTTAGTTGAAATAATTCTTTCTTTAAATCTTTTTATGAGCACATCGGGATTTTTTTCCAGGGCTAAATCAGATGCTGTGAAAATACATGTAGAGCCGGGGAGGGCTATTACATCAAAAAAAACAGACTTAAGTGTATTATAAATACTTGCATTACGGTTAGTTAATTGAGGTGTCCAAAGATTTTCGGAAGATTTAAGTTTTAAAGCAATAATTCCATCATTATACAAATGTTTTTTGCACAATTCAAAAAATTCTTTTGTATAGAACCGGTTTGTCTGCCCGGATGAAGGCTCCGGCATCCCGATTAATATTACATCATACTTACCGCAAGATTTCAGGTAACTTCTCGGGTCGGCTATAATAAGGTTTAATTTTTTTGACTCAAATGATTTTTTTATTTCATCCGGCAGGTACTTGCACACAGTACTTATTAATTTTTCATTTAATTCTACGCAATCAATTAATATTGAATTATATTTTAGAACTTCATAAATAGTTCCTTCAATCCCGCCTCCGATTATAAGTATTCTTTTGGGATCGGGATGCTGGGTTAAAACCAGATGCACAAATTCCTCTGCAGCGGTGCTTTCGGTTTCAAATGAAAGTGCGTCGTTTTCAAATACGGAAATTTGCCCCCGGTAGGAAGTAACCGAAACCCGGCTGTAGGGTGTATCGACTGTTTCCGCTAAATATGGGTGGTTCAGGCTTGTCATTAAATAATCAAGTGACGGGGAAAAATAGAATAGCGATATAATAAGTAATATTAGAAAAGCTGTTATAAAAGAAAAGTATTTTTCCTTCATCCTGAGTGAGAAGTACAAAACGGGAATGAATGAAACAAGGCTGCATATAAATGCCGAATTTAAATTTTGTGTACCCAGCATTATAAGTATTGTTGAAATAAGTCCTCCCGCAATCCCACCCGCACTTTCAACGGCGTAACACTTAGCCAGTGAATTTTTCCCTTTTATATAATTCCCGGCTGCATGTTGAAACATAATTCCCGGTAATATGCTTATCGGCAGAACTGTAATACACATAACTGTAATCTGTGAAATAAACTGCAGGTAAGCCCCCGGGACCCCTCCGAATATTATCCTCGAGGAACGAATAAACAGGATGTCAAGTGGTAATAAAATACCCCATATCAGGAATAAAATTTTTAAGGATTGTGGAGATTTGGAAAAAAAATACTTCCCCGTTATTGTGCCTGCTGCTGTTCCCAGCAGCCAGATGCTAAGAGCTATAATATAAATTAAATCTATTCCATAAAAAGCTGCATTAAGTTCGCGAAGAATTATTACCTGTCCGAGTATCGAAATAAAACCGGTTATTAAAAGATAAACCGGTAATCCGTTATTCTTCATTTAAACTCTGATTCATCAAACACTTCCGCCTGAAAAGTATAAAGCTGTGCATCTTCTTTCCAATCACCGGCTTGAAGCCCTGCTTTTTTGCAGAGATTATCCAGCAGCTCTTCTTTATTCCAGCCCATCTCTGTTGCAACTTGTGGAAGAAAAACTGCCTGCTTCCCGCCTTTCTTTAAAACCACGCCGTCTCTCCCTAAAATTATTTCAGCATCGCCCTTAATAACTTTGTATGGTGTCAAAGCTGAAATTTCTATCTCCACTTTGGATAGTTCGCTTTCGGAAAGCGGGTTAAACCTCTGATCGTTGAAAGCTGATTGAAGCGCCATGGAACCGACAACTTCACACAACGGCAAGTCTTCCCTCATATAACCGATGCAGCCGCGCAGGTCTTTATTCTCTCTTAATGTTACAAATGCGCCTATATTCTTTTCTGCGTTTTGAGAAAATCCGCGGGCCAGCGGAACTGTTTCCGATTCCAGGTATTGCTTAATTGTTTTTCTCGCAAAGGCCAGCAGCAATTTTTTATCCTGGTCGTTTAATTCAAAACTTTTATCCTCTTCCGGCCGGGATGAAAATATATCCTGCTTTTCCGGCTGGTCGTTTATCGAATATATAACCGAACCATATCCCACAACTTTTTGACGGTTGCCTACAATACAATTCCCGGAATTTGCATAGCTCAAAATAGTACCGCAGTTTGCGCCGGCTTCATTCGAAGCTGCCATTGCTGCTATTATGGGGCCTTCACCGCACGCACATGTAGAAAGATTGTTAATCCCGGTTGTCGGCTGCTTTTCTGCAACCAGTTCAAATTTTTTGAAATTAAGCGATGCTGCAGCCTCAAGCGTATTTTTATCTACATTATTGGCGTCATCATATGAGGGATAATGGGAAAGATCGGAACTTGCAACTATGAGCGCATTCTTATCCTTCACCAGCTTTGCAATTACTCTGCCTAATTTTACACACATTCCGTAATCGGCATCTCCGATTACTATAGGCAGTATTTTTGCATCCGGGAACAAATATTGAATAAACGGCAATTGCACTTCAACCGAATGTTCCTGCTTATGCACCGGTTCATAAAATACACAATCATCATCCAGCGTCATCAATTCTTCGGCGATTGCAGTATCAATTTTTGAAATTCCAAGCGGAGTTTCAAATCCTGTTCCCGGGTAAATGGATACTTTATCAAAGTCCGCAGTTGTATGGTTTGTCCCGAGTATAACTATCAGGTCATATTTATAATTTTTTGCCTGGTTGTATGAGTCCGCAATAATTTGCCCTGCATAAATATATCCTGCATGGGGCGCTATTAAAGCAATTGGTTTCCCTGTATTTTTTGAAACTGCGTCTTTTAAAAAGTATTCTATCGATTTTAAAAGCTTTGATGAATCAGCAGGATAAAATTGTCCCGCGAATGCAGCTTTACGGATTTTTCCTTCGGAATCTTTGGAACTGCATTGTATATTTCCGGTTGTGCTTAAAGCTGTCATAATTAATACCAAATAAAATTTTTTATTAAACATAATAAAATAAGGTTTATACATTAAATTATTTTATCAATTTACTGCCATACACCTGCAATTAAATGTTTGCAGTAATCGCATCTTCCCCCTGTCATTTTCTTACCAATAATAAAAAAATTAGACCTCGTAATTATTTCATTCCCGCATTTGGGACAGTACGTGTTATTACCCGGATGTCCCGGTACATTGCCTATATAAACATAATTGATGCCCTTCTTCATTGCTGTATACCTCGCTTGCTCCAAAGTAGTAACCGGCGTGGAAGGCAGGTTGGCAAGTTTGTAATCAGGATGAAACCTGTTGAAGTGTATGGGTACGTCCGGGCCTATTTCACCGGCTATCCAGTCGGTTAAATTATTAAGCATCTTTTCAGAATCATTTAAAGTCGGTACTACCAGGTTTACTATTTCCATGTGAACTTTACTTTTTGAAATTTGTTTAATGCTGTTTAAAACAGGCGCCAGGTCAGCGTTGCATACATCCCTGTAAAAATCCTGGCTGAATCCTTTCAAGTCAATTTTAATCGCGCTTAAAGTGTTACACATATCCATAAGCGGCGCCGGATTCATAAAACCGCAGCTTACCAGCACGCATCTTATCTTTTTTCCCGCCGCATATTCAGCTATGTCTAAAAAATATTCTGTAAAAACTGTTGGTTCATTATAAGTAAAAGCTATAACCGGGGTATTCTGTGTAACTGCTGACTCAACTATACTCGCCGGCGTGATATACCTGGTAGAAAAATCCTCAGGCTTAGATTGTGAAATTTGCCAGTTCTGACAAAACTTGCAGGATAATGGGCAGCCCGCCGTTGATAATGAATATGCTTCAGATCCCGGCAGGAAATGATAGAACGGTTTTTTCTCAATCGGATCTGTATGTATTGATGCCGGATGTCCGTATACAAGGCTTCTTAGTTCTCCATTAATATTCATCCTTGCCCTGCATTTTCCGCGTTCACCGCTTTTTATAAAACAGTTTTGAGCGCATAGTAAACATCTAATGGTCGCTTCATCATGACTATGGGGTTTGGTAATATCAATTTCTTGTGCGGAATGGCAGTTAGTACAGTCAACGTTTTTTGCCGAAGTTGATACCCAGTATCTCGCTAAAGGAGCATTTTGAACAATAGCCCCTTCAACTATTGAGTCTAAGAATAATTTTGTTTTATCAGCGGCAATAGATTTGTTTAAAAATAGATTTGAAAGTGCAAAGCCTGATCCTCCTAAGAGCAAACCGCAATATGCAGCCTTCTTAAAAAATATCCGCCGGGAAAAATTATCGTTGCTCATCTAACATCGCCCTTTTCATATTATCGTTAGCCATGAATATTCAGCTCATTAATAATGTCATCTACTGTTCTTAAGTAACTGAAGTTACGCAAATGATATTTAAAGTAGCCCCGGCATTTATGCCGGGGATTTGAAATTACAAATCTGTATCGACTTTAGCCAAAATGATTTGAAAATTGTGGCTTGAACCATAGGCTCATCCGCCTCCGGCGGAAAAGCCAATAAAGTCAGGGCTTCATTATCCCCCGGGTTAAAACCCGGGGCTACTGAATAAAAATTGTATTATCTGCGTTACTTCAGTTAAGTTATGTAAATACCTGGTGCAGAATAATTATAAATATAACCGGAGATAATATTCTAAATGAGCAACTCTTTGTCAAGTAAAAAAGAGTTGCTAAGCTAAAATATTGTTCCTAGAAAAACCATGGTTTGTCGATACTGTTGGTTCCCCAATCTCAATGATTAGAAATCATATATTTCCTTAAACGTACTATTATAGAGGAAGATATTACAATTTCAAGAGATATGGATTTTTTTTGGTCCGGTTAGCTTTTTCTTTTAAATCCTTTGGATAAAACACCAAAGGTTAGCAAAGCGATTGCAAAAATGCTTTCGCAAACAATAAAATTAATAATCTTTGTTAAAAGTAGTACCGCTAATGCAATACTGATTACCATGAAAATATATCCTGCCGTCTTTCCGTTCATTAATTGTCCTTTCTAATTATTACTGGTGTTATTCATAAATTTTATTGTGAAACCTGTCAACCACGCAGAAGGCGGAGACTTGCCGCCAGGCAGGTTTGTAGCCCCGGTTTTTAATCCGGGGGATATTAAGACCCACCCAAATCCCAGGACTTTAGCCCATTTATTTTGCGTAACGTATCTTAAATAGTTAAGTTATACAAATAATAAAAATTTTCTTAAACAGACCCGAGTTTTAACCCGGGGTATAGTGAAGCCCGAACATTATTGGCTTTTCCGCCTAAAGCGGATGAGCCTATAATTCAAGACACAATTTTAATATTATTTTGGCTAAAGCCGAACATGTTTTGTAACTTAGCGATCCCTCCCGATCGAATCGGGACAGGCTCTAAATGCCGGGGCTACTTTAAATATCATTTGAGTAACTTCAGTTAATTACTAAATTTTATTTCACGAACAATCAATATATATGGAACAACTTTACACTAAAACCGCAAATGAATGGCGGGAGTGGCTGAAAATAAACCATGAATTAATAGATGGCGTATGGTTGGTCTTTTATAAAAAAGAGTCGGGAAAGCCAACAATCTCTTATTATGATGCCCTGGATGAAGCGCTTTGTTATGGCTGGATTGACAGTATAATTAAAAAAGTCGATGAAAGTAAATATGTAAGAAAGTTTACAAAAAGAAATGATAACAGCAAATGGTCGGAAATAAACAAGAAGAGGATTGAAATTCTTATAAAAGAAAAAAGGATGACAAAATTTGGCATGCGCAAAATTGAAATTGCCAAACAAAACGGTAAATGGTTTGAAATAGATAAGCCGGAAATAAATTCTGAGAATCAGGATGAATTCGAATCGGCATTAAGTAAAAATAAATCTGCAAATGATTCCTTTAAAAAATTAGCCCCTTCTTTTCAAAAGCAATACTTACTCTGGATTTCAGCGGCTAAACAGCCGGCTACAAAAGAAAAGCGCATCAAAGAATCTATATTGCTTTTAGAGAAAGGGCAGAAGCTGGGGTTAAAGTAACAAACACCTTAATAGGACAAAAAAATATAAACTTTACAAAACTTTTGTTCGACTTTTCTGTTGATAAGTATTCATTTGGGGAAATGAAAGTCAATGAATTGAAATCTATTAAATGTGTGCCCTATAGGGCAATATGTTTGTAGGCTCCAATAAAAGCATAAACTTTTACAAAAAAATAAACCGGTGAGCTTTTGGCTCAATCATTACAAAATTTGTTACTGAGAAGCTGCATGGCAGCGATATGCTTGTAGGAAAATAGACATCAAATTAAAACGATCAGAACCGTATCGCGGTGACTGGTGTCTTCCTTACCAATTCACCATGCCGCATCTACGATGCTATATTATTATATTATAACCTTTTCTACAAGCATTTCACGGCTCTGCCGTTATTCATCTACCTTAAAAATGTAATGTTAGAAGACTCCGATAAAAGAAGAACTTTTAAAAAAAATAAAAACATTACAGGTACATAATTTATTGCCTTTTTAGAGACAGCCTGTCCCAATCGAATCGGGGCATGCTCTAAATGCCGGGGCTACTTTAAATATCATTTGCATAACTTCAGCTATTATTTAAAGAGGTAGGCAAACTCTCCATACCCTTCTTTCTCCAGCTCTTCTTTCGGAATAAACCGGAGCGCTGCTGAATTTAAACAGTACCTCAAATGGGTTGGATCGGGGCCGTCATCAAAAACATGGCCCAGGTGGGAATCTGCTATCTTGCTCCTGACTTCTACTCTAACCATACCTAATGCATTATCAGTCTTCTTCTCTATGTATCTTGTATCAATGGGCTTTGTAAAGCTGGGCCAGCCGGTACCTGAATCAAATTTGTCCGTTGAACTAAACAGCGGTTCCCCGGAAACTATGTCTACATAAATTCCTGCACGGTGATTGTCCCAGTATTCATTATCGAATGCTCTTTCTGTACCGTTCCTCTGTGTAACTTCATACTGTAAAGGGGTTAATTCTTTTTTCATTTTATCCTCCGATTGCTTAATATACTTATTAACATTTTCATCTCCCCAAACACTCATAATAAAATTATCCCTCCCTGATCCTTCACGGTAACTGTAATATCTTGAAGGATCTTTCTTGTAAAAATGCTGATGATACTCTTCGGCAGGGAAGAACGATGTGAATTTTTTAATTTCAGTTACTATAGGTTTGTTAAATATTCCCGATCTGTCAAGCCTTGCTTTTGATTCCTCAGCAATTTCTTTCTGGGTGTCGTCCCTGTAAAAAATATAAGATTTATATTGAGATCCTCTGTCATAGAATGAACCTCCGGCATCGGTAGGATTAAATTGTTTCCAGAATACATCAACTAGTTCGGAATAACTTACTATTCTCGGGTCATAAATAACTTGTACCGATTCCGCGTGCCCTGTACTGCCGGAGGAAACCTCTTCATAATTGGGGTTATTAACATAGCCGCCGGAGTATCCTGATATAACTTCAATTGTACCACTGATTTTTTCAAACGGAGCATCAATACACCAGAAACACCCTCCGGCAAATGTTGCCGTGTCATAATCAGTATAGCCCAAAACAGATGACATATAAAGGTTTTCAGTTATTCTTGAATTTATACATCCTAATAATAAGGCTGTTGCCGGTATTAATATTTTAATTATACTTTTCATTATTATAAATTTTATTTAGTTAAATAGATACAAGAACTCGCTATATCCTTCTTTAGCCATATCTTCTTTTGGAATAAACTTAAGCGCTGCTGAATTCATGCAATATCGTAAATGTGTAGGTTCAGGCCCGTCGTCAAAAACATGGCCTAAATGTGAATCGGCAATTTTACTGCTAACTTGTATTCTAACCATGCCGTAAGAACTATCAATATTTTTTACTATATACCTCGTATCAATAGGCTTTGTAAAGCTGGGCCAGCCTGTTCCTGATTCAAATTTGTCTGTGGAACTATACAACGGTTCACCGGATACTATATCAACATAGATTCCTTCCTGGTGATTATCCCAGTACTCATTATTAAAAGCCTTCTCAGTTCCGTTCTTCTGCGTTACATCATACTGCAGCGGTGTTAATTGCATTTTCAATTTATCATCCGCTTTCTTTATGTATTTATTTACACCCTCGTCTCCCCAAATTGCCATAATAAAATTGTCCCTTCCGGATCCTCCACGGTAGCTGTAATATCTCGAAGGGTTCTGCTTGTAAAAATGCTGCTGATCCGGCCCGGCAGAGATGAACACTGTAAACTTTTTAATTTCCGTTACAATAGGATTCTTAAATATCCCTGATTTGTCAAGCCTTGCTTTTGATGCTTCGGCAATTTCTTTTTGACTATTGTTTCTATAGAAAATATAAGATTTATATTCGGGACCGCGGTCATAAAAAGAACCGCCGTCATCAGTCGGGTTAAATTGTTTCCAGTAAACATCAACCAGTTCGGAATAACTTATTATTCTCGGGTCATAAATAACCTGTATCGATTCTGCAAATCCCGTATTCCCGGCATGTATCTGGTCAAAAGTCGGGTTATTAATAAATCCGCCTGAATAACCCGAAATAACCTCTTTTAAACCGGTTAACTTCTCAAAAGCTGCATCCATGCACCAGTAACATCCCCCGGCAAATGTGGCTGTGTCGTAATTTGCATTATCTAAGTTAACAGCCGCTTCCTGCTTTTCTTTCGTACCGGGGTTTGAACATCCGAATGTCAGCAGCGCTGATATAAACAAAATCAAAATATTAAATTTCATTTTAGTTTCTTTCAAAATCTTAAAATTATAATTAATTAACCTGTACTAATCTATAATTCATACTTCACGAAAAAATCACGAAAGAATAAAAAGAGTTTAATAACTAATAATTGTTAACTCAAGTTACACGAGTATAAAAAAAATTTCTAAGTAGCCACGGGTTTTAACCTGGGGGAATAATTAAGTCCGGATTTTATAGGCTCTTCCGCCGGAGGCAAATGGCCTAGGGTTAAAGTCACAATTTTCAAAACATTTTGGCTTGGCATCCATCCCTTTGGGAAAAGCCGGCACTGATTTGTAATTTTAAGTCCCCGGCATAAATGCCGGGGCTACTTTAGATATTGTTTGCGTAAATTCAGTTATTAAGATATTTAGCTAACTAAAAACCGGGATAGGGATAGATAATATGAATGAAGTGCCTTTTGAAGGTTCACTTTCAACTCTGATACTTATCCGGTGTAAATCCAGAATCTTTTTTACAATAGTTAATCCTAATCCTGTGCCGGTTTGTTTATCCGGTGAAATCCGCTTGATTTGATAGTATCTTTCAAAAATAAGAGAGATTTCATCTTTTTCAATCCCAAAACCAGTATCGGATATCACGGCAGTGATCTGGCGTTCATTTTCCTGTTTAAGCGTTAAGCTTATTTCCCCGTTAGGAGGAGTAAACTTATATGCATTATCAAGAAGATTTTGAAAAACTTTTTCCATCATGGCTATATCGGCAAAAATCAAAGGAAGATTTTCTGAAATATTCAGGCTTAGCTTTATGTTTTTTGAAGCGCTGATTATTAAATTTTTCTGGTGTATATCCTGTATAAGTTCCGCTAATGAAAAAAATTCCTTTTGAGGCAATGTTTCTCTGGCTTCAAGCCTGGAAAGCTCAAATAATTCTTCAACTAAAGAAAGCAGCCTCTCGGTACTGTTTAAAATTGTTTCAAGATATTTTCTCCGCTCTTCGGCTGAAAGTTCGTTATTTTTTATAAGAACAGTTTCCACGTAACCCCTGATGATTGAAAGCGGAGTGCGCAAATCATGAGAAACGTTTGCAACCAACTCACGCCTCAGGTTATCCATTTTCTTTATTTGCTGAATATTGCTTACAATGGTATCTGCCATATCATTGAAGGAATTTGAGAATTCCCGGAACTCGCCTTTGCTTTTTAGTTTTATCCTTGCAGAGAGATTTCCTTTTTGAAAATCCCTGATAACACTAACAATTTTCCTTATGTTCCTTACAATAAAACCAATAGCTAAAAATCCTATAATAGCTGCGGTAATAAGCGCAATTATCATTGAACGGACACCAAGTCGCAGTATATAACTTCCGAACAATACCTGAGATGCGTTTTCATATTCTCTACCGCCGAGAATTACATAAATGTACCCTTTGAATTTACCGTTATCCGTTACTTTTGCTGCTGAAAATGCCTTCTGTTTTTCCGGACTCTTAGGATCAATGCCCATAAGGAAAGTTTCCGGTTTTGCTGAAATAAATTTTTTCACCGGATCCAGCGGCACTTCTTTTAACTTCACTGTCTGCTGCGGTGCATAATATGCAAGTATCGTCCCTGTTGTATCAAGCAGGTAAACTTCTATACTGGGATTTATTACCATCACGTTATGAAAAACATTTTTAAGCACATTTAAATTAATTGAGTCCCCGTTGAAGAATTCGTTGTCCGTAGCTATGTGTGAGGCAACGTTCAGGTCAAGCTTCTGCCTTGTTTCCTGGAAGTACATTTCAGCAGTAATAACGGAGATATAAATATAAACCGCAGATATTATCATCAGTATAAGCAGAAATACCGCAGATATTTTCCAATAGAGTGAATTAAAGAAATTTTTCATTTTTATTTAAATCTCAGGTTGAAAGAATTTGATCATTAAACCTGTAACCCACGCCCCAGCTTGTTAAAATAAACTGCGGGTTTGACACATCTTTTTCAATTTTGCTTCTCAGCCTGTTGATATGTGAGTTTACCGTATGTTCATAACCGCTGTATTGAGTGCCCCATATTAAATTTAAAAGATCCTCCCTGGTATATGTTCGGCCCGGGTGCGATGCAAGAAGATATAGCAGTTCAAATTCTTTCGGCGTTAGTTCTATGCGTATATTATTGAGCAGTATCTTCCTGTTTGTAACATCAATTGCCAGGCCGCCAGACTGAATTTTTTTTACTTTATCATTTCCGCGTGTTAAAATATCAACCCTGCGGAAGATCGCTTTAACTCTTGCAATAAATTCTCTTATACTGAATGGCTTAGTCAGGTAATCATCAGCGCCGAATTCCAATCCTAATATTTTATCGGTTTCTTCTGATTTTGCAGTAAGCATTAATATGGGTGTTTCAATTTCAGCTTTGCGCAACTGCTTGCATATTTCAAATCCATTCAACCCAGGCAGCATTATATCAAGGATAATCAAATTAAATGCAGTGTCTTCGGCAGATTTTAATCCGTTTAAACCGTCATAAACTTTTGTAACGTTGCATTCAAGATCTTTTAAATGAATTTCAATAAGGTTTGAGATCTCTTTATCGTCTTCAATAATCAAAACATTTTTCATAGCGTCCGGTAATTATTATTTATTCAATAATATTGATTTATCGTCACAAAAATATCACAATATAATTAAGATAATGAGACGGCTTTCACGTTTTGTGTATCACCCAAACCTGCCTGTTCTATTACTTGAGGTTCACTTTGCAGGTGAGCCTCACATTTTGAATTTAAATATTTTAAATAATTCAACGCCGCTAATTTATTTGTCTACTTAAACCTTGTCTGTTTAAAGTTGTAAAGACAGCCTGTCCTGATTTCTTATCGGAAGGGCATGCCCCATCTTTACATAATATCTTCTTTGTATAATTATTCATTAGGAAATAATTTTTCACACCGGATTTTAATGCCTGCTTGCTGGTTGATGCGTAAGTATTTTTAATATATACAGTTAGATTAGGTAAAAAATTGACATGAAACGCTCGGATTTTTAACACAAAAGGGGCTTAAAAAATACAATTTCTTTATAGTAACTTATTAAAAATAAAATAGTTAACCTTAAATTTTGTCCGAAAAAGCTGTTTCTTAAGTTATTGAAAACAAAGGAGTTAAGATTTTGGATAAATTTACATTTAATATGCAAATATATGCGACAGAAATGTGAGGAGCGGGGAGGCTATACCCATCGGTAAGCAGTAGTGAAAAGCCCCGGCGGGGCAGGTATGCTGTTTTTATTCTACTAAAGCACAAAAGAATTCACCACTTGAATTTGTTCGGGGTTATCTCAGAAGAACTCACCCTCGGTCCCTCTCTTTCGAAGAGAGGGAAGGAAGAATTGGGGGGAAA